>Ga0265798_10012195_pt1 | contig 10397 bp, 8 predicted proteins | sample P3T30metagenome_FD_192430 | JGI IMG/M metagenome (GOLD analysis project Ga0265798, IMG submission 192430) | Plant litter microbial communities from East Loma Ridge, Irvine, California - P3 T30 | ecosystem: Environmental > Terrestrial > Plant litter > Unclassified | place: USA: California...
GCGCGTCTCGAGGAGCTCGACGAGGTTCTCACCGGTCAGGCCCTGGGCCTTGCGGGCCTCGTTGAAGACGATGCGCAGCTGCGCCTCGCGGATGCCGTACTGGGCGCGCAGGCGCTGCTTCTCGCGGAGGCGGACGGCGTAGTCGCTGTCGGCCTTGCGCTTGGTGCGGCCGTGCTCACCCGGGGCGTAGGGACGCTTCTCGAGGTAGCGCGCCGCCTTCGGGGTCAGGGCGATGCCGAGGGCGCGCGAGAGGCGGGTCTTGCTGCGGGTACGTGACTTGGTCGACACGGGTGTCCTGTTCTTGTCGGTGGATCGTGATGGGCCTCCCCAGCGCGCGAGCGCCGGGAGGCGTAACAAGAGGGGTGAGTGCCGCGGTGGCGACCGGCTACAGGTCGTCGCACCTTGTTCGGGTCGTCGTAGCAGCCGCGCGTCGACGCCCGAGATCAGGCAACCCAGCGAGCATACAGGAGGCTGGCCCGCGACGCGAGCACCGGCGCGGCGACCGGGGACGCGCCCCCTCCTGCGGCGCTCAGCGGCCGCGCGTGATGCGGCGGAGCTTCTCGAGCCGGGCCGCCAGGTCGCGCTCGTGCCCGTTCGCCGTGGGGTCGTAGTAGGTGCTGCCGACGAGCTCGTCGGGGAGGTACTGCTGCTCGACGACCCCGTACTCGGCGTCGTGCGCGTACTTGTAGCCCTTGCCGTGCCCGAGGCGCTTGGCACCGGGGTAGTGCGCGTCGCGGAGGTGCTTCGGCACGCGTCCGGCACGGCCGGCGCGCACGTCGGCGAGGGCCGCGTCGAGGGCGCGGTAGGAACGGTTCGACTTCGGCGCCGTCGCGAGGTAGACGACGGCCTCGGCCATCGGGATGCGCCCCTCCGGCATGCCGATCATCTGCACGGCCGTCGCGCAGGAGACGGCGACGGTGAGGGCGTTCGGGTCGGCCATGCCGATGTCCTCCGACGCCGAGACGATGATCCGACGGCAGATGAACCGCGGGTCCTCCCCCGCCTCGATCATCCGGGCGAGGTAGTGGAGCGCCGCGTCGACGTCGGAGCCGCGGACCGACTTGATGAAGGCGCTGATGACGTCGTAGTGCTCGTCGCCCGCGCGGTCGTAGCGCAGCAGCGCACGATCGACCGACTGGGCCACCGTCTCGGCCGTGATCACGGGCCGGTCGTCGTCGTCTGCTCCGGCGGCGCCCTGCCCGTGGGCGGCGTCGGGATCGAAGTCGGCGTCGGGGTCCGGGCCGGCGTCCGGGTCGGCGTCGGCGTCGGCGTCGGCGTCGGCGTCGGGACCGTCCAGGACGGCCTCGCCGGCCGCGAGCTCGTCGTGCACCGCCACGGCCGAGGCGGCCGAGGCCTCGAGCGCCGTGAGCGCCCGCCGGGCGTCGCCGGAGGCCAGGCGCACGATCGTCGCCAGCGCCTCGTCGTCGAGGACGACGCGGTCGGCGAGACCGCGCGGGTCGACCACGGCCCGCCGGACGAGCTCGGCGAGGTCGTCGTCCCCGAGCTGCTCGAGCGTGAGCAGGAGGGAGCGGGACAGGAGGGGCGTGATGACCGAGAAGGACGGGTTCTCGGTCGTCGCGGCGATGAGCACGACCCAGCCGTTCTCGACCCCGGGCAGCAGGGCGTCCTGCTGCGCCTTCGTGAAGCGGTGGATCTCGTCGAGGAAGAGCACCGTCGTGGTCCCGTAGAGGTCGCGGTCGGAGAGCGCCTTCTCCATGACCTGCCGCACGTCCTTGACGCCCGCGGTGACGGCGGAGAGCTCGACGAACCGCCGCCCCGACGTCGAGGCGATCGCCTGGGCGAGCGTCGTCTTGCCCGTGCCCGGCGGCCCCCAGAGGATCACCGACACGGCGCCCTGCTCACCCGAGACGTCGGAGGCGAGGGTCACGAGCGGCGACCCGGGTCGCAGGAGGTGCTGCTGACCGGCGACCTCGGCGAGCGTGGTCGGGCGCATGCGCACCGCGAGCGGCGTCGATCCCTGCGGCAGCGGAGTCATGGTGCACGATGCTAGCCGCCGGCACCGACAGGCCCGCCGAGGGGCGGGGCGCCCTCCGCTACGATCCTCGTCAGACCAGGACGACGGACGGAGGACCGGTGGCGGCGGAGAAGGACCAGCGGGAGGCACGGGACCGGCTCCGTCGCTACACGGCGCGGCAGCAGGTGCACACGGCCCAGGTGAGGCGTCGTCGTCGGGACGGCCTCGTCGGGGCCGCCGTGGCGGTCGTGGCGCTCGGCCTCGCGACCACGGGCCAGGTCGCCCTCGACGCCCGCGCCGGCGATCCGGGGGCCTCGGGCAGCCCGTCGGCCGGCCCGACCGCGGCGGGCAGCGGCACGGTGCCGGACCCCGCCCTCGCCGAGGACCGCCCCTGGGCCGGCACCCTCGAGCTCAACGACGACGTCGAGCTCGGGTTCACCCTCGACGGCACGGCCGCCCCGCAGGCGACCGCCGTGCTCGTCGACCTCATCGGCAAGGGCTTCTACGAGGGCACCACGTGCCACCGGATGAGCGACGCGCCCTCCGCGCGGTTCCTGCAGTGCGGTTCCGCCAACGGCGACGGGACGGGCGACGCCGGGTACACGTTCGGCCCCCTCGAGGACGTCCCCGCCGACGGCCTCTACCCGACCGGCACGATCGCCATGGCCCGTGCGGCCTCCCCGGACTCCCAGTCCACGCAGTTCTTCATCACCTACGGCGACACCTACCTCGACGCGTCGACCGGGGGCTACACGGTCGTCGGGACCGTCACGAGCGGTCTCGACCAGCTCGAGGCGGACGTCACCGACGCCGGCCTCACGCCGTCCTCGGAAGGGTCGCCGAACGACGGCGCGCCCGTGGTCCCGACGACGATCACGGGCATCACGGTCGAATAGGCCGCCGGAGCCGTCGGTGCAATAGGCTGAGCACCCATCGTGGGGCGCCTTCCCGTCCCCGCGACGAGCAGATCCGGCAAGGTGGAACATTGGCTACTGACGATCAGGCACCCTGGGGCCGCGTCGACGACGAGGGCACGGTCTACGTCCGTGAGGGTGACGGCGAACGCGCCGTCGGCCAGTACCCCGACGCGACCGCTGACGAGGCCCTCGCCTACTACCAGCGCAAGTACTCCGAGCTGCAGGGGCAGGTGACCCTGCTCGAGCAGCGGGTCAAGGGCGGTGCGGCCGCCTCCGACGTGGCCAAGACCGTGCGCCACCTGCGCGAGCAGCTCGTGGAGCCGAGCGCCGTGGGCGACCTCCAGTCGCTCCGCGACCGGGTCGCCGCCCTCGACAGCACGGTGGGCGAGCTCACCCAGCAGCAGACCGCCGAGGCGAAGGCCGCGCTGGCCGCCGCCGTCGCCGAGCGCACGAGCATCGTCGAGGAGGCCGAGGCCCTCGCGGCGCAGGACCCCGCCCGGGCCCAGTGGAAGCAGGTCACGGCGACCCTCGACGAGCTCTTCGCGCGCTGGCAGCGGCACCAGCAGGAGGGCCCGCGCCTGCCGAAGGGCGAGGGCAACGACCTCTGGAAGCGCTTCCGCACCGCGCGCTCCACCATCGACCAGCACCGCAAGGCCTTCTACGCCGAGCTGGACGCGACGCACCGCGAGGCCCGGCAGCGCAAGCAGGCCCTCGCCGAACGTGCCGAGGCGCTCGCCCCGCAGGGGTCCGAGGGGATCCCGTCCTACCGCGCGCTCCTCGACGACTGGAAGCGCGCGGGGCGGGCCGGCAAGAAGTACGACGACGCTCTCTGGGCACGCTTCAAGCGCGCGGGCGACGTGCTGTACGCGGCCAAGAACGAGGTGTCGGCGCGCGACCAGGAGGAGTTCCAGGGCAACCTCGACGCGAAGCTCGCCCTGCTCGACGAGGCCGAGGGCATCCTCTCGGTGACCGACCGTGCCACGGCGCGCGACCGGCTCACCGCGATCCAGCTGCGCTGGGACGAGATCGGACGGGTGCCGCGGGAGCAGCTCCGGTCGGTGGAGGACCGCCTGCGCAAGGTCGAGTCCCACGTCCGTCAGCTCGACGAGGACCACTGGCAGAAGAACGACCCGGAGCGCAAGGCGCGGGCCCAGGGCCTGGCCGGTCAGCTCCAGGACGCCATCGACAAGCTCGAGGCCGAGCTGCGCGAGGCCGAGGCGAGCGGCGACGCCCGGCGGGTCCGAGAGGCCCAGGAGGCCCTGGACGCCCGGCGGGTCTGGCTCGACGCCATCGGCTGAGTCCGTCGGCCCCCTCGGCCCCGTCGTCCACAGGCGCGAGCGCTCCGGCGCCCGCGCCTGTGGCGTTCCAGGGACACTGGGGCATGCCCTCGCCGCTCGGCCTCGCCGTCCCCGTCGACCTCCCCGAGGTCGAGCTCCGCGTCCTCGAGCTCGAGGGCGTCGTCTTCCGCTGTGGGCCGAGCTGGGCCTCCGTGGCCGAGGTCGACGGGCCGGGGCTCCGTCTGCGATCGCTGGGCGCCCTCCTGCCCCCGGGTGTCGCCGTCGCCCGAGGGGCCGCCGCCTGGGTCTGGGGTGCGCGGGGCCGCTGCCCGGACCTCGTCGAGGCCTGCGTCGACATCGATCGGCGTCCCGGGCTGCAGCTGAGCGGGGTCCGGATCAGCGAGGTCGTCGTCGAGGAGGGCGATCTCGTGCGCCACGGTCCCGCGCTGGTCACGAGCGTGCGCCGTACGACCCTCGACCTGCTCCGCGGTGAGTCGTGGAGCCTCGAGGACGTCGAGGTCGTCAGGCGCCTGATCACGGATCACGCGCTGGACCCCGCGGCCCTGCGCGCAGTGCTCACCGCCCGCCGTCGTCTGCCGCACAAACGACGGGCGATCACCCGGCTCGACGCCGTGCGTGCCCGGCTCAGCCCGCGCTGACGCGGTACACGTCGTACACCGCGTCGATGCGGCGCACGGCGTTGAGCACGCGGTCGAGGTGGGTGGTGTCCCCCATCTCGAACACGAACCGGCTCACCGCGAGGCGCTCGTGCGAGGTCGACACGGTCGCCGACAAGATGTTCACGTGGTGCTCGGACAGCACCCTCGTGACGTCCGACAGCAGACCGCTCCGGTCCAGCGCCTCGATCTGGATCTGGACGAGGAACACGCTCTTCGACGAGGGCGCCCACTCCACCTCGATCATCCGCTCGGGCTCGGCCATGAGCCCCTGCACGTTGTGGCAGGTGGCCTGGTGCACGCTGACGCCCTGGCCGCGCGTGACGAACCCGACGATCTGGTCGCCCGGGACCGGCGTGCAGCACTTGGCGAGCTTCACGAGGATGTCGGGTGCGCCGCGGACCAGCACACCGGAATCGCTGTTGCGCAGCGGGCGTGCCCGGCCCTGGCTCGGGAACTCGAACTCGCCCTCGTCGACCTCGTTCTGCTGCTGCACGGCGGCGAGGATCTTCTCGAGCACGGACTGCGTCGAGATGTGCCCCTCGCCGACGGCCGCGTAGAGGCTGGAGACGTCGTCGTACCGCATGGCGGACGCGACCTCGGAGATGGAGTCCTGGCTCATGAGCTTCTGCAGCGGGAGGTTCTGCTTGCGCATGGCCCGCGCGATGGCGTCCTTGCCCTGCTCGATGGCCTCGTCGCGCCGCTCCTTGGTGAACCACTGGCGGATCTTGTTCTTCGCCCGGGGGCTCTTGACGAAGGTGAGCCAGTCCTGGCTCGGCCCGCTGTCGGGGTTCTTCGACGTGAAGACCTCGACGACGTCGCCGCTCGACAGGGAGCTCTCGAGGGGCACGAGGCGGCCGTTGACCTTGGCACCCATGGTGCGGTGCCCGACCTCGGTGTGCACCGCGTAGGCGAAGTCGACGGGCGTCGCGCCCGACGGGAGGCCGATGACCTTGCCCTGGGGCGTGAAGACGTAGACCTCCTTCGCGCCGATCTCGAACCGGAGGCTGTCGAGGAACTCCCCCGGGTCGCTCGTCTCCGCCTGCCAGTCGGAGATGTGCGCGAGCCAGGCCATGTCGGTCTCGGTCTGCGGACCGGGCACGGAGTCGTCGCGCCCCCCGTTCATGCGCTGCTTGTACATCCAGTGGGCGGCGACGCCGAACTCGGCGCGCTGGTGCATCTCGTGGGTGCGGATCTGGATCTCGACCGCACGGCCCTTGGGACCGATCACCGTCGTGTGCAACGACTGGTACAGGTTGAACTTCGGGGTGGCGATGTAGTCCTTGAACCGGCCGGGCACGGGGTTCCAGCGGGCGTGGATCGACCCGAGCACGGCGTAGCAGTCGCGCAGGGAGTTGACCAGGACGCGGATGCCCACGAGGTCGTAGATCTCGTCGAACTCGCGACCTCGGACGATCATCTTCTGGTAGATCGAGTAGTACTGCTTCGGGCGACCCACCACCTCGCCGCGGATCTTGGCCGACTTCAGGTCGCCCTTCACGGCGTTGATGACGTTCTGCACGAACTGCTCGCGCTGCGGCGTGCGCTGCTTCACCAGGCTGTCGATCTCGACGTAGAGCTTGGGGTGCAGGACGGCGAAGCTGAGGTCCTCGAGCTCCCACTTGATCGTCTGGATGCCCAGGCGGTGCGCGAGGGGCGCGTAGATCTCGAGGGTCTCGGTGGCCTTGCGGGTCGCCGAGGCCGACTCGACGAAGCCCCAGGTGCGGGCGTTGTGCAGGCGGTCCGCGAGCTTGATGACGAGCACCCGGATGTCCTTCGACATCGCGACGACCATCTTGCGCACGGTCTCGGCCTGGGCACTGTCGCCGTACTTGAGCTTGTCGAGCTTGGTGACGCCGTCGACCAGCATGGCGATCTCGTCGCCGAAGTCCCGGCGCAGCACGTCGAGCGTGTAATCGGTGTCCTCGACGGTGTCGTGCAGGAGCGCCGCTGCGATCGTCTTGGAGCCGATCCCGAGGTCGGCCAGGATCTGGGCGACCGCCACCGGGTGCGTGATGTACGGCTCGCCGCTCTTGCGGAGCTGGCCCGAGTGCGCACGCTCGGCCACCGAGTAGGCACGCTCGATGAGCAGGAGGTCCGCCTTGGGATGGTGGGTCCGGACCGTCTTGACGAGGCGGTCCACCGCCCCCGCCGGCTGGCTGCGCGAGAACAGGCGGGGCAGGAGGGTTCGGAGCGACGCGGTCTGAGGGGCCTGGGCGACCGTGAGGTCGCCGTTCCCGGCACCGGGGGTCGTGGTCGTGGTCTCGGTCATCGCCGCAGCTCGCTCTCGTCTCGGGACAGGACCACGCTAGTCGACGGCGTCAGCCGACCGAGGGCGTGCGCCCGTCCTCGCTCGTCAGTTCGCCCTGGGCGTCACGCCACGCGAGCATGCCGCCCTCGACGTTCACGGCCTGGAGCCCGGCGCGGCGGAGGGCGGCCGTCGCGCGGGCGCTGCGCACTCCCGCGTGGCAGACGACGAGGACCTCGCCCGAGGTCGGCACCTCCCCGACGCGGGACCCGAGCTCGGACAGCGGCAGCAGCTGCGCCTGGGGCGCGTGCCCGGCGTCCCACTCGTCCTGCTCGCGCACGTCCACCAGCGGGACCCCGCCACGGACCAGCTCGACGGCCTCGGCCGCCGTGACGGCGTCGCGGCCCTCCGGGGCGGTCACGAGGCGTCCGTCCGGACCGGCGTGCGGTCGTCGCCGGCGGCCCGCCGTTCGAGCTTGCGGGCGTCCTGCTCGCGCACCTCCGGCTCGCGCAGGCGCAGCGTCGCGTAGAGCGGCGACGCGATGAAGATGGTCGAGTAGGTGCCCACGAGGATGCCGATGAACAGCGCCAGGGCGATGTCGCGCAGCGTGCCCGCACCGAGGATGAACGCCCCGATGAACAGGATGCCCGCGACGGGCAGGAGCGCCACGACCGACGTGTTGATCGACCGGACCAGGGTCTGGTTGACGGCCAGGTTGACGGAGTCGCCGAACGTCCGCCTGCTCTCGCCGCCGTCCTCGGCGGTGTTCTCACGGATCTTGTCGAACACCACGACCGTGTCGTAGAGCGAGTAGCCGAGGATCGTGAGGAAGCCGATCACGGCCGCCGGCGTCACCTCGAAGCCGATGATCCCGTAGATGCCCGCCGTGAGCACCAGGTCGTGGAGCAGCGCCACCATGGCCGCCACCGACATCTTCCAGGTACGGAAGTAGAGCATCATCCCGACGAAGGCGAGCACGAGGAAGATGCCGAGGCCCTTGAGCGCCTGACCGGTGATGTCCTGCCCCCACGACGCCCCGATGTACGAGGCCGTCACGCGGTCGTCGGGCACGTCGTAGGCCGTGGCCAGGGCATCGGCCACGTCGTTGTTCTGCGCCGGCTCGAGCTGCGAGGTCTGGATGCGGACCGTGTCGCCGCCGACGATCGAGACGCGCGGGGACGAGGCCGGCACGATGCCCTCGACGGTGTCCGTCGCGAGCTCCTGGTCCAGCTCGGCGGGCTGGGCGACCTGGAACTCGGAGCCACCCGTGAACTCGATGCCGAAGTGGAACCCGCCGCGCAGGAACGGGACGGTGATGCTGAGGACGACCGCCACGAGGGCGATGAGGTACCAGGTGCGCCGTCGGCCGACGATGTCGACCGAACGGGCCCCCGTGTACAGGTCGTTGCCGAAGGTGCCGAAGCTGGCCATCAGGAGTCCTTCCCCTCGGTGCGGGCGGTGTCGCCCGTGGTCTGGTCGACGGTGCCGCGCTGCTCGGCGGCACGACGCTCGGCGATGGTCTGTCGCTTGACGGCCTCACGTCCACCGGCGCCCTTGCGGGTCGGTTCCGGTGCGCGGAAGTGCGCACGGCCCCGGTAGACGGCGCCCAGGGCCCGCGGGTCGAGCCCGCTCAGGCGGTGGCCGTCGCCGAAGAAGCGGGTCCGGGCGATGAGCTGGAGCATCGGGTGCGTGAAGAGCGCGACGACGACGAGGTCGATGAGGGTCGTGATGCCCAGGGTGAGTGCGAAGCCGCGCACGTTGCCCACGGCGACGACGAACAGGGTGATCGCGGCGAGGAAGTTGACCGTGTCGGAGGCGAGGATCGTGCGGAAGGCGCGCTTCCAGCCGGACTCGACGGCGGACTCCAGGATCTTGCCGTCGCGCAGCTCGTCGCGGATGCGCTCGAAGTAGACGATGAAGGAGTCGGCGGTGATGCCGATGGCCACGATGAGCCCCGCGACCCCCGCCAGCGACAGGCGGTACCCCTCGCGCCAGGACAGGATCGCGATGACGAGGTAGGTCAGCGTCGCCGCGATGATCAGCGACAGCACGGTCACGAAGGCCAGCGCCCGGTACTGGGCCAGCGAGTACACGACGACGAGGATCAGGCCGATCAGCCCGGCGATGAGGCCGGACGCCAGCTGCGTGGAGCCGAGGGTCGCGGAGATGTTCTCGTTGCTCTGCACGGTGAAGGCGATCGGCAGCGCGCCGAACTTCAGCTGGTCCGCGAGGACCTTCGCGCTCTCCTGCGTGAACGTGCCGGTGATCTGGGCGCGGCCGTCGCTGATGGCGGAGTTCGTGCTCGGCGCCGTGATGACCTGGTCGTCGAGCGTGATGGCGAACTGGTTCTGGGGCGGCTGCTGCGTCACGAGGCGCGACGTGACGTCCGAGAACTGCCGCGAGCCGGTCCCGTCGAACTGGATGTTGACGGCCCACTGACCCGTGGACTGGCCCTGCGCGTTGGTGGCCAGGCCGGAGGTGGCGTCGCTGATCGTGCTGCCCTCGACCTCGACAGGGCCGAGGATGAACTTCGACGTGCCGTCGGTCGAGCAGGTCACGAGCGGCTGGTCGTCACGGGCACCCGTGAGGTCGTTGTCCGCCGCACAGTCGTAGTTCGCGTAGACGTCGGCCAGCTGCTCGGTGATCCAGGCGGGGTCGGAGGCGCTCGTCGGGCTGGCCGTCGGCGTGCTGTTCAGCTCGGGGTCGGGCGTCGCGGCCTCGGGCGCCGGCGAGGCGCTCGCGTCGTCGCCCTCGCCCCCGACGGCCGCGCTGCTCACGGCCTCGGTGAAGAGCACGGGACGGAAGGTCAGCTGGGCGGCTGCCTCGATGCGCTCGAGCGTCTCGTTGTCGGGCCGCCCGGGGATCGACACGACGACGTTCTGCGCACCCTGCGTCGTGATCTCGGCCTCGGAGACGCCCCCCGCGTCGACGCGCTGCCGGATGATCGACACGGCCTGCTGGAGCTGCTGCGACGAGACGGAGTCACCGTCCTCCAGCTGGGCCGCGAGCGTGATCTGCGTCCCGCCCTGGAGGTCGAGCGCGAGCTCGGGGACCCAGCTGGCACCCGACCACCACCCCTCGCGACCACTGTCGTTCAGGGCCGTGGCACCGCCGTTGAGGAGCGCGAGCCCCGCGAGGACGATCAACAACCAGGTGAGCGAACGAAGGGCTTTCTTGACCGGCGTCGATCGTGCCACGGAGCTACTCAGCTTTCTCGGTGAGGCGCGTGCCGGACAGGCACGCGTCGCGGACCGTGCCGGGCCTCCTGACGACCCGGCACGACCACGTGGGTCAGTCGTGCTT
>Ga0265798_10012196_pt1 | contig 10396 bp, 7 predicted proteins | sample P3T30metagenome_FD_192430 | JGI IMG/M metagenome (GOLD analysis project Ga0265798, IMG submission 192430) | Plant litter microbial communities from East Loma Ridge, Irvine, California - P3 T30 | ecosystem: Environmental > Terrestrial > Plant litter > Unclassified | place: USA: California...
AGCAGGCCATCCTGTTCCTGGGCATCAACCAGGTCGCGGCCCTGATGACCGGGCTGCTGGCGCGCCAGGCGATTCCAACCAACAGCGCCAGCCTGGCCAGCTTCTGGGACATCTCGACCCGCCGCGCCCAGGCCATGGTGTTCCTGTCGCGCCGCCTGCGCATCGGCGAAGCCGACGTGGCCCACACCTTCGGCCTGTTCTGCGACACCGGCGTGCCGCTGCTGATCGAGCGCTTCGCCGACTACGCCCAGACTTACGCCGACGCGTCGCTGGAAGCGGACCGTCCGTTCACGGCGCTGGAAGACGAACGCCACTCGACCTCGCACGCGGCGGTCGGCTGCCTGCTGGCGCGCAACTGGGGCCTGTCCGGCGACGTCGGCTGGGCCATCCTGCACCACCACGATTTCGCCGTCCTCGACGACCCCGCCACCTCCGGCGCGGTGCGTTCGCTGGTGGCGCTGTCGGTGCTGGCCGAGAGCGCGATCTGCCGCTACCAGGGCCATGGCGAGTCGCTCGAATGGGCCAAGGGCGGGGCCGCGGCCTGCGCCTACCTCGGCCTGTCGGAAGAAGAAACCGCCGACCTGCTGGACGAGCTGGTGGAAGCCTTCCACACCGAATAAGCATGTTTTGACAAGCCCGCCGCACAGGCCGATACTTCCTCCATAAGCCGTCAATACGGAGGAAGACATGAAGCGCCTTGCGGTCCTGCTGTCGCTGTCCCTGCTCGCCGGCTGCGCCAGCGTGCAGCCGCTGCCCGAACCGCCTCCCCCCGTCTTCGCCGACGCGCGCTTCGCACCGCCCTCAGAACCGGTGCGCACCGACACCCTGTTCGACCTCAGTCCCGCGATGGGGGCTTACCTGAACAGCGCCAGGTTCAGCACCATCCTGCGTGACCGCGGCCAGCGCCATGGCCTGGTCGAGGCCCTGTACAGCAAGTCCGAACTGAAGCTCGAGTACGAATCCAGCAAGACCCGCACCGCCGCCGAAACCTATACCGACCGCACCGGCAACTGCCTGTCGCTGGTGATCATGACCGCGGCCTTCGCCAAGGCCCTCGGCATGCCCGTGCAGTTCCAGAACATCGACGCCCAGAACACCTGGAGCCGCGAGGCCGGCCTGTTCCTGGCCAGCTCGCACGTCAACATCCTGCTCGGCGAGCGCCGCAAGCCGAACGTGCACTCGCCCGACAGCGAGATGCAGCTGCTGGTCGACTTCATCCCGAGCGAAGCGGCGGCGCGCCTGCGCGCACGCGTCATCGACGAACAGGACATCGTCGCCTACTACGCCAACAATCGCGCCGCCGAGATGCTGGTACGCGACCGCCTCGACGACGCCTACTGGTGGGCGCGAGCGGCGGTCCAGGCGCGCCCGCAGATGGTCACCGCCCTCAACACCCTGGGCGTGGTCTACCAGCGCCACGGCGACCTCGCCATGGCCGAGCAGACCTACCGCGCGGCGCTGGCGCGCGAGACCGAGAGCGTGGTTGTGATGCGCAACCTGCACCCGGTGCTGGTCGAACTGGGCAAGCGCGAGGAAGCACTGGCGCTTGCAACGCGCATCAACAGCATCGAGCCGGTTCCGCCGTATCACTACTTCGACCAGGGCATGCTGGCGCTGCAGGGCGGCGAGCCGGCAAAGGCCAAGTCGCTGTTCGAACGCGAAATCCGGCGCGCGCCCTACAACGACGAATTCCGCTTCTGGCTCGGCATCGCCCATGCGCGCATGGGTGAGGTGCGCGATGCGCGCGAGCAGCTGGCGCTGGCTGTCGAGCACAGCACGCGGCGGGAGATGCGGGAGCAGTATTCGGCGAAGCTGGCGTATCTCAGGCAGATCAGCTTGGATGTGCGGCGGAGCGCGGAGCAGAGCCGCTATCAATGATCGAAACAGGAGCAGCCGCGGACGGGACGCTGATCCAGTCCTATTGACTACGTTAGTCGCAAATGAAGGAAATTAAATTCGCCCAGCATGATAAATTCGCCCAGCATGACTCTTGCTGCAGGTCCAAGGAAACCACGCTGACCATACCCCCGTCTCTAACATCCTACTCTAGTTCGATTTTTCTCATCCCCCAGAGGGCCCGATGTGAAAATTGGAAGAAGCTTGCCGGGCTTTTCGAGCTGCACGTGCGTTTTCCATATCTGCCCTTAACCGCTGTAACTGAACTGGAGTAAGGTCTAGCTGTTCAAGTTCATCAGACTCGGCCTTCCACGCATGGGTTTTATCAAATCCGATGATCTCGGGTGTTTTTCTCAACACGCCAAACGTTGCTGGATCGGCTCCCTCAATTCGTTTTTCGTATGCAAACACAGAAGTACGATCGCGCGAGAACGGTGTCGATTGCAGAAAGTATCCTTCAGGGTCCAATGCTGGAAGTTCGCCGCTGAAGCTTGCCGGGTCAGCGCCATGAACGACTGTTGTGCCCGTCAATATGTAGCGGCCATCCGTGAAATAGCGGCCACATGAGGTTCCCGGCTCGGAAGATGCACAAGGTAATGGACGCAACCGTTTAGGATCAATGGGGAATTCGGTAGCATCGACCCGTTTGTAGTCGGTGAACATGGCTTTGCCGTCACTCATGTACTCGCCATCCATATACGCTTCGAGGCGTTCAAATACGACAGGTCCGTCCAAACGGATGAGCTCTATCCTCTGCCAGGTCCGGCGGACTTGTGGAATCGGGATGCAAGTAACGCCGATCATGCACGGAAATCCGGCGGGTTCGGTATATTCGCTGCGAGTGACCCGATAGACTTCGGCACCAACGCGTGCAAAATTGGAACGTAAGATTGGGCGCTCCTCCAGTTTCCTGTGCAAAGTGGAAACAGCCCCTCGAAGCGTTCCAGATTACTATCGAGCCAATTTACAGAGCAGCTGGTACTCGGCAGTAGCGGCGCAGCTAATATAAGAATAAGAGGGATGAGGAATGACAGAATAATTTTCCACATACCTACTCCTAGATTGTGGTGTCGAAAAAATTTCCTACTTACTCGTATTGCTTTAAGTGCGGCTCTGCACTGGAGTAATCGCCAAGCTTGGACGTGCGGTCAGGTTTTGACTGGGCTTCTATTAGCTTGGTGGAACGAAGCGTCAACAAGTCATCCTTCAGATTACTTGCAGGCTTACCGCAGCGCTTGGCGTCTCGTCGACAGAGCTGATCAATTTGACCGAGCACTAGTCCAGCCAAGGCTGATCGAGCTATCTGCCCTTAACCCTACCAGCATTCCCCGTAGCCAATGCGGACTAATCTATCGACAAGTTCGGTCATAGCGAAGAAATCAACTTTGCTCCGCAAGCAGTGAGATCCTTGTCGTAGGCGTACGGCAGGCCCTTGTGTTTGGCGCCGACGCCGTCTGGCTTGATGGGAAATTTCCCTTCGCATTTGGGGCAGAACGTCATATCGTCAGCGAGTGCTGCTTCAGTACCCATCACAATGGTACCGGACGAAACGGAGATAACCTGGCCACCGTGATCAGTCTTGTCATTGAGGCGGATGACGCTGCGGCCCATGTGCTTCATGACTGCTCCTTGTTGTGTCCGAGAACGGCAAATGGTAACCAGGCAAATGCGAGTGAGTTCACGGATTAGACCAATTTAGGTTCCACGCTATCCAGCAGGTACCACTTCAACACGTCCGGATCAATTTGAAGGCGGTAGTCATTGTGCAGATCGGGAAACGCCTCGCCGGTCGTAACCCAAGCCTGGCGCCACGGTTGGTTGATTGCGTGTCGCAGTGGATGTTCCAGCGGGAGCCACGGTTGCCAGGTGCCGGTCGACGGGCATGGTGTCCGTGCATCGCAGGCGCGGTGTGCTTCTGCGTGTACAACTTCGCGCGCCATGCCGGCAGCGGCAACCGGTTCGACCGCGCCGTGGTTGTGGCGGATGGTGAGAAAGTGTTGCCACACCAGTCCTTGGATTGGCCTGCTACCCATCTCTTGCGGATAACGTGGAAGGCCGAATGCTTCTCCTGGCTGGTAGAGGCCGGGCGGGATGCCAGCGAGCCAGGCTTGCACTTGCTCCGGCTCGTTTGGCGCGGTCGCTTGCCAGTATCCCGCGAACGGCGCTTGCCCTTCGATCGTCTTGTCGTCGCTGGGGCTCAAATCGTAGACAGCGTCGTGGTGCTGCCGGCCTTGCCGTTGCGAGGCGGTGCTCGCTTTACGATCCAATGCCTGGGGCGTCACGCCTTTTGCGGCATTGATGAGCGTTTGCTTGTCACCATCCCAGGGCGGCAGCGCTGCGGGTGGCAATGGAAGCACCTTGTCCAGGTTGGGGAAACGGAGCAAAGGATTGAGATTGAGAGCGTTGTGGAGTACCACGTAGCGCTCCGAGCGTGCCTTATCCAGATGCGGGACGATCATGTCGGCCAAGTCGAGTGGATCCCCAAAGTCTATTGATAGACTTCTGGCGCAGTTGGAGCAGCCAAACTTCACACCTGTGTGTAAAGTCGTTAGCGCTAACGCTCTGTTATCAGATGTGCGCGGTCCTATGATCTTGCCGTCCGCTGCGCGCGGCCATCCTTGAAGATCCGCCAAAGTGTATGCAGCTGGGCCGTAACCTTGAGCCAGTGCACACTCCAGCATCCCACTCGCGACCGGAATGTTTGCCCAGTACCCCTCGTTCGGGATATCCCACGTCGAGGACATTTTTTCGCCCAGGTAGCCCATAGCGTGCGGATTGCCCATCTCCGCTGCTTTTTGCCAGAACGCGAAGGCTTTGGTCGCGTCACCCGGCACACCGACACTGTTCATGTAGTAGGTCCCCATCCGGTCATAGGCGGCGGGGATGCCGAGCCGCATCGCCTGCTCCACCAGCGCGAGCGCTTCCATTTCTCCATGCGGCGGATCGCGCGTTTCAAGGTACAGGGTGGCGAGATTGAGCATGGCTTTCCAGTGCCGCCTGTCGGCCGCCTGACGCGTCAGCTTGACGATCTTCTTGTAGTCGCGGTCTTCCTCCCAGATGTCAGGATCGTCCAGCGCCTGCGCTTCACGGAACCAGGTGTCGGCCTGCGCATCGATTGGCGGCACCTTGGTTGCTTCGATCTCGCAGGTAAAGCCGAGCCGATGCGGATTGAAGAGAGGCAGCTCTTCATTACGGGGCTGGTCCTGGATCGTGTTGTATTGGTCGTGTACCACGTTGAACCCCTTGAAAAGACAAAATATGGCTGATGCTGCCAGCAGGACGGTAGACAGCTGACGAAGCAGGGAATGTTTCATTGTCAGCCCAACCTCAATGTGGCACTGCGGTTGTCCTGGAGGGGCAATAGGAAGCCGGTCATGGACCGAGAATTAAGTTTTCGTCGCAAATTAGCTGTCATAGTCTCCGTCCATTTGAGAAATGCCTCCGCAACCTCAGCGGGCGCACCACTCTTCCCATCGACCGTATCGCCGCTTAGCTTCCCCCAGATTTTTTTCCGCAAATCTTTCGCCTGCCTGGAATCATTCGTCGCCAGGTTGATTTCACTATCGACCGCCATGCTGCGCTGGTTCAGGTTCGCACTGCCCAAGCTGAAAAAGGAATCGTCGACCAGCAGCAGTTTCGAATGGATGTAGATCTCTCGGTAACGAACTCGGCGCTGGTCGTAGCCACTGGTCTGCAGCATGGCCACGGCCACCTTCAGACCATACTTCTGTTCCAGTGCAGCGGCGCTCGGCTTATCGATGCCCTTGGCGTATTCGACAACCGCTGGTTTCGCGTAGACCGCGCCAGTTGGCTTACCCATATCGTCGCGGCTCACACCGGTATGCACGCGCTTGTTCTCCTTATCGATCATGTCCGACTGACCGGTCATGCCAGCCTGCTGACCGAGCACGGCGAGGGTGTCGTAGGTACGCGGAACCATCTGGCCGCGTTCGGCCACGGGCATGACGATGAACACGTGCAGCAGCGGCATGTCGCCTTTGGTCTTGCCGGCAGCCGGACTTGCAGCCTTCCAGCGAGCCATGACATTCTTGCGCGCCTGGATCAGGCGCTCTGCCCACTCCTGATACTGGAAATATTGGTTCTCGATGTAGAGGTAACCGGTCGCATTGGCGGCTGTATCGGTGGCCAGGAAGTACATTTCCTTGGCGGTCTTGTCCTGTTCCTCAGGTTGGGTGCGGATGATCTGGATCGACGAGTGTGCGCCCGATATGCCCTTTTGCTTCAACGCTGAAGGAATGGTCCCAAGGTCGTCGCAGAGGGTATCGCCGCCGGCCCGGCCCCATGCGCGCACGAAGTTCGCGTGTACGCACGCGAGTGCGCCACCGGAAATGCGGCAGGCATAATCCCGATAGGGCTTGAACGTCCTGAAGCCGGCGTCCGCTTTTTTTCCGTCATTGATCTGCACGGCTTCAGTGGTTTCACGCTTTCCGCCACACTCGCGCTTCGGATCCTCGATCCAATGGTCCTCGGTGTCCCAATAGTCGGTCACCGAGTTGAGTCCCTTTACATAGCCGACGGCCTTTGCGCCGCCTTTGTAGTCGTAGTCGATGAGCAGCGTTTTCTGGTGGTGGGTACCGACCTCGACCATCCCTGCTCGCTCGGCTTCCAAGTCACCGAGACCGCCGGGCTTGTACTTTTCGCTGGCAAGACTCTTTTCGATGAACCCCGGGTCGCCGGCGCGGGTCTGGATGCTAATACCCGTAAGTAGTCCAGAGAAAGCCGCCCGGTACCAGTTATGGCAGTACTCCTCGCGCGCCATTGCCGACAGCGATTCCGGGGTAACGGCACCTACCGCGCCGGTGCCCCGCACCGGTGTCCCGAGGGCCCGTATCGTTACTGCAGGCGTCCTGTATTTCTCCTGCAGCAAAGCAACGCTGCGTTTTGCCCCAATCTGATCGGCTTCGTTACTCCCGCCGACACTACGCCACGGGTTCGTCCCATGTGAATACCCTGGCATATTCAGTGCTGCCGGACTGCCGATCTTGCTATACCAGACCAGCAGCCGAATCCTCACCTTGGGCTTGCGCTTACCTGCGGCGATCAAGAGGTCGCCATACGTTTCCCCGCGGGGCCAGGTCTCCTTCCCCTCATTGCGCACCAGTTCCATGCCTGGGTCGAACCCCCAGCAACAGATATCGATCGAATGCTTGGCCGCCTTGATTTTCTCCGCGATGTCCGCAAACGCATTCTGTCCGCAAATGAAGACCTCGAGCTCGTTGTTATGTGTGACGGGGTGAGTCGCACTACGGTTTTCCAGGAACCACTGCACCGTACTGGTGGCTTTGCAACTGAGCTCGTCAATATGGACTTTTTCGGTACGCTTTATCGGATCAGGCATGCGACCTCCTTCAGGTATCGGTTATAGCGGTTGTCAGAGATGCTCGCGGCTATCGGTCGAGCCATCAATCGCCCGCGCGCCCATGTTGGATAAAGCCTGCTCGCGGTGATCCGGCGCCTTGGCAGACGCGGGCTGCGGAACCGCGGCAAGGGCGTAGATTTCGCCGTTCGGAAGCTCGACACGGTAGTCGGCCTGTCCTGCTTTGTGCTCGACCGCGATCAGGCCCAGGTCATCGGTGATGCCATCTCTGACTTTGGTCTCACCCTTGAAGAGGGAGTAGGGAACATTGGCAAAAGGGCGGCCGTTTACCGGATGGGTTTGCAGCGAAAAAAGGAGTTGCTTCGGATCGTCCAGCGTCTTCGGCTCCGGGATGGTGATCTTGTGCTCTGACGATGGATGAGGCCGATTCTTGGGCGCGAGGGTCTCCAGGTTGCCATGAAATAGTGACGGCTTCGGCGCAAACACCTGCATGCAGTCGGTGATTTCCACCATCGCCCCAGGGCCATGCAGCCGCACGCCTTTCTTTCCCTTGATGTCTACCCAATCGGACTGGCTGATCAGGGACAGGACCTTGTTGGCGATGAGCTGGATGTCGTCGTCATGCGCCTGTAAGGTGACCTTGCCGGACGCCGCGACCAGCTTCATTCCCGCCTTGTGGACGAACAGGCGGAACGTCTGCTTGATGCTTGCAAACAGGCTATCTCCTGTTGCGATCGAGAGCGTGCGTCCAGCCGTGAGCGCAGTATGCTCGCCGCTGGCGATGTGGGTCGACTGCGCCGAGGTCATCCCGATTCCTGCAGGGCTGGACAAGACCAGATGGGGTTGCGAAAGTTCGGGGAATTGTTCACCGGTGCCGCGCACCTCGTCATTCTGCGCCTTCAATGCGTCGACAACGTCGTGCTGCTGTCCGTTTTCCTGGGCCAGGCCCTGGAGCGCAGCCGTGGCTCGATCATCGTGCAGCCTGTGCGCCGCATCCAATCGCTTCGTTGTTTCCACCATGTCCTTGATTGGTCCACGGGCGGCCTGCCGCACTTCGGTCGTGATCAGGAGCCCTTTGGCGGCGCGCGCAACGCCATGCCCATCGGTGCGTAGTTCCCAGCCTTCACCACGCGCATCCTTGCGGCCGGCGTTGTCCTCGATGCGGGTAATGTGGCCGAGCGACAGCTGGCTGCAATGGTGATCGCTTTTTAGCTGCGCCTGGATCATCTCCCTGGTGTCGTCCAGAACAAGGTGATTCCCGCGTGTGCCGCCGCCGAGCTCCCGACTGCGCAGCCCGCCCAGCGACTGCTGCGCCGGCAGCGCCCATGGTGGCATGTGGTGCTGGTTGTAGAGCGCGCCGAGGACGAGCGGATGGTCGATATTCCCATTGGGGTAGACGACAGCCACCTCCTCCCCCACGCGTGGCAGGCGGATCTGCCCGAATTGACTGCCGGCGGCCGGGCTCATTACCCTGATCCACGGCGAGCTGGACTCGTCGTACTTGCCCAGCCGGTCCCAGTGGAACTGCAGCTTGACACGCCCATAGCCGTCCGTATGAATGTCGGCGCCGGCCGGACCGACGACGATTGCCGTGTGCAGCCCGGTATAGATTGCCGGCGCGCTGTTGTAGTGCAGGCCGGGACGCCACCGGATGTCCTTGCGAACACACGTCAACCGGTTTTTGTAATGCGAAGGTGCGCTCGGGCCAGCCTGGTAGTTATTGGATATCTCGTGGTCGGCGGACAGGATCAGGTAGTAACGATCAGCGATATTGCGGCGCGGCTCAGCGTCGTATTTCCGTGAGCGCGGCTCGGCGCTGAAATGGTCGCCGAGCTTGAACGTGCGGCCTGGCAGCACATAGCGCTCATTGCCCGCTGCCTCGAAATACTGCGTGGCCTTGTCCGCTTCGTCCATGCGCCGCCCTGCCAGCTGTCCGCCATCGCCATACAGGTGAAAGCCATAGGCGCCAAGGTCTTCGTGGATCTCGTAAGAAGGAACGTCACCTTGACGGTTGGTGGAAGGTGCTCCGACGTGTTGGGCTGTGGGATTCTTGTAATCGAAGCTCGACAGCGTCGTGTGCCCCGAGCCGAGGCGCCTGATTGCCGCCCACTCGTGAATACCATCGTCCTCGTGCGAACCACTCTGATCGTGGAAGGAGATTACGTACGCGGCCTCGTGGATCGGTTCGGCCCGTAAGGTGTCGTCCGACAGCATGAGCTTGTGGCTGCCGAATTCGTGCTCGTACCAGTAATGGAGTCCAAGCGCTTCCCAGCGCCGATGCAGGTGGTTGTAGTCGGTCTCGTTGTACTGGTTGGCGACGGTGAGCTGCGGATCCTCGCCAGTCAGGCGAACGCTCCATTTAGCCTGCCCGTAGTGCTGAAGGGTTTCCGCCGTGATCTCACGTACGGTCTTGTTGTGGAACGACACGCATGCCTTGCGTAGCCGGGTGAATGCGAGCCAGGGTTCGAACACCATCTGATAAACGGCGAAGCCACCGTCGCTGCGCAGGAAGCAAAACTCGGTGATGTAGCCGTTGAAATAACGTAACGTCCCATCTTCCCGCACCAGGGAAATGGTCACCATTTTTCCCATCACGATTTTCAGCGGGATGCGTGGGTCATCGGATAGCAACTCGGCCACACCGCGGAAGGAAGAAGAGAGCGCTTCGTGAAAAATCAGCGTGTTCGGAAGGAGAATCGCAGGAGGACCATCCTTGAGAGGAAAGTCCAGCCGCATGAGCCGTTTGTGCTGGGATGATCCATTGAATGCCGATAGCACGGCATCGGCCGCGATTTCATGGCTTTCGCCCATTGACTGCCTCCCGATAACGCGCGCCTGGCTGAAGTAAAAAAATGTTCAGCGGACACGTTACTAGGAAGCTGCCAAGAAGCATGTGACCGAAATCAACAGGCTCCCTGCGTGATTTTTAAACGCCATAGCGCAAGGGTATGGCTGCGTCGGTCGATTCTAGAACAGCGCGGCCTGGCCGAACTGGCTGTCTGCTTCCGTCCTGCCGATTAACTTACGCCACACGCCCAGCTTCTGCTCGAAACTCATCGACATATGCGCCGGTGAACTCGATGGCAGCACCACCGTGCGATAACCGGCAGCCGCGAACTGCGGCGCGAACTTGCCGGATGCCTGGCCATTGAAGCCAACCGT
>Ga0265798_10012197_pt1 | contig 10395 bp, 10 predicted proteins | sample P3T30metagenome_FD_192430 | JGI IMG/M metagenome (GOLD analysis project Ga0265798, IMG submission 192430) | Plant litter microbial communities from East Loma Ridge, Irvine, California - P3 T30 | ecosystem: Environmental > Terrestrial > Plant litter > Unclassified | place: USA: California...
GTCATCCAGCGCATGGATCGGCTGGTTCACCTTCACTACGCCGGACTGGACGCGGCCGGTGAGAATACGGCCGAGGAAATTGTCACGGTCGAGCAGCGTCACCAGGAAGCTGAACGGCGCATCCTCATCGAGGTTCGGCGGCGGGACGTGATCGACGATCTTCTGGAACATCGGGGTCAGCGTGCCCTCGCGGCGATCCATGTCCTCCGACGCATAACCGTTGCGACCCGAGGCGTAGAGCACGGGGAAGTCGAGCTGCTCGTCGCTGGCCTCCAGCGTGACGAACAGGTCGAACACCTCGTCCAGCACTTCCTGGATGCGCGCGTCCGAACGATCGACCTTGTTGACGACGACGATCGGGCGCAGGCCCAGCGCCAGCGCCTTGCCGGTCACGAACTTGGTCTGCGGCATCGCGCCTTCGGCCGCATCGACCAGCAGGATCACGCCGTCGACCATCGACAGGATGCGCTCCACCTCGCCACCGAAATCGGCGTGGCCCGGCGTATCGACGATGTTGATGCGCGTGCCTTCCCATTCGATCGACGTCGGCTTGGCGAGAATGGTGATCCCGCGCTCCTTTTCGAGATCGTTCGAGTCCATCGCGCGCTCCTCGACGCGCTGGTTGTCGCGGAACGTGCCGGACTGACGGAACAATTGATCGACGAGGGTGGTCTTGCCATGATCGACGTGCGCGATGATGGCGATGTTGCGCAGGTTCATACGGGTTCCTGAGGGTGGCCCGCTGATACGCAGGCAGTTTCGCCGGGGCGCATAGCTGAAAGTTCCGGCGAGCGCCAGCCTTCGCCCGACGCGAACGGGCCAGCCACTCACAAGAGCGACCGGCCCGTCCTCGTCCCCGTCCTCGTCAACACGTTGGTGGCGCGTGATCAGCCGTGGCAGGCACAGCCGGCATGTTCGCACCCGTCGCCGTCGGCGTGATGCCCGGCGAACGAATCGCTGCAGAAGCTGCGGCCCTCGGCCAAAATGCAGATCAAGAAAGCGGCAGGTCGCACCCCTTGTTCGTCAGCGCGCCGTGTTATATCAACAATACAGTTGAAAGTGCTGGCGCATCGCGGGACAATGCGGTGCGCAGGATAAGGATGACGTGACGATGGCGACCGCTCCGAACGACGTTACCGAGCCGACGCTGGTCCTGACCCCGCCCGATCCCGTGCCGCAGGTGCGCGCCGAAAAAGCTGCCGGGCTGGTGCCCGTCGACGACGGCAAGCGCAGCGAGCTGGAGCGGCGCGTCGACGCGTTCGTCGAGCAATTGATCGCCGAGGACGTCAACTCGCCCGAGTTCGGCAAGCGCGTCGATGCGATCACCGCCATGGGGCAGAAGGAAATCCGCGATGCGGCGGGCCAGTCCAACCGCTTCCTCGACCGCCCGGTACGCGCGATGGACCAGGAGGCCGGCGTCGGCAAGGATCTGGCCGAATTGCGCCGCGTCGTCGAGGATCTGGATCCGGGCAAGCGCGGCAAGCTGACCACACCGCAGAAGCTGTTCGGCGTGATCCCGTTCGGTAACAAGGTGCGCAATTATTTCGACGGCTACAAATCCGCGCAGACGCACATCGCCTCGATTCTGAAGAGCCTGGGCAGCGGCAAGGACGAGCTGCTGATGGACAATGCCGCGATCGATACCGAGCGCGCGAACCTGTGGACCGCGATGGGGCGGCTGGAACAGATGATCCATTTGTCGCGGACGATGGATTCGCGGCTGGAGGACAAGGCCAACGAGCTCGACCACAGCGACCCGGCCAAGGCGAAGGCGATCCGCGAGACGGCGCTGTTCTACGCCCGGCAGCGCACGCAGGACCTGCTGACGCAGATGGCGGTGACGGTGCAGGGCTATCTGGCGCTGGACCTGGTCAAGAAGAACAACGTCGAGTTGATCAAGGGCGTCGACCGCGCGAGCACCACCACGGTCGCCGCGCTGCGCACCGCCGTGACGGTAGCGCAGGCGCTGACCAACCAGAAACTGGTGCTGGAGCAGATCACGCAGCTGAACGCGACCACCGCCGGGCTGATCGATTCGACCGGCAACCTGTTGCGCCAGAACACCGCGCGCATCCACGAGCAGGCGGCGGCGTCGACCATCCCGCTGGAGACGCTGCAACGTGCGTTCCAGAACATCTACGACACGATGGACGCGATCGACACGTTCAAGCTGAAGGCGCTCGACACGATGAAGGTCACCGTCGACACGCTGGGCAACGAAGTGGAAAAGTCGCGCGGCTATATCGCGCGGGCGGAGGGCGCGACGCAGAACCGGGTCGCGGGCGGGGCCGAGCAGTTCAAGCTGGAGTCGCTCTGATCATGTCGAGCGACGTCGACGACGCGATCGCCGTCGCCCGGATCGCGCAGGAGCGGCGGCGCGGCGGCGATGTGATCCCGCTGCAGCGCCGGTCGCGGCGCGGGCGCGGCGGGCGCAAGGCGCGCACGGTGGCGGTGGTCGCGGGGTCGGGGCTGATCCTCGCGGTCGCGATGCTGATGGGCCTGGGTGCGTTCGGGATGGTGGCGGTGGCGGCGCTGATCCTGGCGCTGACGATGCTGGTGCTGTTCGCGCCCGCGACTCCGGTGCCGACGCCGGAGCGGATCGCGAAATCGGAGCTGAAGGCGCTGCCGGCGCAGGCGGCGCGGTGGCTTGATGCGCGCCGACCGGAATTGCCCGCGCCCGCGCTCGGCGTGCTGAACCAGCTCGACACGCGGCTCGACACGCTGGGCGTGCAGATCGCGGCGCTCGATGACGACAGCCCGCTGGCCGGCGAGTTGCGGCGGCTGGTCGGCGAGCAGCTGCCGGCGTTCGTCGACGATTACGCGCGCGTTCCGCCGCCGATGCGGACGAAGGCGCGCAACGGGATGACCCCCGACCAGCAACTGGTCGAGGGGCTGGGCGTGATCGAGCGCGAGCTGGGCGAGATCAGTGCCCGGCTGGCGCAGGGCGATCTCGACGCGCTGGAGACGAAGCGGCGGTATCTCGGCATCAAGTACGAGGACGAGGCGCCCCCGGTCGCCTGACCCTTCCGCCTGGCGCACCGCGTTGCCGTCGCGCGGCGCCACCGGGTGAGCGAAGTCGACACGATCGCGTGCATCGCCCTCTTGATCGGACGGCGTGCGCGTGTAGAGGAACGGGACGTCGGTTTCGGGCACGTCCCGGCCGCGGGCGCTTAGCTCAGCTGGTAGAGCGGCTCGTTTACACCGAGTAGGTCGGCGGTTCGAACCCGTCAGCGCCCACCATCCTTCCCCTGTTCGGTCGACGTCCGGGCTACGAAGGACGGCAGATCCCATTTTCGCGATGGCCGATCATCCCGTCGCCACAGCTTCGCGCCGCGACGACGAGAGGCCGGCGACTGTCGATTCGGGCTAGACCAGCGGCAGTCGCGCCTCGACCAAGGCCGCGACGTAGCGGTGCATCGCGCCGGCGGCGTCGTCGGTCAGCCCGACGAAGGCGCGGCGGCGGTCGTCCGGGTCGGGCGCGCGATCGAGCAGGCGCGCGGCGGTGAGCTTGCCGATCCAGCGCAGCGCGGTGGTCGGCGCGACGGCCGCGGCGATGCACAGGCTGGACACGGAGACGCGCCCGCCTTCAAGCCGCGCGGCGAACAGGTCGAGCAGCATGTCCCAGGCCGGGTCCTCGAACAGCCCCGATCCGAAAAAGCGATCACGCAGACGCCGCGCGCGCAGCACGTCGCGGACGGTGCCGGCGGTGACGTTCGCCTCCGGGGGCGGCGCGGCGAAGGTCATGCGGCGTTCCTCGGCACGCCCGCCGCCGTCGCGCTCGCCAAGTTGGGCGAGCATCTCGGCGATGCGCGCGATCTCGGCATTGAGGCGCGCGAAGCGTTCGCGGTCCTCGTCGCCGGCGCGCACCGCATCACCGCCGCGGGCAGCCGCGACCGCAAGCGCGCCGATCCACTCCGCCTGATCGGGCGCGCAGAGCAGTTGCACGCCATCGATCGTGTCACCAAGCGCGGCGACGACCAGGTCGATCTGCGCGACGCTCATCGCGACGATGCTGCGCCACGCCCGTGCCTGCGCCAGTGCGGCGACGCTGCCGACCACGGCGTGCGCCAGTTCGTCGTCGGCACCCTCCAGATCGAGCACGACGACCGGCGCGGGCGCCGGCAGCGCCGCGAACGCGTCGGCAGCTTCCTCCAGCGCGACATGCGTCGTCACCTGCCCGCCGATCAACGCGATCGCCTCCTGCGCGGCGGCGCCGCCGAGCGCATCGACCGTCGCCAGCACGAACGGCGTCGTGCGGGCGCCTGCGAACCCGAACATGCTCGCCATGGCTCAGTCGAGCGCCTTGACGATATCTTCCACCATCTTCTTGGCGTCGGCGAGGAGCATCATGGTATTGTCCCTATAGAAAACGTCGTTGTCGACGCCGGCATAGCCGACCCCGCCCATCGAGCGCTTCACGAACAGCACCGTTTTGGCCTTTTCGACGTCGAGCACGGGCATCCCGTAGATCGGCGACGTCTTGTCGGTTTTCGCCGCCGGATTGGTGACGTCGTTCGCGCCGATCACGAACGCGACGTCGGTCTGCGCGAACTCGGAATTGATGTCCTCGAGCTCGAACACCTCGTCGTAGGGAACGTTCGCCTCGGCCAGCAACACGTTCATATGCCCCGGCATCCGACCTGCGACCGGGTGGATGGCGTATTTCACGCGCACCCCCTCGGCCTTCAATTTGTCCGCCATCTCGCGCAACACGTGCTGCGCCTGCGCCACCGCCATGCCATAGCCGGGAACGATGATGACCTGCTCGGCCTGGCTCATCAGGAAGGCGGCGTCCTCGGCCGAACCGCGCTTCCACGGTCGGTCCGTTTTGGTTGCACCTCCGCCGCCCGCCGACGCTTCCGCCCCGAAGCCGCCGGCAATCACGCTGAGGAAGCTGCGGTTCATCGCCCGGCACATGATGTAGCTGAGGATCGCGCCCGACGACCCGACCAGCGCGCCGGTGATGATCATGGCGCTGTTGTGGAGCGTGAAGCCCATCGCGGCGGCGGCCCACCCCGAATAGCTGTTGAGCATCGATACCACGACCGGCATGTCCGCGCCGCCGATCGGGACGATCAGCAGAAAGCCGATCGCGAACGACAGGATCGTGATCGTCCAGAACACCCACGGGCTCTGGTCGACCGTGAAATAGCCGACCAGCGCGACGATCGCGGCGAGCACCGCGAGGTTGATGACGTGCCGCGCTGGCAGCAGGATCGGCGTGCCGCCCATGTTGCCGTTGAGCTTCAGGAAGGCGATGACGCTTCCCGAGAAAGTGATCGCGCCGATCGCGACGCCAAGCCCCATCTCGATGCGACTGACCGGGTTGATGAGCGCGAGCGCGCCATCGGGGGTGAGCACCGGCACCGCGATACCGAAGGCGACGGGATTGAGGAAGGCGGCGGCAGCGACCAGCACTGCGGCGAGCCCGACGAGGCTGTGGAAGGCGGCGACAAGCTGCGGCATCGCGGTCATCGCGATACGGCGCGCGGTGGTGATGCCGATCGCGGCGCCCAGCGCGATCGCGGCGACGATCTCGAACACCGCCAGCGTGTCGACGGTGGAAAGCAACGCGGTGAAGTCAGCGCCCTCGACCAGCACTGTCGTCGTCGGCACGTGCGTGACCAGCGTGGTGACCACTGCAATCGCCATGCCGATCATGCCGAAGCGGTTGCCGCGCTGGCTGGTGGTCGGACTGGACAGGCCGCGCAGCGCGAGGATGAAGCACACGCCTGCGACGAGGTACGCGAAGGCGACCCATGGATTGACGGCGACGTGTTGCACTAGGCTCTGCTCCCCCGGGGTCGCCCCTGCGCCGGCAGGGGCCTGTCTTTGTTTCGTGCTTCGTTCGTTCCATACTTGGGCGACGCCGCTGTGTCCGGCCTCGTTCTTCGACTACGCCGACATGGGCCGCCGCCGGCGTACGGCAGCGTCAATGCTTCGCCGCCGGGCGTTCCTTCTTCTTGTACATCGCCAGCATCCGGTGCGTGACCGCGAAGCCGCCGAAGATGTTGATGCTGGCCAGCACCACCGCCAGCAATCCCAGCCACTTGCCGGCCAGGCTGCCCGCCATCCCGACACTTGGCGCCGCGCTGGCGATCAGCGCACCGACGATGATGACGCTGGAGATCGCGTTGGTCACCGCCATCAACGGCGTGTGCAGCGCGGGCGTAACCGACCAGACGACGTAATAGCCCACGAAACAGGCCATGACGAAGATCGACAGGATCGCGATGAAGTCCATGAAAGCCCCCTATTTCCTCAGCGCTGGCCCAGCACCAGCCCAGCCAGCAGACGATGGATCGCGGCCGGGTCGGCGTTGCGGCTGACCTTCAGCGTCAGCGGCCCCAGCGCGCTCGACACCCAGATACGCAACTCCGAGTCGACATCGAAGGTGCCCGCACTCTCGACCGCGAAGCGCGTGATCGAGCGATAAGGCACGCTCTCGAACGATACCTTCGATCCGGTCAGCCCCTGCACATCGACCAGCACGAAGCGATAGTTGGTGAGAAAGGCGGTGTCCCGCAGCGAGCGAAAGGCGGCGAGCACTTCCTCGCCATCGATCAACGCATGGCCGAACCTCTCGCGGATCTCCGCGGGTTCGACCTCGTGGCTCGCAAACAATCCCATGCCCGCCCCCTCTCGGATCAGTCGCGCGGTGCCACGAGCGTACGATCGCGAATCGCGGCCATCTCCGCGAAGATACGGTCGCCCTCGGTGAAAAGCTCGGTACGGTCGCGCATCTGCTCGTCGGCAGCGCGGCGCGCCTCCGCACGCGCGACGCGGCGGCGCTGCGCGGCCGTCTTCACAGCGCCGGGCGGCGGCGGCGGCAACGGCGGGCGCGCGCAATCGTAGGTGGTCTTGCGATCGTGCTTCATGCGGTCCGCCACCGCATCGGCATAGACGCCGGCGAGCTTCGTCCCCTGCAGCGAGCGGACGAACGCGGCATCGCGCTCGGCATTCTGCGTCCGATAGGCGTCGACCAGTTCGGGCATGCAATGCGGCACGACGAACATCTGGTAGCGGTCGACGAGATCGTAGAACGCCTTGCGGTCCGCCTTGGCGGGCGATTCCGCCGCCAGCGGCGCGGCGAACAGCAGCCCCAGCGCCGCGACCGCCGCCCGCCACGTCACGCCAGCAACCGCGGGTTGACGACCTGCCCGCCGCGCGTCAGCCGGACCGCATCGCCGATCTCGTCGTCGAGCACCGGGCGCCCCTGTTCCTTGTCCCAGAAGGTCGAGAGGAAATTGTAGAGGTTGCGCGCGAACAGCGCCGAGGCGTCGGCCGGAAGCCGGCCGGCAACGTTGCGGTGGCCGACGATCTTGACGCCGTGCCGATCGACGATCTCGCCCGCGACCGCACCCTCGACGTTGCCGCCCTGCTCCACCGCGAGGTCGATCACGACCGAGCCGGGGCGCATCGATGCCAATTGCGCGTCGCTGACCAGCCGCGGTGCGGCGCGGCCGGGGATCAACGCGGTGGTGATGACGATATCCTGCCTGGCGATGTGCGCCGACACCAGTTCGGCCTGCGCCGCCTGATATTCGGGCGACATCTCGCCGGCATAGCCGCCCGCGCCCTCGCCCTCGATCCCGGCGACGTTCTCGACGAAGATCGGCTTGGCGCCGAGCGACTGGATCTGTTCCTTCGTGGCGGAGCGCACATCGGTGGCCGAGACCTGCGCGCCCAGCCGCCGAGCGGTGGCGATCGCCTGCAGCCCGGCGACTCCGACGCCCATCACGAACACGCGCGCGGCGCTGATCGTGCCGGCCGCGGTCATCATCATCGGGAAAGCGCGGCCATATTCGGCAGCGGCGTCGAGAACCGCCTTGTAGCCGGCGAGGTTCGACTGCGAGGAAAGGATGTCCATCGACTGCGCGCGCGTGATGCGCGGCATGAACTCCATGGCCAGCGCCTCCAGCCCGGCGGCGGCATAGCCATCGACACGCGCGCGCTCACCGAACGGATTGAGCCCCGCGACCACCCACGCCCCCGGCGCGACCCCGGCGAGCGACGCCGGGTCCGGCCCCTGCACGCCCAGCACGATATCGGCACCGGCCAGCGTCGCGGCACGATCGCCGACGGTCGCGCCCGCGGCGGCGTAATCGGCATCCGCACAGGAGGCGGCGGCACCGGCTCCCGCCTCCACCGCCAGCGTCGCGCCCAGTGCGGCGAATTTCTTCACCGTTTCCGGCGTTGCCGCTACCCGGCGCTCTCCGGGAGCCTGCTCCCGCGCGACCGCGATCTTCACCGCGCGGCTACGAGATCAGCCAGATGACGAGAAAGGCGAGCAGGAAACATGCGACCGCACCGTATTTGAGCATTCCGATCATGCTCGTATACGTGGACTCATGTGCCTTCAGATCGGCAGGTTCGGCCATGGTGATCCTCTATCCCGTTTATCGGTTCGACATGACCGTAGATAAGCCGCCCCGAACAGGCAATACGGCCGCACGCGTCGCGACGGTCGGATTTAAGTCGCCCTTTACTCCGGGGCGCTAGGCCAGCATCGGACGAAACATGGGGCCGGGCCTGAACATGACGCGCAACGGACAACGTCTGCTGATGCTGATCGACGCTGATGCGGCGCAACGCCGCACCGTCGCGACGATCGCGGCGCGTGGGGGATGGCGCACGATCACCGCCGATGACGTGGCCGCGGCCCTGACGACGCTGGCGACCGAGGACGGGATGCAGCTGGACGCGATCCTGCTGGATCACGGTGCCGAGGACGTCGAGCCCGCGCCGACGATCGCCGAGCTGCGCGCGTATCGCCCGCAATTGCCGATCCTGCTGCTGACCGCGCATGCCTCGGTCGCGAGCGCGGTGGCGGCGATGCGGTCGGGCGCGACCGATTATCTCAGCAAGCCGCTGGCGCCGGAACGGCTGCTCCACGCGCTGGAGGCCGCCGTCGGCGCGACGACCAGCGGCGAGCTGCGTCCGCTGACCGAAAAGATCCCGGCGATGCTGGTGTTCGACGAGATCGTCGGCACCGCGCCGGAATTCCGCGCGGCGATGGCGATCGCGGCCAAGGCGGCGCGTGCCCGGGTTGCGGTGCTGATCGAAGGCGAAAGCGGGGTCGGCAAGGAAGTGGTGGCGGAGGCGATCCACGCCGCCTCGCCGCGCGCCGACTTCGAGCGGGTGACGGTGAATTGCGCCGCGGTGGCGGGCAACACGATCGCCAGCGAGCTGTTCGGGCACGAACCCGGCGCGTTCGCGGGTGCGTTCGAGCGGCGGCAGGGACGATTCGTCGCGGCGCATGGCGGCACGCTGTTCCTCGATGAGGTCGATTGCCTGCCGCTGGACGCGCAGGCGATGCTGATGCGCACGCTGCACAGCGGCGAGGTGCTGCCGCTGGGCGCGCGCCATGCGCAAGCGGTGGACGTGCGCGTGATCGCGGCCACCAACAAGCGGCTGAGCGACGAGGTCGCCGCCGGACGCTTCCGCGAGGACCTGTATTTCCGGCTGAACGCGGTGACGGTGCCGATCCCGCCGCTGCGCGAACGCGCCAGCGACATCCCGGCGCTGGCGCGGCACCTGCTGGAGCGAATCGCCGGGCAACCCGGCCTGCGCCAGCTGAACATCACCGACGACGCGCTGACGCTGCTGATGCTCTACGAATGGCCGGGCAACGTCCGCCAGTTGCAGAACGCGCTGTTCCGCGCCGCGGTGCTCTGCGAGGGCGACACGCTGACGCGCGCCGACTTCCCGCAGATCGCCGCGCTCGGGAATCGCCCGGCGCCGCGCCCGCGGGACGGCGCGACGGGGGTCGCGCTGTTCGGGGCGGACGGGCATTTGCGCGCATTGGAGGAGATCGAGGCCGACATCATCCGGCTGGCGATCGCGCATTATCGTGGACGGATGACCGAGGTCGCGCGACGGCTGGGGATCGGGCGCTCGACGCTCTACCGCAAGCTGAGCGAGCTGGGCATCGACACCGCCGCCTGAGCCCGCCATCCTGCGCGGCATGACGACACAGCCGTTCGCACAGCGCGCCTTTCTGGTCACCGGGTCCGCGTCCGGCATCGGTCTCGCGGTCGCCCGCCTGCTTGCCGAGCGCGGCGCGGCGCGACTGGTGCTGGTCGATCGTGATGCGGCGGCGCTGGCGCGGGTCGACCTGGGCTGTACGCTCGATCTTCTACCGGGCGATGTCGCGGACGAGGCATTGTGGGACGAAGCCGCCGCGGTGCTGACCGGGATCGACGGTGCGGTGATCAACGCCGGGGTCGCGGGTGCAGGCGCGATCGCCGCCTTGCCGCTGGCCGAGTGGCGGCGAATCCTGTCGGTCAACCTCGACGGCGCGTTCCTGACGATGCGGGCGGCGATGCGCGCCATGGCAGGCCGCGCCGGTGCGATCGTGGCGGTGGCGTCCGCGGCCGGGATCAAGGCGGAGCC
>Ga0265798_10012198_pt1 | contig 10395 bp, 9 predicted proteins | sample P3T30metagenome_FD_192430 | JGI IMG/M metagenome (GOLD analysis project Ga0265798, IMG submission 192430) | Plant litter microbial communities from East Loma Ridge, Irvine, California - P3 T30 | ecosystem: Environmental > Terrestrial > Plant litter > Unclassified | place: USA: California...
CCATCCGCTCGGCGTTCTTCGCAACCCTAACGTTGCGCTTCCGCCAAGCAGTGAAACGATCTCCAGGTACGAAAGGCTTCACCATCTGTGCAGCCTTGCTCCTCTCAGCAGCACGACCAATCTCCCAGTTGGCCTGGCGGTACTGATACCCGGGCCTCAGCGTCAACTTCGTGTCTACAACCTCTCCAGTGCCCGTCTTCTTAATTGTCTTGATTCCTCGGCTCTCGTTGGGGACGTCTCTGATTGTTGAAGGCTTGGCCGTGCCCATTTCTGCATTGCCCGGGAGGCCGGTTTCGGGGCCGGTAATGAGGTCGCCGGTCTCCTGCTCGGCGTAGGTTTCAGGCATCTCGTATGCGAGTCTGCCAAGTTTGCGGCGGGTCACGCCGTTGACTGGTGCGGGCAGTTGTTGCGATTTCTCGAAGACGATGCCGATGTATTTGCGCTTGGGGTGGCGCGCGGGATCGCGGTAGTAGCGGACATAGCCTGGTTGTGCGGCGTGGATTGTGTGGTCGCGGCCCTGTTCGAGATCAGTCAGCCTTGTTCAGCGGTATGTTATATATCCCGTCCTAAACATACCATGCTGCAGTTGTCGCCGGGGAACCAAAGCGTTCCCCTCTGCTTGAACAAAATGTTGCCGGGCACTACATATTCACCACCTGACTTCTTTGCTCCCAATCTCTTGCCAGCACCGTCTGCGGCTTTGTTTGCCCGTCCCTGTGCTTGATGGGAAGCGTGTCTCCTCCAGACCTGCGATCCAGTTGCGGCGGGTGTGGAGATGCGCAGACCAGAAAGGGCGGATTCCAGGACTGCGAGAGTCGCCATCGAAGGCGCTCGAGGCGCGGCGGAGAACATTGGTCGTGCAGGGAATGGCATGATGTGTGTGTAGCTGTGCAAGCCAATAGTTATTGCTTCACGCCCTTGTCCAAGGGTCGTCGCCGGCCGCAATGTGAAGTTCAGAAGGTTTGGGGATGGCCTTGGCACGCGAGACCTCCGCCCAGTCCAGTCCAATGCGGGACAACTGTTGACGGTATTATTGCCTGCGATCATGAAGGCAGCCGCATAACTTACTGCAACACCCGACCAAAGTTTTGCGATTACAACTACCTGGACGGAAATTCAGACTGTATAACGATCGATTCCGACCTCAAGGCCTCGTCCACTAGCTATCAACAACTCACCGCTGCAACATCTCGACAACTTGACCCTATTGACGAACCATTACGGAGCCCTTCTTGACGACCATTCAATACTCGCAACCCGCGCAAGTACTCCTGTACTACTGAGGCCATAAGGGGCCAACTATACGCCAACATGGCTTCCGCCCTCTTCTTCCTCGATCTCAAGGGCAAGACCCTCCTCGCCCGCAACTATCGTGGTGACATACCCATGTCAGCCGTCGAAAAGTTCCCCGTCCTCCTCTCAGAAGCAGAAGACGAGTCGTCTTCGGTGCCGCCCTGTTTCTCCAGCGAAGGAATCAACTACCTATACATCCGACACAACAACCTCTACCTCCTGGCCCTCACCAAGCGAAACTCCAACGCCGCAGAAATCCTTCTCTTCCTACATAAGATTGTTGAGGTATTCACGGAGTACTTCAAGGAGCTCGAGGAGGAGAGTATCAGGGACAACTTCGTCGTCATTTACGAGCTATTGGACGAGATCATGGACTTTGGACACCCACAGACGACGGAGAGCAAGATCTTGCAGGAGTACATTACACAGGAGAGCCACCAGCTGCAAGTGCAAGTGCAAGCGCGACCACCGATTGCTGTCACCAACGCTGTTTCCTGGAGATCAGAAGGTATCAGGTACAGGAAGAACGAGGTGTTCCTTGACGTCGTGGAGTCGCTCAACCTACTGGTCAGCTCCACTGGCAACGTTCTGCGATCGGAGATTCTGGGAGCCGTCAAGATGAAGTGCTACTTGTCCGGTATGCCCGAGTTGCGGTTAGGCTTAAACGACAAGGTCATGTTCGAGGCTACAGGAAGGAATACACGCGGCAAGGCGGTCGAGATGGAAGACGTCAAGTTCCACCAGTGCGTGCGGCTGTCGCGCTTCGAGAGCGATCGCACCATCTCCTTCATCCCACCCGACGGCGAGTTCGAGCTCATGTCATATCGTCTGAACACACAGGTCAAGCCGCTCATCTGGGTTGAGTGCATCGTCGAGTCGCACTCTGGCAGCAGAATAGAGTACATGCTCAAGGTATGTGATGTCATGCAGCTTGGGTTGTATGCACCCACGAAAGATCGCAAAATACTAATGACTTTTAACCACAGGCAAAAGCACAATTCAAACGCCGCTCAACAGCAAACAACGTACAAATCTCCATTCCCGTTCCCGAAGACGCCGACACGCCCAAATTCCGCACCAACATCGGCTCGGTGCACTACGCGCCCGAAACGAGCTCTATAGTCTGGAAGATCAAGCAATTTGGCGGCGGCAAGGAGTTCCTCATGCGCGCCGAGCTGAGTCTGCCCAGTGTGAGAGGCGACGACGAGAAGGGCGGTGGAATGATGGGAGGGTTCGGAGGCAGCATGGGTGGTGTCGGGGGCGGCGGAAAGGCCAAGCGGCCCATCGGCGTCAAGTTCGAGATCCCTTACTTCACTACGTCTGGCATTCAGGTCAGGTACCTCAAGATTATTGAGCCGAAGGTGAGTTTTTCTCGTTTGTGTTGGTACTGCTGGCGAAAAGGATAGGTTTGCTGACTTTGGTTTAACAGCTGCAATACCCGTCTTTGCCTTGGGTGAGGTACATCACTCAGAGTGGCGACATCGCGGTCCGGTTGCCCGACGTGCAATAATAGGACGAGTGGAGGCATCGATGGGTTGGTGGGATGGAGCTTGAGGCTACGAATTGTGTTCCTTTTTTTTATTACCTTCTTTCGGTGGGAGCATGGCGATGGCGTTTTGGGATGTAGGAGAGCGAGAGAGAAGTCATAGCCCGCGCCACTTACCATTATTGCTGAGGGCATCAGCACAATCATTGCCGGTCAACTGCTCAATTGTCTGCTTACTTGCTCGCTTGCCTCCTGGAAGATTAATCGTCTATTTCTGTGACAGATTGGATGACCTGAAGCTGTGATGCTTATCTCTGTCCTCCCAATAGCAGTGCCTGCCTGCATGTTACAGGAGCACGTGTCCAGGCCGTTGGATCTTAGAGATACCGTGATGCAGGGTGACGATATGAAACAAGAAACGCGAGACGAGGCGTAGAACGAGGCGTAGGGGATGGGGAGAATAGGAGCTTCCTCCGCTATCTACAACATTCACAAGCTTGACAACATGAGCCCATTCGCTGCGTTCGAATTAGGAGGTTATCAGGAGATCAGCGTACTACCACATGTATGTATCACGTTGTTTCAGGGAGGAGCAATAAGGATTATAAGCGCGTGAGGCTATGCACGCTTGGCAACAAGGTAATATGCAATACAAGCGAGCTGCTATCGGCACATGTTCTGCAGGCTTGACGTGACTTGACTTGACCTGACATGTGCGAGTGGATGTCAGCGGGATCATCGGCGCGTCATGGATGTTTAGGATCGGAAAGTATGGATGGATGGATGGCTTCTGGAAGAGACGTTACAGGCGTTGGAGGAGGTAAGCGAGGGAAAAGCTTCCACGTGATGGGTGGGAGGAGGTGTGAGAGATGGCGCAAAAGCGTTTCAAAAGATCAGGTCTTGTCAGAGCACGAGAAGAAAAAGCCAAGCAACAAAACAAAGCGGGCGGCGGGCATAAAGAAAGCGCATCCATGTGCATGCTTGAATGCGACAATCCATGCAAAGCCCATCATCGCCGTTCAACCATCACATGCTATTACGGTATACACACACATAATAATACTCATACCCTCCCTTAGTTCACCACTCGTATCAGACAGCTTTATACATCGATACAGACCCCAGCACACGGCAACGAATCGTAAGATCGGACTAGGCTAGCACGACAGCAGTGCACGAAGCTCCAGAACGAGGCAGTGCTCGACAAAGTTCGCCGGCACCACACGCAGACACCTTCATCATCCTCGCCTCGCCTCGACCTTACCTACCCTGCTGTCGCTACGCAATTAAACCAAAGGGCGCCGGCGCCATAGCCGTGTGCAGACGTCCAAGCAGGCAGACCGCACGAAATCTTTATTCTTGCCCTCAATCTACCTACTCTTCCCTCTGCTCTGTCGGCGCAAATCGTTGTATCGACCGCAGGCGTGCACCATGATTTCTCCCGCTTAGTATACGACTATATCAATACCTCTGCAACTCTTCCTCCGGTCGCACAGCACACACCAACCCCACCATGGCCATCACAAGTATGGTCGAGCCTCTGCGACAGGCCTGGAACTGGTCCAAGGAGCGCCTGCCCTTCCCATTCCGCCTCGGAGTGCCGCACTTCAACTTCATCGCCGTGCACTATCTTTACATGATCGGCTTCATAATTGCAACTTCGATCATGCTCTACCCTGGTGGCTTTATGACCTACACCGACGCCCTGTTCTTCGCCGCCGGGGCGTCCACCCAATCTGGCTTGAACACCGTTGATGTCAACGCTCTCTACCTTTACCAACAAGTCGTGCTCATCCTCGTCGCCTGCGTCTGCAATCCGATTTTCATAAACACTGTCGTTGTTTTCATTCGCTTACACTGGTTCGAGAAGCGATTCAAGCACATCGTGAAGGAAGCGAGGGAGGGGCGCAAGACAAGGACAAAGAGCAGGAGCAAGAGCGAGATGATTCAAGACGACGATCCGAGGAGGTTAGAAACAGGCGTGAATGGAAGGCCAATCACGGTGCTGCACAACACCACAAAACCGAACGGCATGAGTTCGAAAACTGCATCTGCGAAAGCTAAAGAGCAGGAGATGTTGGCTGCTGAGAAACTCGGCCTGGACATGAGCTCGTCCTCCAATGGAACTCCGTCGCCTCCAAACGCCAGTGAGAAGGATAGTGGTGAAGCTTGGGCCGATAATACCGCACACAATCCACACGACTTCGCGATCATCGACGATGACGATGAAGATGACGAGAACGCAAATCCGGCATTTCGAAAAGACAGCGCACCTCACCACCTTGGACTGAGCCCAATGCTTTCCAAAAGGAGCGAGGACGCTGATTCGGCTGTTCGGAACGACAGCGAGCCTCCTCACCACCTTGGGCTCAATCCTATGCTCGCCAATAGGGACATCATGTTCGCCGACGAAGTGCCCAAGCGGCCTCTGCGACCCAGCGACTCATCTGACGATGTCGTTGGGGGTCTGCGAGATGTCAGGCAGCACATTGCTTTTGTGCGACAGCAGCAGAAGAAGCGCAAAGAGGGCGCAGGCACGCTTCGCATTCCTGGCCCTCGCGACTTTGACCGTGGCGAAATGCCCAAGGCGCTTGACGACTCCAACGATGATGAACTTCAGCGCCACCACACGAAGAACACACTACGTAGTAAAACAAGCTCGCAGTCGCATCAAAGCAGCTCGCGTGGCGAAGACGAAAAGTTAAACGGCGACGATCACCCGGTCAGGCGCGGTATCACTATTAATGTGCCGGAGCACCCTGCCCACCGTGAGCGTGAGCAGACTTTGCAAGACGCCCAGGACGAGGATGACGAAGCCGACGAGAGCAGATTTGGACTTCATAGGATTGCGAGTCACCTCAAGCACCGCCGCCAGAGATCGCATGGCGTTAACTTGGGCGATAGGAAGAGTACATTTGCTCGCACTTTCAACACCTTGACCACGATGCGGACCAGAGACAAGATCGACGATCCCATGCCGTATCTCAGCTGGCAGCCCACCCTTGGTCGCAACAGTGCATTCGTCAATTTGACTGAAGAGCAGCGCGAGGAGCTTGGTGGAATTGAGTACCGCGCCCTCAAGACTTTGGCCAAGGTTCTTATTGCGTACTACGTCGGGTTCCATCTCTTCGGCATGGTCATTCTGTTGCCCTGGATAATGCATACCGAGCCCTGGCATTCTGTCCCGATTGCCAATGGAGTGGCACCGAGTTGGTGGGGCATCTTCACACCGGCGTCGATGTTTACAGATTTGGGCTTCACTGTCACTGCCGACAGTATGCTCAGCTTTCAGACTGCCATCCTGCCTCTGCTACTCGGTTCTTTCCTTATCATCATCGGTAACACTGGATTTCCTTGCATGTTGAGATTCGTGATCTGGGCTACGTCGAAGCTTGTCCCTCAAGAGAGCGCGCTATGGGAAGAGCTGCGATTCCTACTGGACCATCCACGACGCTGCTTCACGTTACTGTTTCCATCAAAGGCCACCTGGTGGCTCTTCTGGATCCTCGTTCTGCTGAACGGAGTCGACTTGTTCTTTTTCATAGTTCTCGATCTGAATGACGAGACTGTGACTCATTTATCGCCAGGGTTCCGTGTCCTCAACGGATTGTTCCAGGCGACGGCAACCAGAACAGCCGGCTTCTCCTCCGTCAGCATAGGTGATCTTCATCCGGCAGTCCAAGTTAGTTACTTGGTCATGATGTACATCTCTGTCTTCCCCATCGCCATTTCCGTCCGTCGCACGAACGTGTACGAAGAAAAATCACTGGGCATCTGGGGCGGAGAAGAGGCCGATGAGCAAGATCAGTCGTACGTGGGACAGCATTTGCGACGCCAGCTGTCTTTCGATTTATGGTATCTCTTCCTGGGGCTCTTCATCATCTGCATCGTCGAGGGCAAGAAGCTGTCGGACACGAACGAGGACGCCTTCACAATGTTTAGTGTGCTTTTCGAAATTGTGTCGGCATACGGCACAGTCGGCCTCTCGCTCGGCTACCCAGGCACCAACACAAGTCTTTCCGGGCAGTTCAAAGTCATCAGCAAGCTCGTCATCGTCGCCATGATGCTTCGTGGTCGCCACCGCGGCCTTCCCTACGCTCTCGATCGCGCCATCCTCCTCCCTTCAGAAAATTTGCACAAAAAGGAAGCTGAGGAAGCCACCCGCAGACACCAGCGCCGCAACAGCATGTATCCCGACGGCGACGGAGACGAAGACACCGATACCCTGGGCCAAATGTCTCCTCAAATGCGCCGGAACAGGACGTGGGAAGACGGCGACCTCGACGAGAGCGGCCTTCCTAGGCAGCATCTGGCCACCGTCGGCGTCAATCCAATGCGAGTCAATTCCGACAGCTCGGGTATTGGCCGCACGAGGACACGTAGGGGAAGTGGCTTCAGCACCGTCAGCAAGATGGAGCGCTTCCAGCAAGAGCGCAGGCACACCCGGAACCTTAGTCTGGGCCGGTTTGTTGCTAGCGGGCTGGGGGCTGGGCCGACTTTCTCGAAGCACGAGTGAGGGAGTGAGGGAGATGGATGCTGTTATTGCACCTTTCTTGTACTTGATCGTTTCTTGGAGCGTTGTTGTTTTTTCAGCGAGCGATTGTGTTATAGATCTCTTTGGGAGGGCGTTTTCGTTTTTTACGCAAGCCGGACCCACAGATCCTCGACGGCAGATAGATAGATGAAGCCACAGTCGGTCGTTTCTTTTTCCTTTTTTCGGTGTGCCATGTAGCAACATTGGGAAAATGTACTGCTACTGCTACTGGACCCGAGTGCGTTTCCAGATCTTGCTTTTGTCATTCTCTCGTACTCTCTCACTCAACTGACCTCTCTCTTTCAACCACCTACTTATTTTGCCTGCCTTTCGGGGATTAGATCAATCTGGACAGACTACTACCAGCATCTCTCACATTTTGACCGTATGTTTATCCCCGAGAGCCTGGCTTGGTCTTCACCACTTCTGCTATAGATGCCACTATACCCGTGAATAATCGTCGATGCCAGTTTGAACCCCAGTCCTGATTCTAACCTTACAGTATGCAAACGATGAATACCATTATCTTCGTTACTCGATCAGAGCACCAGACTCATATTCCGATCACAATTCCACGGTTTTAGTGTAATTGGATGCGAGAAGTTCTTAATTACCTATTCATGTGATCGATCGCAACCTAGAGGTAGCAAAAGGAATCGGCCGTTCGGTGAAAGGTTTCTTACTTTAGTACTCAAGCTTCACACAATCTATCGTCTATTCACGATTCATTCAATCAACTGCCCCTCATTCGACATGGACATCTGAAGACTCATGATGGCTGCGGCAGGAAGGTACTGGCGATAATATAACCTCGCAAGAACTCCGTGTACTGTTATCGACATCTCATTGGACCGAGATAGCCCAAAGCGAACGCGAACCAAAAGCGAAAGGATGACGTCCAAGACTCCTCCGCAGGATTCATCACATGACCTCGTGTTTGTTTGTTAGTAAGATCAGGCCAGCAACTCATCTTTGAAATCCCTCTCAAGAAATGTATGCCTAGTCTTTCCGCATTATGGATGAGACGACACCACCGCAATACACCAGGAACGACTCGTGTCAAAGTCAGAGTCGGAGCGACCGCAGCGATGACGGTCTCACCGCGCAGAAACGGCGCCGGATCAAAAGCCATCGAAAGTCGCGCGGCGGCTGCTTGATGTGCAAGACGCGCAAAGTAAAAGTGAGGGTTGCAAGGCAACAATCGTTTTGCAAATGCTGACACGATCATTCTAGTGCTGCGAAAAGAAACCGCGATGTGCCAACTGCGTCAAGATGGGCGATGAGTGCGTGTATGGCGTGGCACCGGAGAGGCAGCAGACGCTCGTGCGACTCCAATCACCACAACTCAGTACCTGTACTACGACCGGTTTTAGCTTGAGAGACCTGCGGTTCTTTCATTCCTTCCTCACGGCTTCATATCCCTCGTTCCCATTCGAGACGGATCGTGCGTGGACGTGTGAGATTCCCGTTATTGCGCAGCAGGTAAGGGACCTGCATACTGATAGCGATAACATGCGCAGAGATGCTAACTAGAACGCACATGTAGTACGGCTTCCTCAACGATGCAATACTAGCATTGGGTGCAGGCCACTTACATGCAAATACCAATCTTGAGATAGCAGACACAGTACACAAATACCGCTCGTCAGCAATCAGAGGCATCAACTCAGAAGACAACTTCGATCTACCAGGCTCAAAGGACCTGTCTTCTAGTGATCGAGCCACCGCAGTTCTCGCAGCCATCTACGCCCTGGCGTTTACCTCGCTACACATGGGAGATCCAATTGGCCACTTCATGGTTCTGGTAAGGGGTTGTTCGTCCGTCACGCGCCGGATAGTAGAAGCAGGCTTCACATCACCGCTATTCCCACGAGATCTAGAGTATCGCTCACCACGCCCTCACATGGAGATCATGCGCAAACGCATGGGCAATGCCTCTCCATTGCCCGCTGAAGTCACAGAGGCGGCACGAGAGTCATTAGGCTTCGTAGAGATGTCTTGCGAGTTCCTGCCTTTCGAGTTGGACTTTTTGCATCGCATGCAGTCAGTTGTGGCAATAACCAGCGGCCCGATCGAAGGTGAGTTACGACGAAATGACCAGAAGGGATGCGTTCACCATGCTGATTTGACCCTGCAGCTTTCAACCACTACACCGAGCTGTGGAATCTCATAATCGACATGTCACCGGACCAATTCGAGTACTTCAACGGCTCGATTAGAACGCCACTCCTCGTATTACAAGCGCATTTTCTGGCATTCGAGATCGTGCTCCGGCCCTGGCTGCAAGCCTCAGGAGCGTTTGTTAACGGGGACAGCAAGCTGCTCAGAAATGTGCTGCAACAGTTCCCACGGGAAGACTCGAATATCGATGCTGAGCTTTCAATACAGTTGATCAGCTGGCCAGCGATGTTGCTGGAACACACGTCGAAGTTGGCCGAGGCAGACTTGCGGCGGAGCGTGTTTGCTGACGACCAAAGTCCGCAACAATCACCAAACAGTGACACTTCTACACAGAGAACCATGAGTCTTGGCTGCTATAACAGCCTTCCGCTCCGGAGCCCTACCTAGCTAGTCTCATCTTTCAGAGGCATGAGGTCTCGATAAAACGCCAAGTCGGAAACATGTGTTATCGGAAGCTCGAAGCATATACCTCTTGAGTTTCGTTATGAGAACGGTATACCCTCTGTTTCTACGTAATGAAGATTTGCTACGGCAATGTGTGCGAGCATAGCGTAGATGCTGTGCAGCTCTCGAGTGGTGGTGACTTTTGCAGTGTGTATAGGAAAGTGCCGGCATGAAATCAGCCCCTTTCCGAAACCGAAACCGAAAGCGAACTGCGAGCTGAATAATCGATGTTGCTCGTAGCTTGAGCTTGAGTGAGGCCGACTACATGTAAGCAGCATAGAGCGGGGAGAATCCTTCGGCTGTTTGACAGCCTTCGAAGACAGCGATCTGGCCGCTAACAGTAGGCTGGATTTGTGTGTTGGTTCTTACCTGCAGCTCTCAGCCAAATACGATTGGGTGTTTGTCGTTTGCGAATAAAGAGTGGCGTTCTGCAGACTCGGAATTAGGCGATGGTTTG
>Ga0265798_10012199_pt1 | contig 10394 bp, 17 predicted proteins | sample P3T30metagenome_FD_192430 | JGI IMG/M metagenome (GOLD analysis project Ga0265798, IMG submission 192430) | Plant litter microbial communities from East Loma Ridge, Irvine, California - P3 T30 | ecosystem: Environmental > Terrestrial > Plant litter > Unclassified | place: USA: California...
TGGTTGGAATGATATATGCGACTGGTGACGCCGCAAAAGTACCGTTACAATGGCATGATGTTTTGGATTTGGGAATCTTTGCACACCGATCTTCTGTCTTCGTGGACTGCATGGTGGATGGAGGTGCGGGACCGGGCTCGAGCCTGCGAGCTAGATAGAATCGAGGCCTCTTTCAGTCTATTATCGCATCGCCGTCTTTGTGTTATGACAGTCAATGTGTGTCGTCTTGTACCACCCAAAGAGTGAGTCAATCAACGGTATCATGACTCTTGCTCGTGCACGTACAACATCCTGAGCAAGGAACGCATATGACTATACTGTTGGCTCATGCTTTATCGTGACATCGTTACAGTCACTTGGTAGTATTTAATCACATACATGCATAAATATTTCCTCTACATCTTCAGGACATTCTATCCCACTACTACAAGTTACTCAGACCTCCAATGGATCCTCCCGAAAGCAACAAGAATCTGCCTGCTGCAGAAACGCAGGAAGTTGCAGAAATGCAGAAAGTTGCAAAAACACAGAAAGCCTGGCCTCTACAACATTACTGGGAGGGGGAAATAACAACTGGCTATACAAACTCCGAGAAACTGAGAAAGCTCCACCAAAAGCTTTTCCCGGAGTTCTACAAAGATGAGAACAAACGCGGGGACGATCACCAGTGGGACCCCATTGAGATTAAAGGTGAACGTATGCTGTACTCGTACCAACGTCGCGATGGGGCGGCTCGGGATCTCAAGAAAGAATTCCCCGAGTTTGAATGGCCTGAGGGAGACGTGTGGGGGTCTGGCAGGCGTGAGTTTGTTCAGGAAGAACTGCTTCGGACAGGTGTGCTAAGCTTATTTGCAGTCCTTAAAGAGATGAGAAAAGCGCACCGGTCATCCAAAGACGAAGCAGCAGACGCAGTATCGAAAGCGAAGGAAGATAGTGACGGAAAGGGAGAGGAGATGGAGAAGCTGAAGGGTGACGCTTAGCCTAGTCCTCAGCGATGAATCTGATTGTGTCTATGGTGTCAGTTCTCGACCTTTGACTCAACGTCGACTCAGCGGAGAACTTAAGAGTCAGTGTACTTACTTAAGATCTTGGTGTATCGAAGGGTATCCTGGGACATCATCAACCCTTCACACACAGCTTCACTGCGCCCTAATAGTTTAGCAGAGAACATGTCTATACCGGCCAAGTCGAAGGTCTACTTGGTAACATACCCCGCAACGCTCCCCAAAGAAGGCACCATTCCTGTCGAAGAGAAGATCGAGGCTCTCACAAACTATCCATATGCCCTGAAATTAGTCGGCCTTGAGGAGGATGGTCTGGATAAAGATGGTAAAGAGGTCCCAGGATGGAGCATTAAATACATTGGCATCATGACCGCAGAGGAGGCTCGCCAAAAGTACAGTGTCGACGATGGTGAGCCCGTAGAAATTGAAGAGGGCGGCGAATGGCAATGTTACGAAAAGGGTCAATGGGCCACTCCTGGACGTACGTCAAGTTACTCAGAACCAAACAGAAGTTCAACAACTAATGTAGAAACTAGTTCTGGCAAGGATCAGGCTTACCAGGGTTTACAAGATCCCATATCGTATTAGCGAGCATAGCCCTTTCATCGACGGCCATACTAATGAGTACCATATTGCCGAAGTCTTCCACGAACCGGTGTTGTGTCCGCCCCTGATGTTTGAGATAAACGAATGGCTTGTTGCCGAGAACAAGAAACAACTTCAAGAAGCCAAAGACAGTGATGAAGGATGGGTGCCTCTCCACCCGGATATCGCGAAGGGGCCCGGCGGATGGATTACCACAGGCTGTGAGTCCTCATGTAATCCACAGAATAATGCCACGCTAAACGATAATCTAGTTCAAGATGCCTACCTTCAGTTGCTAGATCAGAGGAAGAATGGCAAAGACAAGAAGGCAGCGGAAGTGGGAGGCAAAATTAAATCTCCTGGTTTCTTCCAAAGGTGGTTCGGCGGGGGGAACTAGCCACGAGTGTAGTGACTGGGATTGCAATCTCGAGTCTAGATATTTGCCAATGGAGCAACGTCTTCCAGCTCGTGCAAATAGTTGTGCGATGAAATAAAAATACCGAGATAAGCCCCATCAGCTTTACGAACTCGCTGAAGTTTCTGTGACTGTTCAACCCCTGACTTCCGATAGATTGTGTCGTTACATTGCAAGTAAGAGTCATGAAGAAGGGTGTGACATGCCTACTCATCAATACAAAGTTACTCACCGTTTAGATATCGTAGATCATTGTTATAGTCATCATCGCAGTCACCATCGTATCTGGGCAGTCACCGCGCTGACATTTTGTCTTGACTCACCTGCTGAATCATATCCATAGATAGTCACTACTCTACGCTCATACCTCATGCTGTCATTATGGCAGTCAGCGTGCGAACGCTTATATCTTGGTGTATCTGCGCTTACACTTCAACACACTCTTCACAACACCATTACTTCGACCAAATCTGTTCGTATACATCCATGGATAACTCGATACCTGACTCAGTTATTGACTTGACGATAGAGCCAGAGCTCTATCTTGTCGTCTTTCCCACGGAGTTTCCTCCAGAGGGAGAATGCGATGAACAGGACATCGACATCGGCTTCACTAATTCTCCCGCTATAGGGGAACTCATGGAGAGATCTACCAGAGACCCCAACCTACCAAAATGGGAATTTGTGGACCTGAGTCACCTGAGCAAAATCGCCAAGGAGCGGATATTGATGAAGCATAATATCAAAAAAGAAGACTGCGTGAAGGTGAAGGGGTGGGATAAAGAAGACTACGGCTTGTGGATCACTCCTGGACGTACGTACAATTCTGAAGTATTATACGGCAGTAAACGTGCTGACACGGTAAATAGTACTCTCCGCACTGGAACTAGCCAAAGTATACAACATACAATACGAATGGAATTCCAGCGAAAAATGCTTTGCAAAGACTGGCTACACAAACAAGCACGCTATTGCGGGCAAGGTTAAAGCTGCCGAGCGCCTGGGTTGGAGGTGGAAAATAAATGTGACGGTTATCCTAGTGAAGAACGAGGAAGAGCTTACGAAGCTGCGGGATGAGGATGGGGGACCTAAGCGAATTGCGTTATGGGAATGCGAGGGTGAGGGGGTCGAAGGTTGGATTACAGATGGCTGTAAGTTCTATCTGCAACGTTGCAAAGAGTGGCATGAATCGATGCTAAGCATTGATACAGTAAATCGTTCACGCAAGGCATGTCTTGAGCATGAGAGAAAGCGCCGGGAAGAACTGGAATCCTTGCGCCTTAATCCTCCAATGTTTCCATTGCGATAAGTGAAGGTACAGCTCGAGCCCCAGGTTTTGCCGATGGGCTTGTGGTTTCTAGTTTATGTCTCCGGCTTTACGATTCCAAATGGCATTTTATCTGGTTCTTTCCGCTATGTATATCATAGACATATCTCATCATGCTTTAACCCCTGGCTCAGATGTGATTCACTGCAGTTAACAGTCACAGTTCAAAATACCACGACTCGCTATTTGACGCACCATGTTGATATAGCGATTCTAAGAGTCATTTGGCATGTGTCAGACTACGTTGTGTTCAACAGTAACTCACATCATCGAATCTGAGATCTCTACGCAACACTTCACTGCATCACACTGCACCATATTACATCAATTAGATCGCCAACACCTATAACGACGATGCCGCGAATCTGCTCGATATACTTTCCCCAAAACCTCCCCAAACCAGGCGTCCTCCCTAGCAATGATAACATTGATGGCATAACAAACCACGCATTCCTGAGAACACTTATCGACGAGCTCATCGAAAGGCCAGGCTTCCAGGGATGGGAAGCCGAAGACCTACGTAAAGTCACGAGAAAAGCGCTTAAAAGGAAGAAAGAGGAATACGAAGACGAAGGCCTAGTAGAGATCCTTGGCGAAGAGTGGAAGGCTGATAATAATGGTCGGTGGGCTACTCCTGGATGTGTGTAAAGTGACGCAAACCCAGAATGCGCCTAGTCTATTAACGTGTCTAGTGATGAAAGTACTCCGTAGCTGCAGATACTACGAAATAACTTATCGTTTCCGGCCTCGCACTGGCTCACCAGACGTCTACAAGACGGGCTACACGAACAGCTACTCCATCGCTAAGGGAATTGAGCGCATTTTGAAGTTGCCAGGGCGGCCGTATTCGCGATTCGACAAATGCGACGTAAAGCTAGTTGCTAGCGAGAAGGATTTCAAGAGATACCAAGACAGTGATGGTAGGTGTGAGCGCCTCTTCAAGGAGGGGGTAGATGGGGAGATAATTGACGACGGATGGATCACGAAAGGCTGTAAGTTGATCTTGGGTTGGTGAAGAGCGTGCCGCAGAAGTTATGCTAAACAACAGTCTAGTGTTTGCCGTGTGTCAAGTGGCTGCGGAATTAATTCCCAAAAAGAAGCGGAGGCGCAGGAAGGCCCACAAGGTCCGACGTGAACACTATTCCACTAAGGCCTAGTGTAGAAATCGATGGACTCAGTCATGTCGATTAAGATCGTACCCAAGTAATTGAGACTACTTCCCCTTTGACTGACTTATCTAATCACGGTGAACTGTCACCACGTACAGCTATGACCAGCCTTTCGTTGTCACAGGTATACTCACCATTATAAGGTCAGCATTCACCATCGCAGTCATCAGCGCAATGATCATCACAGTCACAGCGCAGGCGTGTATGTCCTGGTACGTTTAGTACCTCGAACACTTCCTAACACTGCACTACAACGAACAACTCTGCTGACTATTCGTATAAAATCTCAAACCGAAACCCTCCTCCACCTCATCAACGATGTCGGAATTCTACACGATAGTCTGCTTCACGAAGAGCAATGCGTCCCTTGAATACGAGTACACGGACTCTTCCTACCTTTTGAGCCGTGTACCCGATCTAGCAAAGACTCTAGCCGGCGCAATCTTGAGAGTTCATAAGGGCGGCGATGTATATAAGCAGGAGTATGGGGTATCCCAGCTTCCTGACGGAAGAGCTGTAGTTGTCGACGAAAGATGGGGTTTAACCAAAAAGCGGTTGGTCACCCCTGGATGTGAGTACCACTCTGCAAAGCTATACAAGGCTCAGTGAACTCACGTTTTGCGAAGTAATGTCAAAGCTGAATGAAGCCTGGCTATTACTGGACATGCAAAAGGTCCACAAGATCACCTATTGTGACAGTATGGGAAGCACAAAATCCAAGACTGGCTATACAAACAGCCCGCAACTCATGAGGATCATCAGACTCATCATCGCGCAGCTGCCCTCGGAGTCATGGGCTTGTGAGCCTGTTTTCCCCAAGAACGAGAAAGAATTGAAGGCACTTCAAGATAGTGATGGTGAGGAGTGCAGTCGCTGGAATAGAAGTGAGGGAGAGGAAGGTCACGACGACGAGGAAGAAGGCGGAGATGATGGATGGTGCACGAAAGGACGTGAGTATCTCTTTGAGTATCCAGAGGAGTGTGAGAGATGCTGACAGGATCTCTAGTGCGGCTTGCATACGAAACATTTGCACTCGAAGCGCTCAAGGCCTTGGACGAAAAGGAACAGAAAAAAGAAAAGAAGGTAGGAGCGTCGGGAGCGGCGGGAGAGTCTTAGACATACTTGCGTACAACGAATCTGGATCAGAGCTTTTTGAAGGTATTCAATACACATGAACGAATTCACTGGTTGCTCATCGATATTCACCCTTTGCCCCAGGTTTACTCGTCGTGTGGTTACTATGACTGTCCATGGAGTCATAGCAACATAACTTTGGATGACTGTAACCAACGTGTGTCTATGCATTTACTTAGATGTGAACACCACTGCAAAATGATACCCAAACATCTACTAATCGTAACCCGACAAGCGATCTCCACCTCTTCTATTCACCCCGGTACCCGAAACCCCCAGAGAAACTTCCCATCCACCCATCAAAAGATGGCAGCCACCACCTCAGCGATTTTCCAAGTCATACACCTCCTCGGCATAGACTTTACATCCTCATCCTCAGTCGCCCAAAGCATTGGCAAAGCGAAAAAAGTACAACTGGCTCATCATACGATACGAATATCCCAACGACGAAGAGGGCAAGACGTTCATCAAATATCTGACAGCAAATCGAGGCAATAATTCCCAAAAGGTTCTGAAGGACTGGCAAAAGAGATTGCTACAATCGGAAGTGGCAAGGGGCGCTGGAGTGCACTGGGGTAGGGAGCGGATGACCCGTAACTGTACGTATATCCAGTTGGCTCAACAATGTACATAGATTGCTAATGGAAAGGACAGTGTATATGATCTTCAAAGAGGCTAGGGAGGGTAAGGAGGGCAGCGATGAGTCTTTGAAGCATATGCTGGATGTGTTTATGGGGAAGAGATGATAAGGATGGGGCTCATTGCACATACCTACGGGGAAACGGAGCGAGGCATCATGATAACGGCTACCTTTTCAGGTAGCCTGGAGTCAGACCATCAAAGCAACACCATACTGAGAACAACAAAGCTTCAATTTTTGCCGCCCTACATAAACTGAGCGTGGGTATCATGAACTGCCTAAACGCGCCGTAACTCCCTGACGGATACAATTACATCTTAAACATTGCAAAACATTGCTGATAGCAAACCCTGGAGGTCCTCATCGCGTCGAAACCCAAACGCTCAGTGACCGTTGAGACCGTCGCTGAATTTTCGCTTTTTAGCCTCGCGTTCGCCGTCCTGCGGAGGGCGGTATTGGTCCAGCTTGCCCTGTAAACGATATGTCTCGCGTTTGATATTCTCTGCGTTGGCCAAAAGGTCCATCTCGGTGACCGGAGCTTCAATACTAGCCAGCACGCTCCTAACAGTGCTGATATGATTGGCGTCCTTCTTGTCGTCGCGCCAGCGCGGCGTACCGTCCGCCTCAGCCTTGTATTTCCACTGTCCACCTTCTGTGCGGTAACATTCTATGATACGGCCGTCGAGGCGTTGGTTCAGGGATTTGAGCGTCTCCCACTCGGCGGGGGTGACGGAGAGAGTGGCGAAGACTTCGTAGTGGTTCGAGTTGTGCTGCACGAGCAGTTGGAGGGGGGTGGGCATGGCGTCGTAGTCGGGGATGAGGCCGTCTTCGCCGTCTTGTGGGTCTATGAGCGGGAAGTCGCCGAGGCGGAGCTTGAAGTCAATGGTGTTCTCGTGTGGTGGCTTCCACTTGAGGATGTGTCTGTCGGTACCGAACTGGTAGGGTGTGGATACGCAGGTGAAGATCAGGCCGTCGTTGCCGTGTCGGAGGTTGGGGAGGATGCTGCTGAACATGTCCTCGAGCTTGTATGCAGGGTAGGTCTTCTTTCCTTTGAGTGCAAACGGCTTCAGGTCGTCTGGTGTAATGTTCTTGCCAAACGTCCTAGTCAAGCCGGCTTCGTACGGCTTAATGACCCATTCATGCAGCCGGCCCAACCGCTTGTCCAGTGTCCTTTGCGTCACATTTGTATTATCCACCGCCAAGCAATCGAAGACATAGAAGTTGAGACGTGGCGCAGGCTCGTTCGGATATTGGTCGTGGACCAGCTCGCCGTCCAGAAGGGTTCCGAATAAGAATGGCTCGGCTTCGTTCAGGTGCTGGTAGTGACGTATGCGAAATGGAGGCTGGACGTTGTAGTAGTTGTTCTTCCTGTCGATCAGGAAAGTCACAGGCTCGAAAGCTCCTGTCGGTCCCTCTTGCCAGTGCAGGTAGAGCAGGCAGCGCAAGCCGTCCGTCTTCTCGCACATGTAGTATTCATTGCGCTGGAGCTCCGTGACGTGTTCGCGCGAGAAGGATACGGGTTGCGCGCCGGGAAAGCGTGGGTTGTCGCGTTCGAGGAGTTCGGCGACAGACTGCTTGAGTGAATGCGCCTCGTCATTTGGGATCTGGAAGCCTGGAATCTGGGGCGGCGCGTGCGATGGTAGCGCGGCGGCCGGCATGTTGAGAAGATGCGGGAGGTATTCGAGGCTCCGCAAGAGTTGGGACGTCGAGCGCGATGGATTCCGTACGCGGGGGCGGTTGGAGGAGGGTTGGTCTACCTTCGCGGTCGCAACAGTAGTTGTACAAGCAATGGATCGGCCGGGCGAGCTTACGCGCTAGTGAAGGGTCTGCTTATGTAATCGCTGGCTGCGGCTGCCTAGGCACGGCTGTGGCATGGCCCATCATGCTTCTGACCTCGCTAAGATTCAGGGAAGCCTTGATGTATCCGCAGTACAGTTCCCATCATGCCGACTGTTTTTTTTTCGCATCAATTCCGTTAAACGTCATTCTGCCAGCGTACCGACTGCCCGATATAGTCTGTTGCAACCATGGTACTACGACTGCGCACAACGCCGCGCCTATAAGCCATTACCAAGCACATGACACCAACATGAAAACTGAAAACTGAAAACTCAGAGGCATAAATTCCTTTGCTCTTGCCGAGACTTCTCCCCCTCTTCAACAAAATCACCACAATTCTCACATCCAGTCACTACCAGACCCAACACTCACGATGAGCGACTTGCCCACAGAGATATGGGCCATGGTGTTCGCATATTCCGACGATACCGAACACCTCTGGCTTTCCTGCCGTCACGTCTCCAGCAATCTAAAGGCGGCCGTCGAAATATACACCAGCACCATCTTCCTCCCAAACTTCCTCACAGTATCGCTCAAATATCTGACAAAAAACCAATGCATCATACGTTGCAAACGCGGTACTTTCAAAGGATACTCCCCAGACAAAAAGGTCATTTACTTCGATATGAGCCGCGACGACCGGCCATGCATCGAGTATGTTGACACACAGAGAATGTGTCTCTCCGTCGACAGACTACAAATGGAAACGCTAGATAGGCGGTTTGGAGTGTTGGCGAACTCGAAAGGGCCAGATCACGATCGTTCATTCTTGGTCAGACTTTTGGATGGCGTTACGGCTAGCCCTGCGGATAGTAACCAAGGATGGCTCACCTTTGGGCTCGACTTGAATGATAAGATCCTGTCCTTTGACTGGCGAGAGGTCATGACGAAGAGCTTCATGGATAGTACTGATTCGGAAGGACTCCTTATCGACAACTTATTGTGGCGCGTGCGTGATCGCAGGTTTCCCTGGTGGATTTAGTGGTGGCTTTGGGCTGGCCTATCAGAGATGGACTTGAACATGTCAGGGGAGGGACAACAAAGAACCCTTGTAAACAATGCGGCGAAGAAGTCCTACGAGGGCTGTATATCGCGATCAAGAACATTTTGGCAGTACATTAGAGGTATGGTTTGTGTTGAATCTCAGTCAAAGGGTACATGGTCTAATGGCAAAGGCGCCCACTCTTACGCAAGTGAGAGTGACGCTGGACCCAGCCGGTAACGGTTGGAACCCCAGCGGAGAGGAGATGCGGGTTCGAGTCTCGCTGTATCCACTTACATTTTACTGCTTGTATTATTTTTGTCTTCATAGTTGTCATCTCGTTCTAGAATTGTGCTTCTTGGTCGATACATAGTCCTAGCTAGTCTGAAGACTAGAGACTGCTGTACTTTAGCTATCTCGTCGAACAAAACTAAGGATGACACAGACTATTTCATGTATCCTTTTCACTAGAACACCAGGCCTCATACTTGGAGAGAGCGCCTCAGTATCCAAGCTTTCACTCGATTTGACGCCACCTCCTCGTACTATGGAAGGTCTGCGCTTTTTCCTCGAAAGGGCAGATTGCGTGTTCTAGTATAGGCTTTCAAGTTTCCGAAGAGCAACCCATGCATAACTCCACCGAAACCGCAATGTTGTTGCCAACCCTTTCTCTCTTTCTGGCACTCGTCACCGCTTGTCCACCGCCTCTTAACAGCTTCAAATATGTAGCCAATGATACGCACACAACATCACAGATGATCTCAAGTCTACTCGTATCAAGAGACGAATCTTCTTCTTTGAGTCGCAGATGGACTGAGATCGTGACTATGGTATGCTCATCCCTACACTCCAACGCATGACGTCCAATTAACCGTTCAGCTAGACCGGACAACCTCGTACAGTGTGGCCCGACGGACTGGTCCGATACTGTTTCGAAGACGAGAGCGCCCGAAATAACTTCAAGGACGACATCGACGCAGCCTGGAAACTATGGGTGGACAAGATCGGTGAACCCGGTTGCCCAAGTGGTCACATACTTCAGTTCAGGGAGTACAGGGTCAAGGAAGGGGTATGGCCTTACTGCTACAACAAACGCGAAAAGGACGATGACCCCTGGGTCTGGAACAAGCACGTCAAGAATGACATTGCCGTTATCGCGGAGTCCAAAGATACCGAGACTCAAGCTTCTTCGGTCACAGGCTACATACCAAAAGACTGGAGTGACGAGCAAGGGCGACACGGCATCCATCTCGGTCTGTCATTCAAGCAAAAGTACCCGCCAGATTACTGGATCACAAC
>Ga0265798_10012200_pt1 | contig 10393 bp, 8 predicted proteins | sample P3T30metagenome_FD_192430 | JGI IMG/M metagenome (GOLD analysis project Ga0265798, IMG submission 192430) | Plant litter microbial communities from East Loma Ridge, Irvine, California - P3 T30 | ecosystem: Environmental > Terrestrial > Plant litter > Unclassified | place: USA: California...
CATCCACAGCAGGAAAAACGCCAGGCTCACGGCCGGGATCGCCATTACATTGGCCACCGAGGCGGTGAGCGTCCCCCAGACCAGAATCGGCACCCGGCTGATGGTCATGCCGGGCGCGCGCAGGCGCAGCAGGGTGACGATGAAATTGATGGCGCCGACCGTGGTCGATATGCCCAGCAGCACCATGCCGAGCGCGTACACATCGATGTTCTGGCCGGGGTTGTAGATGCGCCCGGTCAGCGGCACATAGTTGAACCAGCCGTCGTTGGGCGCGGCGCCGATGGGAAAGCTGGCGTAGAGCAGGATGCCGGCAAACACATAGCTCCAGTAGGAAAACGCGTTCAGGCGAGGGAAGGCCATGTCGCGTGAGCCGATCAGCAGGGGCCACAAAAAATTAGAAAAGCCGGAAAGGATCGGCAGGGCGTACAGGAAAATCATGGTCACGCCATGCATGGTGAACAGTTGCGCATACTGTTCGGGCGAGACGAAGTGCAGCTCGGGCCCCGCCAGTTGCAATCTCATCAGCAGCGCTTCGATGCCGCCGGCGATCAGGAATAAAAATGCGGTGACTATGTAGCGCAGGCCGATGCGCTTGTGGTCGACCGTGCTGAACCAGCCGCGCCAGCCGGGGGCGCTGGCCCATTGCGCGGCCAGCAGGTGCTCGGTCGGCGAGCCTGCTGGCGCGCGGCCGACATCGGGCAAGCGGATCGCCATGTCCTTCATTGCAAGGTCGCCATAAAAGTTTTCAACTGTTCGGCCTCGGCGCCATCGAGCGCCATGCTGGGCATGCGGTTGCCCGGTTTGATGGCTTGCGCGTGGGTGATCCATTCCATCAGATTGTCCGGCGTGTTCTGCAGGGCGCCGGCGGCGATGCGGCGGCGGCTGCCAAGATGGGTGAGGTCGGGGCCGTGCTGGCCGGCCGCCTCGCTGCCCCGCACCGTGTGGCAGCCGCCGCAACGGGAAACGAACAGCTTGTCGCCGCCGCCCGTGTGCACAGCGGCCTGGGCCGCCTTCCATGCGGCGTACCGTTCAGGCGTTTCGGCAATGACTTCGAAGGCCATGTGGGCATGCTGCACGCCGCAATACTGGGTGCACTGGCCCGCATACACGCCAGGGCGGTCGGCCTGCAGCCATTGTTCATTATGCAGACCAGGGATCGCCTGGGTCTTGCCGGCCAACATCGGCACCCAGAAGGCGTGGATCACGTCGGCGCTTTCCAGGTGCAGGCGCACCGGTACGCCGACCGGGATATGCATCTCGTTGGCAGTGGTAAATCCATTGGCGCCGGGATAGTCCACCTTCCACCACCAGTCGTAAGCGGTGACGGTGACCTCGATGGCATCCCCGGCCGGACGGTTGCCGACCTGGTCGAGCACGATGAGCGCATACACGGTCATGCCCAGCAGGATGGCGGTCGATACGCCGGCGCCGATGCCCACCCACTTCAGTCCGCTCGAGCCTTCACGCACGAGCGCGTCACCGCCCGCGCGGCGGCGCCGCATGGCGATCAGCAGCAGGACGGCCACGATGGCGCAGGTGGCCAGCGCGATGCCGGTAAAGATCCAGCCCAGCAGCATGGTCGGGCCCGCTGCCGGGCCGTGCGCATGCAAAAAGTAATTGAGCGGAGCTGCCGGGCTCGCCACGATTTTTTAACGGCTGGCGACGGCGGGGGCGGGCGCTGGAACGTCAGCGGCCGGGGTCACCCGCCACACCGTATTGCCCACATCATCGGCCACCAGCAGGGCGCCGCTCTTGTCGATGGCAAGACCGACCGGGCGGCCGTTGGCGTGATTGTCGGGCCGCAAGAAGCCCGTCACCACGTCGAGCGGGGCGCCGGCCGGCTTGCCATCCTTGAACGGCACGAAGATCACCTTGTAGCCGTTGACGGGGCTGCGGTCCCAGCTGCCGTGCTCGCCCACGAAAGCGCCTTCGTGGTACGCCGGGGTGAGGGCGGTGTCGGTGCCGAACACCAGGCCCAGCGGCGCCACGTGGGAGCTCAGCGCGTAATCGGGGACGATGGCCTTGGCCACCAGTTCCGGTTTCTGCGGTTGGACGCGCGGGTCCAGGTGCTGGCCGTAATAACTGTAAGGCCAGCCATAAAAGCCGCCTTCCTGCACCGATGTTAAGTAATCGGGCACCAGATTGGGGCCGATCTCATCGCGCTCGTTGACGACCGTCCACATCTTCTTGCTGTGCGGCTCCCATTGCATGGCGTTGGGATTGCGCAGGCCGCTGGCGTAGATGCGCATGGCGCCGCTCTGGCGGTCCAGTTCGAGAATATCAGCGCGATTGAGTTCGGCGCCCATGCCGTTTTCCGTGATGTTGCTGTTCGAGCCCACGCCCACATAGAGTTTGCTGCCGTCGGCGCTGGCCAGCAGGCTCTTGGTCCAGTGGTGGTCGATCGGGCCGGCCGGCAGGTCGGCCAGCTTGGTGCCGGGATCGGTGATCTTGGTGGCGCCCTCGACGTAGGGGTAGCGCATCACCGCGTCCGTGTTGGCGACATACAGATCGTTGCCGACCAGGGCGACGCCAAACGGGGAATTCAAGTGCTCGAGAAACACCGTGCGAACGGCCGGCGTGCCATTGCTGGCGGGACGCACCAGGGTGATGCGGTTGCCGCCCTTGCCGGCGGTGCCGCCAAAGGCCTTGACCTTGCCCATGATCAGGTCTTTCGGGTGCAGCACGGGCGCTTTCGGGCCGTTCGATTCCACCACCAGCACGTCGCCATTGGGCAGCACGTAGACCGAGCGGGGATGCATCAGGCCGGTAACCAGGGCGGAGATTTTCAGGCCGGCGGCGACCGTGGGCGTCTCGCCGTTTTTCCAGCTGCCGGCCGGCAGCACCTTCATGGGCGGCACCAGGTATTGCTGGGGTGCGGGCAGGGCAGGGGTGCTGCCGTACTGGGTGGCGGGCGGGGCGATATCGCTATGCTCGCAGGCGGCCAGGCTGAAGGCGGCGGCGAGCGCGAGGGACAAGGTCAATGGTTTCATGCTGGCTCTCCTTGCAAAACCACGCGCGGGGTATGCCAGCCCAGAGCGGTGGCGATCACCATCAGCAGCACGACGATGGCTGACAGAGTGATCCCGGTCGGCATCACACTGGTGTAGCCGTCGCGGCTGTGGACAAAAGTATTGACGACGGCGACCAGGGCCGCGGCCAGGCTGAGCAGCGCATGCGGCCAGGCAAAGCGGGCGGCGCGGGTGGCGCGGTCACGAATGAAAATCACCAGGCCCACCACGCCGGTAATGCCGGCGCAGACGCAGCCGAAAGCGAGCATCCAGACCGAAAAGGAGGCCCATAGATACAGGGCCGTTCGCATGTAGGCGATGTCGGTCAGCAGGGCGCCGACAAAGCAGGCAACGGGAAATTGCACAAGCGTGCGGTAGAGCGGATGGGCCCACAGGCCACCGCTGCCGGGTAATGTTGCTTGCATCTTGAACCTCGCAAAGTAAGTGTGCTGTAAATATGTCACGACGTGATGTTTCCAGCATACGCGCCTCATTGCGGGGCTTCGGTGCAGCACTTCACATTGTGCGAGCTTCATCACATTTGCCCGATGTTGGCGTAAATACGGCTTCGCCTGGCGCCTGCCACGCTGCATTTCGGCACCCCAGTGCTGGCACCCGGTACAATGGCGGCTTCGATCAACGTTTTTGGATTTCGCCTGCGCCGGCCGCCTGTCCCGTTTCTTCCCCGACAGCTGCGCCCGCCCGGGTCTCTCACACTATGGCAGTCATCTCCCTTTCGTCGGCGCAGCTTGCGTTCGGCCACGTCGCCTTGCTCGATCACGCGGAATTTTCCCTGGAGACGGGGGAGCGCGTCGGCCTGATTGGCCGCAACGGCACCGGCAAATCGTCGCTGCTGAAAACCATCTCGGGCAGATTCAAGCTCGACGATGGCCTGTTGGTGATGCAGCAGAACATCAAAATCGCCTACGTCGAGCAGGAGCCGACCTTCGATCCGGAAAGCACCGTGTTCGAAGCGGTGGCCGCCGGCATGGGCGAGCAGGCCCAGTGGCTGGCCGAGTACGAGGCCTTGACGGGCCAGTTCGGCCAGGGCGATGACGATGCGCTGATGGAAAAGATGCACGACCTCCAGGTGAAACTCGATGCCACCGATGGCTGGAGCATGCAGAACAAGGTCGACACCACGCTCGACCGGCTGAGCCTGGCTGGCGGATCGAAGATGGGCACCCTGTCGGGCGGCATGCAAAAGCGCGTGGCCCTGGCCGTGGCGCTGGTGTCGGCGCCCGACGTGCTGCTGCTCGACGAGCCGACCAACCACCTCGACTTCCGCTCCATCATGTGGCTGGAAGGCCTGCTGCGCGATTTCAAGGGTTCGGTGCTGTTCATTACCCACGACCGCAGTTTCCTCGACAACGTCGCCACCCGCATCATTGAACTCGATCGCGGCAAGCTGCTTTCATATCCCGGCAATTTTTCCGCTTACCAGACCCGCAAGGCCGAGCAGCTTGAAATCGAAGAGGTCGAAGCGGCCAAGTTCGACAAGTTCCTGGCCCAGGAAGAAGTGTGGATCCGCAAGGGCGTGAAAGCCCGCCGGGTGCGCGACGAAGGCCGCGTGCGCCGCCTCGAAGCGCTGCGCCTGCAACGGGCCGCGCGCCGCGATCAGCAGGGCCAGGTCAAGCTCGAAGTGACCTCGGGCGACCGCTCCGGCAAGATCGTCGCCGACCTGGAAAACGTCTCCAAGCGCTATGGCGACAAGATCATCGTCGACAATTTTTCCGGCACCATCCTGCGCGGCGACAAGGTCGGCCTGATCGGCGCCAACGGCGCTGGCAAAACCACCTTGCTGAAAATGATCCTGGGCGAAGAGTCGCCGGACAGCGGCAAGGCGAAACTGGGCACCAAGTTGCAGGTGGCCTATTTCGACCAGATGCGCGCCCAACTGAACGAAGAAGCCAACTTGATGGAAACCATCGCGCCCGGCAGCGACTGGGTGGAAATCAACGGCGCCAAGAAGCACGTGATGAGCTACCTGAACGACTTCCTGTTCGCGCCCGAGCGCGCCAGGTCGCCCGTCAAGTCGCTCTCCGGTGGCGAGAGGAATCGCCTGCTGCTGGCGCGCCTGTTCGCCAAACCGGCCAACTGCCTGGTGCTCGACGAGCCGACCAACGACCTCGACATCGACACCCTCGAATTGCTCGAAGAACTGCTGGAAGATTACACCGGCACCGTGTTCCTCGTCAGCCACGACCGCACCTTCCTCGACAACGTCGTCACCCAGGTGATCGTGGCCGAAGGCGAGGGCGTCTGGCGCGAATTCGTCGGCGGCTACAGCGACTGGGAGCGCGTCAAAGCCCAGGCGCCGGCCCAGTCCGCCAAGCCGGCCGCAAAGGCCGCACCTGCACCGGCGCCGAAAGAAGTTGCCAAAAAGGCCAAGCTGAGCTACAAGGAACAGCGCGAACTGGAAGAACTGCCCTTGCTGATCGCCAGCCTGGAAGACGAACAGTCCGCCATTACCCTGCAACTGAATGCGCCGGATTTCTACAAGACCAATCCCGCCGACGCCCGCCGCATCAATGAGCGCTTTGCGCAGATTGATGGCTTGCTGATGGAGGCGCTGGAGAAGTGGGAAGTCATTGAGGCGAAGTCGAAGGGGTAGTAAAGATTAAAAGGGGGTCAGGCACCGATGGCGCCAGACCCCGAAAGCAGGGGGGGGACTGGCGCCGCAGGTGCCTGTCCCTTTTTTAACATCGAGACCGAAAAAATGCCCACCCGTCCGACGCTCGCCCGCATCCTCCCCTTCGCCCTCTACCTGGCCTTCATCGCCATCGCCGAACTGCTCGCCTGGCTCGGTTTCACCCCGCAACAACTCCTCTGGCTCTACCCTATCAAAATCGCCGCCGTACTCGCCGCGCTGGCGTATTTCTGGCGCGATTACGAAGAGCTGCGCGCCAACATCAACAGCAAGCAAGCCCTCATCGCCATCATCACCGGCATCGTCGTCCTGATCCTCTGGCTCAATCTGGGCGCCCCCTGGATGACCATCGGCAGCGCCACCGGCTACGACCCGCGCAGCGACGGCGCCATCGACTGGCTGCTGGTGGCGATCCGCATCGCGGGCGCCGCGCTGGTGGTGCCGGTGATGGAAGAACTGTTCTGGCGTTCCTTCGTTCTGCGCTGGCTCGACAAACCCGACTTCAAGGCAGTCGATCCAGGCGCCGTGTCCTTCAAGGCCATCGCCATCAGCGCGCTCCTGTTTGGCGTCGAGCACAATCTCTGGTTCGCCGGCCTGGTCGCCGGGGTTGCCTACGCGCTGCTGTATCGCCGCCACCAGCGCCTCTGGTCGCCCATCCTGGCGCACGGCGTCACCAACGGCTTGTTGGGTCTCTACGTCGTTGCGACGAACAGCTGGCAGTATTGGTAAAGCCCGTGCGCCCCACCCGGCGGCGCCCCATTACAATAACGGTTTAGCAACGTAGTTGAGCGCGCTTGCGTTCCACCACTTCAAGAGAGCACCTATGAATATTCTCGTCACCGGCGGCATGGGCTACATCGGCTCCCACACCTGCGTCGAACTGCTGCAGGCCGGCCATCAGGTCGTCATCCTCGACAACCTCTGCAACAGCGACCCATCCGTGCAAGAACGCATCGAGCGCATCACCGGCAAGACCACGGCCTTCGTCAACGCGGACATCCGCGACCGCGCCGCCATCGAACAGGCTTTTACGGACCACAAGATCGATGCCGTGATTCACTTCGCGGGCCTGAAAGCGGTCGGTGAATCGGTCGAGCAGCCGCTGCGCTATTACGATAACAACGTCACCGGCTCGGTGGTCCTGTTCGAGACCATGCAGAAATTCGGGGTGGAGACGCTGGTGTTCAGTTCCTCGGCCACCGTGTACGGCGACCCCGCCTCGGTGCCCATCACGGAAGATTTTCCCCTGTCGGCCACCAACGCCTACGGGCGCAGCAAGCTGATGATCGAAGACATCCTGCGCGACCTGTCGCGCGCCCAGCCGTCGTGGCGGATCGCGCTGCTGCGCTACTTCAATCCTGTCGGCGCCCATGAGAGCGGGCTGATCGGCGAGACCCCGAACGGGATCCCGAACAACCTGGTGCCCTACATCGCCCAGGTCGCCAACGGCGTGCGCGAGCAACTGTCCGTCTACGGCGGCGATTATCCGACCCCGGACGGCACCGGCATGCGCGATTACATCCACGTGGTCGATCTCGCCGTCGGTCATGTCAAGACGCTAAGCAAGCTGGCGACAGGTTCTGGCGTTATTACCTACAATCTTGGCACCGGTCGCGGCGTGAGCGTGCTGGAAATGGTGCAGGCTTTTGAACAGGCCTGCGGCAAGCCCATTCCTTATCGCATCGTGCCGCGCCGTCCCGGTGATATCGCCAAATGCTATGCCGACCCCAGCCGCGCCCGCGAGGAGCTTGGCTGGGTCGCCCAGCGCGATATTGCCCAGATGTGCGCTGATTCATGGCGCTACCAGACAACGGTGAAATAAAGCGGTGGCCAGTGCTGCCGCACTAACTGACAAGGACCACACATGAAGGCCATGATTTTGGCGGCAGGCAAGGGGACGCGCGTGCGTCCGCTGACTTACGATTTACCGAAACCGATGATTCCGCTGCTCGGCAAGCCGGTGATGGCTTACCTGGTCGAGCACCTGGCCAAATACGGCGTGACCGAAATCATGGTCAATGTCAGCTACCTGCACGAGAAGATCGAAGAGTACTTTGGCGAAGGCGACCAGTTCGGCGTCCAGATCGGCTACTCCTTCGAGGGCTATACCAAGGATGATGGCGAAGTGGTGCCGATGCCGATCGGCTCGGCCGGCGGCATGAAAAAAATTCAGGAAGCCGGCGGCTTTTTCGACGAGACCACCATCGTCCTGTGCGGCGACGCCCTGATCGACCTGGACATCAAGTCGGCCCTGTTCGAGCACAAGCGCAAAGGGGCGTTGGCCTCCGTGGTGACCCGCGAGGTGCCTTGGGATAAAGTGTCAAGCTATGGCGTGGTGGTCACCGACGCCGATGGGCGCATCACCGAATTCCAGGAAAAGCCCGACCAGGCCGTCGCCAAATCGAACTACATCAGCACCGGTATTTACATTTTTGAGCCGGAAGTGATCGACCTGATTCCCTCCGGCGTGTCGTTCGATATCGGCTCGGAGCTGTTTCCCCTGATGGCCGAGCGGGGCCTGCCTTTCTACGCCCAGCGCCGTCCCTTCAACTGGCTCGACATCGGCAGCGTGTCCGATTACTGGGAAGTGTTGCAAAATGTCCTCATGGGCGAAGTGGCCCACATGGACATGCCGGGCACCCGCATTGAGGAGGGCCTGTGGGTGGGCCTGAACACCAGCATTGACTGGCAGGGCACAGTGATTGAAGGGCCCGTGTACATCGGCTCGGGCTGCAAGATCGAGGCGGGCGCCCACATCATCGGCCCCACCTGGATTGGTCATGGCAGCCACATTTGTAAGGATGCGGAGGTGGTGCGCAGCGTGCTGTTTGAGTATACTCGCGTGCTACCCGAGGTTAGTTTATTTGAAACGATTGTGTTCAAGGAATATAGTGTCGACCGGACTGGCGACATGAAGCATGTGTCGGAATACTCGTCGGACGAATGGGTCAATGCCCGCGACCGCCGCAACAAGCGCCGTACCGAGGCGCCGATGGTGCCCTCTAATTAAACAAGAAAGAGCGTTCATGAAAATTTATCCCGTCATCCTCTCCGGCGGCGCCGGTACCCGCTTGTGGCCCTTGTCGCGCGCAGTCATGCCCAAGCAACTGCTGCCGCTGGTGTCGGACAAGACGATGCTGCAGGAAACGGCCCTGCGCGTGGCGGACTGGCCTGAACTGATGGCGCCCGTGGTGGTGTGCGGCAACGAGCACCGCTTCCTGGTTGCCGAGCAACTGCGCGAAGCGGGTGTTTCCCCGCTGGGCATCCTGCTTGAACCGGTCGGGCGCAATACCGCGCCGGCCGTGGCCGCCGCGGCCCATTACCTGAAAGCGATCGACCCGGATGCAGTCATGCTGGTGCTGCCGGCCGACCACGTCATCACCGACCGCGCCGCCTTTGCGACCGCCGTACAGCAGGCCGCAAGCCTGGTGGGGCAGGGTTCGCTGGCCACCTTCGGCATCGTCCCGACCGGTCCGGAAACGGGCTACGGCTACATCCACCGCGGCAACGCTGCCGGCAGCGAAGGCCAAGGCTACGCCGTCGACCGTTTCGTGGAAAAGCCCGACCGCGCCACCGCCGAAACCTTCATCGCCGATGGCGGCTACTACTGGAACAGCGGCATGTTCCTGTTCAAGGCCACCACCTACCTGGAAGAGCTGACGGAATTCAAGCCCCAGATCGCCGCCGCCGCCGAAACGGCCGTGCGCCTGGGCTACCGCGACCTGGACTTCTGCCGCCTCGATGAAGCCGCCTTTTCCAGCTGCCCCTCCGATTCCATCGACTACGCCGTCATGGAGCGCACCCGCCACGCCGTGGTCGTGCCCGCCGACATCGGCTGGAGCGACGTCGGTTCCTGGTCGGCCCTGTGGGAAGTGCAGCAGCAAAATGCAGACGGCAATGCCACCCGCGGCGATGTCTACATGGATGGCGTGTCCAATTCGCTGATCCGCGCCGAGAGCCGCATTGTCGCCGCCATTGGCGTCAAGGACATCGTCATCGTCGAAACCAATGACGCTGTGCTGGTCGTGCACAAGGACGCCGTGCAGAAGGTCAAGCAGGTGGTCGACCACCTGAAACTGAAAGCGCGCACCGAGCACCTGCACCATACCAAGGTCTACCGTCCTTGGGGCCACTACGAGGGCATCGACATGGGCGAGCGTTTCCAGGTCAAGCGCATCACCGTCAAGCCGGGCGAAAAGCTGTCCCTGCAAATGCACCACCACCGCGCCGAGCATTGGGTCGTCGTCAGCGGCACCGCCCGCGTCACCTGCGGCGATTCCATCAAGCTGCTGTCGGAAAACGAGTCGACCTACATCCCCATCGGCATGAATCACCGCCTGGAAAATCCGGGCAAGCTGCCGCTGCATATCATTGAAGTGCAGTCGGGGAGTTACCTGGGTGAGGATGATATCGTCCGCTTCGAAGATATCTACCAGCGGGCTTGATCACTCAAAAGTGAAACCCTACTTTTGAGTGGATTGAAGTGAAAGAGTCTGTTTAAAAGCGGCTTAGAACCCAAGGCCAGTCAGCTAAAAATCACTGGCGGAGCCAGATGATTTTTAGGGGAAAAAAGCTACGCAAAAGCACTGTGTTAGCTAAGCAAGCCACCTGAGTGATCGGGTGGCTTTTTTTTGCCCTGCGGGCCGCCTAACCGAGGGGCCTTTGGCAGGGAGCTGTGTCGTTTTCGGCACAGCGTTAGCTTTTTTTATGGGCGGGAAAGGTGGGGTGATTTTGA
>Ga0265798_10012203_pt1 | contig 10390 bp, 10 predicted proteins | sample P3T30metagenome_FD_192430 | JGI IMG/M metagenome (GOLD analysis project Ga0265798, IMG submission 192430) | Plant litter microbial communities from East Loma Ridge, Irvine, California - P3 T30 | ecosystem: Environmental > Terrestrial > Plant litter > Unclassified | place: USA: California...
GTTCGAACAGGGCGGGGAAATCGGGATTCTGGAAGTTGCCGAGCCAATCGGGCACACCGAAGTGGCACAGGTCGGCGATCGGTTCGATGCCCAGGCGCCGCAGTTCATCGAAGGCCAGGTCGGCGAACTCCCAGTCGTAGCGCTCCGGCCCCAGCCAGCTGCGGTGCAGCGGAACGCCGTAGCGCAGGTAGCGCGCGCCGCTCCGGCGGACCAGGGCGAAGTCCTCTCGCCAATTGCGGTCGTGGCCGCACTCGGCCATCTGGTCGCGGCGGACGCCGTCGACGGTCGGATTGCTGCACTCGATGCCGGTGGCGAACATGAAGGGGATCACGCCTGTCCTCCGGGCGCCGCGGCGAAGGGATAAAGCGGGCGTTGCACGATCGGGTATGCGATGTTCATGATGGGTCGAGCTTAGCATTCGCAAGGCCGGGGCCGCGCCCGATTCGGCACGGGTATAATGGCCGACCGGCGCCGCGGCGGCGCCCACATTGACCGCAACGCTGACATGGACATGACCGACACCCGGGAATCGCAGGCCCAGGCGCTGATCCGCGCTACCGGCGCGCGCCTGACGCGCCCGCGTACGCGCGTGCTCGGCTACCTGCTCGACCAGCCGCGCGCGCTGAGCCACCACGAGATCCTGGCGGCGTTGCCGGGCGAGCAGTTCGACGCGGTCACCCTGTACCGCGTGCTCGAATGGCTGACCGAGCATGGCATCGCCCACCGCATCGAGGGCGCCGACCACGTCTGGCGCTTCAGCGCCGACGCCGGCAACAAGGGCCACGGCCACGCGCATTTCCACTGCACCCGTTGCGAGGCCGTGACCTGCATGTCGGGCATGCCGCTGCCCTCGCGCTTGAAGCTGCCGGAAGGCTTTACCAGCGAGGAAGTCAGCCTGCTGATCAAGGGTACCTGCCCGCGCTGTTCGTCCTAGGCGGCACAACGGCGGCAGCAAACCCGGTTGCGCAGATGGGCCGCGCACAGCAGCAGGGCGCCGGCCACGCTCAGTACCGTTTCAAACGCATGGCCCCAGCGCGGGCCGATCGCGAACACGGCCAGCGCCAGGCAGGCCAGGCCGGCGCCGCCCAGCAGCGGCACGGCGACGCGGCGGTGGGCCAGGAAGCCCGGTCCCAGTCCGGCCAGCGCCGCCAGCAGGGCCGCGCCGACCATTGCCTCGTGGAAGCCCTCGTGACCGCCGGCCCAGCCGAGCGCGGGGAAGGCCGCCAGCACCAGCGGCAGGGCCAGGCAATGCAGCAGGCAGAGCCCGGAGGCCAGCAGACCGGCGCTGTCGCCGAGCGCGGGCATTTTGTTCATCGGTGGTCCTTCGCGCGCCGGCACAGGCGCCTATTATTGCAATCGAGTTGCAATAATAGGCGGACTGGCCGGTTCGTGCAAGGGCGCCACACCACGATCCGGCGCGTCTGATGGCATCTCGCTATAATGTATTCATGGGCATATTACTAAGACATCGGGTTGGGCACGCCTGGATCGCCATGCTGGCCATCCTGTTCGGCATGTCCATCCCGTCCGTCTCGTGCGCCATGATGGTCTCGGCCGCCGCCGCCGGGCAGACCATGGAAATCTGTACCGCCGACGGTGTCGCGATGCTGCCGCTGAATCCGGGCGAATCGCCCAGCGACGCCATGGCCAAGCATGCCGGGCATTGCGCCGGCTGCGGCGCCCACGCCGCCCCGGCGGCACTGCCGCCCGCGCCCGGTTTCGTGGTCGCGGCGCTCGACGGCCACGACGCCTATCCGCCCTTGTACTACCGCTCGCCGCGTCCGCTGGCGACCTGGGTTGCCGCGAACCCGCGCGGCCCGCCCGCCGTTCTTTCCTGATTTCCCCGCTGTTGCCGGTTTGATGCCTGCCGTACGCTGGCGGAACGCCTTCGCGTCCGCCCGTGCCGCCCGCCCATGACCGGTGTCGCCCGCTCGTCCGAGCCGGCACCAACGCCAATATCAAGAAAAGAACAATGAACGCCACCCATCACCGTCACGCCCCACGCCCGCCCTGCGGTCCCGCCCACAAGGCGCTCTACCTATCCTGCCTGCTGGCCTGGGCGCCATGCTGCCTGGCCGCGGCCGGAGCGGACGCGCCGGAAGGCCAGCTGCCGCGCGTCGTGATTACCGGCGGCGCCACCGAAGGCAGCCTGCTCGACCGCGCCACGACCGGTTCCTACCTCGACCTTACGCGTCTCGAGACCCCCGCCAGCGTCGACGTGCTGACCCGCAAGCAGCTCGAGGAACGCGGCGACGTCAACCTGACTGACGCCATCGTGCGCGCCCCCGGTTTGTCCAGCCTGCCGCACCCGGGCAACAGCAGCTCCTCGCTGGCCGCGCGCGGCTTCACCGATTCGGCTTCGGTGATGCGCCTGTACGACGGCCTGCGCCAGTACGGCGGCGCCGGCTTGTCCTTCCCCTTCGACACCTGGGCGGTCGAGCGCATCGAAGTGCTGCGCGGGCCGGCCTCGGTGATCTATGGCGAAGGCGCGATCGGCGGCGTGGTCAACGTCGTGCCCAAGCAGCCGACCCGCGGCGCGATCCAGAACGAAGTGCAGGCGGCCGTGGGCGGCGAAGGCACGCGCCGCGCCGCCTTCGGCAGCGGCGGCGCGATCAACCAGCGCTGGTCCTATCGCGTCGACGCCAGCGCCGACCGCTCGGACGGCTGGGTCGACATGGGCGACTCGCGCAACCGCGCCTTTTCCGGCGCGCTGCGCTTCGATGTCTCGCCGGAGCTGTGGTTCAAGCTGAGCATGGCCTGGGGCCACCAGGAGCCGATGCGCTACTTCGGTACGCCGCTGGTCGACGGCCGCCAGCTGGACAGCCTGCGCGACAAGAACTACAACGTGGCCGACAGCAGCATCGACTACCGCGACCGCTGGCTCGGGCTGGACGCCAACTGGAGCCCGAACGCGGCCACCACGCTGCGCACGCGCTTCTACCGCGTCGACAGCAATCGCCACTGGCGCAATGCCGAGGCCTATGTCTACAACCCGGACACGAAGCTGGTGGACCGCTCGGACGACACCGAAATCCTGCACGACCAGGCCCAGAACGGCAACACCACCACCGCCACCTACAAGGGCCGCCTGTTCGGCCTGGCGAACCAGGCCTCGGCCGGCTTCGACGTCAACAGCACCTCCTTCACGCACATCAACAACACCTATGCCGGCTCGCCGGGACCGGTCGACCTGTTCGATCCGGTGCCGGGCCTGTTCGTCAGCGATGTGCCGACCATCCCGCGCTACCGCATCCGCGCGCGCCAGTACGCGCTGTTCATGGAAGACCGCCTTGCGCTGAACGCGCGCTGGTCGGTGCTGGGCGGCCTGCGCTACGACCACGCCAAGCTCGCTCGCACCGACCTGGTTGCCGCGCGGCTGGCCTACGACAAGGTGTTCGCCGACATCGGCTGGCGCGTCGGCACGGTCTACCAGGCCGCGCCCGGCCTGGCGCTGTACGCGCAGTACGCGCGCGCCGCCGATCCGGTCGGCTCGCTGCTGTTCCTGTCGCCGGCCAACAGCCGCTTCGAGAACGCGACCGGGCGCCAGGTCGAGGTCGGGGTCAAGCAGGAACTTGCGGACAAGCGCGGCGAGTGGACCGTGGCCCTGTACGACATCCGCAAGGACAATCTGCTGACGCGCGATCCGGCCAATCCGGCGCAGAGCATCCAGGTCGGGCGCCGTTCCTCGCGCGGCATCGAGGGCACGCTGAACCTGGCGCTGGCGCCCGGCTGGACGCTCGACGCCAACGCCTCGCTGCTGCGCGCGCGCTACGACGACTTCGTCGAATCGGTCGGCGGGGTGCCGGTCTCGCGCGCCGGCAAGCTGCCGACCGACGTGCCGCGGCGCCTGGCCAACCTGTGGCTGCACTGGCAGCCGCTGCCGGCATGGGGCGCCAGCGCCGGCTTGCGCTACGTGGGCGAGCGTTATGCCGACAACGCCAACACCCTGCGCATGCCGTCCTACGCCACCACCGACCTGGCGCTGCGCTGGAAGGCGGCCAGCCAGACCAGCCTGACGCTGCGCCTGGCCAACGCCTTCGACAAGCGCTACTACGCCACCGCCTACTACACGCCGACGCAGTGGCTGGTGGGGCCGGATCGCCGCGCCGAGCTGGTGCTCGACCACCGCTTCTGAAGGAGGCGGACCATGTCGATGGCAAGCCGCGCCAAGCGCAGCGCGCTGCTGGTGCACCGCTGGACCGGTATCCTGACGGGCGTGCTGATGGCGCTGTGGTTCGCCAGCGGCATGGTGATGCTGTTCGTCGGCTATCCCAAGCTGGCGCCGTGGGAACGGCTGGCTGCGCTGCCGGCGCTGCCGGTCCAGGACTGCTGCCTCGATCCCGCCGCGCTGCCGGGCGCGTCGAGCGCCGAGCGCCTGGTGCTGACCACGATCGGCGCCCGGCCGCATTACGTGCTCACGCGCGGCGGCAAGCTCGAATCCTTCGATGCCGCCAGCGGCCGGCTTCAGGCGCGGGTGGAACCGGCGGATGCGCTGGCGGCGGCGCGGGCCTTCGCCGGCGGCGCCGCTGCGCATTACGCCGGCCTGGTTGGCGAGGACCGCTGGACCCATTCGCGCGCGCTCGATCCGCACCGGCCGCTGCACGTGGTCGAACTGGACGACGCCGCCGCCACCCGCGTCTATGTGTCGTCCAGCACCGGCCAGGTGGTGCTTGACGCGCGGCGCGCCGAGCGCCTGTGGAACTTCGTCGGCGCCTGGCTGCACTGGCTCTACATGTTCCGCAACCAGCCGAGCGATCCGGTATGGAGCTGGCTGGTGATCGGGCTGTCGGCGCTCGGCACGGTGTCGGCCCTGACCGGCGCCCTGAACGGCATCTGGCGCTGGCGCTTCGCGGGCCGCTACAAGAGCGGGGCGAAGACGCCGTTCCGTGAACACGCGATGCGCTGGCACCACCTGCTCGGCCTGGGCTTCGGCGCGGCGCTGCTGGTGTGGATCTTCAGCGGCCTGATGTCGATGAATCCGCTCGGCGTGTTCGATGCGCGCGGCGTCAAGCCCGACCTGGCCGCCTATGCCGGCGCCACCCCGGGCGAGCGGCGCCTCGCGATTGCCGTGCCGGCGGCGCTGGCGCTGCTGCGCGCAAACGGTTTCACGCCGCGCGAACTCGAATGGCGCGTGCTGGGCGGCGAGCCGTATCTGCTGGCGCGCGACGGCGCCGACCGCACCCGGCTGGTGGCGGCCAGGGGCGATGGTTTCGCGGTGCTCGATCGCTTCACCGATGTGCGCCTGGCCGAAGCGGCGCGGCGCCTGCTGCCCGCCGCTGCGGTGGGCTCGGAGCGGCTGGAACACTACGACGCCTATTACTACAAGCGCCAGGAACAATCGATGTACGGCGCCGACGAACGCCGCCTGCCGGCCCTGCGCATCGTCTACGGCGACCCCGGCGCCACCTGGGCCCAGCTCGACCCCTACACCGGCGAGGTGGCGTCCACGCTCGACCGCTCGCAGCGCACGGGACGCTGGCTGTTCAACCTGCTGCACAGCTGGGACCTGGCGCCGATGCTCGCCGCCGGCTGGCTGCGCGAGGCGGTGCTGCTGGTGCTGGGCTTGGGCGGCCTGCTGCTGAGCGGCACGGCGCTGGTGATCGGCGCGCGCCGGCTGCGCAAGCGTTTCAAAGGCGCGGCGCCGGCGAACTAGGACGTCGCGGCCGCGGCCAGTTTCTGGAACTGGTGCAGCGCCTGCGCGGCCGGCGGCATGCGGGCGGCGAGGCGCTCCATGTCGGCCTGCAGGCGCCGGCGCATCGCGGGGAGCAGGGCGCGCACGAAGCGCGAGGGCGGCTGGGTCGACGGCAAGACCGTCAGGGCGGTGAATTCCAGGCGCTCGGAAAAGGGGCGGAATTCGATCCCGGCGTGCAGGTAGTCGCAGGCCGTTACCGGATTGACGACGGCGACGCCGATTCCGCTGCGCACCATCTCGCACACGCTGCTGGTATAGGCCGTCTCGACCGCGGTGCGCAGCTGCACGCCGTGCGCGCGGCAGATCGCGCCCAGGCGCACGCTCACCAGGTCATCGGGATTCAGCGCGACGAAGGGATGACGCGCCAGCTGCGCGGGCGTGACCACCGGCTCGGCCGCCAGCGCATGGCCGGCGGGCAGGGCGACCACGCCGAAATAATGGGCGAACAGCGCATGTTCCAGGCCAGCCACCGAGACGTTGTCGGTCACCAGCCCCAGCTCGGCCTCGCCGCGCAGCACGCAGTCGCGCACCTCCTGCGATGGCATGACCTGGAGCGAAACCAGCGTGCGCTCGCGCTCCGGCCCGAGGTCGGCCAGCACGCGCGGCATGAAGCCCATGCCCAGGCCGGGGAAGCTGGCGATGCGCACCTGGCCGGCGTCTAGCTGGCGCAGGGTGCGCAGGCGCTGTTCGATCAGCTCCATGCCGACGAAATGGCGCTGTACCTCGGCCAGCAATGCCTGTGCTTCCGCCGTCGGACGCAGCTTGGCGCCGGCGCGCTCGAACAGCGCCATGCCGGCGCGCGTTTCGAGGCGCTTGAGCGCCATGCTGACGGCCGGCTGGGACATCCCGAGCAGGCGCGCTGCCTTGCTGGCCGAGCCGGCGCTCATCACGGTGCGGAAGATGTCGATGTCGCGCTCGAGCATGGAAGTCCTGTCTGGAAGGTGGCCTGGCGCACCATAAACCATGGCGGCGGCTGCGTCTATACTCTCGCCATGGACATCCGTTTCGAACTCGCGCGCCAGGCCGGCCGCCTGCTGCTGCGACCCGTGGCGCCCGGCGACCTGGCGCGCGTGTATGCCATCCACGCCGATCCGGCCACCAACCGCTTCAACCCAGCCGGTCCGATGCGCGACCCGGTGCAGGCCGAGGCGATGCTGCAGGGCTGGATCGACGACTGGCTCGGCCTCGGCTTCGGCTGCTGGGCACTGGCCGAGGCCGAACGTCCGCAGCACCTGGTCGGCTTCGGCGGACTGTCGCGCCGCTTCTACGGGACCGAGCAGCGCATCAACCTCGGCTACCGCTTCGAGACGGCGGCCTGGGGACGCGGTCACGCGACCGCGCTGGCGCGCGCCGCGCTCGCCGCCGCCTTCGGCGAACTGGGACTGGCGCAGGTGCATGCGCTGGTGCGGCCGCAGCACGAAGCCTCGATCCGCGTGCTGGAAAAGGCCGGCATGCGCCGCGCGGGCAGCCTCGACGACGTGCCGGGCCTGGCGCACAGCCTGGTCTACCTGGCCGAGCGCGCAGGGTATAAGCCTGGTTGATGGAGCCATCACGCCAAGGCGGTCCGCAGGCCCGGAACGCTGGCTATACTCGTCCGTGTCGACACGAACAGGATCGGAGATTGCCCATGAAGGAACTGCACATGAACAGGCGCGCGCTGCTGCGCGGCGCGGCCGGGCTGGCGCTGGGCGCCGGTGCCGGCGCGGGAGCTTCGGTGGCCGCCGCCACCTCCGGCGACTGGGAGGCGCTGGCGGCCAGCTACGACATCGCCGGCGACTTCATCAACCTGGAAAACGCCTATTACGGCATCATGGCGCGGCCGGTGGCCGAGGCTTTCAAGCGCAATATCGACACCCTGAACACCTACAACTCGCAGTACCTGCGCACACGCTTCGACAGGACCGACATCGAGACCGTGCGCGCGCGCCTGGCCGCGCATGCGGGCGTCGGCGTGCACGAACTGGCGCACACGCGCAACGCCACCGAGGCGCTGCAGATCCTGATCGGGAATAACCGCCGGGTCGGCGCCGGCGACACGATCATCATGGGGAATCTCGACTACAACATCATGCAGGACGCGATGAACGACCTGGCGCTGCGCCGCGGCGCCAGCGTGTTCACGGTGCAGGTGCCGGAGCCGGCCACGCGCCAGAACGTGATCGACGCCTACGCCCGGGCGCTGGAGCGTCATCCGCGGGCGCGCCTGCTGCTGCTGACCCACATCAGCCACCGCACCGGCCTGGTGCTGCCGGTGGCCGAGATCGTGCAGATCGCCAGGGCGCGCAAGGTCGACGTCGTGGTCGACGCCGCGCAATCCTACGGCCAGCTCGATTTCAAGCTGCCCGACTTCGGCGCCGATTTCGTCGGCGTCAACCTGCACAAGTGGATCGGCGCGCCGCTCGGCACCGGTTTCCTGTACATCCGCGAGGGCCGCCTGGGCGACATCGCGATCCAGGCCGGCAATACCGAGCACCCGGCCGACGACATCCGTTCGCGCGTGCACGCCGGTACCATCAACGCCGCGGCGGTGATGACGATTCCGGCGGCGCTCGATTTCCACGCCCGCTTCACCCTGGCCGAACGCAGCGCGCGCCTGCGCCGGCTGCGCGACCGCTGGGTGCATCAGGTGCGCGCGCTGCCGCAGGTGCAGGTGCTCACGCCGGACGATCCGGCCATGTATGGCGCGGTGACCTCCTTCCGCCTGCGCGGCCAGACCGGCTTCGAGGACAACGTGGCGCTGGCGCGGCGCCTGGCCGAGGAATACGGCATCTTCACGGTGGCGCGCAGCGGCCCGGTGGGCGGCAGCTGCATCCGCGTGACGCCCTCGTATTTCACCCGGGACGCGGAGCTGGACAAGCTGGCGGATGCGATCCGGGTGATGGCGGCCTGAGCTTGCGGCCGCCGTTCAGCCGAGCAGGGCGCGCACGGCTCCCGACCGCGACGGCGCCAGCAGCCAGGCCAGCGCGGCGCAGTTGAGGACGACGGTGAACCAGAAGGCGAGGCGGAAGGATGCCTTGCTGGACTTGTGGCGCAGAAGATGTCGTGCGAGCAGGGCGCCCGGCCAGCCGCCAAGCAGCCCGAGGGCGTGCAGGGTATCTTCGCGGGTGCGCCAGCGCTGTTGGCGGGCGGCGGATTTGTCGCTGGAATAGGCGACGTAGGCGACCAGGCTCATGCCGAGGTAGACGCCGATCACCATGGGCGGCAGCTTGCCGGTGAAGACGCAGGCGGCCAGGAAGCCGAAGAAGCCGAGCACCAGCAGCACCGGCATCGGGCCGCTTCCCGCACCACGCGGAGCTTGCCGCGTCGCCGGGCTGAGGACGAAGGCGGCGCGCTCGGCGCGCAGCTGTCCCCGCTCGTTGGTCCCCAGCTGGTAGGTGACGACATCGCCGGGGACCGGGCGCAGCATCCGGCCCGGGAATGCGCTGATATGCACGAAGACCGCCGGCCCGCCTCCGTTCGGGGCGATGAATCCGAAACCCTGTTCGTCTTTCCAGGCGCTGATCTTGCCTTGATGGCGGGGCGGTGGGCGGCTGTGCATGCGGTGCGTGCTGGTAGTGAAGGGAGAAGACAGTGTAATGACTGTGTTTCCCTATGGCAAGTCATTCGCTTCCGACGCTCAGAGCCTGCCCTCGGCCAGCAGGGCGCGCGTCCGTTCCAGCGTCGACAGCAGCGCGCTCCGGTAGCCCTTGTCGCCATCCATCCAGGCCTGTTCCGCCTGCTCTTCCGGCCCGTCCGGCAGCTTGCCGCGCAGGCCCAGGTAGCAATAGAAGCGCAGCTGGAGCGCACCGGCGTCGTCCTCGAACAGTTCGTTGATGATCGCGCCTTCGCGCGGGCCACCGTCCTGGAAGAAGGACACCTTGTGCTCGGCTTGGAAGCTGACGATCTCGCGCAGGTCCTGGCCGCCGATGGTGGCCTCGCGCACGAGGTGGGCGGCGCCTTCTTCCACCACGTCGCAGCGGGTGCACAGGCCGGGAGGCAGGAACAGGCGGGCGTCGCGCGCCTTCAGGACCAGGCCGGCCCAGGCCTGGGCGCGGGTGAGCGGGGTGGCGCCTTGCGGGTTGACGGGGACGGTGGCGGTCGAAAAGATCATGATGATGCTCCTTGGGTCTGAATAAAATTAGGGAACCGGCCCGGTGCTCCTGCTGTCGTCAGGTCGGCTTGCTCGTCGTTGGACACTTCCATGGTAGCCATCCCACGTGTGGTCCGAAAGGCGGTATATTTAGACATCCCGTCTCACTGGTGGAACATATGGACTTGCTGGCCCTCGTCGATTTCAACCTCGTTGCGCGCCACGGCGGCTTCGGCCGCGCGGCGCGCGCCAGCGGGCGTCCGAAAGCCACGCTGTCGCGCCGGGTCGCGGAACTGGAAGCCAGCCTCGGCCTGAGATTGTGCGAACGCGGCGCGCGCGTGCTCAAGCTGACACAGGAAGGGCGCGCACTGTACGAACGCACCGGCGCCCTGCTGACCGATATCGACGAGACCGCAGCCGAGATCGCCTCCGGCGGAGCGCGTCCGCGCGGCGGCTTGCGCGTGAGCGCGCCACTGCTGTTTTCGCAGGCGGCGATGGGCAGGCTGGCGGCCGGCTTCGCGCTCAGGTATCCCGAGCTGCGGCTCGAGGTCACGACGGAGGACCGCAGCGTGGACATGGTCGAGGAAGGCTATGACCTGGCGATCCGCGTGAATCCGGCCCCGGACGAA
>Ga0265798_10012204_pt1 | contig 10388 bp, 10 predicted proteins | sample P3T30metagenome_FD_192430 | JGI IMG/M metagenome (GOLD analysis project Ga0265798, IMG submission 192430) | Plant litter microbial communities from East Loma Ridge, Irvine, California - P3 T30 | ecosystem: Environmental > Terrestrial > Plant litter > Unclassified | place: USA: California...
ATCTTCCGGGACAGTATCTTGGCCATTGGAAACATGGTGGGCATATGGATGTTTGACTTATTGTTTTTTGACGATTGAAATAGGTTTGGCGATATGGTGGCGGATGTAATGGGTATTTAGCTTTTTTATCGTGCGTAGTATTGATCGATCCGGTTCGAAAATGCTCGGTGTGATAGGTATGAGTTCTTGAACTGATGAGAAAGAGCTAGTTGAGAATGCTTGTTTAGTTGTGATTGTAGAAGTACTGTATAGGAAGGAAGGGGTATAAATCCCTTACGGCGCAAGAGAGAACGGGCCCCGTCGCGTGATGCAGCTGTCAGGCGTGAATCGGGGGGCTTTCTTATGGTGAAATTCACTTTTCTAGCAAAAGAAAATTCGGACAAGTGATTGTAGAGCTGTGAGAGCTCGAGCACTCACAAAAGATTTGATATATAAATTTGAAACATGCCTAGGGGATGGGAAAGGATGAAGCTAAAACTCTATAAACGGTTGACCTCGAATTGTAGAGAAGGTGTACTGATCTTTTTTGACCGACTCCTTGTGGTTGAGGAGGCTAACTTGATATGTTCGGGTATGACTGGCAAACAACTGCATGTCAGTTGCCCAAGAAAGCAAGCTCCTACATGTGGAACATAAGAAGAGGCCTTCATGTTCATAAATGGGAAAGCAAGAGAATAACTGTCATCATTCAGCTTTCTAGTCAGCAGGTGGCCCGAAACAGAGGCTCATGAATGTTGTCATGAGGATGAAAAACCCAGTCACCTGTGTGGGAAAGATGTGGTAATATTGTGGCGGTATAGGTACTGCGTTATGGTTCCGGCTGCCCAAGAGAGAAAGCATGTGACATAGAGCGATACTTTCCATGTTTAGACGGTTCCGCTGATAGATCGGTGGATAGCAGAGGATACATCTGTAGATTCGAAGACGCTCTCTCAATCGGGGATGTGTCTCGGTCGTACATGAAAGGAATGAATTTTTATTCTCAGAATAGATACGCCGAAACGTGACAGGTTATGAAGAGGTAAAGAGGTGTAATAGCCTGCTCTGAGCATGTAATCGCGACTGGAAGCAGTTCAACCTGCGAAAGCAATCAGCGCGGTTTGTTAATATAGATTCTTCTCCATTTGTACGGAAATCTTCTGTTGTATTTCCAAGATATGTGCAAGTGTCGTCGTTGTTAGGAGGACGTGACGTTGCAAGAACGAGCAATATATCTCACACGCTAGTCCCAAAGCGTCATCCACCCTGCCTCACACATGTCTTCTACTTTCTCTTTTGTTGTTATATTATCAACTTATGAAGCCGTGCAGAAAAACTCAAATAAAGCGATATAAGAAAGTTGGTAACCAGGATTGCCTACTAGAGAGTGGAAAATCTCATTGTGTCTGACCGCCTCAAGTTGTTTAGTTGCACAAACGAAATCGTGTGGTTGAAGAACATAAAAGCCGGAACTGCCTAGGTGATAGTACACAGAGGGAAGAACCAAGAATCTTTATATATTCATCATGTGTTCACACTTGGCATATCCCTCCATCGCTTCTTCCTTCCCTCATAGTAACCAGCTCACGCGTTTGCGTCACTGCTCCTTCTTTCCTAATCCTCTACCTGACCCCACTCATCGCGTGACCACCCACGACCACGCCTTTGCATGGTTGTGGCAAATGTTTCAGCGCTCCAGTCTTATCAGCGCTAACGTGCACGTCAATGTGTCTACCCGTTTGCTATCACATGACACCACGCTTGTTGTCTGATTGTTTGTCATTGGCCACCCGTCTGTGCTAGTGCCAACAGCAACACCGCTGCACTCTATTTAGAGATCATCTCGAATGGTACAACATCCGAGACTTCTCGTAAACTCTCCAATCTAACAGTTGCAAATCTAAAGATATGTCTATGCACGGCAACAATCGCTATGCGCTCTTCACCAGCAACGACGAGAATGCGCGTCCTCCCAGCAAACCATTTCTCGACCCCTCTAAGAATCCATTTCTGAATCAGGTTGCCGATGACTCTATTCCGTGGCAGGAGGTCAAAAAGCGTAGTGGCGCCCCGGCAGTACAGCAGCAACAACCTGCAAAGCCAACTATTCAGCAGACGCACGCGATCAAGGACAGGCCTAAAGCAACCGTCGCCGGCCCACTTGACAAGAGAGACCGGATGCGGGGCATTTCCATGTCCACAAACGAGAGCAACGAGAAAGTGTACGACCCGCACGAGAACTGGTGCGGCGTCTGCTCCATCAAGTTTGCGAGCAAAAACTCGCTGCTCACGCATATGAAGCAAACGGCAGAGCACCAGAACTACTGCAACCTCTGCAAGCGAATATTCAAGGACCGGAATGGGCTGAAGAACCATGTTGACAACTCGTGGGACCACGAGGTGCACTGTAACCTGTGTCTTTCGGCCTTCAAGGATGAGTGGGGATTGAAGAACCATTTCGAGAACAATTACAGCGTCGGACACGAGTTTGTGTGTTTGACATGTTTGCTGGGATTCAAAACGAGGGTGGAGATGGACCGGCACTTGCAGATGGCGGAGAAGCATACATGGTGTGGGACTTGTCAGCGCCGGTTTCGCAATCAAGAGGAGCGGGATGAGCATTGGCGGAAGACGAATAGTAAGTGCAATCTGCAAATCCACTCTTATCTACACACAAAATACATTACGACATCTTGCTAATCCTCCAAAAAAAGGGCATAAGCACTGCTTGCAACCGGGTTGTGCATTCGACGGCCCAGACCAAGCCGCCCTCGCATACCACCTCAAGCGCGACCACTTCCAATGCGAAGGCTGCAAGCGCATCCTACCAAGCCAGACAAAGCTCAACCAGCACTACGATAGCTGCTCCTTCGCCGTCGCATGCCCTCAATGCGGCGAGCACTGTGCTGGTAAGACACAGCTAGCGCTCCACCTAGAGCACTGCTACTTCTGCGAAGAATGTGGCTTCCACACTCACCACGAGGGCAACTACCACATCGTAAGTCCTAGAGACGTAGGCTTTTCTTTTACCCTGCGAATAAAAGACTAACAGCATACACCAAAAGCACATGACCAAACACAGCCCTGCCAACATAGCCTGCTGGGGCTGCAACGCACCAATGCGCACCTACTCCAGCCTCATCAACCACCTCGAGTCCGGCCGCTGCAGCAAGCTCAGCGAGCCCGCCCTTCTCATGCGCTGTCTGGGTAAGTGGTGGTACTCGCCGCTCTACATGGACCTTGACATGCACGCCCACATCCGCACCGGCCGCGTCGATGTCGTCGAGGTGCAGCAGTGGATGAACCAGGGCGTGCTGCATCCGTTTGTCTGTCGCTCCCCGGGCTGTGGCAAGGTCTTTGGACACATGAGTTCTCTGGTCCTGCATTGCGAGAGCAAGGCGTGTGGCTGGGCCGTCGATCGCCTGAACATGCCTGGCCTGGAGAAGGAGTTCAACCAAGTTTGTTTGAGGAGGGATAGCGCTACGTCTTGATGGGCACTTAGCTTTTTTTTCCCTTCTTGTTTTCTTTCCTGTGGAGCTTTTTTCTCTTGTAGGTTACCCGGCGAGCGTGAAGGGTTACATGGTTCTGGGATGTGCATACGGACAGCTTCGAGTATACCCTGGCTTTCCAGCAAGAATGCAACGAGATTCACATGATCGCATACACCTTTCAGAGAGGTCATTTTGCAATCAATTGAGTGATGTTGGTGGTTGTTCCTTCGAGCACAAGGGGTACCGTGGGGGATAGCACACACCAACGCATCAATATGCCACAATCCTTGCTGAGTTGAGAAGAGATATTAGAACATCAGATGAAACTTTCGAGCGGGTTGTTTCAGAATGAACAGCCATGTATAAAATAAAAATTTAGATATAAAGCATTCTCACACATGAAGAACCCATTGTCATTATAAAGCTCCTAACCTCTTCTCTAATGCTTCTCTATGCTACTCGTACTATCTAGGTTGACCTATCAAGACCCCTCATTTCCCAAACTCTTCAGAAATATTCAAGGAGGAGGTGCGGTTCAATGAAAGCGATGTCTGACTCCTCAAAGCACAGCGTGGATAGGGTATACCTGTTCTAATGTGGCAACATATGTCACCACAGGAAGACTGCAGCGTCTTGTACGAGGGGATAAGGAATTTTGTGTTAATGGCTCTCCATGGCTGCAGTTCCGTACTATAGGCGAACGGATTGTTCGCAAAGTGATCAAGTTTCAGATGAACAGCTAAATCCTCAGGGTTGGTGAAGACAGCCTGTGCACATTCTCGTAAGCGGTGTGTCTCAGCATGTTCCAAAAGTATCTTGTAGTTTTCCTCGGCTGGAAGGCGCTGTTTTTCGGTGAATCCGCAAAGCACACAAGTGAACTTGGCCTTGTCCCCATGTCTTGATATGCTCTCAGAACTGAAAATCGAGTGAGGGTCGTGCAGGTAGCGACATGACCAAAAATTACAATCAGGAACACTAGTCTTGCTACACACTGTTAGTGCTCAATTCACACCAACTAATGAAGTTACTCACCCATTGTACCACTCATAATTTGTTCCAGGCAACCTGTCTGGCCACCAAGCCAACTTGCATATGCCTTCTTGCATATGTGTGGAGACATGGTCAATCCTTTTTGACCATGTATGGAAAGACTCGCCACAAAATCCACACTTCAGAGAAGCAACGGATGACTCCGAGTTGGGCGTCTTCCAAGCTGAGAGTAAATCCTTGGGAATGGACCGTATCAAGAAATCCTTGCCCAGATGACTTCCGATGTGCTGTTTGAACTGATCTTCTCGTAAGAAAGTGCGGTCTTCCTGTGCCTTTGTCGCGCAGTCTTGGAAATGGCAATCTGTGAAATGACTTATTAATATATCCTTCTTGGAACAGATGAAACAACGCGGCAATCTCATGATGTTGGGAACTTTCAGGCAGCACACCCAGTAATAGGGACAATGATGGACCGCTTGCTCATGCCTTGACCATCCAGATTGATATCGGAAGGACTTCATGCAGCTGGGCTCAGTGCAGAAATACATGTCGTTGGATGTCTCCATTAACCGATTGTTGGACGGAATCCGGGCCCAAGTCGTGCGTCCACGTCGCGAGCCCCTGGAATCATATGATCTGACGCTTCCGCAACTACTAGCGCTATTACGAGAGCCTTCTGACCTATCCGAACCTACACTACTGTATGCGCGTGGTAGTGACGTTGAAGAATCGCGCGATAGTCGGTGACTCCCTGGTTCCGAAATTGCTGCAATGATCGTGGATTCAGGAACAGCTTCTTCACTCTGAGGCGCCCTGATGTATCGCTCGATTGAGTCTGCGCTAGGAGCTGGCGAGTGAGATTCAAGTACATCAAGGCCAGCTGCTGTCACATTGAACGTCGGCGACACAGCTTGCAAAGACCTTTCAGTATTTTCTAACTGAAACGCAACGGCTTCGGTGTCACTCAACAAAGGAGGATTGGTATCTGGTGGTCGAGCGTCAGTGTGCAGAACACAAAGGTAGATGGTATCGATCATGCAGGCTCACTTGCACGATGTGAAACCTACCAGATGCCCTCTTTCGTGACCGATTGTTGGAAAACCAGTTTTTGACTGTTTTCGCAGGAAGGTTTGTCTCAGCCGCGAACACTCCGAGTTCGTTTTTGCTTGGATACGGGTTTCTACCAAGATGCCGCTCTAAAATCAATCGCACCGCGGTTGAGATGAGCGTGCGTACCGACTTCCTTTTCTTTCCAGCCCTGCCTGAACTTTCTGATGTACGTCTCCGCTTAACATTGATTGGCGCTGCCTCCGACACTCTTTCCTCTGGAGTAGGGCCTGGAACTGGTTCGTTGGCATCGGAAGTTGTTTGTACAGGAACATCAGAATCTATCGACATCTGGTTGTCACGGGGACTGGAGTCGGACTTTGATGCAGGCTCACCGGAAAGGCCGAACTGGAGGTCATAGGAAAATGGTGGAAAAGCGCATGGTTGCTCGTCGGGAGGATCTACCGTGAGAGCGTTGAAGTTGATCTGCTCACCAAAATAGTCTGGAGTGTCCCATTGCGCAAGGTCGGCACCATCAAAACGAATCTGTTCCTGGGGATCTGGCGGCCATGAAGTGGCGTCGAATGATTCGAAAATGGCAGGAGTATTCTGGAAGGGGAAGAATGCAAATGGTTCAGTACTGGGAGGCTCGGCCGTGCTCACTCCAGCCTGTTCAAAGTCAAAGGCATTATCGGTCTCATTGAGTTCGTCGAGGAAGGTCCAACCGAACGTCATGACTAAAGTATGTATTGTGGGCTGGTGAACCTCGAAAACTTGAACCGAGCGGCCGAACTGGTAGTCCACGAAGCATGTGTTGTGGTAGGTGCTCGAGAATCCGTTGTGGGCGACGGTTAAGGTGCTGGGAAGCAGCGTCGAGGCCACTTATACAGCAGGAAGCAAGCGAGACGAGAAATTTGGTGTAAAAAAGACATGATGGGAAATATGGGAAAAGGTGCAGATATACGAGAGGGCTGAAGTACAAGGCGAGCAGCTTGATGTTCGAGGAGAGAGAGGCTGAGCAAGGACGTCGCTACCGAGCCAATCAGACACGACCGTCTGCATCTCCGTGCAGGGCAGAGGAACAGGGCGAGACGACGTCATGTTCAGCCTGGCTGCACGCCACATTTGGACTGCAACAAATGATCGTGTGATAGATTTAGGAAAGGCGTAAGTCGGGAAGCAAGGAAGGAGATTTGTTTAATGTGCAGTGATCGACAGGGACATCACCGGTCATACCAACAAAAAGGGCAGTTACCCCACTTCGATCGCGGGGCATCTACCCGCTATCAACGCAACGCCATTAGCAAATCAAACACGACGCCGATATGTCTTACTACAACATCCCGCACGCGCCGAATAAACGCACAAAACATCTACAGTCCCCATAGCGCAAACAACGTCGCATTACAAATACTAAAAACACCCGCAACATGGCGACAATGAGCGCAGCCTACACCAAGGCCGTCTCCGCCATCGACGCCGCCCATGCCCTCGACCCCAACAAAGTAACCATAGACGGCACCGAGATACCCTACGAACTCCACTACGCTCAAAAGTGCACTTCCTACCTTGAAAAACGGCACCCCACAGCCTCTGAGCCCCTGCGCCTCGCCATCCGCGCCCAACACTTCCGGCGCTGGGAAGTGCCCCGCGCCTCATACCCCATGACGCGCCCGGGCTACTATGCCTGGCGCACCTTTCTCAAAACGCGGCAAGCCTCCCTGGTGGAAGCCATATGCCTCGAATCTGGGTATAGCGCAGAAGACGCAGAGACGGTGGGGAAATTGATACGGAAAGAGGGGCTGAAAGATAATGAAGAGACGATGGTGTTGGAGGATGTGGCGTGTTTAGTTTTCCTGGACGACCAGTTCGAGGCATTTGAGAAGGAGCATGACGAGGAGAAGATTTTGGGCATTTTGAGGAAGACGTGGGCGAAGATGACGGAGAGGGGGAGGGAGCTGGCGAGGGAGGTGAGGATGGATGACAGAGGGCAAGAGCTGATGGCTAAGGCTTTGGAGGGTTGATAGAGGTGTATCCGTGGGCGTTCGCTATTTTTCGCAGCACAGACACCCCAGGTTCAGCATGAACGGAATCATTTGTTTCGGGGTCTCTAGGGAATTAATGTTGCAATAGATGGCAACATCGGTGTGTAAGGACGCAGCCAACATGACACCTCATTTGCAACAATTTATCAAAACAGAAACCATTGACAGTTCAAGAAGATGGATTTTATAAGTCACTCTTAACCTACAACCCCCTACCTAGCTCTTCTACATCATGCCAATTTAATCGTGGTGTTTTGGCTTCTTCAACTACCCCATTCTCCACCACACGTCCCCTCACAAGCACCTAAGCTCCACCTTCTCTCTTAGCATACTCATCCTCCATAGCTTCTTCGTACCTCCTCTCCGCCTCCTTCTCTGCCTCACTCTTCTCCCCTTGCCCCTGTTGCCCACCGCCAATTCCCGCACTCGCCAAGGCCTCATTCGCCGAACGTCCTATATCCTGGATAGCCTGTGCCGCAGCTGAAGACTGCTGCGTTGTAGTGTTGGAGGAGGTGGAGTCGGACTTCTCCGAGGATGAGTTTGAAGGCATGGGAACGGGCATTGTTGATGGTGTTTGTGTTTCGTCGGTGTTTAGTGGGGTGGTCAAAAGTGGGTTGTGATTTTGTAGCTTTGTGTAAGGGAGATGTGAGATAAGCCGGGTAGAAGATGGCATGCAGACGCTATATAGAGTGCAGGCTGGAAAACGGGGTTGCGTCATTGTGGCGGTGCAGGTGTGGCTGGAATGTTCGGTAAGACGGTGATTCGCCACTTGCCTCGGCAGCGCCAACTACAAAGTACCTGACTGGCAGGTTGAGGCTGGGCTGTTTGGCACGTGAAGGGGCGAATGGTTGCGTTTGAATAGTTCAAAAGAATGTGTTTGTGCGTGTACAAGATTGATGATGGTGGGTGCGAGTCGTGAAGGGGAAAAGACAAAACTGGCTCATTATCGTCAATAATGGATAGGTACCCGACTTCATACTCTAAACATACATGGTAGATGTCTCTCCTACCATACATACTGCATATTGGATCCCAGTTCGCCGCGTACCAAGCCCAGGATCTCATAGCTAATGCTCCAGGTCCTCACTACAACTTTCCTCTCCCCATCCCTACCTCCCGTCAACACCTGCACAATCAACAAACCTCCCTACAACAAGAACACTTGCACTTCACACCTAAGTACACGCCACGAGTTATGCGCCTTCGTCACAACCAAGCTCAAGTACGCACAGGAGCGGTATAGGTCGACTTTCTGTTCCTTGGGTATTTAGTCCGCTGGGTCCGGCGTCAAGGGTTTGTGGTGCAGTCAGGGCAACACGTGCATCACTGACTGACAACCCATGGCATTACATCAAACACTCAACGACCCTCAGACAACATCGACGCCAAAGAATATCTCTTATATTGTCTGTATGAGAGCGGGGCAACGGAACTTAAGGCAGCTAGGGTTTCAACTAGTAATAGCATATACTGCTGCGAGTTGTTCAAGTCAAGCATGCGCGCAGTTAGTCCCCATTCAATCTAGATTATTCATCACTTGTATTGAATTATTCTGCTGTATACCTGTTAGCATGGGCATAAAGAAATCAATCAAGTGACGCTGTTATGTCTATGAGGCTCAGACTTGCCTTTCAATTACAATATCAACGACACCATGTGCTTGTAGGCTCACACTCTCTATTACTAGAATAGCACAAGCCCGAGGGACGCACTGGTGTCTCCATCGCTTGCTCGTGGTGTAATCATTGCCATGGGAAAGAAAAAGAAACAGAATGGCTTACCTTAACTTAGCACATGCGTTCCCTTCGTTTTGCCTGTCTCCATCTTGGCAGTGCGGGCACCAAATTGTATCGCGCGCTTCTTCTCTGTGGCAACGCGCTTCATACCTAGCTGCCACGCCAATAATCGCAGGGCTCGCTTTCCAGGCTCGAGAAGCTGAATCGGGTCTTGGCTATCGGACACTTGCGTCAGACCAAAGTCGCACTTGGCCGTTACTGGAAGGCAGAGTACCAGCGCAATGAAGTCTTCGTCGAGGTACGGAAAGCGTACTTCTCTGCCGCTATCGCTGATGACTCGATCATCTCGGCCGAGGTTTCGCTTTCCTAGGCGGCTGAAATCGAGCTCCAGTTCTTCGATCAGGCCGGGATATTCACGTCGAGCAAATGCTACAGCGTGTCGCTGGTACCCGCCGAATAGCTCATCAGCACCGAGCCCAGATAAAAGCACATGTGCGGTGGTAGTGTATGGTTGCACCAAGGCATCATGCGAGATGCGGGTGAGCCCGACTCCACGTGAAGCGAAGTAAAGAGCGTAAGATATGGAAAGATCCATCTCGGTGTTGTGGGGGTGCATCAATGCTAGCACAGTCTTTCGCTGTGCTTGAGTCTCGACATAGGGCACGTTGATCTCCACAAATCGCCACTCACGACCCGGACACACTTTGGTCAATTCCGCATGCGACGACCGTCCAGTAAGGCGATCAGGGCAAAGCTCGTAAGGACTTGTGCCGGACTCAAGATTGGAGTGAATACGGGGGTTCTCAAAGGCGACATTGAGAAGGTCGATAGGTTCACTTGACGGAAGCAAATCACCGCACATGCGCGCAAGAATGGTGCAGTCAAGACCACCTGAGAAAAGGATAGCTACTTGGGCCTCATGGCTGGGCACCGCCTCTCGGACGCGTTGTATACGAAGTTGCAGTGACTTTTCGAGAGAGGCCCTCAATTGCTCTACTATAGAGAGATCCAGTGAGGCTTGAGTGGAGATGCTACGGTTCATAGCAGGGAAGGGCAGAGTCTAGCGCAGTTAGCAAAACTCTTGGGGCCACTGACTTACC
>Ga0265798_10012205_pt1 | contig 10388 bp, 15 predicted proteins | sample P3T30metagenome_FD_192430 | JGI IMG/M metagenome (GOLD analysis project Ga0265798, IMG submission 192430) | Plant litter microbial communities from East Loma Ridge, Irvine, California - P3 T30 | ecosystem: Environmental > Terrestrial > Plant litter > Unclassified | place: USA: California...
TGCGGGCGGCCGCCTACGGCAAGTTCGTGGTCCACACACCGGGCGAGGACCCGCTAGAGGCCGGGATAGACTACGCCATAGAGCGCATAGCGGAGGCAACCTTCGACGACGCGGAGCCGACGCCTGTTGATGAGGCTCGCTTGGCGGCTCTTAACGATGCGCGAGCTTTGTTGGCTGGCAAGAAGCCCCCGATCAGGAAGGAGTTCGAGCCTTCGTTTTCGCAGCTCGCGGCGGACCACATGAAGCTGTGGCGGACTCGGACGGGCTTGAAGGACACGAACACCGCGCAGCAGAAAGAGGCGACCTTCGCCCTCTTCGCAGGCTACTGGCAGGATCGCCCGATCCGAGACCTCGGTCGCCCCGACGCAGCCCGCTTCATGGATGCACTGCGCCACCTTGATCCAACGTGGGCACGGTCAGCAGCAGCCCGCAAGATGTCCTGGGACGACCTGCAGCGCACCTATGGCGACCGGCCGAAGGGCCTGTCCGACGCCACCCGCAACCGCCACGCGGCCACTCTCCAGGCGCTCTGGGATTGGGCGAGCGAGCGTGGCTACGCCGAGGGGCGCAACCCATTCGAGGGTCATCGGACCCGACTGCGCGCTGGCGTGAACGTGAAGGGCTACAGGCCCTGGGAGCCGGAGGAACTTACGAAGCTGCTAAACCCCGGCCCGAAGCGCGCCGATCTTCGCGAGATCATGTTGGTCGCCATGTTCAGCGGCATGCGCCTCGACGAGATTGCAGGGCTGACGTGGGGCAATCTTCGGGCGGTGGATGGCGTGCCCATCTTCGACATCACGGATGCGAAAACACCCGCTGGCGAGCGGCAGGTGCCCGTTCACCCGAACCTCTCGTGGCTCCTGAGCCGGTCCCGCGGCGGCGGCCATGATCGCATTTGGCCAACCTTCAATCCTGAGGGCCCCGGAAAGAAGGCCGGTGCCGACGCGGGAAAGGAGTTCACGCGCTTCAAACAATCGCTCGGCTTTATGGATCGTGCGAAGGCTTTCCACTCCTTCCGAAAGAATGCCGTCGCGCAATGGGAGTCCATGAGCGTGCCGGAAAGTGAGGTCGCCCAGATCGTGGGGCACGAGAAGAAAGGCATCACGTTCGGGGTCTACGGTCGCCGCGTGTCCATCCGCCGCAAGGCAGAGGTTGTCGCATTGCTACGCTACGACTGCGTCCCTGACGACGTGATCGCCCCAGCTGCGGCAGCCTGACACCACCGGACCGCCGCTGCACTCGCCTGATGGCACCTTGGGGGCCCCGTTCATGCGGAAGCCGGGCTCTCTGGCTCGACGACGGCGGACGGACCAACCCTCCCGCGGCCGGTAGGACGGTGTGGGTCCAGGTCATCGACCTCGATCCCCGCCACCTGCAGCTGCCGCAGCACGGCGTTGTACGAGGCCGACACTCCCTGCCGGCGCCCCACGTCATAGTGGGAGAAGGCGTGGGTCCAGAAGTTCGTGAGCGGCCACTTCTCCTTCAGCCACGGCGCGAGGCACCTCAGTGCCAACCGCAGCGCCGCCACGTCACCCTCGGCCTCTGGCTGCCGATCCACGGCAACCCGGAGGACGCGGAGGGAGAGCTGGATGATGGTCCTGTGGTTGCGAGTCATGGCGCAGCCATGAGAACACATGAGGAACGTGTAGGAAAGCTCGGGATTTTGAGCTGATGTAGAGCATGCTCATTAACCTGAGAAAGCTGCGGTGTATCAGGGACTTGCCTGATGGGACAGCTCACGTTCACGCGCATGACCCCACCTAACGCGCTCGCCGGCAAGCGTATCCTCGTTGTTGAAGACGAAGCGTTCTTCGCCTTCTACCTCGCTGACTTGATCCAAGATGCGGGGGGTACGGTAGTAGGTCCCTTCGCCAGCCTCGCTGATGCCTTGCAAGCGGTCGATTGCTCCAGCGAGCGGATCGACGCGGCCTCGTTGGACATCCGCCTTCGAGACGAACTGTCCTTCCCGTTGGCCGACAGGCTCGCACATGAGGGTACCCCATTCCTCTTCGTGAGCGGAACGACAGAAGACGTGCCAGCGCAATTCCGAGGGTGCCCATCGCTCCCGAAGCCCGTGGCAGGTTACCAGATTGTCGAGGCCTTGGCGGGGCTCACCAGCGGCCCCGCCTCCTAGCCCCGCTGGCCTACGAGGCCTCACCGCTCTCATCTATCCTGGAGATCACCGTGGGTAACGTCGAGGACCTCCTGGAGGCCAGCACCATCACTCTCCCTCTCAACGAGGTCCTGGAGGTCCTGCGGGTCGCCCTCGGGCAGACTGCGGTGGACGTCAGCACTGAAACGGAAATTCTGATGAAGCTGGAGGTCATCTCCTCCCTCTGCGACGTGGAGGGCCTGGAGGACGAGGATCGTGCGAGGATTGTGGCGGAGACCTTCGGTGACCCCCTCGGCTTCGCTGAGGCCTGAAGGTACACCTATAGGTAAACCCACCCCCGAGGGTGAGTGGTAATTGGGGGTCCGTCACTTTCGCTGCAAAAATCCGAAGCGGCATACCGCATAGCGGATCGTGGCCCTACCCCCCGTGGGGGGTCCTCGCGCACGCCTAGTGCCTGGGCGAGCCCGCATGGCACGCACGCGCGTGTGTTCTCCCTGCACATTGGCACGATCCCGGCGCGGTTTGACCGGCACCCCGCAGGAAACCCAGGGTTCGGTGCCACCACTAGTGGGACTTTAGCCTACCGCGCCAGCCTGCGGGGTGCTGCGGGGCACCCTGCGGGGCGCCTGCGGGCTCGCGTTGGTTCGGGCTCGGGCCTGCTATGCCCTGCTTTTTTCGACGCCTCCCTCGGCCCACTCAAGGACGCCCGAGTGGCCGAGATTGGCAGGAAAGCGGACGTTCTCGGAATTGCTAGATCAGGTCCCCTAGGGTCAGAAGCGGCCCCGTGCCGGACGGATCAGCCAGGAAAATGGATCCCACACAGTTTGTTGCCGTCGGGGTCACGAAAATAGGCAAGGACGATGGTGCCCATCGAGGCAGTTTTGCGCGGTCCGGGCGGAGCTTCGATCGAGGTTCCGCCAGCGGCAACGGCGGTATCGTGAAGCTGCTTCACCTGCTCGGGCGAGTCGCAGGAGAAGGCGACGGTGCTGCCGTTGGCGACGCTTGCCGGTTCGTCGTTGATCGGCTGACTGACGATGAAGTTCGTCCCGCTGCCGTTGTTGTAGATCAGACGTGTATGGCCACTGTCGGCGTTGTTCCGCTTTCCTTCCCCTGCACCCAAGGTGCCAAGCACTGAATCGTAGAAGCGCTTGGACCGTTCAATGTCGTTCGATCCGACCATGGTGTGAAAAAGCACGCAGACTCTCCTGAAGGCTGATCGACTTTTGATCGCCATAAGCGATCTCACCTACCCGGCACGTGACCCGCCGTCACGCGACCTTTTGAACTGTCCGCTACTGGGCGTTCGCGGACATCCTGCGGCGCTCCCTCGGCTCTCCCGCGGGCATCCTGCGGCGTGCCTGTGGGCGCGTGCCATGGGGAGGGCCTGTGGTGCCCTGTGGTGCCCTGCGGCGCCCTGTGGTGGCCTGCGGGGCGCCCTAGGGTCCGATCATGCCCGGCGCGCGCTCCCTGCGTCCTGTGGACTCCTGCGGGCATCCTGCGGCACGCTGCGGGCGGCGCGGCGCGTTCGGGCATCCTACGTCTCTAAGGCAATTATCACCCACTCTGGGATGGGGAGTACCTTAAGTAGGCACCCTCAGGCAGGAAGACGGCGGTGCCCTCTGCCAATTATCACTCACCCTCGGAGAAAGGACACCTTAGAGCCTTCTCCTACCGACCGGGTCACGCAGCCGTTGTCGTGTCGAGGTCCGCTTGGGCGGTGAGCATCTGCACACCGATACGCCCCCTCACCTCACCTATCTCGCAGCTCTGAGGTGTCGTCGTTTTTGTTCACAGCAGGACACCGGGACGAGTTGTCCCGATCTGTGCGCCGCAGCACGCGAATGAAAACGCATCAAGCACCTGACGGCCTAGTCCTCGTCAATTAACACCCACTCTCGAGGAGGGAAGACCTTCAGGGGCTACCCTCAAGGCAACTCGCAGGAGAGGTGCTGGGGATCGGGAATGGCGTTGAGCCGCTCGCCGCGCGCGTAGAGATCGGGCCAGCCAAACACGCTCGTAGCACCTGCCGCTCGTCGCATCCCTGATCCCGTCCCCACCCGATCCGCAATTAACACCCACCCTCGGGGGAGGAACACCTACAGGGATAACCTTAGGTCCTCTCGGCATGACCCTTCCATCGCGTGCCACCCTATCACCAAACAGGTGACCTCCCCGCCAACGTAGCGGGTCGAGGCCCCTTGTGGCGCGCCTTGCTGACCAGCGTGGCACGGCAAGGCGCACCATCCACACAGTTTTGCCCACCCGTGGGCAGAAGCCCCGTCATGGCCCACAAGGTCCGACGGTCAACCGCTGGCGTCACGCCGGCATTCCCGCGCCGCTGGCGCACCCAACGAAAGATCACCAATGATCGACACTGCTAACGACTTCACCCCAGCGCCAATCCCGACCGAAGCGGAGCTTGCCTCCTTCGACCATCGCGCGGTCTCCAGCCCTGTCGAGATCATCGGAGACGTGCGGATCACTGCGGAGCCGACGCTTAGCGGCTTGCCTCCCGCGATGCGGGAAGAGGTCGCTGCCAAGATGGCGAACGTGAAAGCCGATCATGCCACCTTCGAGCGTCAGTTCATCCGAGAGGCCTTTGAGGAGAACTCCTATCGCCTCAAGGTCCTGGCCGGCCCTGGCAAAGACGCCAACGAGTACGAGCGCGAGTGCTTCGGCATCCTGCGGGAAATCTACGACCTAGAGTGCGAGGCCGAGCGGATCGAGGCCGAGCTGAACGACACGGTCGGATACGGCACGGACTTCGACGCCGACGGCAACCCCGTTGCAGTTCCGGTCTATCGCTTCGCGCCTGAGACCAGAAGGGGGCGGCAGGAGGCTCTGCAGGACGTGCGCTATCGTCTCGCCCAGGTCGAGCGCGAGGCGCCTGCCCGCCGCACTGCTGCGCGGGACCGCATGGCAGCGCGCATCGCCGCGACGAACGAAGATCACGCGATCATGCGCGAGGCGAAGGCTCAAGCCGATGCGATCAACCGCAAAGCGCGGGTGGACGAACTGGCAAACGCCTTCGCAAAGAACCGCCGTCACACACTCGGCTGATGGCGTTCTACTCAGTCCGCCCTCGGGGCTGGCCGGCAAAGCCTCCTCGGCCCGTCGACACCGAGCCAAACCCCTACGAATCCGGCTCTCGCCACTTTGCCGAGCGCCATCGGGCAACCGAGACGGACTTGCCGGGAGGCTTGGTCCGCATCGACATGGGCGAGCCCATCAAACAGCTCCCGTGCGAAGCTGGCCACTCCAAGCCGGTAGAGGCAGCGCCCTCTCCGCCACCCGAGCGCCTGTCGCCTTACAGCCCACCAGAGCCCCCGCGTTCCCCTGCGAGGCCTCCTCAGCGTGTCCACAGGGAGCCCTGGGGCATCAACCGCGACGAAGCTTGAACCCACCCCTCCAGTGTTGAGCTGGAGGGGCAACGAAAGGATAAACTAATGGCTGCCCTTCCCACCTATCGCGAGAGCGCGCCGCCGGCCCTGCTCGACGATCTCTCCAGTGTCCGAGGCTCACCAGAAGCGAGCGCAACCTACCGCAGCGTCACGACCAACCTAGGCGGCGGCACCACGCAGGTCACCTACGTCGACGTGCCGCTGGTGCCCACCGTCACTAGCACTAGCCTGACCCGCTGATGGGCCGGCCTCGCAAGCAACCGCCTGTCGCCGTGCCAGAGGGCTTGCAGTACTGTTTCGACTGCGAGGACAGCCTTCCCGTCACGGCCTTCGCGGCTGATCGCAACCGGCATGATGGCAAGCGGATCACCTGCCGCTCCTGTGACCATGCGGCTCGCGCCATCCGCGATCAGCATCGGCGCGCCCGCCTAAAGCTGCAGCTGGCCGCATGACTACCCGCCCGTCTCTTCGCTCCTTGATCGACGCCAAGTGCCGGGAGTGCGTCCACGATCCCTATCAACCGGGGACGTGGCGCGAGCAGGTCTCCCAGTGCGGAGGGGTAAACTGCCCGCTCTACCCTGTTCGTCCGGTCCCACGGAGCCGTGCAGCGTAAGGGCTACAAAACGGCTCGGAAGTGCAGTCCGGACATGCGGGATAGGTCAGACTACCTCCCCACGACCTTTCTACTTCCCACGGGCCGCTTTGGGGCCCTCTTGCCCGCGTCCTGACCATGCCACGCCGCATCATCCCCTCTCCGGTCCCGCCGGGGTGCAAGTGGTGCTTCCAATGCTCCTCCGCGCTGCCGATCCAGCGCTTCGAGGTGGACCGAAGCACCAACGACGGACGGCGCTACGCCTGCCGCCCCTGCATCGCAGCCAAGCAGCGCCAGCGCCGCGCCATCAAACTGATCCTGGCGGAAACCTACGCCCGCCTGAACCCCTAACGAAAGCTCACCGATGCCCCGCTTCCTCTTCGCTCATTACGCCCGTCTTCTGCCCGAGCAGTGGCAGCGCGACCGCTTTGCCCGCGTCGCCTTCCGAAATTGCAGCCATGACCCGGCACAGCTGTTCGCGCGTATTGCAAACTACGGTCGAGCGGCGACACCATCCCATGTGTGACCCCGTCACCGCTGCGGTCATCGTCGGAGCCACGGCGGTCGCCGGCACCGCGGCTCAGGCTGTTGGCCAGATGCAGGTGGCCAAGGCTCAGACCAAGGCCATCAACGAGCAGCGCTCGGTCGTCCGCGAGGAGACCCGGCAGGAAGCCACGAGCGAGCTGTTCGACCAGATGCGTGCCTCCCGGCGCGAGCAGGCCACCATCCGCACCACCGCGGGCGAGGCGGGCCTGGGGCTCAACTCCGGGAGCATCGAAGGGCTGCTGCTCGACAGCGCAATGCAGGGCGAGCTTCAGGGCTCCCGCACCATCGCCAACATGGAGAGCAAGCACCGCGCCGGAGAGGCCGAGGCCAACTCCATGCTCTCCCGTGTCTCGTCCCCGACGCCTCTCGGCGCCGGGCTCCAGGTCGCCTCGACTGCCGCCTCGGCGTGGTCGGGCGTGGGTGCAGCCAAGATCACCAGTGACGCGACCACCAAAAAGGTTAGCAAGCCCAAGCGGTAGCGCCTGCGGCGAAGGGCAACGGTAGTAGGAGCCAAACTTTTGCCGCAAAAATTCGAGGCGCCATAGCGAATGGCGAAAGCAGCGCGTTCTCCTCACGCCCCCCGCCGCAATGGCTCCATTAGCCCGAAGGTCCGGTCGATGGAAGTTCATTTCCAATGACTTAGCTAGATCGGCGCGCTACTGCTTACGTTCCACGAACGGGGGCATCTATGAACGACGAGGACTTCAGCCATTGCACCGCACGGGCGAACGACAACCCGATGGGGTTGCGGGCCTATGAGCTGGAAGCGGAGCAGAGGGCAGCGGCAGCGACTGCGCGGGTGCGCCGCTTCATCATGCCAGATGAGGTGGAATCACAGCACGTCGCCTAGTGGGAGGGGCTGTATCGAAATCGCTCGATTTCGATGCAGCCACCGCAAATGTATCGAAAATCAGGTTGACCCCACTTCCGATCCAGCGTTAGAAGCGAGCCAGGTTTTCGATACGGAAGTCCTCTCCATGGCTCGCACGTTCGCCTACTGCCGCGTCTCTACGGTCGAGCAAGCTGCGGACAATCAGGTCCGCGAGATCACCGCCGCTGGCTTTGCGGTTGAGCCACAGCGCGTGGTCAAAGAGACGGTTTCAGGCTCGGTGGCGGCGATGGAGCGCGAGGGCTTCTCGCGGCTCGTTGACCGCCTGGAGGAAGGCGACGTGTTGATCGTGACCAAGCTTGATCGTCTCGGGCGAAACGCCATGGACGTGCGCTCCACCATCGAGCGCTTGGACGCCCATGGGGTGCGCGTGCACTGTCTCGCCCTGGGAGGCACGGACCTCACCAGCTCCGCCGGGAAGATGACGATGGCAGTGATCGCAGCCGTGGCCGAGTTCGAGCGCGACCTCTTGGTCGAGCGCACACAGGCAGGACTCGCACGTGCCAAGGCAGAGGGGAAGGCTCTGGGGCGGCCCTCGGCGCTCACCAGGGCGCAGCAGGAGACCGTGAGGGCTCAGAGGGCGGCAGGAGCGTCCCTGGGGGCGCTCGCGAAGGAGTATGGGGTCAGCCGCGCGGCGATCCAGCGGGTTGAGAAGCGGGGGTGAGGTGCCCTGCTTTTTTCAAATCTGGATCAGATCGATCAACGTCCGCGTGATGGTGGAGTGTCTGCGGTCAGGCTGATCTACCTTCTTCGTTCGGATCGTTGCTCGCCAAGCTCGGCCAGGGACAATCTCCTCCCGCTCCAGTCGCTCAAGGTAGTCAGCGCTCAGGTTGGGCGAGACCCGGCCTTGGATGATTTCTCCGTCCTCATGATTCCGCAGCTCAAACCTACGCTGGATCGGCACCAACCCCAGCAGCTCACCAACAATGGTCTCGTCAACCTCGACGACCTCGGTATCGCGCAAGCGCTCATAGGCGCGACGTAGGCTGGCCTGATCGAGTCGGACCTCGCGATCCTGCTCGGCGATCCTCAACGTCGCCGCGGCGTTGTGGAGGACCGTGACGAACCGGCGTAGGGTCTGGAAGATGCGGGTGTCGACCTCTTGCACGCGCGCCTGGAAGGCGTCGGGGTTCGCTGAGGCTACGTCGGCAAGCAGGCTCGAGACCTCCTCCACCGCGCTCTTGGTCGCAGAAGGGAAGAACTGCGGTTCATCGGCACGGTCTTCCTGCAACACGAAGCCGAAGGAGCCGTGCACGAGCGCGGTGACGTTCATGCGCGCCGTATCCTGAGCTTGGCGCTGGATCCTGCCACGTTCTGCCAAGCCGCCGAAGTCTGTCGCCGCCACCTGCTTCGTGACCAACTCCTGGTAGTCCTGGAGCGCGCGACCAGCGAACTCCGCATCGATGGCTGAGGAGCCGCGGACCGGCCCACCATCAAAGATGAGAGCCACATCCGCCGCAGTGGCAGGCTCCCCCTCGATCGAAGCAAGCTGGGCCTCCAGAGCGGTGAGCCGCTTCCTCAGCGAGACACGGCTAAGGATGTCCCGGTCGCCGACGCGATCAAGGAGGTCCTTCACTGACGCGATGTCGCTCCTCAGTGCGTCACGGTGGACCTTCGTCACCATAGGGCTACCTTAGCTGCCAACAGGTCAGCGGCGGAAGCGTCGTCGCCACCAAAATCGACTCGGAGCATGCCCTTCCATCGGAACGTGTCTCGCTGGTGCGAGAACAGCCCGATCCAGTACGCCGAGAAGTCCGCGATCAGCGCCGGGGTGGAGTCCAGGTCGATGAAGTAGGCGTCGCACGCGAAGTTGGCCTTGGTCCAGCTCGGATCGAAGAGTGTGTCGATTCGGTCGTTGACGAACGTCTCCCAATCTTCGCCCACCATTTTCGCCGGAGGACGGTGAAGTAGGTTTACGACGTCCACGTCACCGGGCGGGCGCCCCTTCACGCGTTCGCAGTCCTCCACGAAGCTACCGTCGAGCCACTGGAAGCCTGCCTCGAATCCTTCAGCCCTGAGGGCTTCGCGGAAAGCCAGAAGGCCGCGGAGAATCGCGGCGCGCTCTGGCGAGGTGCAGAACGTCTCGACCACTTCCTCAAGGGTGGCCCTATAAGGCGACCTCGGCAGGATGCCTCCGGTGGCATCCTCGCCCATGAACGGGGGCAGGACGTCTCCAAGCCCAAAATGGGGAATCATTCGCCCAGTGATCCCCTGACAGCCGGTGCGCTCACCCTCTCCCCTCCACCATCGCAGGCCGACTTGCCCCGACGGTGCAACGCGCTGCAATCATGGATGAAACCAATTTGGCGGTTGTTCGCCGCCTCACAAAGCTGCCCCACACACCTGCCCCACACGTGGGCCACAAACAGAGGCAAACCCTTGTAATAGCTGGATTTTTCGTAACTGGCTGGGGCGGCAGGATTCGAACCTGCGAATGCCGGTACCAAAAACCGGTGCCTTACCGCTTGGCGACGCCCCAACAGGCCCGCGCGCTTAGCCGCGCGCGGCGCACAACTCAACCGATACGTCGCAGCCAACCGTGCGGGTCCGGCGCGCGCCCGCGCTGCACCGCGCTCAGCCGATCGAGAAAGCGCGCCGTCAGCTGGCCGGTTGCGCCGCTGCCGATCGTGAACTCATAGTCCGGACCAGCGGCGCGGCCGATCGGGGTCACCACCGCGGCGGTGCCGCAGGCGAAGCTCTCCACCAGCCGCCCGCTCGCCGCGTCGGCGCGCCACTGCTCGATCGCATAGGGCTCCTCGCGCACCACCAGCCCCTCGTCGCGCGCGAGCTGCAGGATCGAGTCGCGGGTGATGCCGGGCAGGATCGTGCCGGTCAGCGGCGGCGTCT
>Ga0265798_10012207_pt1 | contig 10386 bp, 5 predicted proteins | sample P3T30metagenome_FD_192430 | JGI IMG/M metagenome (GOLD analysis project Ga0265798, IMG submission 192430) | Plant litter microbial communities from East Loma Ridge, Irvine, California - P3 T30 | ecosystem: Environmental > Terrestrial > Plant litter > Unclassified | place: USA: California...
GCGGTCTGGAAGAACAGGGCTTCCCGGTGCTGGTCAAGGACGCCTCGCTGGGCGGGCGCTATCCGGTGATGTGCGTGACCCTGATGAACCCGCGCACCGGCGGCGTGTTCGCCTCCTTCGGCGCGCATCCGAGCTTCGAGGTGGCGCTCGAGCGCAGCCTCACCGAGCTGCTGCAGGGCCGCAGCTTCGAAGGCCTGAACGACCTGCCGCCGCCGACCTTCGCCAGCGAAGCCGTGACGGAACCGTACAACTTCGTCGAGCACTTCATCGATTCCAGCGGCGTTGTCTCGTGGCGCTTCTTCAGCGCCAGGACCGAGCTCGAATTCGTGGAGTGGGATTTCACGGCGCAGGGCGAGAATGCCAACGCCGAGGAAGCGGCGCGCATGCTCGCCATCCTCGAGGAGATGGGCCACGAAGTCTATATGGCCGTCTACGACGAGCTGGGCGCCATCGCCTGCCGCATCCTGGTGCCTGGCTACTCGGAAGTCTATCCGGTTGAAGACCTGGTCTGGGACAACACCAATAAATCGCTGCTGTTCCGCGAAGACATCCTGAACCTGCACCGCCTCGACGACGATGCGCTGAACGACTTGCTCGACCGCCTGGAAAACAATGAGCTCGATGAATACGGCGATATCGCGAGCCTGATCGGCATCGAGTTCGACGAAAACACCGACTGGGGCCAGCTCACCGTGCTGGAACTGCGCCTCCTGATCAACCTGGCGCTGGGCGCGCTCGACGACGCCCAGGAGCTGGTCGGCGCCTTCCTGCAGTACAACGACAACACGGTCGAGCGCAAGCTGTTCTACCGCGCGATGGAAGCGGTGCTGCACGTGGCGCTCGACGACGAGCTGGAACTGGAAGACTATGAGGTCAACTTCCGCCGCATTTATGGCGACGCGCGCATGGATGCTGTGATCGGCTCGGTCGAGGGCAGCGTGCGCTTCCATGGGCTCACGCCGACCAGCATGGCGCTGGAAGGTCTCGATCGTCACCATCGCCTGATCGACAGCTACCGCAAGCTGCACGCCGCACGCGCCAAGGCCGCATAGAGAATCACCACCTTCCTGTATGAAATCACGCAAGCCGCTTGTTTGGCTTTGCCTCTCCTGGCGCTTGTCGTTTAGGATCGGCGAAAAAACAGGAGGAGCGTCTATGTTCAGGAAGACGAGGATGGCGGCGCTGGCCGCCGCACTGGTGTGTGGTGCGGCGGTAGCCGGTGGACTTCAGCAGCAGCCCGCGACGGCATCCGCGCCACGGCTGTCCCAGGCCGGCAATCCGATCGTTGGTGAGCTGAATGGCTACAGGGCCTGGCTCGGCAAGGACGCCGACCGCAGCGCGGCGCTCGCGCGTGATACGGCGTTGGCGGACAATATCGTCTCGTGGCAGATGCCGCACGGCGGTTTCTACAAGCTGCCCGCCAAATATGCGGCGCCGTGGGACGGCAAGGCGCCGCGCTCGGGCTGGCTCGCCAACGGCGTCGAACTCGGCACCATCGACAACGACGGCACCGTGAACGAGATCCTGGTGCTGGCCGACGTCTACGCCCGCACCGGCAATGCCGCTTACCGCGACAGCGCGCGCCGCGCCATGGACTTCCTGCTGACGATGCAGTACCCGTCGGGTGGCTTCCCCCAGGTCTATCCCTCGCGCGGCGCCAACAGCTATTCGAATCACGTCACCTTCAACGACAACGCCATGGTGCGCGTGTTGTTGCTGCTGGACCGGGCCGCGCGCCGCGAGGCGCCGCTCGCCGGTGACCTGTTCACGCCGGAGCAGCATGCGCGCTTGCAGCCGGCTCTGGAGCAGGCGGTCGGCTTCATCCTGCGCGCGCAGATCGTGCAGGACGGGATCAAGACCGTGTGGTGCGCCCAGCACGACCCGGTGAGCTACGCGCCGGTCACCGGGCGCTCGTTCGAGCTGCCGTCGAAAAGCGGCGCCGAATCGGCGCTGATCACACAGTTCCTGATGACGCGGCCGCAGACGCCGCGGGTGGCGGCGGCGGTCAAGGCGGCCCTGGCCTGGTACCGGCGCGATGCGGTGCAGGTGAAGGACACGGCCTTCGAGCCAAGGAAGACGCGGGCCGCGGGGCTGTCGCCCTTCGTGGCCAGCCCGGGCACCACGACCTGGTACCGCTTCTATGACCTCGCCACCGACACCGGCTTCTTCAGCGGCCGCCTGCCGACCGACAAGCCGCCGGGTGTGGGCAAGCAGTACGACATCATGAAGGTCGGGGCGGAGAGCCGGTATACCTACCAGTGGGGCGGGAGTTATGGGACGCCGTTGCTGGCGTATGCCGCGCAAGTCGGCTATTGAGGAGTAGGGTGGGCAATCCTTTGAGTTGAACGCCTGGGCGGAGGCCCGCGGGGCCGCCCAGGCCCACCCTACGGGGTCCAGCGCTTTGCGTTCGCGTCCCAGACGATGCTCTGGCCGGCCGCAACAGCCACGGTTTGACTTGCGCCGGCGTGACGCAGGGTTAGCGGCTCGCCACGCAGCGAACGCACCCGACCCGACACCAGCTTCCCATCCTTCCACGCGACATCCACCTCGAACCCACCGCGCGCACGTAATCCCTTGACGCTGCCGTCCGGCCAGGCCTTCGGGAGCGCCGGTAGCACCTCCACAAAACCACGATGCGACTGCACCAGCATCTCCGCAAACGCCGCCGTCCCGGCCAGGTTGCCGTCGATCTGGAACGGCGGCGGGTGGGCGTCGAACATGTTCGGGAAGGTGCCGCCGTCGCCCTTCTTCGGCGTGCCGATCAAGGTCGTCAGCATGCCGTTGGCGCGCTCGCCGTCACCGGTGCGCGCCCACAGGTTGGCCTTCCACGCCAGCGACCAGCCGGTGCCGCCGGTGCCGCGCGTAAGCAGCGAATGTTTGGCCGCGGCGTAGATGGCGGGATCGGTGTCCGGCGTGATCTGCGCGGCCGGGAACAACCCGTGCAGGTGCGAGTTGTGCTTGTGGCGGTCGTGCTCACCATCGATATCGTCCAGCCACTCCTGCAGCTGGCCGTACTTGCCGACCTGGTAGGGCGCCAGACGTGCGCGGGTAGCCAGCACGGTGGCGCGGAACGCGGGATCGACGCCGAGCACCTCACCGGCGCGCGCGGTCTGCTCGAACAGGTCGCGCAGGATCGACATGTCCATCGTGGGGCCGGCCACCAGGCCGCCGTGTTCCGGCGACATCGAGGGCGAGGTCACCAGCCAGCCGTGGCGCGGTTCCGCGACCAGCGTGTCGATGAAGAATTCGGAGGCGCCCCTCAGGATCGGATAGATTTCGGCGAGGAAGGCACGGTCGCCGGAGAACAGCCAGTGCTCCCACAGGTGCGAGGTGAGCCAGGCGCCGCCGGTCGGCCACATCCCGACCGCGGCGTCGATCGGCGCGGTGGCGCGCCAGATGTCGGTGTTGTGGTGCGTGACCCAGCCGCGCGCCTTGTACATCACGCTTGCGGTGCGGCGGCCGGTGACGGCGATGTCGCGGATCAGCGCGAACAGGGGCTCGGCGCACTCGGCCAGGTTGGTCACTTCGGCCGGCCAGTAATTCTCCTGGGTGTTGATGTTGATGGTGTACTTGCCGCCCCAGGCCGCGGTGAGGGCGTCGTTCCAGATGCCCTGCAGGTTGGCGGGCTGGGTGCCCGGCCGCGAGGACGAGATGAGCAAGTAGCGCCCGAACTGGAAGTACATCGCCGCCAGCGCGGTGTCGCTGCCGTCGAAGCGGCGGATCCGTTCGTCGGTGGGCAGGCGCGATTGTCCACCGTCCCCGAGGTCGAGCGCGACGCGCCGGAACAGGGACTGGTAGTCGGCCACGTGGCGGGTGCGCAGGCTGGCGTAGTCCCTGGCGGAGGCGCTGTCCAGGTCGCGCCGGGCGCGCGCATCGGGGTCGGCGCTGACGTCGCGGTAGTTCACGAAGTTGGTGCCGGCCGTGAGCCGCAGGGTCACTGAGTCGGCCTTGTCGACGGAAAGCGCGCTGCCTGCGCCACGCACCGTGCCGCCTTCGTTCTGCAGCGCCAGCAGCGAAGTGAAACGGATCTCGCCCGGCTTGCCGTTGAAGGCGCTGCCGCTGCCGCGCAAGGCCAGGCGGCCGCCTTCCAGCCGCACGACGGCGTCGGGGAAGGGCGTCTCGAGCGAAGCATTGAACGAGATGCTGCGTGGCCGGTCGGCGCTGATGCGTACCACCACCGCCTGGTCCGGCGCGCTGGCGAACACTTCGCGGGTGTAGGTGACGCCGTCCTGGCGGTAGACGGTGGTGGCGATCGCGGTGTCCAGGTCGAGCGTGCGCCGGTAGCCGGTGACCGGACCGCGCGCACGCGGGAAGTCGAGCATCAGGCTGCCCAAGGTCTGGTAGTTGCTCATCTTGAGCGGCTTGCCCATGGCCGACTTCAGGGTCAGCGCCTCGGCTTCCTGCTGGCGGCCGGCGAACAGGTGGTCCTGGATCGTCTTCATGGCGCCCGGCGCATCCGGGTTGGCGGGGTCGTAGGGACCGCCGGACCAGATCGTGTCTTCGTTGAGCTGGATGCGTTCGCGTTCGACGCCGCCGAACACAGTGCCGCCCAGGCGGCCGTTGCCGAAGGGGAGGGACTCGAGCCATTCGCGCGCCGGGCGTGGATACCACAGGGTCAGGGCATTCGCCGGCGCTGCATCGAGCGCGCGGATCGTGCCCGGCGTGGCGAGCGCGGTGCGGCCCAGCGCGGAGGCGATGCGTCCGTCCGCGCCTGTCGTCATGCGCCAGGCGTCGACGGCATCCGGCGCGGGGCCGGTGGCCGCGACCAGACGCGCGGCGTCTACCGCCGTCACGGCGCGCGGATGGATGGCGAGGTAAGCGATGGCGCCGGCGAAGCGGTGCGTGCCCGACAGGTCCGCGCCAAGGCGCAGCGGCGAATACACGCCGGCGGCCTCGATCTTGCGCTTGGGGTCGACCGGCAGGCTGGCATCCAGGCGCCCATCGACGTACAGCGCGACGGTCTTCTCGCGCGCATCGAAGGCGGCCAGCAGGTGGCTCGGCCGGTCGGTCGGCAGCGCGCTGCCGGTTTCCAGGCGGCGTCCGCCATTGACGATCATGCGCACCCGCCCGGCGCCGGTCATCTCGAGCCGGATGCCATAGCCGGTGGCGGGCGACAGCTTGTCGACGATGACGGCGCCGTCCTGCGCGCCGGCCGCCGGCTGCAGCCACAGTTCGATGCTCTGGCGGTCGGCCTCGCTGCGTTGGCCGAGATCGGCCTCGAAGAACGGCGTGCCGGGTCCGAAGACCCGGCCTCCGACCGGTGCTGCGGCGGCGTGGAGCGAGGCCGCCGCCAGGATCAGGGCCAGCAGGGGGCGTGCGAAGTTCAGGGACATGGTCACGGCATCGAGATGTTCACACCGGGCGCATCCCCGCTGCTGATGTTGATGTTGGCCGACGTGCCGGTCTTGTTGACGTAGCCGGTCGCCAGCGCCTCGATCCGGTAGCGGCCATTGCCGCCGCTGGTGGTCGCGTTCAGCGGCGTCAAGACCGTGTTCGGCTTGTACAGCGCGTACTGGATGGAGGCGCGCGCCAGGTTCGTCAGCGTGTAGTTCCCGCTGCCCAGGTCCACCGGCTGCAGGCGGTTGGTGACCGTGGTCGCGGCATTGCCGACGGCCGGGTCGGCGCTGATGCTCTGCGACGCCATGATCCAGGTGCCATCAAGCGGCGCCACGTTCGGCGCCACGTAGCTCACCTGGCCCGAGATCGTCGCGACCGCGCTGCTGGCGAGTCGGATCGGCGCGCTGGAAGTGCCGACCCGGCTAACGGCGCCGGCGGCCACCGGCACCGCGCCGATCACGGCGGTAGCGCGGCCGCTGGCCTGGAACACCACGTCATACGTGTCGACCGGGAGGCGCGGCAGCAGGAATTCGCCGCTGGTCGGGTGCGGAACAGTGCTGGTCAGGATGGTGCCGCCCTTCTGGGCAGTGATCACGACCTTGCTGCCGAGCGCCGTCGGGTCGACGAAGCCGCCAATGCCGCTCGTCGCCAGATTCGGCAGGCGCGGGCGCGGCTTGAACACATAGCCGGCGCCGCGCGGCTGGATCGAGTCGCAGGCGTTCATCTCGAACAACAGCTCGATCTTCTTGCCGTCTTCGACCTTGAGGTCGAGCGGCACGCGCACGCCGCTGGCTGTGGCGGCTGCGGTTTCCAGCGCAACGTCGGTGGCTGCACCGGCCGGCCTGACGCTGCCGCCGGCCGCATCGAACACCACGGCCATTTGTGTGTACACGCCGGTCGGCAGCGAGACTTCGCCCAGCGCGGTGCTGGTCCCGCCCAGCGTGCTTGCGCCATGCAGCAGGTTGAGCTTCTTCGCCGGCGTGAAGCTCAGTTCCGTCCAGCCGCTGGCATTCGGATCGGTGTTGAAATCCTGGCGGAAGCGCAGTTTGCTGATCGTGACGTTGACTGCGTCGAAGCCGCAGGCCGGTGCGTTGGACGCCAGGCTCACGGCAAGGGTGCCGCGGGTGGCGGGCGGCGGCGCCGTATCATCGTCGTCGCTGCCGCCGCCGCAGGCGGCGAGCAAGAGGGTGGCGGCGGTCGCGGACGCGACCAGGCCGAAATGGCGGGCGGTATGAGGGTGCATGCTGTTGGTCTCCAGATGGTCTTGTGCGGCGTCGCCTGCGGCGATCGTCCGTCCGGTATGTCCCGGCCAGCGCATTATGGGTCTGTCCATACCGGTTTTGCCTGGCTTGCAAAAAATCGTCGGCCGCTTGGCGGTTTTCGTAACACCAAATCCACCAAGGCCCATATCAATATCGTGCAAATGGCCCGGTCCCTGTCCTTCGCGCCGTAGCGCTCTGCTAGCATCTCGCGGGATTCATCACCACCAACAACAGGAGACAAACAATGAGGGTTCACCCCGGCGGCGCACGGCGCCGTGTCCTTGCCTACGGCCTCGCCACACTGGCGGCTTCGAACCTGGCGCAGGCGCAGTCGCCGGCCGAGCAGCGCGCCGCGCAACTGGTGTCGCAGATGACGCTGGAAGAAAAGGCGGCCCAGATCCAGCACCGGGCGCCGGCCATCGCGCGCCTCGGCATACCCGGCTACAACTACTGGAACGAGGGCCTGCACGGCGTCGCGCGCCAGGGCGAAGCCACCGTGTTCCCGCAGGCGATCGGCATGGCCGCAACCTGGAACACGCGCCTGGTCGAGGAGATCGCCGACACCACGGCGACCGAGTTCCGCGCCAAGTACCTGAGCAAGCGCCGTCCGGACGGCAGCATCGCCGGCGGGCCGGGCCTGACGGTGTGGTCGCCCAATGTGAACATCTTCCGCGACCCGCGCTGGGGCCGCGGCCAGGAGACCTGGGGCGAAGACCCGGTGCTCACCGCGCAGCTGGGCGCCGCCTTCATCCGCGGCCTGCAGGGCAAGGATCCCGAGCAGCCGAAGACCGTGGCCGCCGTCAAGCACTACGCCGTGCACAGCGGACCGGAACCTGACCGCCACAGCTTCGATGTCCATCCTTCGCAGCATGACGTGGTGGACACCTACATGCCGGCCTTTTACACGGCAGTGGTGGACGCCAAGGCGCAGTCGGTGATGTGCGCCTACAACCGGATCGACGGCATCCCGGCCTGCGCCAACGAACACTACATGAAGGACATCCTGCGCCGCGACTGGAAGTTCGACGGCCACGTGGTGTCGGACTGCGCGGCGATCGCCGACATCCACATGACCAACAAGCACGGCTACGTGAAAACGCCCGAAGAAGCTGCGGCGATCTCGATCCGCGCCGGCACCGATCTGTTCTGCTCCTCGGGGAACAAGGACACGGCCGACCCGGCGATCACGGTCAATGCGGTCAAGCAGGGCCTGGTGACGGAAGCGGAGCTGGACCAGGCGGTGCGCCGCCTGATGGTGGCGCGCGTACGACTCGGCTTGCTGGACGCGCCGGGCAAGGGCCCATACGCCGCCATCACCGCCAAGGACTTCGACACCCCGGCGCACCGCGCCCTGTCGACCCGAGCCGCGCGCGAATCGATGGTGCTGCTGAAGAACGACGGCCTGCTGCCGTTCAAGACGGCGCCGGGACGCATCGCCGTGATTGGCCCCAACGCCAACAGCGTCGACGCCCTGGTCGGCAACTACAACGGCACGCCGTCGCAGCCGATCACGGTGTATGCCGGCATCAAGGCGCGCTTCGCCAAGTCGCAGGTCACCTTCGTCGAAGGGACCGGCTGGGTGGCCCCGCCATTGGAAGATGTGCCGGATAGCGCGCTGTGCCTCGACGCCGCCTGCACCAAGCCTGGCCTGCAAGCCGAGGAGTTCAGCGGCACCAAGATCGCCGGCAACCCGGCGGTGAGCCGGTTCGAAGCCAACGCCAGGGTCGCCTGGGGCACGCCGACCCGGGTCGAACGCGCGAGCAGCATGCGCTGGACCGGCTACATCCGCCCGAGCGAGACCGGCGCCTTCAACTTCCGTTACTCGGGCGAGAGCGGCTACCGCATCTGGGTCGACGACAAGCTGGTCGCCGACGTCTGGGACATCGCCTGGCCGACCTCGGATACCGACATCGCGCTCACCGCTGGCCGGACTTACAAAATCCGGGTCGAGGCGATGCAGAAGGGCACCCGCGGCGATCACCGCCTGCAGTGGAGTCCTCCGGGATCGAGCGACAGCCTGGCGCTCAAGGCGGCGCAAGAAGCCGACGTCGTCGTGTTCGTCGCAGGCCTGACCGCGCGCTTCGAAGGCGAGGCGATGAGCGTCAAGGCGCCGGGCTTCAACGGCGGCGACCGCACCACGCTCGACCTGCCGGCGCCGCAACAGAAACTGCTGGAACGCCTGCAGGCGGCCGGCAAGCCGGTGGTGCTGGTCCTGATGAACGGCAGCGCGATGAGCGTGAACTGGGCCGAGGCCAAGGTGCCCGCCATCGTCCAGGCCTGGTATCCGGGCGGCGAGGGCGGCCAGGCGGTGGCCGAACTGCTGGCCGGCGATTTCAGCCCGGCCGGCCGCCTGCCGGTGACCTTCTACAAATCTGCCGACCAGCTGCCGCCCTTCGCCGACTACAGCATGAAGGGGCGCACCTACCGCTACTTCAGCGGCGCACCGCTGTACCCCTTCGGCTATGGGCTGAGCTATACCACCTTCGCCTACGGCAAGCCGGCGCTGTCGAAGACCGCGCTCAAGGCCGGCGAGCCTTTTGCGCTGAGCGTCGACGTGCGCAACAGCGGCAGCCGCGATGGCGACGAAGTGGTGCAGCTCTACGTGTCGCGCCAGGGCGACGGCGTCCCGATCCGCTCGCTCAAGGGCTTCCAGCGCGTGCACCTCAAGGCGGGTGAAACGAAGAAGGTGAGCTTCAAGCTCGATCCACAGGCCCTGAGCGTCGTCGACGCCAAGGGCGTCCGTATGGTGCCGGCTGGTTCCGCGCAGCTGTGGATCGGTGGCGGGCAGCCTGGGGGCGTGAAGCCGGCGGCGGGTGTTGCCGCCACGGTGAAGGTCAGTGGCCAGAAAGTGCTGAAGCCGTACTAACCGAATCTCGTTTGCAGCCCGTTCCTTGAAACGGGCGGTTTTCAGGCGCTGTCACCGTTGGCTGTTGAATCGGCTGAACTGTCGCGCTGCTGCGCCGTCTGACTGCTGTCTCAGATCAAACAACGGATTGGAGGATCGCTGCAGGTTCGGGCGCGCCTGAAGATGGTGTACGACGAGAGGGGCCTGAAGCAGCGTATTATTGTTTCAGTTCCGTGGCGGCCAGCCACTTTGCCCCAGGTCAGGGCGCGCATGTGCCTGCGGAGGACCCGTGCAGATCACAGCAATTGTCACCAATTCAGCCGCTGGACACGAAGTCGTCGTTCGGAGCGGCAACTCGACCCAGCCCTTGAGCGTGCCGCCGAAAAGCTCAGGGAAGGGCTCTGCCATCAATGGTGGCGAGTTTCTCATGCTCGCATTGGCAACCTGCTACTGCAATGATCTGTATCGCGAAGCCGAGCGTCTGGACCTGGCAATCGATGGCGTCGAAGTCGAGGCAAGCGCCGAGTTTCCGGGCATCGGCCTCGCCGCCATTAATATCAGCTACCGGGCAACCGTGTCTTCGTCCGCCTCGAGCGCCGCATTGGCGCAACTGCTGCGCGAAACGGACGCAGTAGCCGAAATACACAACACTGTTCGCGCTGGCGTGCCGGTCGAGCTGGTGCGGCGATAGGTCAGGCATGTAAGCAGGTCCGAAAGGAAAGGCGCTTTCGCACCTTCCCCTTTTTGCCACGTCACTGCGCCCGGCTTACAAGGTCCTGAAGTTCACCCCCACCATGATCCGGCGCCCCGAATACGCATAATCCAGCAGGTTCGGCGTGCCGTCGCTGAACGCCGCATAGTTCTGCTGGCTGCTCGAGGTGGTCGCGTTGCCCAGGTTGCGGCCTTCCACGAAGAACTCGACGTTCGGTTTCCAGCGGTAAG
>Ga0265798_10012208_pt1 | contig 10385 bp, 10 predicted proteins | sample P3T30metagenome_FD_192430 | JGI IMG/M metagenome (GOLD analysis project Ga0265798, IMG submission 192430) | Plant litter microbial communities from East Loma Ridge, Irvine, California - P3 T30 | ecosystem: Environmental > Terrestrial > Plant litter > Unclassified | place: USA: California...
GTGCCGTTCTTGGCATGGATTGACTCCATTCCTGGACCTATCCTTGGTGTAGTCACTGGACTTTTGCCTACCATTCTTCTCGCTGTACTGATGGCATTGGTGCCTATTATCTGCCGCTGTAAGTTGTCCCTAAGTTCGCTACTCCCAATGCATACTGACAAAGTTTAGTCGTCGCCAAACTTGCAGGAGCAGTAACTCTGTCCGAAGTCGAGCAGCAGACCCAGACTTGGTACTTTGCATTCCAAGTCATCCAAGTCTTCCTGATCACGACTTTCACCTCCAGCGCCACCGCCGTCGCCAGTCAAATCGTCAGCAATCCGGCATCGGCTGTCTCACTACTGTCGAAGAATCTTCCCAAAGCTTCCAACTTCTACATCTCGTACTTCATTCTGTACGGACTTGCCAACGCTGCAAGGTACCTTTTCAACCTGATGGGACTGGTGGGCGTGTTCATCCTGAGCAAGTTCGCCAAGACACCGAGAAAGAAGTACATGCGCTACGTGTCATTCACGGAGCCATCTTGGGGAGCGGAGTACCCGAAGTGGACTAACTTGGGCGTCATCGCGATCTCATACGCCTGCATTGCGCCACTCGTTCTGGGCTTTGCGACACTCGGTATCGGGTTCATCTACCTCGCCTACCGTTACAACATGATCTACGTCCACGACACCCACGTTGATACCAAGGGTGGCTTCTATGCTCGCGCGCTCGAGCAGCTCATGGTGGGTGTCTACCTCGGAGAGCTCTGTCTTTTGGGTCTATTCGGTATTGGCATCGGCAACAGTGTCACATCTGCTGGTCCGACGGTGCTCCAGATAGTGCTGATCGTAGCAACCATCATCTTCCATGTCATGATGAAGCGCAAGATCAAGCAGATGAACCTGCTCGATGATTCGAACCATCCCCAACAGCACAACGATGCTGAAAGACATTCGGAAGGCAATGGCATGCACCCTGGATACAACAACATCAAACGCTCGCGCGAAGACAGCAGGCGATCTGAACAAGCTCTTGTCTCTGGCTACAGAGAGGAGAGCCGCCAGTACGCCGGTGAGCAAGGCGCTGGCATGGCTCCTCCATCGAACGCTCCGCCACAGCGATCCCTACTCAAGAAGATGTTCTCTCCTCATACACTTTCTGTCAGCGAGATCTCCTCCTCTTTGATCACACGCTTCCGCCATCCTGTACCAGCCTACACTCAGCAAGACGTTCTCGAAGCCTACCTACACCCCGCTTTGGCGCAACGCGAAGAAGTCATCTGGCTCGCGAGAGATCAGGCTGGCGTTAGCAAGAACGAGGTTGCGGAGCTGACAGAGAGCCTTGGAAGCCATGGCGTCGAGGTCACAGATGAGGGCGCGATAATGAATGAGAAGGGCAAGGTCGAATGGGATGATAACAGCGTGAGGCAAGCGCCTCTTTGGGATCATAAGGTGGTTTATTAGGGAGTTTCATTTGTTGCAACGAAAGAAAGGACGACGACGATGTTTACGCGACACCATTAATTTGTATTATACCCTTAGCTGACACGATAATATACTCGATTCGTACACTTCACGTTCTGGCATTATACCGCAGTCGAGATTCCAGCCGCTCTCAACCCACACCGCCAACATTACTCGTGGAAACTCGCCCCGGCCTCGAGCGCCAAAGCCAGAAAAGGCCTCAGGTACGATGACACTAAATGTGGGGGAATGCGGACTACACTCAATTTGGTGCGGTGCCTGAGAGGCTTGCTGTGCATAAAAAGCAGCAAGTCCACTACATCTATGCCGGACTCTCTCCGGTCACCGCCTAGTGGGCCGCCTAGTGCAACGCAACGAACAATAAACAAAAGCTATGACGTCTTTGAACCGGAGACCTAGAACTTGGGGTTGCCAACTTCCAAGTACCTAGTAGCTGGTATATGAAGGTGTCGTGTTGAAGCTGGGGTATTGAATCATTCTTGCAACACAGCTTTGTATTGTTTTAAACTACCATACCACTTAACCTTTCTTTCGAATCTACGTATTGAACATCATGCCTCGCAACGGAGACGGATCTAGCGACAATGGCCCAATTGAGGGTCAAGAGCTTCTTCACGGAGCTTCTGGTGATGTACGTGCCCCAATGGACAGAAGACTGAACAGCGACTAACACGTGACCAACAGAAAACCCTCCAACACACCAAGCACGTAGCCCCCATGCCCGAAGTTGAAGCAGGAGACGGTAAGAAGAACCCCATCAAACTTTCCCAAACCCGTCCATCTCAGATAACTAACACCCCACCCCAGCCCTCCCCGGAATGGGCGCCGGCGGCGCCGCAGCCCCCATCGCCGACAACGCAGAGGAATTCGGCGTCAACGAGCCCAAAAAGGACCCTCTCGACGAAGAAGAGGACTCCTCCGCCCAAGACCCGCTCCCACCCAAGAAAGACACATCCTCGAAGAAGCGCACAGAACCGCACCACGGGGCCACGTCGCCCGAGCGCTCGCAGCTGGACCAGAAGTTCACAAAGCTAGACAAAGACGAAGTGGATATCTCGACGTCGTCGAGCAAGGGGCAGGAGATGGATGCACGGGCGCAGCGGGTCGCTGATGCTGTGGGGAAGAGTAAGGGCGCGGGGGATGAGGTTGTGAGGAAGAATGGGGGGCATGCTGATGTGGAGGAGTTGCATGGTGCGACGAGTTTGGAGAGTGGGGATAGGAGTAAGGATGGGAAGAAGGGGGGGCAGGATGAGAAGAGTGGAAGTGGAAGTGGGAAGGGGGGTAAGGGTGATGCGGAGGGTGTGGAGGCGCATTTGGGGGATAAGGTGCAGAGGGAGCAGGCTAAGAAGTTTGGTGTTAACCTTGATAATTAAGGTAGATGCTTGGGCATACCTGAGTGGTAAGTGATAATACCAAATCATATTGTATGTTTTCTTTGGAAGAGGTCATGATGTATCGTTGTGTTGTGGAGACAATGTCGGACACTTCCAACTGTATGTACAGTCCGTCTCGCGCACTTAGAGCAGGAAGCTCAAGCCACCCATCATAACGAGGGCCGACCAAGCAGTCCACGCATTTCCTCTTACGCTCGCAGCAACACCTTCGAACTCAGGCAGCGTGTTGTTACTATGCCCACCAGGCATAGTCCCATTCCCACCGCTCTCGGCGCGGCACTTTGCAATAACCTCCGGGAACAGCGCAGTAGTGTTCGCATCGACAACAAGGTACTGGCAAATCTCCGCCGAGCCATCCAGAACCGCATCGACGTGGTCTTCGGTGCAAGAGCTGAGATCCCAGGTGTAGCAGTATGTCAGCCTGTCGCTGGTGAAAGCGTCGAATTGCACATCAGGGTCTGGGCGACCAGTACTCATGTATGTGCTGCTCTCTTCCGTTCCAGATGTCGATTCGGTACCAGTAGCAATGTCGAGATTGAACAGCGCGCGCGTGAAGATCTTGAAAGCGGTTTCGGGCTGGTAGGCTGGGATCGCGTGACCGGCTTGGTACGTGCGGATGTAACTCAAGTTACCGTATTGACGAACGAGGCCACCGACGTAGGAGTCGTTAGTCTGGATCTCGGCGTATTGTGCGGAGGCATACCCAGCTGAACCAGTCCAGTTGATTGCCTTGGCGACGGCATCACCGCCAGCCCAGGGGCAGGCGAAGTCTAGATCTCCGTAAACGAGCGAGACTTTGATGCCGTTGTCGAGCAGAAAACCAAGGTCGTCGAGCCAGTTGTCACGTGGGTAGTCGCCAATGTCGCGATATGCGGAAGAGGCTTGGGGCGAGCTGCCTGTCCAGTTCAGTGGTACGCCGAGTTCAGCTTGTACCCATTCGCGGTTCAAGTAACCCTCGTGGAATGGCGGTGGGAATGGAGGTGGTGACGGGGTCGAGATGTCGTAGTAGTCTCGGCCTGCATACTGGTTGTACGGGCTGACAATTTCCGCGCGACAGAACGATTCTGCGTCTTCGCAAATCTCGTTCACACCGGCATCGATACCCAGATTCTCGGGGTCGTCTTGTCTAGCGGCATCGCGACAGTTCTGGATGCGCTCGAGACATTCTGGCACTGCTGCAACCATGGCGTTGTATGTCGTCTCGTTGACGGCCTCGATGCCATATCCATTTTGACGGAATGCTTGCTGAGGGTAGTAAGGGTACTGCACGTAACGATCAACGCATCCTGAGATGAGAAGCAGGGTATCAAGGTGCATAATGTAACCCTCCTCGCCAAGGGTACCATTCTCAATGCGCTGGTTTTGCTCCTCCCAGAAAGACATCATGGCGGGGCCGTAGCGTCCACCATACGATTGAGCTGCAAGACTGATGCGAGTGTCGTTTGGAAGGTAGTGGGGGAATTCTTGGAACCAAGCTTGCGCAAACTCCCATGCTGCTACGGCTCCGTTCACACTGCCAAAAGCGGTGTTGTTTGGCTCGCGACTGGGGAAAGTTCCGGTGAGCAAAGTGGTGTTCTGCTCAGGCACAGTTGAAGTCTCGTTGAGAAGCGTGACCTCGCCGGTAACAAGGTTGCGAGTGATGTTTTGTAGGGTATCATAGGAGCTGCGTGCATGAGTCAACAAACAAGTCCTCGAGCTAGGGAGCAGACGTAGCGCTTACAAGCCAACTTGTACCGGCTGGTCGAGATAGAGCATGTTCGAGGCTCTGTTCCAACTCCACTCCGCCGGACGCGTAGAGTTTGAGTCGGGGTTCGCATAGCATGGTCCGTTCTCTTCCAGAATACCATACATGGAAGAGGATCCCGGTCCTCCATTCAGCCAGATGGTGAGCGGCGCATTCGTCGGGTCCTCACGAGCTTCAAAGAACCAAAAGAACTAGTTTGCATTGGTAAGTGAGAGCTATGTATGCTTTGGACCTGCACTCACGGTGTTGATCGGGTAATCCTGTCCTTGGCCCAAGTCCGCGGTTCCCGGAGGGAGATAGACGTGGCCGGAGTAGGACTTAACACCGGGAGTTGTTTCGCAAAGCGAGTTCTAACATGTGCATATTAGATGAGAAGCATTGCTGATTGCTAAATCGCACGAACCTCTTTGAAGGTGATTTTCACACCATCTCCAAAGCGCGATTCTAAAACTTTGAGACCAACCGGCTCCGCTGGGAACTGAGCCAAGCCGGGAGCGGCGGAAACCAGCAACGCGACGGCTGCGGAACGAATGGTAGGAAGCATTGCGAGGCTGTCAATCTTGAGGCTCCAGGAATTCGATGCCCATCAAGGTTTATGTATGCGCCCGACGGTACCATTGATGCCAATGGCTTCCAAGCTTGTGTTCATCCTCGCGAGCCGTGTTATCGGCTTTACAATCAGGCATTGTTGTGCGATACAGCCTTGGCGATGGCTTGGAGTACATTCAAAGTGGGAGCGTTGAACTTTGATTGACTACATCAGGAAGGTGGAAGAGGTGGTCGCCAAGTACCAAGTCTCGTCGTGAGCGGGGTGTTGTTGTTGCGCGCGGTAGTGCGAGCCGAGCCTCGTCATCGTGCTGTAGCTACGGAATGCCTCAACAACCTGTCATTGTTCAATTCGACTACGAGCCGTAATCAGCAACCGCGGTCCTCATTACTGTAGTGTATTTTCCGGCATTTTCCGCGTGAGAACCGTCGCGTTTCATCACCCGAAGTATGGCTTCCCGCGTTTACTCGTTCATCGGGCCGTCGGAGCTAAGAAAGTTACTTCAGAGCCTGCTTATCCATGTGCTCAATGTGAGATTGAAGCACGGCTGAGCCTATGTCTGAGTAAATAGTCTTCAGCTTTGATCGGAGATGGAAGGCCCCAAAACACTTCTTGTGTTGAGTCAGGCCGCCATTGTTTTTGAAGGTCTCCGCCGTAACGTTTGCAGGATCCCAACTAGACCGTCGGATATGTGCTGCCATACCTGTATAGTCATGTGATTCGAAAGTCAATATCTGGGCAGAATGCGCGAGATCGTACAGCTTTTGGATGCTGAAGGGAGTTTCGGAAGCTCTCCGTCGTGCTGGGTAGAGATCATTCTCCAAGAGGAAAGAGATGAAGGAGCCCAAAACCATGGCTCGACACTTGGGCTCCCATGATTCATCGACCTGACAGACATACACGTGTATGATATCGTCTAGAATATCGTAGAGGACATCCAACATAGCCGAAAGTGTAGCTTCCCTGATTTGCAACATGCGCTCTTGAAGGTTGGTCAGCATATCTGCAGGATTGTTTCGATTGGGATTGAGATTCTCATACCCAGAAGCCCTGGAGGCATATACTTTGGAAGCTTTTGGCCATCGTCCATGATAGCGTTCCCGTCGTCATCTAGCCCGATTTTCTTCACCGTAAACCGGGTGAGACGTTGAAAGCTGTCCTTGTAGCCAAAAGTCCAAGCAACATAGAACCAGCCGGGATCGCATCGTTCTCCGGAGTCCGTATCGGGATAGTGGCATTGCGCCCAGCCGTAGAGATCCAGGAACGGCCGAACAAGCTTGACAATGTCGTATCTGGCGCACACGACAGCGAGCTCGAGTAGGGCATCGATTGTAAGACCGTCTTTCCGTGGTATCTCATGAAAGCGTAGATGAGCGATTCGAAGTGCAATGTACAACGCATCTACTTCGTCATCGCGGAGCGGCACCTCAATGGCGCCGTTTTCTTTCCGGTGTCGCTCGAACATTGCTTTCCATACCGGGCTCGCCAAGGTCATGGCTGTCGAAGATACCTGGACCGGCTGAAGGCCAGCTGAATCGGTGCCGACCAATAGGGTGGCGTCGCCGCTATCGTCGAGAACAATAGTCGGCTGCAACTCCGACATATCGACATGTCTGTCTTCCACCGATGCAGCTACATCTTCCGGCGTGTCGACCGTGCACTGCACTGCAGGTGTTGTTCTCTCAGGGGTAGGACGCGCTCGGGAAAGGAAGCTAGACCACATGATCCAGCCTCGCGCTTGCTGAGACGAATGATGATGTCCTGCGGTGGCCAAGGTGACGTCGCCAATTGTGTAATTCCGGTTGGAGTGTGAGTGTGTGGCAAGCTGGCTACGCGTGCAATGATGTGCACGCGTCCCGAGGTCGGTGCACCGTAGACGCGTCGGTGATCGCGAGGCTAAAGGACGCTAGTGAGAAGAGGTTTCAGATGTTCGTTTTTTCAGCGCAAACAAAGACAGAACAGCCCTTCAACAGCTACCCCAGCAAGCTTCCAATTTTACTTTCGCGCGCTGCCGCCAGCCGCCACACTTCGATTGAGGCGATGCGGGTCAATGCCACCCTTGGAAAGGTCAGCCTCGCCGAGTCGTAGCCGACGCCTGATGCTTCCACAACAGGGCTCGCCCCGTACGATCCCAGATGGACGGATTGTACACCCTGTGTATTCGTGCGATCCAGCCTCGCCGACATGTGACGACGATGCAACAGTACAGCGCCTCATAGCTTCCAACCATGGGGAACCCGCGGAATCATGCCGAACTGCGACTTTGGCACGATCATTCGCGGCACGACCCAATCTCCGGAAGAGTATATCCACAATAATTATACTTCGATGACCGTTCGACCCTTCAGTCATCTGGCAGCAATGCGGTTTGAGCAGAGCTCTGTGGACGGCGATCTCCGTGGCCATTAAGCTTTGATACAACAGAACGTCAAGCGGGTGCAGCAGGTTGCAGCATGCATGTCTGCGTGCTTGCTTCCCACACCGCGCAGCTACACGTAACACAACGACAGATTCTGGCGAGGTGCAAAGTGGTGTTTATTGATCAAAGTCACCACGGCCTTCATTAACGAATCAACGGATGAGCACACCAGGGTCTCGATCCCTATCATATCCTACCCGTGCCCCGGGTCGCCCAGAGCGAACGACATGTGACCAAGCCACTGACTCCATATGAAGCTGGTCGTGCGCCAGATGTGGCCTGTCTCGGCTGTAAGAATCGATGTGCATCACCCTTTCGCTCAAAAGATTAACACTAGATGACTCGATCTGGGACCACTGCACGCGTAATGCGCATTCGCCGACGTACGTTGCGGTCAAATCCGATGCCATGTCGAACGACTGTCTATGCATATGAAAGCTCGACTCGGTGTTGCACACGTTCTCTTCCCATACCACCATGGAAGGGCAGGCAGGCCTTACACGTCTAGTGCCCTTTTGGCACCACATGGCTACTTACGGTCATGGGTGCAGTCTGAGAGAGATTCGTCATCGCGTTGGCAAAATCCAGACGAGCAGGAGGACCACTTGTCATCTGACACCTACGCCTCAGGCCCAAGGCATCCAAACACCGCATTTACCCGTTGTATCGAATCAGAAAACCTCATACCGGCCAAATATCACTCTCCATAGATGAGGATGGATCGCGGAAGATACAGGTCGTTTTCTAGACTGCCGATCCAGATTGCGTCACAACTGCATATCCGATAGAGTTCTACTCTGGGTCGATCCAATGCAAGTACGCGGTTACACAGTGTTTACAAAGACTAAAGCAGGTGTTGAAGTGACTGCGTCTCGAACACGATGCAAAGCATGTTGCATCCAGAGGCGGATGAACCGGAACGAGTCAGCGTCTTGGGCTTCATCGGGGTCATTAGCAAGGACCTCATGGCCGTGCACGATGATCTCCTCATGTTTAGAATGCTCGAAGCGAAACTTTATCACAGCATCATCGAATCACGACAGGTTTCAAGCGTTCGAGGTCCAAAATACACGTAACGTCTATTCCACGCTGCTGCGATTTCTTCACAGCTGACGAATGAGATGAGTACCATTGTCTCCCGACGAGCGGTAGACAAGATCCGGTTCAGCTACACAAATCTACGGGCTAACCGGTGGCTTAGCTTCCGCTTTGGCCTGTCCGGCTTGTCGGGTCTCATACCTCACGGTGATCATAGCTGCATGTTAGCGCAGCAACACCACTGTTGATACGATGGACACGAGTGGTACCCAATCGGCACAGGCACATGGCATGTTACCATGCCGGTAGCCTAGCGAGTATGATCAGCGCATCACACCGCCCAGTAACAGTTGAACCGACACATCGGACACATTCTACGCCACAAAAAGCTTCCATGACTGAGCCCGTAGCGTCCGTGTGGTCAAGCATGCACTCGATTGCATTGGTCGCAACTCATGTCACCGGAGATGGCGACAGCCCGCTTTCGTCCAGTACCGTCCCCATCACCTGTCAATGCAACTCGCAGAACCTGCAAGCATCAACTAGTTGATGTCTTTCGATCATGTTCAACGACCAGCAAGAATGTCAATCTCAACGTCATAGGAGCACATACCGGGAGCGCCCTATCACAGAAGCCGACATGCAAGGACGTTGAGCTAACCGCAAACCAGTGAGCGTGGGAGCCCTGACTACTAGACGTTCGGTACCAGTCTATGGCTTCAGCTTCTGAATCCACTTTCAAACCCCCACCGATTGTCGAGTGCGTCTCTAGATCTCATTGTCTCGGCATCGGCAAGAAAATCTACGTCCCAAATCGGGTTTGCGCGGACTGTCTTCAACGACACGATCCACAACAATTGCGAGTTTGGGCTGACGCCAACACTATTGCCTCGCAACTCATCAACGAAGAAACTGCGCGCAAGCACATTCTGAAACGCAACATCGAAGCTCGAGGTCGCTATCTCTGCGCTTTTGAGGATCCGGATTTTCAGCACTGCAGGTGGCGACTACATGACCTGAACCTCCGCGGCACTCGCCTGGACTGCCCTTCTGTCCGCAAGAAAGGTACTGCGTGTACCAGGTGTTGGAGAAGGCGTTTGCGGAAGATCAGAATCGCCCAGTTCTTCACGCCGACGGGCCTATGCCATGAAGAAGCAGACAAACTGGTGACAAGGTCGGCAGGTTCGGAGGAGGGCAGTGAGGAGTCGGACGATGACGTGGAAGGCTACAACACAATAACGAGTTGAAGCCATACCAGGACCTGACCTGGTAAGTCGCTCTGCTAGGTTGTAGGCCACGCTAACAGATAAGGTGTACCACTGTACGACCTGCTTGTCATGCTAGCACCGCCGCCGAAGCCACACTGTGCATTCGGTACTGCTTGTGGCTCACGTCCAGGAGGACAAGAACAAGGAACAGATATATGTTCATGGTGCAAGAACATGAGCTTCGACGCACTGTACAAGCAGGCCGAAGCGCATCCAGACAAGCCGTTGCTGAGGTACCGCATCGATGTCTACAGGCACCAGCTTGAGCGCGACAGCTCCGAACGCATCAGAAAAGGCTGGACGTATCTGTGCGCCTGCAAAGATCCAGAGTTCCGCTTCTCAGCATGGCGCAACGACTTCAACCCCCAAGACTCCCGCCTCTGCGGCACAGTTCGGCATCGCGGACAGCTGTGTGCACGATGCTACCGCAAAGCACGAGAGCAAGCCTGCCCTTGGCTTTCGGAATTCGATGGCGACCGAGTGGGGTTTCCGTGTGTCTTCGAGGACCCACG
>Ga0265798_10012210_pt1 | contig 10385 bp, 15 predicted proteins | sample P3T30metagenome_FD_192430 | JGI IMG/M metagenome (GOLD analysis project Ga0265798, IMG submission 192430) | Plant litter microbial communities from East Loma Ridge, Irvine, California - P3 T30 | ecosystem: Environmental > Terrestrial > Plant litter > Unclassified | place: USA: California...
GTCGCCAGAAACACGCCCGCTCCCCCCTCCCCCCTGCTGCATTTCTCCGACTCGACCGCTGCGCCCGTTGGCAGACCAATAACGAAAACCAGACACCAGAAAAATGGGCCAGGCAATGCTGATCTGATTCCATCATATTCCGAAGCAAATATGGAAAAAAGCAAGACCTGATGAATCCCGCTCCCGTTTCAATCCCACCCGCAGCCCCAGTACCACGACGACGTTGTTTGCCTCCAGACAACCGCCTCAAACCCACGCCTCCTCGGCACGCGAGCGAGACACCAGCTTATTGATAGCTCGCGGACAGTATCGGACCGCCACCACTCCCCTTGGCCATTTAGCGATTGGCAGTCCCAGCTATCGCGCCGCAAGCTGCCTGGTCCCACAACTCGTGTCGTCTCCAGGTCGTCTGCGGTGCTACTGAGGCGAGTCCCTTGGCCAATCCACGCCTCAACATCGGCTCCAGGCCTGGTCCTGCTCGTCATCCTTCCGCTGCCGTCTGGTACGGGGTATCGCAGCAAGACGGCTTCAGCCATCCAACTCCCTTTTCTCCACTCAGACTCACTCTAACTCACTCTAACTCGCCCTAACTCACCCTAATTCACCCGACCGCAAGACTGGATCCACCACGCCCATATCTCCTCACACTCGTCACAAGACTTCATTTAGCGTTTGACAATCGTGACTGGCCGATGCGTGAGCTCAACATGTCCATTAACAGTCCCAGTCCTGGCATGTACGTACCAATATCCTCGTCGGCAAGCTCATGTGAAAGGCCCACACGCTGGGGCTGATGCTTGCACGACTTGCCATAGACAATGGCATGCTTGAAATTGTCCACAATCGTCTTGTGGATGGAATTACACTAGTTTCCCGTTAGCGTATTGCCATGATTTCAAATGATAGACATACGAAGTCTTCAATGGTGCAGGCTGTTGATCGCAATACAACGGGCGCCGAGTAGTCCGGCATCTTGCCCTTGGGCTTGGTATAAACCCGCACCAGATTCAGCTTCTCCCACATCTGCTCAAGGAGCTCATCAATGTTCCACCCATGTTCCGAGCTGATCGGGCAAGCGTTCGGGATCCGATAGAGCAGGTCCAGTTCCTCGATACTGATGGCATCAATCTTGTTCAGCGCGTAAATGACGGGAATATAGCTTCTTCCCTTGGCTTCGATGACATCAATCAGATCATCAACGGTGGCGTCGCACCGAATCGCCACATCCGCGTTTGCCATTCGATATTCATTCAGCACCGCCTTGATCTCGCCGTGGTCGATGTGTGTGAGCGGGACGGTCGCAGTGATGTTGATGCCTCCCTTGTCCTTCTTCTTGAGGACAATGTTTGGTGGGCTCTTGTTGATCCTTATGCCGAAACCCTCCAGTTCGTTCTCAATAACACTCTTGTCCGTGAGGGGCTTGTTCACATCCAGCACAATGAAGATCAAATGGCATGTCTTTGCGACCGCAATAACCTGTCGACCACGGCCCTTGCCATCCTTTGCACCTTGAATGATACCGGGAAGATCGAGAATTTGAATCTTGGCTCCATTGTACATGACTTGACCGGGTACAGTAGTAAGCTGTAGTCTGTTAGCTGTACATCTTCACAATCTCCAACATGCACCACGAACCGTAGTGAACTCGTATGCGGCGGCTTCCGAGTGCTGTCCCGTCAGCTTGCTCATCAGCGTACTCTTGCCCACGGACGGGAAGCCGATGAAGCCAACACTGGCCACACCAGTTCTGGCCACATCAAATCCTACGCCCGCACCACCGCCACCGCTGCTGGAGGGCTCAAGCAGCTCCCTCTTGAGCTTGGCGAGTTTCGCCTTCAGTTGCCCTGTCCAAGTATGAGCATGCTACACATGCAGTGTTTAATTGTGTTCCCATACCAAGATGAAAAGACGTCGCCTTGTTCTTTTGGGTCTTGGCCATCTACCATTGGTGTAAGTCACGATATTACAGGTCGCCGGTTGGGGGGTCGCTCACTTCGGCCTCGATATCCTTGATCTGTCACACAATGTTAGCATATGGCCGGGGAGGGGAAATGGCGACTTCTTCAATACGTACCTTATCCACCGTAGTTGCCATGTTGAATTATCTGTATATCCTGACTTGATGTGAGTAGTCGTGGCGAGGCGATGCTGTCGTTTAGAAATTTGACATGAAGGTTGCCGCCAATGACGAAGCGGGGCACGGCTTCAGGCAGTACTTTTCACCGCCGCCCAAAACAGCTAGCGCAATATGCAGCACCCTTCCACCATGACTTCCGTGCATGCTTCCATTTCCTCCTTCAACAAGCTGCTGTGCCCGGCGGAAGCCGCTTCCGAGCATCACACCGCCAACGACACCTCATCGTTGGGACGCGACGTGCGTCGGAAGACATGCATCTTTACTGCTCCGAGTACGCTGGCGAGCTACTGACTGGCTCCACACATCACAAGCGCAGCTTGTTACATAATAAAGCAAGCCAAGAGCTGCACAAGCAGCACTCAGCATGCGCAAACACGTGTGGCTATCAGCTCCACGCTTTCTACATAAGGGCCGTCTTTATCTTATCTTTGCGCTCGGACAGCTCCGGAACTCCTGCAAAATAAATCACCATAGAATCGTCTGACAACACTCGTCTTCCATTATCATCATCCAGTATCGCTTCACCAACATGATCGGTCGCAACACAGAACAAGACGGTTTCCACGCCCTCGTTCATGCCATTAATGAGAAGCTGGGCCCTAGCAGCGGCATAGACTCCGCCGATGTAGACGAGAACGAACTCCAGCAGCTAATGAAGGCCTACGTTTCCGATGAGTCAGAGTGGGCAAAGTACAACTTCCCGTCCGAGACGATGCCGTACACACGAAACGTAGTCGACAAGGGCAATGGCAAGAGTAATCTAGTAAGGTTTCCGTAGCTCGACTTTGGAGGACACCACTAATCCCACAGCTCATCCTGGTTTGGGGACCCGGCAAGAAAAGTCCGATCCATGAGTAAGTGAGCAGGCCCTACAACTGTTGACATCGGCGTTGGTGCTTCGGTACGCTCAAGACTATGTCCCCGGATCGAAACTCGTTTACTACGGGTCCAGTCTCCTGCACGATGAAGCGACCATGTTCGCCGATCTTTTGATCGTTGCGTCAGTGCAGGAGACTATGCGGTAAGACGACAATTTTCGATATTTTCTTCTATATTCCAGCAGAGATGGTGTTCATTACCAACAGCCAAATCTGCCAGCCAATCTAGACTGGAAACTGACGTTGCATAGTCATGCAAAAGCACACTGCATCATGAAGGTGCTCAAGGGAAACCTTACAGAAACTCGTTTCGCTACTCCCACAATCGAGGATGTCTTGAGTCATCGCCCGATGACCAAGATTGGCGAAACCACCTACACAGAGAACCAAGTCACATACATGGCAGACACTCTCGGCGTTCATCGCATTTCCAACCCCGACCCAAATGAGTACGCCGTGTCCTTGCACTGTAAGTTTCTCGTATTTACCTTAGGATGAAGACTCACTAATTGGTCATAGTGTATACCCCGCCTAATGCGGCTGTTGAGGGATGCAATGTGTTTGTGGAAGACACTTCTGGCATCACTCACGCCAAGCAGTGCCACTTCTACTCCGAGTATGGCATCAAGATCAACAAGAACCAACTCTGATATATTCTTCAATCTACATTAGCCCAAGGCTTAGAATGAGGAGACATATCATGCAGTTGAAAGTTGGGGAGGGAAGTCTGGCTACAGTATGCATTTGTGCATGGCGCCAGGAAGACAGTACACGTGGACGGCATTATCGCAGGATAGGTAGAAAAAAACCCCCAACCGAGACTCAATAAGTTTTGATCAATTACGCCCCATCCATAAAATCGTCTTCGCTCTATCAGGATTCAGCTTGCCCGACATGTTGGACTTTCACAAAGTTACGGATTCGTATCAGTTTTAGACTACTGATAAACCTAGCTTATGATTTCATTCTCGACATACCCGAGATCCCCAACTTACTCGTGATTATAAGATACTATCATAATCATACTCGCTATAGCAGTATTTTCGCATCTATATTTTCGGAGTTTTTGATAGTATCCACTGTCAAACGATGCACCGTCATGACAAAACGAACACTTCATTCTGCGATCACAACGACCATCTAGCTAATAAAAACATCCTATCTGGCATCAATCTTCTTTAAAATCTTAAATGACCACCTGATGGATCTTTTACACGTCACATAACCCAATAGATCGCTGAACATTCACTGCTCGCCCGCCTTAACGCGAATTCTTTCACCTATCAATACTCCGATTTACCGCGACTATACAGTACCACACCTGACTGCTATATTACAAGCCTACACCTTCTTTACAAGTACAACCTTCCACCCTATACGACAACTCCCCACTTAACTCGCACTTTTTGGCCCGTAAGCGTTGCTCTAGTATACAGCCACGTCCTGCGAAAGCAAAAAGTGTATTTGTGCTTTGGAAGACTCCACACCAGAAAAAAATCGTCTCTGTACCCAGATCAACCCAGACTCGACAAAAGAAATGCTATTCTTTTCTACCACCACCACCGCTGCCGCCGCCGCCATTGCCGCGCCCTCACACTATGCAAACGCACCACCAATTAAGCCAGACGCTGCACTCCACCCACGTCCAAACACGCATCCAGGCATATCATGGGAATTTCTTTCCTCGAAGTCCCTACCACCAGACTCGACTAGACCGAGCACGCCGCCGCCATGTCACCATGCTTCGTGTGCAGGGGAAGAGGAAGACTTAGACACTGTGGAGTTCATGATAGACGAAGTCGTTTACTCGAGGGACATTGAACCACTCCAGGTAAACTACTCAAGCCTCCTTTCCTCCCCGGCCCTTTGTCCCTCCTCCTCCTCCTCTTCAGAAACATATTCTTCCTCGTCATCTCTCGCTTCCTCCTCTCATTTCGACATTGACGCCGAGGCCTTTCCCCCATATGCTCATCTCTTTCCCTCCTCCCCCAATGGCATATGGCGGAACGAGGTTCTGCACGCCCTAAAACACCCTCATACTATCGACCCTGCTGGTCTTGCCGAGGAACTGCTTGGTTTGGCGGAGGACGCTGCAGGTGAGTTTTCGGCAAAGTTGAATACAATGTGTGAGGGAAAAGATGTTCCGGCTATGCATGGTAGGGTTGTGGGGTACTTGCCCAAGCTAAAGGTGCCGGATTGGCGCGAGTTGGAGAGAGTGGTTGAGAGATGGTGGGAGGCTGGGGTGGAGGTTTGGATTGGGATGAGAGGAAGGGATGTGGGAGAGGAGATGGATGAGTGGGTGGATTTGGGAGGGGAATGGGAAGTTAATGCTGTAATGGGGAAGAAGAGTGAGTGAAGCTGGGAGAGGGTTATGAGTAAGGAGGTTTCATACAGGTATTGATGAGTCTGGATGAAGGTGTCATGAGCGTGTCATTTAGACTGGATGATAGAATGATAGTGTTGAACTCCTTTTTGGTATACCATATCCTTGCTTTTGTGCAGGGAAGAAATATCTCTTTTAGTCTATGCAACACCCGATTTCCCCTCATGCCTTTTTTTTTGCGACAAATGCCGTGTTCAAGATATATCCGTGTGGAATTACAGGTGCAGACTTCCCGCACGTTGACGCACAGCACTTCTGTCATATAGCTCTGAGTCATCCTCTTTTTCCATTCCCGATTCTTCCTCATCACGGCCTGAGCTGTGGCCCTCTTCGCTCATCGGCTCACGCTTCATGCCACTCGGTGTACCGCCGAAGCTCACCAGGACAGAAGGATTGTCTGCAGTCAACGCATCTAGCACATTCAACTCATGTTCCGAAAACCATCTTGGTATCAGGAAAGTACGGAGAGGTATAAGTGCGATAATGAGAACGGGAAATCCAATGGCGGCGATTGTTTGGGAAATGGCAACTGTGCAAGCGACACCGATTATCTGGATTCCGATGAAGAGCATAATCTTCTTGTGGGCAATGGTGTTGAGTGGATCATCAGGCTGTAGAAAACGGCGCTCGGAAACGAGGTAGAGGGCTTTAGAGACGATGCCGTTGGATTCGATGGAACCCCACTATGATAAAGTTAGTATATTTGTGGGCTGGGGAGGTGATCTGTGAACGGGGGATTGCTTACACCGACGACGAAGAAAACGCCTGCGAACACCGCCGCAGGCATGGTATGCAAGACGATGAGCAGCGGACCGGTCATGGTACCCCAAATGGCCATGCCCATCAAGAAGTGACTGACACGTTGCTCAACTACAGCAGTGGCTTTCACAACTGGTTTGCGAATCTCATCGCCGTCTTTGGTCTCCGTAATCTCAAGCTGGGTTTCGTATACAGTAAGTGAGTCGGTATGAACAGGTGCTTGCGGCACGAGTCCGTTGGGGAGGGGAAGCCCAATGATACCGCCAACGAAGCAGGTACAGCCGAGAAGGAAGAAGTCCCAATGGAAGCCGGCGGGCTTCTTGAGAGGGTATTGACGGGCTTGTGCGGTGAGGGATGAAACATTCTGTCGCAATCGTTAGTGGGCGATGGAAGTAAGCTGAGATGACAGACTTACGTGATCATAGTAAAATAGCAGCATCATCAAGAACCCAAAAGGCAGCGCTACGAAAACCCACTTTACATCCAAATTCCAGAAGTCGATGATCCAGTCCCTGTCTTGTGTCGGCTGGAATGCCTTCGTGATGGGCACATGGTAGAGCCCTGTGTTTTCTAGGCGTCCAGGAATGTGGGAGAAGCCGACCCAGAACAAGGTAGGAAAAACGAAGGAGTAATCAGCAACGATGCTGCGAAGGCTAGGGGAGAAAATTGTGCTGCCACCGAGCTTTTCGAGACCGTATACGGAACCAAAGTAGAGGATTGCAATGACAATGGAGAGATATCCGCCTTGGAACTCCGAGACTTCAAACATGTAGACCAGTTCTTCCACACCTTTGACTGTTCATGTGTCAGTATTGGCTCTAGATAATCTTTCATCGAGCGCAGACATACCACAATAGATGATTCCCACGTACATGCCAAACGTCTCACTCGAGAAGTCGGTGACGTATGCCATGTAGTCGCAGAAGTTTCCAAAGGACACGATCCAGTGAAAGATGGCGGCCCAGATACCGACCCATGCAGTAAAAGCTGGATAGATGGTCGGATCATATTGTACAATGATATCGTAGATTGTGTAGTTGAACAATGCAATCAAACCGGTGACTCCGACGATGGTAAGCGGCTGGCATGACAATAGACTAAACACCATGGCTGCTAGTGCAGACGCGAAGAGCGCTTCATTGATACCGAAGAACCCACCAGTTCGTCGATACATGTCGAGTGTGAAGGCGATGGCGGGAAGAACACTTCTCTGGTAAGTATGTGTCCGGTCTCGCGGTGAAGATGAGCTTACTTAACAAAGTACATGCGAACTGTGCTGGCGAAAACTCGATACGTGAAAGCATCGCTTACATCGCTCCAGTAATACGGTAACCGACGTTTGACATCGTGATACATGCCGCGACCAGGCCGTAGTATACGCCATTTACGCCACCCTCTTTGGCTTTGGAAGGTATACGATTCGTGCGTCACTGTCCTTTCTAGCATCTCCCTTCCTGCTGTATGTGACGACTCCATGATACCTTTATCGGTGATTACAAAGACCAATGTCTTGTAAAATAGCAGATAAAAGCAATGCGGGAAGTTGACAATGCACGCGGCGGACTGAAGCGCGGTCGAGGGCGATGAATGATTAATATATCAATGCACCGGGGCAAGCACATGGACTCTCAGCGTCTAGTACAGTTATGTCTGACACCGATTCAATCCCAAAATATTGGCACACTACCGCGACTAGATTCATGGCGCTTCTTGGCACTCGTGCAGGTGTCGAAGCTTTGCATCGTAGATGCGTAAACGGTGTGGCCGCCATGAAGCCGTGGTTCGCTGCCACATGTCCTGCCGTGCTTATGTGCATCACCTTGCAGCTCCTGTTTCTTCTTCGTGGTAAAACTTTGTTATGTTTCGACAAGGACGCCTTTGTGCCCTTGACGATGGAGGCTTGGTTGTTTGGTGACGGTGACGTCGGTTGGTATTTGGATGAACGGTAGATCATGTTCGGCTAGGTGTGGCTGTTAGTTCCCGTTCGCAGCGCGGGTCAAGACATCAGCCATGCGGCATTTTTGGACTGCCCAGGCATCAATTATGCAACGACAACTGTCGCTTTGCAGCAAGCATCGAGTTTACTACTGATGCCTGAGCTCTCAGGCCGTACTGGCCGATCCTTTCCCTGCGTGCAAAGTCTCGTGAATGGTCAACGTGCCATGTACTCATTACTTGCGGCTGTCTCTAGCGCAGTCATGACGCGAAAGCTGCCGAGAGTACGACCGAAGCCAAGCAGATGCGCGCTGGATCAAAACCGATTCCCTTCGATTCTGTCTCAGCTGCTGCTTGAGCAGAATTTCCACCCACACCTCAACGGCTCGGAAAAAACGTCGCCCGCAACACGTAGAGGCCGTTGGGTGTATCGCATCAGTACGACAAGGGTGGACTCGAGAGTCTTCTGTTCAGCTACGCCCAGCCTTCCAGCCTCGCTGGCATTCCATGCCGCCTTGTCTGTAGCAACTTTAAACCGCGTACTGCAGCATCGTACACGGAAGAGCTCCGCCGAGGAACATCTGGTGGTCCTTGCGGTGAGATAGTGACATCTCATCCGCCTGCCAATCATCTAGCGTCCGCTGTCAATTCTCCACAGGCCTGTTTTTAGCGAGACACTATCCGGAACAATGGAGATGAACGCCCTCCAAGACGTCGACGGACTTTCAGAGTGTATCGGCCGGGCAATACAAGAGCATCTTGCAAGGTCCAACACCAACCAGGCTTGGCCGCAGCTCGACAATCTGAGTCATCCTATCCTGCGCATCGAGGCTTTTTTGGAGGATGGCAGTACAAGCCATGCAGGCGCAACAAGAGCGCCATCCGAGAGAATTGCATCGGTAAGTGGATAGTTTATCGCGACCAAGCTTCCCACCCGCAGTAGCGTATGCTTACGTGTACACAGAAAACCTTGGATCTGACGGGCATGAGGACCCCAGCTCCCACGCAGAGTCCAACTCCACGTCGCCCAGATTATGAGGAGGCTTCGCCAACGGAGGAACCCCTTTCTCGGGAAAGCCCGGACCCTTCGAGAGAGCAGGTTCAGGAAAACCGCAGAAAGGGTACTGGCGGTCTGCGAGTGTCGCAGAACCAGTCATCGTTCCAGGAAGACCTTAGCGAACATCAACGGCAGATGCAGGTTGACAGCCGAAGCTTCCCGAAGCGTAAAAAGGTACGGTGGCCCTTATCGATCGATCAGTGCTTGCAGTATTGAGCATCATCGACATCTCGAAGACCAATCCGGGTGTGACCTCCGGGTATTGCCGACTAACAGCGTACAGATAGCATCAGACAAGTTCGTCTTCCAACCTTCGACTTTAGATAAGCTCATCATCGGCATATGGGAACAGGTCCACGGTTCCATCAACTTGGACCCGAAAGCCATCTTCGAGCAATTCCAAGTTTCGCCAACTGGATCGTCAATGGATGTAGTTCGCCATGCACAAGCAGAAGCGATGCCTACAGCCATGACGGTACTAAGTAGCGCGGCGAGTACGATATGTGACTCTTTTAGCCAAATGAATGTTTTCTGTCGTAAAGTTACACAGGCGAGCCGTGTATGTCGCTCGATAGAGATGATAGTACAGGCTCGATGGACTGAGCTATTCGAGGAGCAAGTGCAATACCGGTGTCAAACCAGACCAGATCTGTCAACCACTAAGCACAGAAAGGGGGTATTCATGGAAGCATGCCAGGACTTTGGCTGGTCTGAGTACGTATCCCTACCCTTGCATGACCTTTTGAAAGAAGCCTAGGGCACTTTGCATTGCTTTTGACCGCTTGGAGGCGTCCCAAAAGCATGCGCAATGTCCTAAGCTCATCGAGTGTAAGCTTTGTCCAAGGCATTGGCTGACTATGCTGCTACTTTCAGGAAGGAGTTGCGCAATAAAATGGCAATTTGGCGAGGGTATAAAGAAGTCAAAGATGCAGCCGGTTGGGCAGCACTCGTTTTCGCCGGTATGGGCATCTACCGCTTTTGCAAATACCGCGTAGGTTTTGACAAAGACGCCATGCGACGCCTCAAAAACCTTCGGAAGAGGCTCGAAGTAGCCGCTGACACGCTACATCCACACTGGCGCCAACTGTTAGCAATTGTGGGTGAATCTCCGACACCTCAATACCCTGGACATCCGCACGAATGGGTTGTGTTCGACGATGGGTCAGATCCGATACCATTACGCCAAACGTATCTGCTCCATGATCCGTATTTTGCTTTCGAACACATTGAGGAATC
>Ga0265798_10012211_pt1 | contig 10384 bp, 9 predicted proteins | sample P3T30metagenome_FD_192430 | JGI IMG/M metagenome (GOLD analysis project Ga0265798, IMG submission 192430) | Plant litter microbial communities from East Loma Ridge, Irvine, California - P3 T30 | ecosystem: Environmental > Terrestrial > Plant litter > Unclassified | place: USA: California...
CACACGCGCCTTTTCATACTTGGTCATGTAGGGCGTGGTTGTGCGCTTCTCGTTGGGGACTCTCTTGTCCTTTTCACTCGTGACTGTGTTCTTGGAGGCTTCTTTGGCTGCAGCTGCCGCGTTGGCGTCGCCGGATACTACTACGTTGTCGTCGTTGGGGTCGGCGTTGTCTGGGTCTTCGCCGCCGCCGGGCTGGTCGTCTTCGTCGTCCATCAGATCGGGTTCCGCCTCCTCATCGAAATCGATAGCATGCTCCTCCCTGTGAAGATTAGACTGCGCTCAAACGTCTTCTGCCGCCTCCCCAGATAATGCGCCTGGTCAAAGAGAAAGGGCAGACGTGATGCATCAACGTACATATCCCCAACACCGCCATCGTAGTCGTCGCCGCCGTAGTCAGACATGGTCGCGTAAAAGGGTTAAGCAGAGAGGTGCAGCTAGGAGTAAGTTTGGAGTCTGCGCGTGAAAGGATGTTGCTGCGCGGTGTCGTGCCTAATACGACGGTCAAAGAAAGTTGCGATCTGAAAGCGCAGGGGTCGCGGCCGACACTAGCCAGCTAGCCCGGGAAATCTTGGCATTTGAAAATACAGTGGGTCCTTGGATTTCGACGAGACTTCTCCCCAGTCAAGAGGCGCCATTTACTGGAAAATCCAACATTGCTGGCATGCCATGGCCCCAAAGCGTAGAGCTACTGACGAAGCGGTTGTTCTGCCGCAAAAGAAGTCTCGCACAGGTTAGCTCACTCCGTGCACCGGACGTCTGCATGAGCTAACATTCTAAAAGCCGCTGCGGAGGACGAGTACGACTATGTCTCGGACGATTCCGACGACTACAAGGTCAATTACACGGACAATGGAACCTTGAGGGCAGAGAGCGAGGCCCGCCGCCAGTGGAACTATGTGTGCCCCACGTGCGCCCAGCGCTTCAACCGACCATGTCGCCTCGAAACGCATATGCGAAGCCATAACAAGGAACGACCATTTGCCTGTACCGAACTGGGATGCGAAAAGACGTTTCCGCGCAAAGATCACCTGCAGCGTCACCTCAAAAACGCGCATAGCGATCCTGCCACCGAGCGAACATTCGTATGCGATTGGAACGGATGTAGCAAGAGCTTCACCTCCAATGGACGGCTACAGAGACACCGGGACGTTCACGAGTCCAAATTCTACTGCACTGAATATCCACCATGCAACGAAGCATTTAGAAAGGCAAAGGCGTTGGAGGCACATGTTAAGAGTCAGCATCTAGAGGTCAAGCCATACACTTGCGCTCATGTGGATGAAGACACGGGCGAAAAATGTACAAGTGGGTTTCAGACCGAGGGCGCCTTGCGACGGCACATGGAAAGGGCGCATGTCGATACGCAAGAGCAAGGTCATTTCTGCATGCTTTGTGTGACCACCAATACCGAGGCCGGAATATTGACGACCGAGTCTGGCGATGCCTGCGCCCCGTCGTCTTTTGCGACCAAAGAGGATCTCGAAGCGCACACACTCGAGCAACACCCACCCATGTGCGCCGATTGTGGCCAAAAGTTCAAGACAGCAGCTACACTCAAGACGCACTTTGACAACGTGCACGGCGATCCGCAAAACCAACCACAGTACCCCTGCCCAAGGCTAGGCTGCGATAGTGTCTTCAACCGCAAACACAACCTCACCGTACACATCCAGACTGTTCATGACAAACAGTCCAGGTACTCTTGTACATCTGACGCTCTTCGGAACTCGAAACATGCCGATCTCAAAGCCTGGAACGGAGACAACGCATGCGGTGCTTCTTTCAAAGCCAAATCCTCTCTCGACCAACACGTCCGGACACACCATCTTGGCCTCGGCAATCGCAAGGAACTTCGAAAGGCTGCCAAGCCGAAGAAGAAGCCAGAGCCTTCGATGCTCACTATGCTTACTGGTGTGGGTTACGAGCAAGGCCGCGAGGTACCCTGTCTGGTCAAGACATGCGACTACCGTTTCTACATGGACCGCGATTTGCGGCGCCATTTGCGCGCCGAGCACAACATTTCCGAGGACGAGGTCGAGGAGATGATTCAAGAGAGAGATGCTGTTAGTGGAGGACAGTTCTGGATCGGTGGTTTCGATGACTCGATGAACATGTTCGACTCTGCTACGCCGAGCATGCCGGAGACACCTGCTCCATACTTTATCGAAGGCACTGCGCCCATGTTGCCCTATCCGGATACCAAGAATACGGATCTGCCACATGGCTTCTTCGATCAGCAATTCGATCACCTTTCACTGCTCAATGAAGAGGCAGAACTAGATACACAAATGGGGTTGGGAAACTTACCTCCGCCTGTAGATCCTCAATGTGGTCTTCAATGGGACATGCTAGCCCCAGTTGAGCAGTACAACAGTGACCCCATCCGCCGCTAAAGACGACTTTTCTCATCGCAACAGGAGCAAAACCGATGGATTAAAAGAACACGACTGATGTAGCCATGACTGACGATGGCATTTGACCACACATTTGTGTTCACAAAAGTAGCAGTAGTAGAAGATACCCGACCTGGAATACAAACAATAACAACCTGTACCAACATAGCAGAACAAGCTTAGCTTGCATATGTGTACCCATCTACTACTTCGACCAACCCTCCCCAAGGCACAAGTGACGAACCCTAACTAAACCCAACACGTCTCTCTCTCCATCCAAACCTAAAGAAAGCCTCTTTTCCCCAAGTTGTTCAACTTACCTAATCGGGTCATTTTCTTCCTTGTACTAACCCTAGACTCTGCACGCCCAGCCATGGATACTAGTAAACATGCGTTCCCTTGTGCTTGAGCAAAATTGTCCTATTGTGGGTCCCTCTTCCCCTCCTTCTTGCATAGATACAGTAAGGTGTGGGTTGGCGGTTGGGTACGAAAGTGGGGGAGCGGGGGCTAAAAAGGATTAGGTGTGGTGGGGAACTTTGGAGGAGGAAGAGGAGAAAGCAGGAAGGAGTTTAGGAGCAGGAGGAGGGGCTCGGGGGAAAGCGCAGGATAAAACCGAGCTAGACTAATATGAGCTAAACTCACTAGGCACAAGTCGAGCTAGGTTAGGGAGCTTACTTGGTCTTGACCTTACAACCCTCCTTTCCTTTGTTTTTCCTTTGCTTTGCTTTTGTGCCAGAAAGCTTAAATGATTTGTGATTTCGTGGTTATCATTTTTACTTGAATGGGCGACTAGTTCGAGTAAGGGCGGAAGGGAGGGAAGGTGGTGGGGCTGGGGCTGGGGCTGTGGCTAGTGCCGATGCTAATGCCAATGTCGTACTGTATTCATGACGTGCGTTTTCCAAAGAAAAATTGAAATGCTAGATCGTGGGGTTAGTTAACTTTATGCTAGATTATTTCAAATACCTTTTTATTGGTTCACCGTGTTGATCTGTATTGCCTTTGAGGGAGTGACCTCGCGCATTGCAAATACATTTGTAATCTGTAACTTTGTTGCGTGAGAAGTGGACGAAAGACGACAGCGGTGGATTTCTACAGGATCATGATTGCACATCTAGACAGACCATGCTCTTCTCCCATTGTGAATCCAACTAGATACCTAAGAAATCTGCTATTATTTCCAATACAAGAGGGATATACATGTCATATTGCCAAACAGCTTCTCTTCTTCTAGCACAAGTACAGCAGGGGAATAAAAACTAAATGTACGAAGAAAAAAAGGTCTAGGATGACGCAACGAGGGGGTATATAAAGTTCAACGCAACACACGCACACAACGAAACTACCGTCAATGCAAACAGATCATGTGTCGACGTCCAGGTCCTAGAAACGCCACGCTGGAAGATAGGATGAATAGAGAGGACGAAAAAGAAGACAAGGCTTCTACAGGCGTAAAGATGGGAGCGCAAACGAATGGCGCCCTCAGGCGGCTGATACCGCAGCCTCGAGATACTGATACAACGAACTATCGTCAGGAATGGTGATGGCGTGATGGGCTTTGCGAGGCGGCCAGGCCTCATGTTCGAGTTTTGCATCCAGCGTCGTGTTGTGTTGCTCTTCCCAGTCCCTTCGCCACATCTCGAACCTTAGGTTCCATCTCTGCAACAGCCTTTCTCTTCGTGTTGCAATCAGACCCTCCAGCCTTTCACACTCTTTCTTGTATTCTGCTTCTCTTGCCGAAATTTCCTTTTCGTAGTCGGCATCTAGTTTCTCCAATTCTGCTTCTTGTGCCTCCAACCTTCGCTCCATGTCCAGCTCTTGCCTTGCACGCAACACATTGATTGCACTTGCGTGCTTCTTTGGTAGGTCTCTTTGTGTTGTTTTTTGGCGCTCGAGCTTCTCAAAATCTTCCTCTGACACAGTGTGCGTACGGCCTTGTTCCTCTCTGGTACCCAGGCAATAGGCCTCTATGTACTTTAGCGCCGTACCTACGTTCTGTGTCTCCTGGGCATGCGCTTTGATCATGTCGTGTTCAGCAAGGAGCTGGCGTTCTTCTAACCGTTCAAGCTCCTCGGTGTGCTACGACGCGTTAGGCATGGATAGATGTGAATACCTAGCTTGGAATACACATACCTGCTCAATCAGCTCTTCTCTCATGGCATCATGCCGGACCTTTAGCTGCTTTAGCGTGATGTGGTGGTGCGCTTCTAGTGCTTTTCGCTGGTTGCACTCAAAGGTGGACACATTTTCGAATTGCTCAGTCTGCTCAGTCTTGAAGCTCTTGAACGCTTCATTAGCCAGTGCTGCTTCAATGTTGATTGGCGCATGTCTGGTGCGCTTAGATGGAATGTCCGCCGGTGCTTGCGGATTGTCTGCGACGGCATCGCCTTTGGACAGGTTTGGTAGCTCGCCTGTTGGTGTTCCAGATTCACAGTAAGCAGAGTCGCGAAACGTGGGCGTTCCCGGTATCGGGAGGCTGTCTTTCTCAACAATGTCTGTCTCTTCCTTGGTGACAACAATGTCCAACACAGACTGTGGTAGTGGATTGCCACAGCAGTTTGGCACAAGATGAGTGGCACTTTTGGCGCCACCCTTTGTGGCTTCGAGTATGTGTTCGCGGACACTGTACGCAGACATGGAATGGCCGCATTCCAGCTTTGTGGCCCGAGGCTTGCTGTGGTGTCTGTGATGGGAGACGTCGGTGGTGCAGGTGCTACTGGAATCCTTGGTGAGCCATGACGATGGCCTGCTGGCAACAGCAGCAACATACCTTGGGTCTTTGCGAAACATGTTGAAAATGGCCGAGCTTCGCTTCTTGCGTGGTCGCAACTGCCGTGGCGATGCCGAGAGGGAGACGGCAGAAGGCGAGGCGGACAGGGCAGGGGATTGCACTGACCCGACGCCAGGCTCAAGACATTCAGTGGCTTGTTGGTGCTTCTCCCCCGATCGTGCAAGGCGGGAGCGGGAGAGGGAGAGGGATCTAGGGAGCATCTTTGCCGAGGAGCGGTCGCTGGGGCAGAGGTGGTCTCTGGAGGTGCGGGAAGGTGCCGAGGTGAGACTTGTTGACTGTGTTTCGTGCGAATGGATCGACTTTGAGCTCCTCTCGTCGCTGTCCAACGTCATGGACGAGATGGCGCGGGCGATCGTCTTTGGCGGCGGCACGAAGCGATGAGGGTCGGCGACGCCAGACTCACGAGCAAGCAGCACTAGCTCGGCGTCGAGATGATCCTCACTCTCACTGACGGGCAGATGCAGCGCTTCGGCAAGATAGACGGCATCGTCGAAGATGGGCGCCGTGCTGAGGGCAGAAGACGGGTCCCATTTCTGGTCTGGCATTGCGCCGGAGCGCGCATGCATCTGGGCGATGGTGGTGGCAGAAAGCTGGCCTACCGAGACATGCGGGCGGTGCACGTCTTGTCTTTTCCGGCGCAGACCGATATCTCCAAGTTGGAACTGGGATCGCCAGCGCACAAGTTTGGGCGGCCAGCGGAGAGGTGCAGCAGAGTAGATTATGGCGGATCAGGCGTCGAGGCGTCGAGGCTTCGAGGCGTCAGGGTGTGGGGGTGCCAGACATTAGGAAGGAGGCACTAAGCCCACCCACTGCTCGCCAGGCCTACTTCTGATCATCTGCTCGTCGAGGCTTGCAGCTTGCAAGCATCCGACACTGTGCTTGAACGCGATGCCATTCGCCCGCGCCCAGGCGTTTACGACCTTCCTCTGCTAGATCTTCATTGCGTCAGCGGAAAACTGCACCATGGCCTCGAAACTGCCACAGTGAAACCGACGCAAATCTCCGACTAACGTTACGTCGTCCTTGTCATGCTCCCATTGCCCGGTCCTCACTGACTGGCTGCTAGGAAGAAGCGCCGGCCCAAAGCCGCCCCTAAAGCACATCTATAGCCACCTACCGCGTCTGTCATCTGTAATGCTCGGCTTGTGGCGCCGCCCGACTGCGCGCCGTTGGACATGATTCCAAATCTTCGGTCGCGAACGAACCCATAGCTACCAGCTACCAAGTTCCCCCTGCACTTGGGATGCCGGCCGGCTTGTGTCCGCACATCGGGCAGCGTAGGCCGGGAAGGCCCTTGCATGTCCGATGATATCGCCGCGACGGTGGTGATACAGTGGACAGCCTAGCTTCACCAAGCACCCGTCTCGACCACGGGAAACGGCGCCGTCTGCTCCCGTTCCATGGTCGACCACAAAACACACATCCATCTCCAGCGTAAGCTCAGGCCCAGGCAAGGAGTGCCTTGCAAACAAATAGACTTCATGTCATCGTCTCGCCCCCGCCCCAAGCCTACTGTGGCAGCGTCGAGGGATACAGGATTTGTATTAAGCATTGTTCCTAGATTCGTGGCCGTGCATGCGGTACTGCGGCTCTAAGCGACTACCTTCTACATATGCAGCCAAGATGCATGTAAAAGATAAACCCCACTACGCCCAAAAGCATTTCCGGGGCGTTGTGTGTGAAAGTTAAAATGTATAACTAAACGCCTCGAGGCTAGTGCACTCGGGTAGGCTTGGTCTTGTGTAGGTATAAAGACAAACGGAACGAAATATGAATACAAGGGAAAGATGAATACACAAAATGCAGCACATTATACAACACACGTTCTGCCAGAACCATACCGGACAGAGCTGGCACCCATGCTCCAGTCCGCCAAACGCCGAGTCAATGCAGTGATGCGAAAACAATGGAAATTAGCCAGAAATGAGTACCCAAAGTAAGAAAACTGCAGCATGTCAGCACATTGTCAAGAGCTGAAGAATCCACGCTTACTCACATATCATCAGTACTCCAAACATCTTTGCGACGAGCCACCTGTTGCCCTGGACGCGACTCCAGTACTTCATCAGCTCGCGCTGGGCACCCTCGACATTGTCCACGACGTCCTCTGTGTTTGCATCTATGCGCTGGATCTGCTCTCCTTGTTCCGACACCATCTGAGCGAGCTGGCTGAAGATGCCTCCCAGTTCCTGGATGGTTGATTCGATCGACTCAATTGCCTGTCCTCGCTGTTGGATATAGGCGTTCTGGGGCTGGGCCTCTTCCATCAGCAGAAGCTGTGCGTCTGACTGCGGACCACCCCGGGTCAGCGCCGAGGATCCCGAGGGTTCGAGCGAGAGCAGGTCCTGCTGCACTGCGCTTGTGTTTCTGCCGAACCCTCCTGGTGACCGTCCTCGCTGGGGTGTCTGGTACAGCGGAGAGTCGGTGCGACCAGGGTCGAGGCTGCTGTGGGATTGCTGCGCAGCCGTGGAGAGGAACTGCTCTGTCCGCGAGCGGGACGCCTGCATGTTCTTGGTGCGCACCTCCAATACATCTTTAAAGTTTGTCCCCACGTTTTGGAGCTTGTCTTTCAACAGTATGACGACATTGCTGTTGTGCTCTCCCTCCTGGTCCACGCCCGGCTTTGATTTTGGGTGCTGCTTTGCGTTCATCTGCTGCAGCGACTGCACCTGGCTAGACAGCGCAGTCATGTCCTGCTTGATGACAAAGGTGAGTTCGTCAAACTCGACGGGCCGATCGTCGAAGAGGGTCTTGCGTTTGGCCAGTTGCGAGAGGCGCTCTAGTTTCTGCATGGTGCTTGCCACGCCTCGCGCAACCTCCGCAGCATTGCGCGCAAACTCTGAGCGCTGACGCCGAGGGCTAACGCTCGCCTGTGTCTTTTCTTGCGCAGTGAGGAGCGACTGCCGTTGCGCGCCCGTCTTGGACTGTGCCTGCCGCCGCTGGGCCTGCGCGAGAATGGAACGGAACTCGTCGGTGCGATCCTGTATCGAGACGGCCATGGTGGCGGTAGTGGTAGTTGGGTGGTGTTGGTGTTGGTGTGTGTGTGTGTGTGTGTTGTTGTGACGCCGCAATCTGTCCGTTCCGGGGAGAAGATGGCAGTGGCAGGGCGCGGCCGCAATTCACAGCGGGGTCTATCGGGTATCTGGCGTCAGACGTGTGTAGATATGTGCAGATATGTGCAGATCTGTGTCGTGGTGCTTCGTGTTTTGTGCTCCTGGGGGGTGCAGGCCGAGATGTGAAATTATGTTCGTGTAGAAAGGGTTGGGGCGCGGCCGGGGTGAATTGGATTGGGGAACGTGGTTAGTTCTCAGAGCGGCCCATGTCGATCGAGTCTCAGCCTGCGCGCCACACCTGGCCTTGGGACGAAACAAGGCTGTGGCGCTGGCCTCGCTCTAGCCGTGCAGCCGTGCAGCCGTGAGGAGAAACAGATAGTACAGTATACCTCAACATGACAACCTCGTCATGTGCCCGCGCATGCACCTCTCCCTCCATCACTGTCGTCGCTATCCTCGCTGTAGATTAGTCTTGTCGTCTTTGTTCTCGATTGGGCCGTGCTCTACACCCAGGCGCAGCAGGTGACGTACGTCTGTCCGTGAAGCTTGAACAAGGGCTCGTCCCTCCCGCTTACTCCAGCCACGCCTCCTGCCCAACCTAGTCGTCGCTGCATCTGCGCATTACCGACAGTAGCATTGTCGCAGACACTCCCTCTGCCGACAGTCGCTCCCTGCCTCCCATTGTATGTGTTGTAGAACATCGTAGCATTTGGGCCTAGTCCCGTAGAGCGCTGCTCGATAATCGCCGTCGTGCGCATACCCAACCCGCACATCGAGCCGACGGCACCATGTCTGGCCCCTTCCGCTTCAACCAGGAAGAAGCCCGGTCGCCGCTGTAGGTTGCACTCCTTGATGCACTTTGCCGTGGGCTGACCTACATTAGCGATCGGAGCGCCTCTCCCTTCTCCTCCGGCCAACCCGTGTCCTTCAAGACCAATGTCAACCGCGCCAAGACCAAGAAATGGGTGCAGGCAAAGAAGAACGCCTACGATGGCGATGACTGGGGCGAATATGACGAGTACGACGAGTATGGCGTCAACCAGGAGCCTGAGCCCGGCCAGACACCAGCCCAGCGATACTACGCACAGCGCACCGAGCAGCCGTCGCGGAGCTTTACCGACCCCTCCCAGCAGGCGCTTCTCCCCAAGGGACGAAGGAATTCGTTTGAACACGGAGAGGAACAGCGTGCCTTCTCCTCGACTGTACCGTCGGCACACCAGGGACCCGGCCCGCTACATGTTGAAACGCAAGGACATGCAAGTAGCAGCAGCAGTAGTAATAACCAAGGCCACGATGCTGATGCCAGGAGCGACTTCAGCCCGTCTGCCCTGCCACCGCCACTCCAGATGCGCATCTCGCAGGTCCCTGCTGATTTCACTGCGACCTCCAGTACCCAGCAGTTTCCTCCACGGAAGAGTAGCATAAGCGCAGGGGCATCCCCCATTGCTACCTCCCCACGATCACGCAAAGGCAGCCAGACGGACAAGCCGCTGCCTTTTATTAGACCAGCGGATATATACAAGCGTCACCAGGAAGAGCAAGCACGCGCATCACTGGAGTCGGGGCGCCCAAGTATTGATTCTCTTTCTTCCCCGCTATCGCACGATGCGGCATCCACCCATGAAGACGGCAAGTCGCTACAGCCCATGGAAACAGTCGCAGAGCGCAAGAGCGAGTACTTGCAAGACTTCGATGCTACGTCTTTGCCGGCTGACAAACAACCATTCCAGCAGCCAGATGATGAGGGTCTGCGCTCTGTTGTGGACCAAGCATTCACTCGCACTGACGAATCGCGATCGGTTCCACCAACGCCCATATCAAACGATTCGGGCTCGGACCTTTTACGCAGCAATACTGGCAGTACTTCTGGAATCAGTCCAATCATGAGTCGCGTACCTAGCTCTGCAACGTCAGCGCTGAAAGCCCGCAACCAGGCCGAAGGTAGTACACCCGCAATTGCAGAGGAGCCTAGCGAAGCGACGACACCTGTTACCCAGCCAACCTCCGCGATCGCCGTTGAGCCTATGCACCGTGTTCCGCGAAAACCCTCACCGGCCCATTCTCGCAACTTCTCGAGCTCATCGAACCCCCGCAGTGGTCTTGCTACGCCGACACGTGGCGACAGTCCGGCCCGGTCACCAGCCTTGACA
>Ga0265798_10012213_pt1 | contig 10383 bp, 10 predicted proteins | sample P3T30metagenome_FD_192430 | JGI IMG/M metagenome (GOLD analysis project Ga0265798, IMG submission 192430) | Plant litter microbial communities from East Loma Ridge, Irvine, California - P3 T30 | ecosystem: Environmental > Terrestrial > Plant litter > Unclassified | place: USA: California...
TATATTATTCAAATGAAATCGATTACGATTAAAGGATCTGAAAGAGAAAGCGTGGGTAAAGCGGCAACGCGTACAGCACGTAATGCTGGAATGGTTCCTTGCGTGTTATACGGAGGAGATCAGCCAGTACATTTTACTGCAGAAGAAATGGCATTTAAAAACCTTGTTTACACTCCAAACGTACACACTGTAGTAATTGACCTTGCAGGCGGAACTCACAATGCTATCCTTCAGGACATCCAGTTTCACCCTGTAAATGACAAAATTTTACACATCGACTTTTACAGGTTACAAGACGATAAAGAGATCACTATGGAAGTACCTGTTAAAGTTACAGGAACGTCTCCAGGCGTACTTGGTGGTGGTGTACTTCGTGTTAACCAGCGTAAACTTAAAGTTAGAGCTTTGCCTGCAAACCTTCCTGACTATGTTGAGGCTAACATCTCTGAACTTGAAATGGGTAACAAACTATACATTACCAAGATAGAGACTAACAACTTTAAACTGCTTAACCCTGAAAATACAGTGGTTGCTCAGGTTCGTATCTCTCGTGCTGCTATGAAAGCTGCTCAGGAGGCTGCAAAAGCTGCAAAAGCTCCTGCAAAAGGAAAGAAAAAATAATTCAGTTTATTTTAATATTCAAAAGCGTCCTCTCAAGGGACGCTTTTTTTATTGCAATACATTCTCGTAATTCGTCCATTAATAATATCACCCTGAAAATTTTCAATATTTGTTTTATTTAGGACACAGATAATTTAACTTTGTCTGACTTAATATCAAGGTTTGAAAATTTTTAATGATATACAGGAGTTTTCGTCTCCTGCCGGTACGGTAGTTACGCTTGGCACTTTTGATGGTGTACATAAAGGACACAGAAGCCTGCTTGAAAAGCTTATAAACAGCGGTAAAGCATTAGGCTGCGAAACAGCTGTGCTGACATTTTTCCCGCATCCGCGTATGGTATTACAGCCCGACGCAGATGTAAAGATGCTCAACACTATGGCTGAGAAGGCCGCCCTTTTAGAAGATTTAGGGATAGATAATTTAATTATTCACCCTTTTAGCCATGAATTTTCCCGCCTGACTGCACAGGAGTTCGTAAAAGATATTCTTGTAACAAAATTAAATGCCCGGAAGATAATTATAGGCCACGATCATCGTTTTGGCCGCAACCGCACTGCCACAACAGACGACCTTGTGCGCATGGGACTGGAATTAGGGTTTGAAGTGGAGCAAATATCTGCGTTGGAAGTAAATGCTATATCTGTAAGTTCTACTAAGATACGTAATGCGCTTTTAAATGGCGAGCTCGATACGGCAAACACCTATTTGGTATATCCCTATTTTATAACGGGCATAGTTAGTACCGGAAAACAATTAGGCCGAACGATTGGCTACCCCACTGCAAATATTGCTATTGAAGAAAATTACAAGCTTATACCTGTAAAGGGGGTATATGCAGTTTCATCTGAAATAAATGGCAATACCGTTTTCGGCATGATGAACATAGGTACCCGTCCTACTGTAGATGGAACTTATCAAACAATCGAAGTCAACTTTTTTGATTTTGATGCTGATTTATATGGTACTGAACTAAAGGTAAGCCTGCACAAACACCTGCGTAATGAGCAGAAGTTTGAAGGTCTTGACGCTTTAAAAGCACAGCTGGCTAAAGACAAAGAGGAGTCGCTAAATTATTTCGGGCAAAAATAATCTTATGAAAGACCGCCTTTTTAAGGAAATAGATAACGCACCTTTAATTATATTCAGGATATTTTTAGGCTTTCTCCTGGCGTGCGAAACCTTTGGCGCCATTCTTACAGGCTGGGTAAAGGCTAACTTTATTACCCCAAAATTTACATTTTCTCATATAGGCATGGAGTGGCTACAGCCCATTCCCGGTAATGGTATGTACTATTACTTTATTGTAATGGGAATCCTGGGTTTGCTGGTAATGGCAGGTTATAAATACCGACTTAGTATCGCGTTGTATACCATAATGTGGTCGGGTGTTTATTTCATGCAGAAAACATCTTATAATAATCATTATTACCTGCTTATGCTGGTGTGCTTAATGATGTGTTTTTTACCGGCGCATCGTTATGCATCTGTAGATGTAAGGCAGGACCCTTCAATAAAAAAGCTCACGATGCCTGCCTGGTGCTCGTGGGTAATGATAGCTATGGTTAGCATTGTCTACTTTTATGCTACACTGGCTAAATTTTATCTTGATTGGCTTAACGGCACTTTTGCACGGCAGCTGCTCAGCCGGTCAGTAACAAATGACAGCCTTCGCGAAATAATGACTCAAAAGTGGTTTTACCTTTTTATAGCTTACTCGGGTATAGTGTTCGATCTTTTTATTGTGCCGCTAATGCTCTTTAAGCGTACACGTACCATTGCTTTTATTGCATCGCTAATCTTCCATATCTTTAATTCAATTACCCTGCAGATAGGCATCTTTCCTTTCTTCGCTTTAAGTTTTGCTGTATTTTTCTTTCCTCCCGAGCGTATTCGAAGTATATTCTTCAAAAAGAAGCCTGCTGTTACAAATCATAACTCTGCCACAACCCGCGAGGGAATTTTTATACTCAGGTACTTTTTTATTCCCTACCTTATAATACAGCTTGTGCTTCCGCTAAGGCATTATTTTATTAAAGGAGATGTTCTATTTACGGAAGAGGGACATCGCCTAAGCTGGCGCATGATGCTGCGTAGTCGCAATGGCAACACTCATTTTAAGGTAATCGATAAGAGCACTAATAACGAGCTTTTTTATGATGCCTTTAGTGACCTCACCCCTAAACAGGAGGCTGGTATGGGTACCCGCCCAGATATGATTTGGCAAATGGCGCAGTACATTAAACAGAAGTTCAAAAACCAGGGGACTGATGTTTCAGTATATGCAAATACTAAAGTTGCCATTAACGAAGGGCCCTATAATGTTCTTGTAGACCCCACTGTAGATCTTGCTGCGGTTCCATGGAATTACTACAGCCACTGCGCCTGGATACTTCTTTATGATAGTAAAGGTAATCCTGTTAAATAGTGTTTTAACATTTTGCCGTATTTATGCTATTTCTTTTATTAAATTTTTATTAAACACTGTTAGCTTCTGCTGTTTTATGGCTAAATTCGATAAAAATAACAGTAGTAAATTTGCCTCCAACACTTGTACTATTTGTAATAGCTTATAATACAAACACTAATACAATAAGAACACAAATTTTAAGATTATGAAAGCTTCAAGAATTATTATAAACGGCATACTTATTTTTATAGCTATTGGCCTATTTTTCCTATTAATGGATGTGCTTGGCCTGTCGCACATTATATACCTAAGGCTTATAAACTTTGTATTTGTAATATGGGGTATAAACAGGACTATCAAGTCTAATTTTAACGATAACATAAATGGTTATTTTACAAATATCGCATCAGCTATTCTAACAGGGTTTGTAAGCCTTGGCTTGAGCGTATTCTCATTTATGCTATATGCCGAATATAAAGGTGGTGAAAAATACCTGCAAAACTTTGCGAGTGATTATATCTTTGGAGGGGGTAATCCTTCTCCCGCACAGTTTGCCATTGGGCTTACCATAGAAGGTGTAGCGGCTGCAGTTATAGTATCTTTCGCATTAATGCAGTTTTGGAAAGACAAACTCGAAAAAATAAATACGGTAGATGACAAGGCACACAATCCTCATTAATCTATCCAACCAAACCATAACAGGCCGTCTAAATTAGTTTTTAGGCGGCTTTTTTAATTACCATGGTTAGACAACAGATAACGGTGAGCCATACAGGCAATAAATCTGAACCGTACGCGAAACTAATTCCGTTTCTAAGAATATACATTTGTATAATGAAAAATATTGATAAAATTCAGTTAGGCCATAATGGCCCGTTGGTATCATGACTTGGTCTAGGCTGTATGCGTATGTCTTCTATATGGGGCGGCCCAACGCCTGACGAAAAAGAAAGCATCGCAACTATTCATGAGGCTTTAGACAACGGTATAAACTTCTTAAATACAGGAGATTTTTACGGAGCAGGGCATAATGAGTTGCTGATAGGCAAAGCTATTAAAGGGCGGCGTGATGACGCTTTTGTCAGCGTAAAATTTGGAGCCGTCTTTCACGATGGGCAGTGGCTGGGTATGGAGTTGCGGCCTGTTGCGATAAAGAATTTTATTAACTACTCGCTAATCCGCCTTGGCATTGAAGCCATAGACCTTTACCAGCCAAGCCGAATGGATGGAAGCGTGCCTGTTGAGGACATTATAGGCACAGTGGCCGACCTGATCAAAGAAGGTAAAGTGCGCAATTTAGGGGTATCTGAGATTACTGCCGACCAACTTCGTACAGCAAACAGCATCTATCCCGTAAGTGAATTAGAGATAGGTTATTCGTTAGCAGATCGTCAGATTGAAGGCGACCTGCTGCCTGCTGCTAAAGAATTAGGCATTGGTGTCATAGCATTTGCTAATACTGCAGAAGGCCTGCTGACCGGCGAAATGAAAGCCCCGCTTGCAGACGACGACTATCGCAATCATTTTTCCCGCTTTCAGGATAAAAATTTAATCAGCAACCTTAAAAAAGTTGATGTTTTAAAACAATTAGCCCATGATAAAGGCTGTACACCTACGCAACTTGCCATAGCATGGGTAAAAGAGCAAGGAGATACTATTATGCCATTAGTTAGTATGAGCAAGAGGTCACGCCTGCCGGAAAATATTGCTGCTATGAATATTGACTTTACAGATCAGGAACTGAATGTGCTAAGCACTACCTTTGCACCCGGCGCTATAGAAGGCGGAACTTACTTACAACGCTAAATGACAAGTCCAGCAGAGATACTTCCCGGGGTGATCTTTTATTCTTACCTCTCTGCAGAGCGGAAAGAAAAGGTCTGTTTCTGGAAACACCATACCCTGATACTACAAGTGTCAGGGCATTTTACTATAGAAACTTCCGAACAGAATATCTCGATGTCCGGAGGGGAAATGATGCTGATTGGGAAAAACCAGGTGGGTACGCTTACTAAAACGCCGCTGCCCGGGTCAAACTACGAAACCATTGTTATCTCTCTACAGGAGGATTTATTGCGTAAAATTGCCTTAGAAGAAAAGCTTGATACAGAAAAAAAACATCCTGGCCCTCACAACATCTTAATCCCAACAAACGAGTTCCTGCAGGGGTGCTTTCAATCCATAGTTCCCTACGCCAGAAGTTCTGGTGCAACTATGACCGATGAGATGGGGATATTAAAAGTAAAAGAAGGCGTTAAACTATTGTTGCTTGCCATGCCTCACCTACGCGATCTTTTATTTGACTTTTCTGAACCCTTTAAAATCAACCTCGAAAGGTTTATGCTTAGCAACTTTCAATACAACATACCTATTGAGAAATTTGCACAGCTTACAGGCCGAAGCCTTGCGGGTTTTAAGCGTGACTTTCAAAAAACCTTTAATTCGCCTCCACGGCAGTGGTTGTATAGCAAACGGCTTGAATCGGCTAAATATTTAATTGAATCAAACATCAAAAGCCTTCTGCCATTTATCTAGATTTGGGCTTCGAAAGTTTAGCGCATTTCTCTTACTCCTTCAAGAAAAAATATGGTATAGCACCCAGTAAAGTTTAGGCTGATATCGTGAAGTATTTATTTTAATACCCAAACCTAAATCTTCAACCAATTATATAATTGATAGCAATCCTGTTCTTAGAATCGGCAAAAATTATTTAACTTTATTATGCAACGATCAGCAAGTATTCATATAATAGCAAGGTTCAATATTGCTAATAAACTGCTCAACTTCAACTAATATGAACGCTTTAGAAACATATAAGATTATAAACCTTGAAAAGACCGACACACCCTTTTTTGCGGTTTACCCCTATGTGGTTAAAAAAAATATCCAAAAGCTTATTGACTTATTCCCTTCTAAAGATCAGATACGGCCTCATGTAAAAACGCATAAGTGCCCTCAAATTGTAAAGTTATTAATGGATGCCGGCATAACTAAATTTAAATGCGCTACCATTGGCGAAGCTGATATGCTGGGTCTATGCGGTGCTGATGATATTTTAATGGCCTATCAGCCGGTGGGTCCTAAAATTGAGCGATTTATAAACCTGATAGTAACTTTCCCAAACTCAACATTTTCTTGCCTGATTGACAATGAAAAATCTGCGCAGCAACTATCTGATGCAGCATTAAAAATCAAGAGAACAGTAAATGTATGGATCGATCTAAATACTGGAATGAACCGGACAGGAATAACCCCCGACAGTGAGGCGGAAGAATTATTTATATCTTGTAGCAAATTATCAAATTTGAAGATAATGGGCCTCCACGCATATGATGGTCACATCACAGATGCGGATAAAACAACCCGATTTGAAAAGGCTTGTGTGGGCTTTGAAAAAGTACAGAAACTTGCCAACGCAATTGCTAGTATGGAATTTGATAACATACGCATAGCTGCCGGAAGTACACCCACAATACAATTTTATGCTCAGCAAAAAGACGTGGAATGCAGTCCCGGAACATTTATTTATTGGGATCAGCACTATCAGGAATTATATCCGGAACTTGGTTTTCGAAACGCCGCCGTAGTGGTTACGAGAATAATATCTAAGCCGAGTGCTGACGCTGTTTGCCTTGATTTAGGATATAAGGCCATTTCTTCCGAGAGTGCGGCTAATGAACGTGTACATTTTCCTGATTACCCCGATGCCGAGGTTCTTTCTCAAAGTGAAGAACATCTATTGACCGATCTTAAATCTACCTCTGCAGAAGTTGGTGATTTAATATATGGTTTGCCTTTCCACATAGGCCGCACGTGTAATCTATATGAAGGATGTGCCGTGGTAGAAGAACATCAAATTATAGATAAATGGTTGCACGCCGCCAGAAGGAGGTGATTCTGCATGTTTAGTAAACATCCCTTCGGCAGTACTATGTGGTATCTGGCAATACCTATACTGCCTTTCATAACCCCGTTATTTTTCGTTCAGGGCAGCCTCTAAAACCACTCTATTGCTTTCGCCCCATACCTCCAGGCTCATTATTAAAGGTAACAAACTAGCTCCAAGAACTGTTAACTGATATTCAACTTTAGGAATTTTAGTTTCGTAAGAACATTTAGTTATAAACCCATCCTGCACCAATTCATCCAATTGTTTAGTCATAACCCGCCTGTCTGCGGCTATTTTTTTCTGTAACGCTCCGGGCCTTATTATGCCATCTGAAATATAATAGATTAGCATCAATTTCCATTTTCCGCTTAATAGTTCTTTAAATAAATGCAGCCCGCATTCTGTCCTAACCGGAATCTTTTTCTTGTACATAGTTGGTTGACAAATTATAAAATACTACCGCACAAATTTGTGCGTAATCGACTTGAATTGACTAATGTAGTAATCTTGTATCAAATTAAAAATAAAGAAACAATGATCAAATTTACGTTTTTAGTACAGAAGCTACCGGGTATGAGCCTTGAAGAATTTATAGATTATCACAAAAATAAACACGCTCCTTTATCTGTTCCATCCCCGAGACAGAACTTTACGTTAGAAAGTATGTTGTTAACCACCCTATAGTTGCGGAAGGTTTTCCCGAACCTTTATATGATGCTGTAGTAGAAATTTCGTTTGACTCGTTTGAAGATTTCAACACGTTCTTCACTTCAGAAAATTATCTAACTAAGGTACATCCCGATGAACCCAAATTTTTTGATACTGTAAACTATATCGCAATGGCAAATAAGGAAACAATCGTTAAAGCTGGTGCCTAATTAATAATATTATAGATAATTTATATCATTTGAAATACGGATTTCCGACAAAATTTTAGCGTGCCGGTAATATTACAGCAGTTGAGGTAACATTCCGTAGAGAGGTAATCTGTTTTATCTATAAAGAAATTGCAAATATTAAAACAATAAAAAACTCCCGAATAGGGAGTTTAAAAATTTGCAGAGAGGAAGGGATTCGAACCCTCGATGCCCTTTTGGAGCATACACGCTTTCCAGGCGTGCGCCTTAGACCACTCGGCCACCTCTCTAAGTTATTGCGGGTGCAAAAATAGGATTAAATAATGAATTTGTAAAACTAATTATGACAATTCTCCGCGCATGGACGTTTCAAAAAGCGGTTTAAAATCGCTGTGGGCTATGTTTTGACCTAACAAATACATCATTTTAGTAACCGCGGCCTCTGTAGTAATATCTGCCCCTGATAATACACCTATTTCTTTTAGCTTGGTACTTGTTTCATACTGCCCCATGTTAACGCGTCCGCCCCAGCATTGTGTAACGTTTACAATGTGCAGGCCACGTGCTATGCCTTTCTGCAAAATATTTATAAACCAGTCGGCAGATGGTGCATTGCCCGATCCATACGTCTCGAGAACAATACCTTTTAATTCGGGGATATTAACAATTGCCGAAAGTACGTGAGCATTAAGACCGGGAAACAACTTAACTATCGCCACATTGCCGTTAAAATCACGACCAACTTTAAGCAGTCTGCCTTCACCTCGGGGTAAGAATTGTTCTTTATTTATTTTTAGATGTACGCCCGACTCTGCTAATGCGGGGTAATTTGGCGATGTAAAAGCATTGAAATGTTCGGCGCTAATTTTAGTAGTACGGTTGCCACGATATAGTTTATATTCAAAATAAAGGCATACTTCGCGCACTACAGGTTGTCCGGCCTCTGTAAGCGATGCTATCTGTATGGCTGTAATAAGATTTTCTTTAGCATCAGTACGTAAATCGCCTATAGGTAATTGTGAACCGGTAAATACAACGGGCTTGTCGAGATTTTCGAGCATAAAACTCAGTGCAGATGCCGAATATGCCATAGTATCTGACCCGTGAAGTATTACAAAACCATCAAAGTCAGCGTAATTGTCGTTTATTACAGTGGCCATCATCTCCCATTCTGCCGGGTTCATATCAGATGAATCTATGGGCTTCTTGAAAGAAAATGTTTCTATATCACAGTCAAGCTGTTTTAATTCGGGTATGTTTTGCAGCAGTTTTTTAAAGTTGAATACTTTTAAGGCGCCTGTTTCAAAATTTTTCACCATACCAATGGTTCCACCGGTATAAAGCAATAAAATTTTAGGCTTACGCATTATGGTATTTCAATTGGTTAACCACAGGATTGGCATAAATATTAAGTATGCCTTCTTTTAAAATTTTGTTGTCAACATCTATGCGCATTTCCATCCTGCGCTCAAATATTTGCTTTTCCTTTTCCGTATACTTATCGGCAAACTGCGTTGTATTATTTAGCAGGTCGTACGCTATATAATTAGTTGGCCATAATTTATAAGTATTAAGTATAGAGTCGTCTATAACCTGTGCTAAAGATTGTATTTGTTTGTTATTGTTTTCGTTTTCGGCAGCAATGGCATCAAGCTCTGTATCCAGAACATCGCCCACATGCAGGTGAATCCGTTTTTTCTGACCCATGATACCGCTAAGCAAAGTAGTAAAATCTTCATTCTTCTCCTTTACGTAAACCTCGTCGTTAGCCTTAGCAAGAAGTTGCGGCATTTTCAAAGCATCGGTAGGGTCATATTCGTAAGATATAGACACTGGTACAATCTTCATCTTTTTAAAGTGCTCCATAAGCGGAACGCCCTCTGCGGCCATAGCCAGCATTTTAAGAACACCCTGCTGCGTAGCATCATTACCATCTTTAGTACGGCCTTCACGCTGGGCTATCCATACGGATCTGCTTTCACGCCTTAGCATCTGGTAAATGTATTCCGACATTAATTTACTGCTGTGCAGAAGTTCCCGTGGGCTTAAATCTCTCTGTACCAAAAAACTTCGGTTAAGCCTTGATAGCACTTGTAAGAATGTTTTTTTAACCAGGTTATCACCAATAGCCGATGCGGTCATGATAAGGCCATGGTCTAACAGTGCTACATTAAGCAACGACGTGTCGAGTATAATGTCGCGGTGGTTAGAAATATATAGGTATGGAGTATGATTGTCAAGCTTTTCAAATCCTGAAGTTGTAAATCCTTCAGAACTCTTTTTAAGCACCTGATGCACTGCGTTATAAATAAAATTTGCCTGAAAATCGCGCTTAGAATGCGTTTTTTTTAACTGCTCTATCCACACGTCCTCTTCAACATCAGGAAAAGTAAAGCTCATGAGGGCTTTCATCATAGGGTGGTGGGCTACACTACGTAGTGCCTCGTTTACTTCACTGTCATAAAAAGGCCTGATATGATCAAATTTCGACATGTATTTGTTTAAGGTTAAAACTGTCTGCAAAAGAACAAAAATTTATTCAAATTAACTTAAAATGTTTGTTAAATACCGTAAACGCTCCTACTGTTTGCGGTGGTAATATCGGC
>Ga0265798_10012216_pt1 | contig 10382 bp, 11 predicted proteins | sample P3T30metagenome_FD_192430 | JGI IMG/M metagenome (GOLD analysis project Ga0265798, IMG submission 192430) | Plant litter microbial communities from East Loma Ridge, Irvine, California - P3 T30 | ecosystem: Environmental > Terrestrial > Plant litter > Unclassified | place: USA: California...
TTCGATGTCCTTCCTTCGATGCGACGGCGGGTGGCTCGGGCTGGCTGATACAAACAATTGACCCTTGTCGGACTCGCGTGCGAAGATGACGGTCTGGGCAAGGAACGTTGAACAGTTATGAAGAGATGATGGGCGACGCAAGGAGGTAGTCCGCCTCATGAGCAGACCTTGCGAGTAGATGCCTATGTAGCCAAAAGTCAGCAGACTGCATTGAAGCGAGAGGCGTGAGATGGCGCGAAGAGACCAGGCCGTTCAAGGGTAATGACTGTTTCTGCTTACAGTGCTCCAGCATGCATTGCTCTGCTCGAATCGAACAGCAATCCTCCCGGCTGGTTGGCGTCAGGCTCAGATCAGGTAAACGACGAGATCCATTCGTTACCTCTGGAGGATCTTAGACTGCAGGGACACCGCGGCCGCATACAAAGCGACAACTATACTGGCGTCTCGTGCAGGAGTGAGTAGCTTGATTGTAGACCGCAGCAAGAGACGTGTGGTACGTGTGCCAAAGAAAGATCAAGAATCGTTGAACGTCAAAACAAAGAGAACAGCAAACGACACGGTCAATAAGAACACATCGTACAAGGAACGGAATAGGAGATGATGATTTTGCTCCAGAGCACAGTCAAAAGACTGCACGACTGATGAAAAAGAAGGATGAAGCAAGCCAAGAGGCTTCATGAAGATCAAAAAGTAGCCGCGCCAGCCCTACAAGGAATTGAGCAGTCACTCAAAGTGTGCAAGATGAGCTCGGCCCAACTGTCTCTAGAACCATTCATGAGGGCGAGATCCACGACGTTAAGTATGATCAGAGGAGAAAAGTCGAGGAAGGCTGGACGGGAAAACAAATAGATATAGCTGCGCTGGCGTGCCAAGGGCTTGGCGTTGGACTCGACATTGACGTCAACGTGGTTGCAGCGATGTCGGTAGGTGGTCTTGGAGAGGGGTTAATGAGGGGTACGGGTTGCCGTGAGTTGAATGAATGGTGGCGATGAGGCCGGTGGCGGAAGTAGGCAACAAATTGCTTGTGGGTATCGAACAAGATCACTCATCGTTCGATCACGGGAAGGCTTGTCTTAAGCGATGTAAAGTGGTGAACCTTGAGACAGCCGCAGTAGAAGGAGTGTTGTCAGTTGATGAAAACGCACCGTGGGTGAAACAGTCGCACGGCGACCTCACGATCGATTGCTGGCAGGTAGCAGCAACAGTAAGGCCGTCCGAGGATGAGACGGTCTAAGATCGTTCGCCCACGGAAGCCGATAAGCAGTGCTGCTATTGGGAGACGCCAACGATGTACGGGGCAACATGTGTCTCGTAGGACTTACAAGCCGCAATAAGACGCGTGATTTCAAACGGCAGAGCCAAAGAACTAACACCTGGTCGCTTGTCTCCCATAGAGAGGGGGCCAGGAATTGTCGTATGGTCAATAGACCTGCAGTGCGGAAAGCTCCTTGGCCGGTACAGACGCTACGTGATACGGTTCCGCTCCAATCGGTAGTCAAGCGAATGAACGGCCGACAAAGGAGTGCGCTGCCAACAATTGTGATGAATCACAACAATCACGACTCACTTGCGACCAGGCGAACGTGTCGCGAGACTCCAGACTTTGAAGCAATACGTAATGCAAGAGAGCTCGAAGCTTGACCCTGACAAAACAGGAAGCCATTTTTCCCGGCGGAGACAAGTGAATGCAACAGTGATGAAAGGAGCGAGCCGGCGAGGAGCAACAAACATGACTGAGGACACCAGACAATACTTGGGTGTGACCGACGAAGCGTAATGCATATCGCAAGATGTCAACTCATGTGCATTGCAAGATTGTCAATTGAAGCTGGCTCGACGGGAAGGTGTTTTTCTCCAGCGCACAGTCGAAAGACCGCACGACTGAAGGTATAGCAGAAAGGTCGTACAATATGAATGGATGGATTGGGCAATACGAAGCCGCCAGACAGACAAGCTTACAACACAGAACGCGGCGCAGAAGGCATAGATGACTGATAGCGAAGATACCTTTTTGGACTGCTGGGCATCGCTGGAATCGGAGCATATATCAACGACGTCCTTGACATGGGATCACTCGAAGTCTTCATTCCCGTGTGCCACGATGCTTGCTTTGCGGACCTGCTGTAGCCCGCTTACATATACGGATGTATCCAGCACAGGGATATAAACATGAACTGCTCTGCGAAGAGAAGATCCAAGTCAAATCGCAGAACAGGAGATCAATGGAAGAACGAGACATTGAGGTGGTAGGGAGCTCATGCCGACTAGTGATTTGACAACAAAGAGACAGATTTACTATAGCTTATACGCATACATACCTTACGTAAAAGGACTAGACAGCATAGAGGAACCACAGTAAGCTAGCAAAGTAGATCTAGCAGGAGAAAATATAGGTTCCAGGCTCTACAATCAGAAAGCTAGAGGATAAACTAATGAAGACTTAAAATCAAAGCATTAATCAAATTATGTAGAATATGTCATGAAGATAGATAGAGAAGTATCTGATGGTTCCTCTAAGTAGAAACTTGCTATGCTATGTAGTCCAGATGATATTATACTAAAGAAACTATCTTGATTGCTCTTGACAGCATAAGGTGGGAGCAGAGAAATTCTTGTCAAGATGATCCGGCGACACTGAATGCTGTGGTTACCTGCTTTCGTGCTGCATTCAGAAATCGTCCCACCTCACATCCTGATACTTTAGAGTGTGAGCTCGTGTTGAGGGGATCAATCATCCAAAGTATCAAAAAGCATGGCGACGATGTATTTGGAGGATGCTCAGAAGACGATTTGTGCCCCTGAGCAACATGGCCGCAAACAGGTAACGACAAGTCGTTGAGTCTGAAGCAGACCAATCATCTTCAGAGCAGTTCCACTGGTTTCTTGTCTACAGAGTTTTGCAAGCTGATGATCGTAACGTGTTGGTATCTTCTCCAGCACGCAGTCAGAAAGACTGCACGACCGATGAAAACAAAAGAGTTGAAAGGAAAAATTAGGCCCCCTACTACACAGGAGTCATTGCAATGCTAGTACCGAAGTACTAGGAAAGTAAGACCGGTGCCAATAATCGTGAGCATCGACGCCACGCCTACTTACCTAAGTATGAAGAGAGAAGAAGAGAAGAAGAAGGAAGAGTTGGTGGAGGAAGAAAAGATATATACCTTGGGCCTCCGCTAGCGTCTTGGCAATCGACGTCAGTGTCGGTAAGTACTGAAGGGGAAATCCCCGTCGGGGAGGGGTACTGATGAGATTGATCAGGGAAGGTATAGCAGCGGGCTATTGGTCAGGTGGCACTATGGGTGGTGTAAGGATGGAAGGTTGTGGGTTAAAGGAGTCGGCAGGAGGGTTGATGCATGTATTGAATTCCACTTGCTTTGTTGGGTTGATCGATTCGATTCGCGAGTACGTTCAATCATCGACTACATTCCCAAATCGGAAATTTCCAGTCGTGTACCACGTCAATTGACAACGTGGCGTGGTCGTGAGCATGCCGCTGCGAAATCGCCCACGATGTTCGTCCTACAACAACATCTTTGTCCGGAAGAACAAAAGCTGGCTATTCCACTAAATACCATGCACTCTGCAACAAGACACTCGCATCATAAGAGGCGCGCAATTAACCTTTCGCAACCAGAGCAGAGAGCGTCTTGAGATCTGTCGCCTGTTGGCAGGCTGGGCTCGCTAGATCTCACGATGCCTACAAGCAACGGCTAAGTAGGACAAAGATCGCACGGGCCAGGCTTTGCAAAATCTTGACGATACCAACCGGCAGCAGTGGCCTTGCGCTACGCGCATTCCTCAAAGCAACGAGCAAACGCGGCAGAAGATCATACGAGACGTGGATTAGGAGACGAGCGTGAGATCCGGCTCACATCCAGCCATAAAGACACCTACGTAAGACTTGCTCACATTGAGACAGAACGCAAGCAAGAGAGAGAGACTCAGGCGAGCTTTATATCAACTTGCGAGCTGCCCGGTGAAAAGCTTCTACGTACCACATCATGATTCCCAGCACAAGATCTCCGCCCCTTTCCGTATATACGGATTCAATACCTTTTCTTGGATCGTGTTCGTTACTTTAACTTGATCTGCTCACGAACACGTCTGTGATCCTCGATCAGTTGGAAATCGTTAATACTTGTCCTTTGTCCCGTCTGCCACTTTTTGGAAGCCTTGTTTGCAACATAGCCATTGTTGGCTGGACCGGCACGACAACAACTCGTGATCGCTTTCCATGTCAGCCATGACCGAGACTGTACCCTCTCTGGCACTTTGAACAAGAGCGGAGTCACTTTGAGGAGTGAACAGCAGCACAGAGAAGTGTGAGTGCGGGTGTCAAGTGATCAGTGAGTGCAAGTGTCGGCTCAAGCCGAGCGCGCCAAAACATCTCCTTCCGCCACCCACTGGACTTTCTTCTCACCACCACCCACCTTATCACATCTTTGGCGATTCAACCAATTTTTAAATCACCAGACTCACCACCACACATCAGCTTTGAATCTCGACTACCACACTCGCCAACCGCCTTCAGTAAGACTTTACAGCTTTACGACCTTCAACTCCACCGCCAGCACACCGCAGCCATGCACGACTGTCACATTTGCTATGAGGATGCAGGGAAAGAGATTTTGATTAACACCGTCTACACTTGTGCAACCTGTATCAACAAGCTTGTCAGATCCGTTGTCGACGGCCGTGCCTTGTATCCCGTCATGATCAACAACGAACCAGCGGACCTAACCGAGCATCGACAATACCTTGATCGCAACCTGTTCGACCGGTATGCGCAAATGGAACAACAAGAAAGCATCCCTCCGCATTTGCGGGTCTACTGCGCGAAAGAACACTTCGTTGGAGAGCAAGTCAAAACAACGGCCAGAGGCATTTACCTCACCGCCATCAGCCAGTGCAACAAATGCCAATGCGCCACTTGCATGATCTGCAAGAAGCAACTCGACAAGGATGCTCCCCTCACTACCATCGTCGATCACGGCTGCAAGGCACAGCTCGCAGCCGACGAGAAGTTGCGCGCACATTCGTTTGAAGGACTCGTGCGCGGCAAGGACTACCAGTTTTGCCCGACTTGCAAGCGCGACATTCAGCTCGAGGCAGTTTGCCACCACATCGCCTGCCTGTGCACGGCCCACCTCTGCTACCAGTGTGGCGAGCTAGCGAAACCAAAAGATGGCCACTACGAACTGGGACAGTGCACCTTGTACCCCGTGGTCCCAAATCTACCAGCTCCAGCGGTCGGAGCAGCTCCTGCGATTAGATTCGACGTTGGGGTACTCTACCGTCTTCGGAACGCAGTGCTCGCAATGGAGGAAGATGAGCCTGATGAGGTGTGGGCATACCTGGACGGTCAGATCTACGACCTCGATCTTGAGCACGTAGTCACGGATGAAGCTCTGCTCTCGCTGCGGGAAGACATCCTCGCGCAAAGCAATCTCATCGCTGTCATGGACCAGGCACAGGACCTTCTTCCACCGGACCTTCGCAGCGACGGGCGAGAGAGGGCCGTCGAGATCAAGAGGCTGGATGAGCTGCACCGCGAGAGAGCGGAGCACCGTTTCCGTAGATTGCAGGAGATCATCCAGGGGATTGATGGTCAAGAGGTGGATGCACTTCACGTCGCTGCGGCCGTCCACGAAGAGCGAGAGGATGATTTTATGAACGAGGGCTGAGTCGAACGATTGTCTACCATGGGTGATTCTGTACGTGGGGAATGCCGAAGATCCGCTTGCTTAATCGTGACGACTGCCGGCTCAATCTCTCAACTCAGGAGACATACAACACCTCCCTCAACGGTCTCTTTGCTTTGGGGCTTTCTCCTCCGCCAGAAAACAACAACTATCACCACCATCGCTCTGCGCACATCGCGCAATTGCTTGCTTTTGTTTTTTTTCCCTCGAGAGCCGAAGCATTCTTTCGGCGCTGTTTTGTAATGGTAACGACTGGACTTTGGTACAATTGGCTGCTGTGAGCAGCACATTCGCGCAAGATCATATAGACGTATTCATGAAGATTCACAACTTAACTCTCACCGTGTCTATCATTCGCTATGTCCGCAATATGTTATTAGCCGAAACATTCCTCATCTCATTCCCGTGGGGCGCGTGTGGTCAATCTGCTGCTGACGTTCGTTCAGATACGTTGACACTGACCGACATGACATGTTAAATCTGACCCCGATGCTGTCTTGCAGACTCCAGTCCCAACTCAAGCAGTACAGTCAGATGGTATTCCGAGAGAGACTACGCCGTGGGACGAGCTGCAGCAGCGTGTAGCGAGCAAAAGTCCGGATGCCTCGAAAGCCGCCAGAATCGACCTGTATCTCTCACACTTCTCTCCGCTCATCCTACTCATATCATCCCAGAAACCCGGCTCAAAATCGAGGCCGAAGGAACCCCTGATCCGGTGGACTCGTTCTGGTCTTTCAGCGGGTTTTATCACAAGTTTGCTGATCCTAGAAGTGAATACGAGATAGTTATGGACGTCATGTCATAAGCCCCCTTTATTGCATGTTTGGTGATGTGTCAGAGGTAAGCTTGGGACTTGGCCGGATAAGGGATCAAGGAACATGAGCAGATCTGGGTCCCGAGCAAGTAAGCTCTTGGTTCATGAAACATGAAGGCCAGAGAATGATTGCTAGTTATGAAAGGGAGGATGATACTGATTGAAGCAAATAAAATTCAGTCTTTGTTGCGAGTAGCTTGAGTAAGACTGGAGAGGTTCTTCAATTCTCGCATAACATGATAGACTGTTCCTCACATATGTATTAGCACCTGTCTTGCTTTTTCGTTATATATTCACTTTCAATCAAGTGTCGTATTGGGCTTCTTGCTACTGTTATCGGTTCGATGTTCATTTTCACGGGAACAAGAGTGAGAAGTGATGATAAGTGATCAGTGAGCGCGACCCGAGTGTCCTGGCCCGCGCGTGACACAACACAAAGCTGATCGCCACTCCAGGACTTCTCTCCGACACCACCCGCCCACAACCTCTTGACGACTCGAACCTTTTTAGATCATCGAATCCTTCCTTACACTCCATCTTCTCGATCACGCTCATCATCAAACGCGCTCGATATTCATTGCACACCACGCTCGCTACAGCACTTTCCCAGCACCGAATCAGAGCCATGGCTACCCCCACCGCATCGGCGAACGAGTGCCACATTTGCCTCTCGGAAGTAGGCAGTGAGACGGCACTGCAAGACCTCCTCATCAACAACTTGCACACTTGCGAAGGCTGCCTCGCGGTCGCGGTCGACAAAGTGGCCAGCGGCAACCTCCCATACCCCATCCAGATCAACAACAAGCCAGTAGATCTGGCCGCCTACACTGCGCTTCTCGACCCTCGTCTTCTCGAAAGATACGCAAGCAAAAAGATCGGACACACGACGTACCCTCACCAACGCGTCTATTGCGCATGCAAGTCCTTCATCGGCACCAAGGTTGCCACTTCCACCACCCATGGCGCCCACTTCACGGCCGTCGGCAAGTGTCTCTCTTGCGAAACCGCCGGGTGCATGATCTGCGCCACTCCACTCGACAAGGACTCGCAACTCAACAACGCCCTCAATCACGGCTGCAAGGATAAACTCGCCGCTACCGAGGAAGAGCGACTCGCTTTGGTCAACGGAGCCGACCGCGGTAAAAAATACCAGATCTGCCAATTCTGCCAGCGTCCAGGCTACTTGTTTGGCGCATGCAACCACATTACTTGTCAATGCGGCGGCAAGTACTGTTACGAGTGCGGCAAGAAGACGGTACAGCTCAGCGGCCACTGGAGCAACTCTTTCGGCAGATGTCCACGATACCCGCCGCGAGTCGACGCAAACAACGCGGTCGGGCCAGCAGCCGGCTTCTACCCTCCTCTGCCAGCTGGCGTGGGCGTTGTTGCTCTTGGAGACAATGCAGAGGGTTTGGGATTCCAAAATCATCTTGGACCAGTTCTCCGCTTGCCGCAGATGGAACTGGGATGGGATGCTCGACGTCAGGCTTACAGGGAGCTAAGGGCCATCCAGCCGGCTCACCAAGGGGCGAGGATGGGATTACGTGATCACGGTGAAGGGGTCGTCGAGCGTCAGCATCGCTTCCCCGGTGTGGAACGTTACTTCTTCAGCATGAACATGGAAGAGTACGCCGCTGGCTATCTTGCGCCGCCGTGTGGTATCGATCCCCAAGATTGGCAAGAGCTCGAAGAGGTGGAAGCGCAGGGACGCCAGCGGATGCATTTCCCTGATCCCAATTCTGATCGCTTCTACTTCATCAACGATCAGGGACAGAGAGAGTATGCTCAGCAGCGTATTGTGCCAGCGGAGCGCGGAGCTCCCCAAGGCAATGGTCTCGGTGGCTTGGCAGGTCGATTCGATCGTCTCGTGCATCGCAATGCTCGCGGTGGCCTGGTAGCCGCATTCGATTGACCGCCACCCGCAGAACTTCTTCCAAACACCAACACCAGCTTCCTCACAACCTCCCGAGAACCCAGGTTTATACACCTCCCCTCTACTACACACAATACTCCCCATTACCACCATTCAACGGTACATCTGTCACATTACCCCGCACAACAACGCAAAGATCACGCCACCTCCAACATGGATCCCCAAAGAGAGTGCCACATCTGCGGAAACGCCCTTCACCATCTGTCACCGGATGTCAAGGCGATCTCAATCAACGGTGTCTGGACATGCCGCGACTGCTTGAGCACTGTTGTTCGTCGCGTCGTCCAACAGCAAGACAGATTCCCGGCGAGAATGAACGGCCTCCCCATAAACATCGCCACACACCAGTCCGAGGTCGAGGGCGACCTTCTCCATCGCTACAGTCAGATGGAAACGGCGCAATCGGTCTACCCGTACCTCTGCATGTATTGCGCGTGCGGCTGCTTCATCGGAGAGACGGTCACCCCTGATCCGGCCAACCCCTTTCAGACTATCGGACAGTGCCCTGCCTGCAAGAAGGCAGCTTGCATGGCTTGCAAAAGCATACTCACCAAGGACGATCCCAGCGCCAGTATCCTCAGCCACGGCTGCAGAGAGAAGCTCGGGGCTCTGGCGAAGCAGCACCAAGACCTCCTCGATGGCAAGGATCGCGGCGAGCATTACCAGGTCTGCCCGCACTGTCGCCGCTACATGAAACTTGACTCAGCATGTCAACACATCACCTGTGAGTGCGGAGGAGAGTTCTGCTATGGTTGTGGAGAAGCGACGCAGGGTATGAACCACTGGGGTGTTGCGGCAAGGCAGTGTCCGCTGTATCCAGACAAGCTCTCGCCTGCCCAAACTGCCTACCGACACACACAGCGCTACCCCCACCGGAGTGCACGCGATCAATTCTTCCTCGGCGTTCGTGATGCGCTCCCGCGATACCCAGAATTGCAATTTGAAAGCCGGCGTCCCATGTAGCAGCCAGGCATCGGGCAACCAGCCAACGCGCGACCACATCCGCGCAATCCGATAGGTGGTGAAGTAGCTGGACAGACACAACGCCTCACACTCCAGCCGGGAGGTCTCGAACTCGACTCCGCAGCACGGATGCGTCTACAAGCTGCCTTCAATCCTCCACGCCGTCCAGCCAATCAGCCAGACACTGGAGTCACCGAAACAGCGCGTGACCGTCCAGAAAGTTCGGGCACCCAGCACCCCCAGGAAAATCCCGAGGGCCAGGAATTCCGGCAAGCGTTGGATCAGCGTCTGATCGGACTTGGTTTAGGACCGATGATACAGCGTGGGGCTCGTGGACAGGGTCCTCAACCCTTCGGTCGCTTCTTCAATCGCGATACGCGCAACCAAAAACCGCCACCACCACCTAAGGGGGACTTGCAGCGCGAGTGTGAGGAGGCTGGAGAGAGCAATGGCGCTCAGCAACTGGGCGCGCGTACTTTCTTTTCAAATTTAATTTTTGCGTGACGCAGAATCTCGCTTGCCTCATGGCGGGCGTACATGGGTCTTGCAGCGGTTGGTCTCGTTGGTTTCAGGAGTCTTCTTGCGTATCGAGTTTGGAATGGTCGACGGAGGAATTGAGGGGGCATCTTCCGACGGTAGACAGCATGTAACTATTGAAAGCAATCGTTCTGATCAAAATATCTCTCGTTCTCGCGTCTCGTGTGTTCTCCATGTCGTCGGGGCTCATAGTTCTCCGTTGACCCGTCAACACTTAGTTGTTGTGTCTCATACGGAGGTCGACCGAAGCTCGCGTCGACGATGGAACGATGTCTCTATGCTTGACTGACTTCACGCGAGTCTGACGTGGGGGGGGGGGGGGGGGGGGGGGGGGGGGGGGGGGGGGGGGGGGGGGGGGGGGGGGGGGGGGGGGGGGGGGGGGGGGGGGGGGGGGGGGGGGGGGGGGGGGGGGGGGGGGGGGGGGGGGGGGGGG
>Ga0265798_10012217_pt1 | contig 10379 bp, 9 predicted proteins | sample P3T30metagenome_FD_192430 | JGI IMG/M metagenome (GOLD analysis project Ga0265798, IMG submission 192430) | Plant litter microbial communities from East Loma Ridge, Irvine, California - P3 T30 | ecosystem: Environmental > Terrestrial > Plant litter > Unclassified | place: USA: California...
CCGAACATCCAACCGAAGAAGGGCCCCAGCGCAAGCAGCACCCAGGGCTGATCGAACTGGAAGTACATGACCACCGCAAGGATGATGAACGCTGGCAGCACCACGAGGGTGCCTCCGTAACGCGTGTCCTTGAGCCAATAGGTGGTGGCTCGAGCGGCCACCGCTCCCCAGGGGGTCGCAGGGAATCGAGCGAAGAGTCCCACTCCGGACGCTCCCGTCGAGCGACCGGAACTCTGGACCGTCGGCTGTTCCGTGATCCTGACAAGACCCGCACGGATCACGAGCACCGCGAGGATCACGGTACTGGCCATGATCGCCAGCCGGATCACGAAAGCCCCCCATTCCCCGTCCGCGACATCAGCGGGCAGGGCAGCCCCGGCCCCCAGCGGCGTCCAGGCGAGCACATCAGCGATCGCAGGAAGAGCTTCCCCCAGCGAGGAGAACGCGCTCTGGATCCCGATGACGATCGGATAGATCAGCATCATCAGGCCCAGCGCGAGGATGGCGAGGAAGTCGCGGGCTCGGCGACCGCTGAGCCAGGCACTCATCGAGGTGGTCACCGCCTGGGAGACGAGACTGAACGTGAAAAGCAGCAGTGGGATGGTCAGAGCGGCAGTGATCGCGGCGGCGGGGTCCCACCGCCAGTGCACGACCTGACCGATCAGCCAGATCAGTGTCAGCACAGCTCCGATGGAGATGAGTCCGGTGAGCGCCGTGCCCAGGATCAGCGCGGGACGGGATATGCCGTAGGTGATGAACTGGCGTGGGTTCATCGCCGTATCGCTGCCCGAGATGAACAGCGGAAAGATCAGCCAGAGAGCAAAGATGATGGCACCCATGAAGATGCTGGCGATCCTGACGATCTCTGGGTCAGCGTCCTCGATTCCCCCCGAGGTGACCTGGACGGCAAAGATCGTTCCCACGATGCCGAGACCGTAGAGTCCGGCGAAGATCGTGCCAAGGATGTGCCAGACGGACTGATTGAATCCGTTGAGCGTCAGGTCCTTCTTGAGCCGAATCAGATGCGCAACCACGAAAGCTCCTGGTCTCCACCTTCAAGTCCGACGAGTTCGACGAACCTGGTCTCCAGATCGACGCCGCCCTGAACCTCCGCCAGCGTCCCGGAGGCCAGGAGACGGCCTTCAGAGATGATGCCGACATGCGAGCACATCCGCTGGACAAGGTCCATGACGTGGCTTGAGAGGATCACTGTGCCTCCAGAGGCGACATATGACTCCAGCAGCCCGCGGATTGTGCGCGCGGAGACGGGGTCTACGGCCTCGAAGGGCTCGTCCAGGACGAGAAGCTCAGGGGCGTGCACCATCGCTGAGGCCAGAGCGATCTTCTTGGTCATTCCGGCTGAATAGTCTTGGACGAGTTTCCCTGCGGATTCCTCGAGGCCGAGCACCCTCAGCAGATCCGCGGTGCGGGTCTCGACCGTCTCGCGGTCCATGCCTCTGAGCAGACCCGCGTAGGTCACCAGCTGCGCCCCGGTGAGCTTATGGAAGAGCAGAACCCCATCCGCCAACACGCCCATCTTGCGTTTTGCTTCGCTAGGGCTCGCCCAGACATCGACGCCCACGATCTCTGCAACCCCTGAATCGGGACGCATCAGACCCGTGGCCATGGAGAGCGTGGTCGTCTTGCCCGCACCATTGGGTCCGACGAATCCATAGAAGGATCCACGCGGCACCTCAAGAGTGAGGTTCTCCACTGCGGGCGTCTGTCCGAATTGTTTGTTCAGACCGCTTAATCGAAGCGCGGGCTGATCCATGGTCGAGGATTCCATGGGCCCGAGCCTACACATCCCCAGCTCAGTGGCGCCTCAGCCCTGAGACGTAGATTTTCCACGCACTGGGCGGCTCCCTCGGATCAGCCGCTGAAGAAATGATTAAAAGAGCGCCCTGGCGAGCTTCTTCCGAGAGGCAGAAACCCGAGGATCGGTGTCTCCGATGATGGAGTAGAGCTCCACGAGATGTGCGCGGGCGGTCTCCCGATCGTCACCGAAGTGTGTCTGGATGAAACGCACCAGCCGGGAGAATCCATCCTCTACATGTCCACCCAGGATGTCGACATCGGCCACGGCGATCTGTGCAGCGACGTCGTCTGGGCGATCAGCACCCGCTTGGCGGACCGCGGCGAGATCGACATCGGCAGTGCGCTGGAGCAGCTTCACCTGCGCGAGGCCGATCTTGGCATCTTCGTCATCGGGCTTTTCCTTGATCGCACGCTCATACGCCTGCGCTGCCGCCGTATAGTCCCCTGCTTCCAGAGCATCATGCGCTTCCTGGTGCAGCGGAGGGAGCTCGGGCTCGGTTTCGGGCTCGTCCGTCTGCACACCCCGAGTGGACTGGGCGGGAAGCTTCTGAGTCATGCCGTTCTGCGTGGCCATCTGCACCATCTGAGTCACCAGCTGACCGAGCTGATCACTCGGCACCGAGGAGTCGAACTCTCCAACGGGACGACCTCCGATGAAAGCCGTCGCCACGGGAACCTGCTCGGCGCTCTGTGCCAACTCCGGATGCGCGGATGAATCAATCTCCGCAAGCAGGATTCGGCCCTGCTGGGCATCGACAAGGTCCTCGAGCGTGGTCCGCATAGTGGCTGAGGCGGCATCTGCACCGAAGATCAGCACGATCACCGGGGCCTGCGAGGACAGCTCCACCACCTGCTGGAGCTGCTGCGGCTGCACGGCGATTGCCCAGCTGTTCGGTGTGACGGGCTGAGCAGCTGGAGCCGAGGCCGCCGCCCGAGACTGGTTCTGCGCAGGAGCCCCGGCGAGGGCTGAGAGATCTACTGCTCCTCTGGCGTCGACTCGTCGAGACTGTGGCTGCTGGGCGGGTTCTGTCACTGCAGTTCTCCTTGCACATCGGCGTCCATCGTGGCGACTCTCGGGGCACAACCCTCCTGAGTCGAAACCCCGGAGGAAGTGATCAATCGAGAGTGTTGACCTCGTTCACAATATCGTGGACTCCCAGAACAACGACCTTCTCGGAATTATCGGCCGGGATGTGCAGGATCATTGACTCCCGGTTGATGATATCGGTGTCCGCAGTCGTCGACTCGGTCTCCGCCAGCTCGGCGGTCACACCCGAGAAATTGATCGAGGCACCCGCTTCTGGCCGCAGCTGAGTCGTGGAGTCGAAGCTGCCCACGGCGAGGACCGAACCGTCAGGAAGCCGCATGGCAGTTGATCCATCGCCGATGAGCGGACGGGTGTAGGTGATGCTCAGATCCGCGGCACTTTCACGAAGCTCGTCCTGGTAGGCCTGAAGATCTTCGATATACGCGTTCTCTTCAACATGCATGCCGAAGTAGTACTCGCTGTTGTTCAGGAACACCGCCACACGCTCCATGGCGTGATTCGCGGCAAAGAGCGCTTCCTCTGAATCAGGCTCAACAGGTTCCACTCCACCGTCCTCAGCCGCAATGGCGGGGAACTCTGTGCCTGGAACCATCAGGACTGCCTGCGTGAGCTCGTAGTTCTCCCGTGGGCTGGCCTGCTCGATCACGAGGACCTGAGGGATCTCGGCCTCCTCACCCTGGGTGATCACGACGGCCTGACGAGGAAATTCAGTGGATGAGGTGACAGCCGCGCTGAGTATCTCAGTGCCGATCGGGTCAGTGGTGACCTCTTCGTCGAGTTCATGATTGCGGTAGGTCAGCTCTCGGACCTGCTGTGCGTTGCCCGAGACGCGCGGGGCGAGCAGCTCGGCGTCGTACTCTTCATCGGCTGCATTTGTGTGCTCAGCAATATCATCCACGATGCCCTGAAGCTGGGACTCCAGCAGGACGGAGTAACCGTCACCTTCGGTCTCGACGTCTTCGGCCTCGACCTCCTGGCTGCCGGTGCTCTCTTCCTGGCTCGGCTCCTCGGCATCGGCCAGGATGACAGCAGGGCTCAGCGCAATGGCAAAGGCTGCTGCCGTTGCGACTGAGCGATCGCGCCAGCGGCGACCTTCTTCGGTGTCATCCCGCGGGGTCTCATCATCTGACACCGGCTCTATGATGCCTGTCGCTTCCGGGTCGTCCTGCTCGGCCGGCCCGTCAGTCTCCAGTGCATCGGGGGTGTAGACGGTCTCGGTGGCGGAGATGGAGCCCAAGACTCCGGTCAGCTCATCATCAGCGACGTCATCACTCCCACGCGAGGAGTCACTGTTCTTGGTGTTCTCGCCCATGGCGTCCTCATCCTCGGTGCGGGTGGTGTCATCCTGCGGGGACTTCGTCGAGGCCGCCGCGGAGGTGCCGGCTCCTAGAGCAGCCGACTTCGAAGGATCGACATCCGTCTCGTGGCTGTGGTCGCGGCGAGACTGACCCCGTGAGCGGAGGAACAGGAAGAGACCCAGCAAGATGATCAGGGCTCCAAGGACGATCAACACGGTTCCGAGGAGCTGATCGGGATCTTCTTCGAGTTCGACACTGACCGCACTGGGTGCTGGCGCTTCACCGTCGCGGAACATCAACAGGCTCCACTCGCCGCTGTCATCGGGGGCGCTCCAGCCATAGCGAAGGTCACCTTCTGTGGTCTCACTGGCCACCCAGAGATCAGAATCGCTCGGGTCCGGAACGGTGGACTCGCCGTCGACGAACTCCGTGGTGATAGTGGCCTCAGCATCGCCCTCGGCCTCTTGGACTGCCCCAATAGTGACGTGGGCAGCTTCTCCCACCCAGGCTTCGATGTCCTGCGTGCGAGCCAGGGCGATGGTGAACTCCCCCTCCGCAGAGACGTTGAACTCTTCGCGCTCGGCTTCCGGGTCGATCAGATCAGCATTGATCACAGTCAGCGGCGCATCCTCGACCTCTTCGCTGTAGGCCATAGGAACTTCATCGGAGGCCCAGACGGTCAGGAGACCCACTCCGATGCCTGCCATGAGGAGTCCAACGATGAAAGCGACGATTGAGGCGGGAAAGCGCACGAGTAAGGAGTCCTTGATGTGGGGATGCGAGGGTTCAGCGTTCTAGAATACCGAAGATAACAATAAGATCACAGTCTGGGTGCGGGCTGGACGAATAATGCCCACCCGATGCTGACCATTATCACCTGCATAGATAGGCTGAGCGAGTGACAGACTCCGAGCAGGACCCGCAGCCGGCACCGCGCAGAATATGGGTCTTTCCACGCGGTCAACGGGTGCCCAGGGCCCAGCGTCCTCGACGTCGACCTGCTCCCGCCGCTGAATTGGACCAGTACGGACTGCCTCCGGTCTCCATGGAGACCATGGAGAAGGCCGCCTCCTATGCCTCGCGTCCCGTCTACACCGGATTCATGCTGGCACTCGGGGTGGGATTGGCCCTGCTTGTCTTCTATGTGGCACAGGCGAACACGCAGCTGCTGGTGTGGATCGCGGCGGCCCTGTTCATCGCCATCGGCCTGGATCCGATCGTGCGCAGTCTTGAACGGGCAGGTTTTCCTCGCCCGGCAGGGGTGGCTGTCACCATTACGGTGTTCCTCGGGGTCGTTGCCACGTTCATTGCTGCGCTGGCACCGATGGTGGCCGTCCAGACCAGCACGTTCCTGGGCTCACTGCCGGGGCTGGTCAACGACATCTCAGGCTCGGAATGGTTCCAGCGCGTCGAGGAAGACTTCCAGGTCCAACAGATCATCGATACCGAGGTAAACCGTTTCATCTCGGACCCGACCAATATCACCAACGCGCTCGGCGGACTCTTCGGGGTCGGCACGGCCATCCTGACCACGGGTCTGGGCACTCTCGTCGTCTTCGTGCTTGCGATCTATTTCCTGTCATCGCTGCCCATCATGACCGCTTGGGGGTATCGGCTCGCGCCACGGTCCACCCGAGACCGCGTCCAGCATCTCGGCGATCGCATCCTCGACGGTGTGGGCCACTACGTGATGGGCCAAGCGATCGTCGCGATACTCAACGGAATCGTCGCCTTCATCGCCATCAGCATCGCTGGAGTGCCCTTCGGCGTGCTCTTCGCCGTCGTCGCCGGAATCCTCGCCTTCATTCCGCTCGTGGGACCTGTGACCGGCGGAACTCTGGTCACCCTCGTCGCGCTCACCGTGGACTGGCAGACCGCGGCCACCTTCGCCGCCATCTACTTCATCTATCTTCAGGTCGAGGCGTATCTGGTCTCTCCCCGGGTGATGGCTCGAGCAGTGCAGATCCCGGCCGCCGTCGTCGTGATCTCGGTCCTGGCCGGAGGCACGCTGTTGGGGGTCCTGGGGGCGCTCATGGCGATTCCCACCGCGGCCGCAGTCATGCTGCTGACCCGCGAGGTGCTCATCCGCCGCCAGGACGCGCGCTAGGGCTCGATCAGCCGATTCGCCAGCAATGGCTGTGCCAGTGGCGGCGATCCACTGCTGCCTGCTCATCGCCGAAGATCGAGTCGGCCCGCCAGGCCACCACATGGGCGGTGCCAGCTGGCACCGGGAGATAGCACCCGGGGCAGGTGTAGTTCTTCTGTGCCGCGGATGCCGAGATATAGCGGACGTAGTACTCACCATCACGACGTCGCACGGTTCCGCCCGCGAAAGCGCCCTGTCCGAGTACGCCCATGGAGAGCGGCCGGTGCTCGCGCTGCCATTTCGAGCCGCGCTTGCCTGAGCCCCTCGCTGACTTTGCCATGGCGCCCATTCTCTCAGGTGCCACCACAATGTCCCAGGCGTCACCCCAGTGCATGGTCCCGGGCTCGGAGCGGGTAGGATCAGGCACCGTGCGATTGGTAATTGCGACCTGCTCAGTGTCATATTCCGGACGGCTCAACGCCCACCTGGCCCAGGCCACGCGCCTGCTCATGGTCAAGGCCGACGGCGGTGTACTCATCCATTCCGATGGCGGCTCCTATAAACCGCTGAATTGGATGTCCCCGCCCGCTACGATGCGTATCACGGCCCCGGACGCCGCGCAGCGAGAGGCTGGAATCAGCGAGGTCTGGACGGTCTCAGCCACCAAGAGTGATGACACCTTGAGCATCCTGATCAGCCAGATCCATGAGGATGTCTCCCACGATCTCGGCATAGACCCCGGACTGGTCAAAGATGGCGTGGAATCCGATCTCCAGCGCCTGCTTGCCGAGCAGATCGAGCTTCTCGGCGCGGGTCATCGCCTCATCCGACGTGAGCACCCCACGCCCATCGGACCGGTGGACATCCTTGCCCGCGGTCCTGAGGGAAACGTCGCCGTAGAGCTCAAGCGCCGCGGAGACATCGACGGGGTTGAGCAGCTCACCCGGTATCTGGAGCTGCTGAACCGTGATCCTCTGCTTGCTCCGGTGCAGGGTGTCTTCGCGGCCCAGCAGATCAAGCCTCAGGCACGGACCCTCGCCCAGGACCGCGGGATCCGCTGCCTTGTTCTGGACTATGACGCGATGCGCGGGGTCGACGACGCCGACTCACGCCTCTTCTGAGGCCGCGTCTCAGGAGAAGGAGATCCTCGCCATCGGTTTTTCCGGGGCACAACTTTTCCGGGAACAACAGAGCGGGCCCGCAATCTCTTTTAAGAGAATGCGGGCCCGTTCTGTTGTCAGGGATCTAGAAGCTGATCAGCCTTCGACCAGCTCAGCCTGATCGGCCACGATGGTGACCCGGTCGGAATCGACCGAGAAGAACCCACCGTTGACCTTCGCTTTGATCGGTGAACCCTCAACCGGATCGATGAGGAGCTCACCTTCAGCCAGCAGCGACAGCACCGGGGTGTGACCTGGGAGGATTCCCATATCGCCCTCCACGGTGCGGCCGCGGACAGACTTTGCGGCACCGGACCAGACGGCTTGGTCGCTTGAGACGACCTGGACGTCGAGTTCAGCCATGATCAGGACCTCTTCTGGATCTCGGAGTAGAGACGCTCGACGTCGTCCAGACCGCCGACGTTGTAGAACGCCTGCTCCGGGATGTGGTCGAGATCGCCGTTGGCGATGGCGTTGAAGCCCTCGATGGTGTCCTTGATCGCCACAGTGGAACCTTCCACGCCGGTGAACTGCTTGGCGGTGTAGGTGTTCTGTGACAGGAACTGCTCGATGCGGCGGGCGCGGGAGACCACAATCTTGTCTTCTTCGCCGAGCTCATCGATACCCAGGATCGCGATGATGTCCTGGAGTTCCTTGTTCTTCTGCAGGATCTGCTTGACTCGAGTCGCGGTGTCGTAGTGCTCCTGGCCCACATACTGCGGGTCAAGGATGCGCGAGGTCGAGGTCAGCGGGTCAACGGCCGGGTACAGACCACGTGAGGCGATTGCACGGGAGAGCTCCGTGGTCGCATCCAGGTGGGCGAACACGTTCGCTGGGGCGGGGTCGGTGTAATCGTCCGCAGGAACGTAGACAGCCTGCATCGAGGTGATGGAGTGACCGCGTGTCGAGGTGATGCGCTCCTGGAGCACACCCATCTCGTCAGCGAGGTTCGGCTGGTAGCCCACGGCGGAAGGCATACGACCCAGCAGGGTCGAGACCTCGGAACCGGCCTGCGAGAAGCGGAAGATGTTGTCGATGAAGAGCAGCACATCCTGGTTCTGCACATCACGGAAGTACTCCGCCATGGTCAGAGCGCTCAGCGCGACGCGAAGACGCGTGCCTGGCGGCTCATCCATCTGGCCGAATACCAGCGCGGTGTCCTTGAGAACACCGGCCTCTTCCATCTCCACCCAGAGGTCGTTGCCCTCACGGGTGCGCTCACCGACGCCGGCGAACACCGAGGTGCCCCCGAAGTTGCGGGCAACACGGGTGATCATTTCCTGGATCAGCACCGTCTTGCCGACACCGGCACCGCCGAACAGGCCGATCTTGCCGCCGGAGATGTAGGGAGTCAGCAGGTCGATGACCTTGATGCCGGTCTCCAGCATCTCGGTGGAACCCTCCAGCGCCGCGAAGTTTGGAGCCTGGCGGTGAATCGGCCAGCGCTCCTTGACCTCGAGGTCTGCGATGGGCATGTCCAGGGTTTCACCCAGGACGTTGAAGATGTGTCCCTTGACGGACTCGCCCACGGGCACCGAGATCGCGGATCCGGTGTCCTGGACCGAGGTCCCGCGAACCAGACCATCGGTGGCCTGCAGGGAGATCGCCCGAATGAGGTTGTCGCCCAGGTGGGCGGCTGTCTCAAAGGTGATCGTGCGCGTCACGCCGCCGAGGGTGACCTCGGAGGTGAGTGCGTTGTACATCGATGGGATGGAGTCGGCGGGGAACTCAATGTCCACGACCGGGCCAATGACCCGGGCGATGCGACCGGTCGCACCCGGCTGACCGGTTCCTCCGGAGCTCTGCTCTGTAGTAGTGGCAGTCATCTCTCTCACTTCACTTGATCTTGGATGATGTCAAAACGTCTATATAGGCCTGCGGGAGTCCCCGTGGGCTAGCTCGCGGCCAATGCATCGGCACCCGCAATGAGCTCGCTGAGCTCCTGGGTGATCTCTGCCTGGCGAGCGTTGTTGCGCAACAGGGTGTACTTCTTGATGAGTTCGTCAGCGTTATCCGCCGCAGACTTCATTGCCCGCTGACGTGCCGCGAGCTCAGAGGCCGATGCTTCAAGCATTGCCGCGAAGATCTTGGACTCGATGTACCGCGGAAGCAGCGCATCGAGCACCTCCTCGGGGTTCGGCTCGAAGTCATAGAGCGGAGTCGGCTCGTGCTCTGACTCTGCGTCGCTCTCCACGAAGGCCAGTGGCAATAGACGTCGCGCCACAGGCTCCTGTTTCACCATAGACTGGAACTCGGTGAAGACGAGGTACAACTCGTCCACACCGCCCTCCTCGGTGGGCTGCAGGAATCGATCGACCAGGGTGCGGCCGATCTCCTGCGCACGTTCCACCTCAGGGGCGTCCGTGTTCCCTGTCCATACCTGGTCATACTCCCGCTCGCGGAAGTCGTAGAACGCCTGTGCTTTGCGTCCATAGAGGTAGGGGCGGACTTCCTTGCCGTCTTCACGCAGGCGCTTGGTCAGGGCTTCGCCCCGCTTGAGCACGTTGGTGGAGTACGCGCCGGCAAGGCCACGGTCGCTGGTGAGGATCAAGACTGCCGCGCGAGTGGGATTCTCCACCTTTGTGGTCAGCACATGATCGATGTCGTTCTGCGAGGCCACGGCGGAGACCGCCCGTGTGATGGCGTCCGCATATGGCGAGGCCGCACGCGCACGGCTGCGTGCTTTGCCGATGCGCGAGGTCGCGATCAGCTCCATCGCCTTGAAGATCTTCTTCATCGACGAGGTCGATGCGATCTTCTGGCGGTAGACCCGGATCTGGGCTCCCATGCTTGTCCTTCCCTGATGTCGTCCAGCAAGTGATTCTGCTCAGCTGAGGTTCATCCTCAGCTGCGTGCGGGAATCTCTTCCTGGCTGATCTCGTCGTCGGACATCGCTTCGGTCTGCTCGTTGCCCACGATGGACTCGGCACCCTCGGCGTGGAATTCCTTCTTGAACGCGACCATCGCTT
>Ga0265798_10012219_pt1 | contig 10378 bp, 14 predicted proteins | sample P3T30metagenome_FD_192430 | JGI IMG/M metagenome (GOLD analysis project Ga0265798, IMG submission 192430) | Plant litter microbial communities from East Loma Ridge, Irvine, California - P3 T30 | ecosystem: Environmental > Terrestrial > Plant litter > Unclassified | place: USA: California...
GCCTTTGATCTGTAATTTGATCATTGCACTGACTTCTTTTGCCATTTTGTGTTTTTTGTTTATTTAAAACTCAATGTTAAATATTGGAAGCATGTAACATTTAATTCCTTAGGGCTCCTATAAAGCTTAAAGGACTGCAAAGATATGGATAATCTTGTAAACACACAATAGATAGAGAGAAATATATTTTAAGTGATATTAACTCCATTCAGTAACTTGAGCCAAACTGAAATATATTAGAAAAGCTTAATAGTAGAATTTAATTTATAACGTCAAAAAAATTATTGATAAACGGCTCTAATAATATAATCCTACGTTTATTGCTTGTCTTGATTACTGGCCACAACGACGAGAAACCATTTAAAAATTCATTTAAATTAGAAATCTTATCATCTTCTGGTCGTTTAAAAAGTATTGGAAAAATCAATATCTTATTTCTATAAACGAAACCATTGATATGCATTTTTTTAAAATCGCTAATTAAATTCTCATTTACACTAACAATTTCAGTTTTATTTCCTGAAACATTCTCTGGAAAAAAACATCATCTACATTTCCTAAAGAATCAACGGAAAGACCAACAGAAAATATAAACTATTTTTCGGTTTATCAAATAAGTGCCGCGCTCTTAATATATTTATCCAATCTTTTCAGAATGGTAATTCTTATATTTTCTTTTTGTTTAGAAGAGGTAATGACTATTGATGTCAATTCTTCTACTTTGGATTCTTGCGAGAAACATATGTTTATAAAACTTAATAAGAAACATATACTAATATTTATTCTTTTCATATCAGTTTAATTCAGCATGTACCATTGTCTTAAATTTATAGCTATACTCTTCCAATGCCTATTTAACAAACTTTAAAATCTTGCCCTTATTGGTTCACGCGTCTTGCATGCACAAATGCTAAATTCCTAACAAAAAATTACTTTCGAAATTTACACAAATGCTTTTTTATAAAAGGGTTATCCATATAGGCATCTTTGAAACCAATACCGAGTTTCAAATTCTGTTTTGATAAATCGATGATCTGCGCATAACAAATTTGAGTTATTGATAATAACAACCCAGCTAATAATATCTTTTTCATTATTATTTTAGTTTAAACCAATTATAGAATTAGTTACAATAGCTACCCAATTTATCATATCTATCTTTATCACTATATTTCATTAATGTTTCGCCTATCATTGTTTTATTTGCATCAGTGAGTAGATCAAAAAATGAGGTTTGTTTTAAACCACCCCATGATAATGCCCACGCATCTGTATCTGATAGATTAGGAAATATACTCTTAAGTGATGTTTTCTAATCAACATCCGTTATAAACCAAATGCTTATTGGCTTACATAATATAACACGTCTATTTTTAAACTTATTTACATTCGGAAAAAGAGTTTCCCATTCTCGCAATAAAGATTGTTGATTGCTAATGTATTGATCATTTAAATTTAAGGCCATTATGGGTATAGTAACAACACAATTTTTATGATTACTAAAAAATACTTTTTCTTCATTTACTGATTTCCTAATTCTATATAAATCCATAGCATCTTTTAATTCGACATCCTCAGTTTTAGAAAAATAAATAGAATCTATCTTACCGAGGTTATTTACCGACACACTTACAGAAAAAATAAAAGCCTTTTTTATATAAGGGTTATTTATATAAGAATTTTTAAAGGTAATTTCAATTAATTTTGTTACATCAACAGTTTGTGCCAAACAAAACTGCGTATTCAATAAAACCATAGCGGTTATAATTATAATTTTTCTCATCATTTTCTTAATTATATTAAGATCTCAATTTGTCATATCTATCTTTTTTCCTAAACTGAATTATTGTTCTACCTATTAAATATTTTATTGGCATAATTTAATAAAGTTTATTTTAAACCACCCCATGACAACGTCCAAGCATCAGTATCTAATAAATTAGGTTGCGTGCTTTAAGCTAGATTTTTCAATTAACATCTCTTACAAACCAGAAACTTATCGGTTTACATAATACTATGTGCTTATTTTTGAATTTATTTACATTTGGAAATAAAGCTTCCCATTCTTGTAATAGTGAACTTTGATTACTAATAAATTGGTCATTTAGATTTAAGGCCATTACAGGTATGATAATAATGCTATTTTTGTATGCCTTAAAAAATGTCTTTTCAGTAATAACTGATTTCCTTATTCCACTTAAGTCTATAGCATCTTTCAGTTCTACATCTTTAGTTTTAGAAAAATAAACAGAGTCTATTTTCCCTAACTTATCAACCGATACATTTATAGAAAAGATAAAGGCTTTTTTTATGAAAGGGTTATGCATGTATGTATCTTTAAAATCGATACCAAGTTTCAATTTCTGTTTTGATAAATCGATGATCTGCGCATAACAAATTTGAGTTATTGATAATAGCAACCCAGCTAATAATATCTTTTTCATTATTATTTTGGTTTAAACCAATTATAGAATTAGTTACAATAGCTACCCAATTTATCATATCTATCTTTATCGCATTCTAATTGTAATCTATTGTATAGTAACTACTCAAAGTTTTACACAATACAGTACGCCTACTTCTAAATTTTCTAACTTCAGGAAATAATGTAGACCATTCTTTCAATAATTCATTTTGAAAACTGATAAATTGGTCATTCAAATTAATAATCATTACAGGAGCTATAATAACACAATTTGTATACCTTTTAAAAAAAATAGTCTTTGACATGATAGTGGCTTTTATTTTCCCAAGGTTTATTGCCTTTCCCAAATCTATATTCTCGGTTTTGGAAAAATAAATAGAATCAATATTGCCCAATTTATTCACGGCAATGTTGATAGAATATATAAAGGCTTTTCTAGGTATTAAATTATTCAGATACTCGTCCGTGACACTTATTGGTAATCCCAATTTCGATATATCAAGCATTTGTGCGTAGGAAAAACGTACTAACGATAGAAATATAACGATTGTAAATAATAATTTTTTCATAATTTTAGTTATTACAGTAGGTTCCCAGTTTATCATATCTATCCTTATCACTATATTTCATTAGTGTTTCGCCTATCAATATTTTATTGGCTTCACTCAATAAATCGAAAAATGAGGTTTGTTTTAAACCACCCCATGATAATGCCCAGGCATCTCCCTCTGATAAATTGGGGAACACGCTTTTAAGCGATGTAGTTAGCTGATTAACATAGTTCTGCGCCATGTACTCATGTTGTGGTGGTATAAGTATTTTACCCGTTGGCGATTGGGGAAATAATTTGCGCAATTCCGCATGTAACATTTCATGGTATATAGTAGCTACTGCATATTGCTCTGACCTAATGCCAGCTACATCGGTATTAAAGGTTATGGTTGAGGTCATGATTCCATTAGCATCAGGTTCTGTTCTTGATCTTGCGTCAAGGTTAGAGTTATTAAGCGAACCATCTGCAAATACTACATTATAATTTTTATTACTCCCAAAAGCATTATAAAAAAGCGTTTTTATTTCATTAACAGCATTTTTTGCTAATGCCAATGTTAGAGCATTTTTAATACATGCATTTTTAACACTGTCAATAATATCTTTAGGGCATTCTGTTTTACCTGTTGTCCCTCCAATGCATCCGCATTTTGGGTCATTATATGCTGAGCCATTAGCCACTCCTGCACAGTCGTAATTAGGAAGATCAGTCGGTGTGCCATTACCACCAGGGCCTCCTGGAGGAGGCTCAAATCCACCACCGCCACCGCCATCACCACCTGTACACACCAATAAATAGTCATAGCCCTTTACATAGGGCACACAGTGCATATAACCAGATACTCCCGTACAGCTTTCTCCATAAATTGCTGTAGGCATATAATCGCAGGTTACAGGAGAATTCATCATCACTTTGCCATTGCCATATAATTTTAGATTCAAATTCTTCAATTTTGCATTCATAGCAACCTTTATTTCATTCTCACTCGCTACCTTTATTTTCCTTTCTACACGCCCATTCTCATAACCCCAACCATTAACCAGTACCCCATTAAGATTAAAATAAAAAATGTCTCCACTAAAATCATCCATCTTCTTGTATCGAGTTTCTACAGCTGCCTCTTCTTCAGTTTTCGAAACGGTAGACATGTAACAGGCTTTCGTAATTTGTCCTGTTTTATTATCCTTAAATACCAGCAGCTTAATGTTGCTCTTTTTAACAGCCAATTCTTGTTCTTTTATGTTTATATCCGGATTGGCTTGAAAAATCCCCTCGGGATTATTTAACTTGATTTCAAAAATAGTTTCAGTTTCCTGTACATTTATATAAATGTCTTCCAGATTCGGTTGCATTGATGCAAACATGTTGTTTTTGCTATGATCCAGGTTCTTTTGTACCCAAGAACTGATAGATACAATATCCCGATTTTCTATCGTATTATCTTTCTTACAGGAATGGATTATGGTTATTGCCATTAGCAATATCGCGAAAGTAAGCACAGATTGCTTTACTGAGAGATGGGGTTTTCCCATTATTAATTTAGATTTAATGAATTAAATAACATGGTATATGAGCGAGACTAATATAGCAATAATCTTAAAATTACAAACAAATAATACAACAATGTATCGAAAAAATTAAAGCATAAAAAAGCCCGGAAAAATTTCCGGGCTCTCTAAATATTTCAATAATTTTCTTACTCTTTTTCTACCTGCATGTAGTTAAGTTCAAGAGGCGTTTTACGACCAAAGATTTTAACCATTACTTTCAGTTTTTTCTTCTCTTCGTTTACCTCTTCGATAATACCTGAGAAACCATTGAAAGGTCCGTCCATAACTTTGATGCCTTCGCCAACATAGTAAGGCACATTCATCGTTTCGCCTTGTTCGCTCATTTCATCAACCACACCTAAAATACGGTTAACTTCTGCCTGGCGCATTGGAATTGGATTACCGGCTTTATCACCTAAGAAACCAATAACGCTATTAATTCCTTTAATGATGTGTTCTAGCTCACCATCAAGAGTAGCTTCGATTAAAACATAACCTGGATAAAAGTTACGCTCTTTGGCAATTTTTTTACCATCTTTCATTTGGTAATATTTTTCCATTGGTATTAAAACCTGAGGAACCAAATGAGAGAAACCTAAACGGCTGATCTCAGCATCAATGTACTGTTTTACTTTCTTTTCTTTACCGCTAACAGCCCTTACAACGTACCACTTTAGATCGCTCATTAGTAAATATTAATTAGAAAGTGATTTATAAAAAGTATCTAACACAAATGTAGAACCTTTATCCATTGCAAAAATAACCAATGCAATAATTAAAGAAGCCACTAATACAAGAATTGCCGAACTTTGCAGTTCGCCCCAAGTAGGCCATGTAACCTTATTGGTCATTTCATCGTACGATTCTTTTATAAACTCAACTACTTTAGCCATATTTAATTTATTGAATGACTGAATGAGTAAATGAGTGAATGATAATATCCGAAAGCTAACTTTCAAATTCAATCATTCACTCATTCAATTACTCAACCATTGTTTTGAGCACGGGAACAAGGATTCGAACCCTGATCAAAGGTTTTGGAGACCTCTATTCTACCGTTGAACTATTCCCGTATTTAGAAAGCAAAGTATTTAAGTGAACTCAAACACTTTGCTTTCAGTTATTTACCTGAATCCCCTAAGGGGTTTAGGATTTTATTTTAAAATTTCAGTTACCTGACCAGCACCTACTGTTCTACCACCTTCACGGATAGCGAAACGTAGACCTTTTTCCATTGCGATAGCGTTGATCAACTTTACAGTGATGGTAACGTTATCACCTGGCATTACCATCTCAGTACCTTCAGCTAGTGAAATCTCACCAGTAACATCTGTAGTACGGAAATAGAATTGAGGACGGTATTTGTTGAAGAATGGAGTGTGACGACCACCTTCTGCTTTTGATAATACATAGATCTCAGCTTTGAAATCAGTGTGAGGAGTTACTGAACCTGGTTTACAGATTACCATACCACGACGGATATCAGTTTTCTCAATACCACGTAACAATAAACCTACGTTATCACCAGCTTCACCATAATCTAAGATCTTACGGAACATCTCAACACCAGTAACTGTAGATTTTAAGTTCTAAGCACCCATACCTAAGATTTCAACAGGATCTCCAGAGTTGATTACACCACGCTCAATACGACCAGTTGCTACAGTACCACGACCAGTGATCGAGAATACATCTTCAACAGGCATTAAGAATGGAAGATCAGTTAAACGTGGAGGAATTGGAATGTAGCTATCAACAGCATCCATTAATTCCATAATTTTTGCTACCCATTTAGCATCTCCGTTCAAACCACCTAAAGCAGAACCTTGAATAACAGGAATATCATCACCAGGGAAATCGTAGAACGATAATAATTCACGAACTTCCATTTCTACTAATTCTAATAATTCAGGATCATCAACCATATCCACTTTGTTCATGAATACAACCAATGAAGGTACACCAACCTGACGAGCCAATAAGATGTGCTCACGAGTTTGTGGCATTGGACCATCAGTAGCAGCAACAACGATAATAGCACCATCCATTTGAGCCGCACCTGTAACCATGTTTTTAACATAATCCGCGTGACCTGGACAATCTACGTGTGCGTAGTGACGGTTTGCAGTTGAATACTCAACGTGCGCAGTATTAATAGTAATACCTCTTTCTTTTTCCTCTGGAGCAGAGTCAATTGAATCGAATGAACGTGCCTCAGATAAACCTGCATCAGCTAAAACTTTTGTAATAGCTGCTGTTAAAGTTGTTTTACCGTGATCGACGTGACCGATTGTACCGATGTTTAAGTGCGGTTTACTGCGGTCAAATTTTTCTTTTGCCATTTTATTTATAACTAATTAGTAGGTTAACTTTTTATTAATTTTTATTTATTGTTTTGATGCAATGCAACACAAAAAACCTTGTCTACCCTGCATATTAAACAGATTTAACAAAGCTTTATTATCCTGAGCCAACTATGGGAATTGAACCCATGACCTCTTCCTTACCAAGGAAGTGCTCTACCGCTGAGCTAAGTCGGCTTTTTAGTTTCCAGTTCCAGTCTTTAGTTTTAACTATATTAAAACTGTTACCGATAACTGCCCACTTTCTAATTTTTATTGGAGCGGAAGACGAGGTTCGAACTCGCGACCTATAGCTTGGAAGGCTATCGCTCTACCAACTGAGCTACTTCCGCTTCTAAAAATCAGTGATTGATTGAATGAAAGAATGAGAGAATTATTCCATCATTAAAACATTTGGTCATTCATTTAAAGTGTGGGGAGAGAAGGATTCGAACCTTCGAAATCTTGCGATAACAGAGTTACAGTCTGTCCCATTTGGCCGCTCTGGAATCTCCCCATTTTTTACTTCAAAATGTTAACACTTTAAAATAAAAAGAGCCTCCTATCGGAATCGAACCAATGACCTACTGATTACAAGTCAGTTGCTCTACCAGCTGAGCTAAGGAGGCTTTAAATTTTGTGCAATGATACGAAAAATCTTCATTTTTCATACTATTAACGTGTTTTTTTAAAACTTTTATCTTTTTAAAGAACAACCCTTTTCTTATTGGCTTAACACCGTTTCCGAAAGGGAATGCAAATATACACACTTATATTTCACTTCAAAATAAATTTGAAAAAAATAATGAAGTTATTTTAGTTATTGCTCATCATACATCTGAAGGAGCTTAATAATCAATCTCTTAAAATCGAATATTTTTTTATGCCTGTCGCCCTTATAAACACGATTACAATCTGTAATCACAATAATCAACAGAAAATAACAAATAGATTAATCTCAATAAATATTAAAATTTATATCGTGAGGCAGATTTTTTCACGGAGAATTGCTTAGAAAATTAAAATTGGTCTATAGAAATTGTACGAATAGCTTCCGATTTTTTTAAATTATTTAAAGAAATTGACCCATAAAAGCTTTCATCTCAAGGTTGCATACAATTACTATTAATAAATAAAAAAAAGTCGTCATTGCGAGAAGGCTTTTTCAGCCGACGAAGCAATCCTACGACGATCGCTACCAGCGTTCGCATTAGGATTGCTTCGTTCCTTATAATGACGTTTATGTAAACAACTGATATTTAGTGTTATTTTTTTGACCATATAAGACATTCAAGGCCATACATACAAGCTTACATGTTCTTTGTATGATGTAAAGCTTAAAAGATTATTTAATGAATTAGATGTTCTTAGGTGTCTAAGGTGGTTAATTAAACTGCGTAGTCTTTAATTTTTACGACCACCTTAGACAATGTTAGCCCAATGAGTTTTGCAGAATGCAAAATCTTAAACCTAATACTTTAGAAAGTGCATATAGTACGTCATTCCTATTTTTTTCAGGCCATAGAGCTGATGGTTACTCGCAATGACGACTTTATTATAACAAAAAGAGCGGCGCATTAACTGCGTCGCTCTTTTACATTTATAATTAAGCTATTATTAATAATCAGCAGCTTCGCTCTCACTTAAAATCGCTTTATGCTCACTTAATTTTGCACGTGTTTTATCTTTATGTTTCGTAATCTGCTTTCTTAACGATTCGATGGCCAGATCTGTGGCTTCTTCAAATGATTTACATTGTTCTTTAGCGAAGAGGGTACCTCCGGGTACAATTAGTTTTATCTCACTAATTTTATTAGCCTCATCCTCTACGTTCTCTAACTTTAAATACACTTCTCCGCTAATGATCTGGTCAAAAAACTGATCAAGCTTGTTTGCTTTCTTCTGTATAAAATCTAACAACTTACTGTCTGCACTGAAGTGGATTGATTGAACTCCGATTTTCATTTTTCCTCCTTTTTTTATGCCTTTGGATGGGCTTGTTTATAAATTGTTTTTAATCTTTCGATCGAATTGTGGGTGTAAACCTGGGTTGCTGCTAAACTGGCATGGCCCAAAAGTTCTTTAATCGCATTTAAATCTGCTCCTGCATTTAACAGGCTAGTGGCATAGCTATGCCGCAGCACGTGGGGACCTTTTTTTTCATTGGTTGATACATGGTTTAGGTATGAGGTAACAATACGGTATATTAATTTCGGATATGCCGCTGCACCTGTATTGGTAACGATTAATATAAGCAAATTGTTATTAAAGTTTTGCAACTTTTTTAGGTCAATATACGTATTTACCTGATTGATAAGCTGTTTATTTACTGGAATAATTCTTTCTTTATTCCTTTTACCCAGCACCTTTATCGTTCCTGAATACATATCAATATCAGTATCTTTTAATTGCAACAGTTCAGCCAAACGGATACCGGTTCCAAAAAGCAGTTCGATGACCAAATGATCGCGAACGGAAGGAAAACTTTCATCGAAATATTGCTGTGAATCCAGTAAATGATCCATTTTCTGCGCATCTATAAATACGGGCAGCCTTTTAGGTATTTTTGGCGCCTTAATTAAAACAGCAGGATTTTGATCAATCGCTCCGGTTCGATGTAAAAATTTATAAAAGCTCCGTAAAGCAGATATTTTTCTGTTAATGGTATTTTCTGAATTTTCCTTTTCCATTAACTCAACCAGGTAACTGCGCAGATGAGTATGTTTTACTTCAGGAAAATCCAGTTCTAATACCTTAATAAATACTTCAAACTGATCTAAATCTACCTGATAAGAGGTAATGGTATGTGGAGAATAGCGCTTCTCGTGAGTTAAATAGGTGATAAAACTTTTTAGCAGCATTCAATATCTTTTTGCGGGGCATTGATATGAAGTTACAAATAGTTTTGATATAAAGAAATCATTAATTAATTGTTTATTGAAATGTATTTGATTTCTTGTTAAAAAGAAAAGTCCTTCCAATTTAACATCGGAAGGACTTTTTGTATTTATATCGTGAACAACTAAGAAGTTGTATCTAGATTCATGTTCTGAATGTAAACAGCATGTTTAATTTCAGTACGGCGAGCAACGGATTTTTTCTCGTATGCCTGGCGACTACGTAGTTCTCTCAATACACCAGTTTTTTCAAACTTTTTCTTGAAACGTTTAAGGGCTTTATCTAATGATTCGCCGTCTTTAATGTTGATAATGATCATAACGCTGAAATACCTCCTCTCGTGGTTTTTAAATTTCCCGTGTTATCGGGGCTGCAAATGTAAGCAAAATATTGAAAAATAGAAAGATTTATAAAAAGAATTTTTATTTAAATCATTAGTAGAACTTATGTGTTGTTTAGCTACATTTATATATATAATCATATATGACAACAGGTAAAAAAGTAGGTTCAATTATCGCAGTTATAGTTGTTATCGCATTAATCGCAATTTGTTACTACCGTTATTTCTTTGTTTTTGGCGAAGGTGTTAAAGCAGGAGAGTTAAACTATG
>Ga0265798_10012220_pt1 | contig 10378 bp, 9 predicted proteins | sample P3T30metagenome_FD_192430 | JGI IMG/M metagenome (GOLD analysis project Ga0265798, IMG submission 192430) | Plant litter microbial communities from East Loma Ridge, Irvine, California - P3 T30 | ecosystem: Environmental > Terrestrial > Plant litter > Unclassified | place: USA: California...
TCATCAGCCACGATATCTCGACGGTGCGCGCCATCTGCGACGAAATCGTGGTGCTGTATGCGGGGCGTGCCGTCGAAGTGGGCGCGCGCGAAGCCATGCTGCAGGCGCCATTCCATCCGTATTCGCACCTGCTGATCTCGTCGGTGCCGGAATTGCGCCAGGGCTGGCTGGATGGCTTGCCCCGGCCCGACGGTCTGCCGTCCATCGGCCCGTCGTCGGGCGCAGACCTGCTGTGCCCCTTCGTGCCGCGCTGCCCGGTGCGGATCGATGGTCGCTGCAACACCGTGACGCCGCCGCGCAGAAGGCTGCCGGACAAGGACATTTTCTGTCACCGCGAACCGGCTGAGTTGCTTTCCTGGCAAACCACGGGCGGCGTCATTCCGATCGTGCCGCAGGCTGCCGCGCCGCTGTCTGCATGAGTGCGGCAGGCGTCCATGGCCGTGGTCCTGCCTGTACCCGTGCCTGCCTCATCTGCGGAATCAGGCATGGCTGAGTCGGCCAGCAGCATGGTGGGGGCGCAGCCGGCCAGCGGCACCGGCTCGCGCGGAGCGCGCTCGGTGGAACTTGCCATCACCTACATCGAGCGGCATTTTGCCGAACGTATCGCGCTGGAGCGCCTGGCAGGCCTGGCGCACCTCAGCCTGTGCCGCTTCGCGACGGTGTTTCGCCGACAAGTGGGCATGTCGCCGTATCGTTACGTGTGTTCCACCCGCATTCGTCATGCGCAAGACTTGTTGCGCCAGGGGCACCCTGCGTCGGTGGTGGCGGGCGAGGTCGGATTTTTCGACCAAAGTCATTTCTCGCGTCACTTCAAGAGCCACTGCGGCATGACGCCTGGGGAATACGCTGCCCGCGCACGCGACGGCAAGGGCAGGGCGGCCGCATCGAGCACGCCAGTTCAGCTTGGCGCCCGTCCGAAGACTCACCCGGCCGTCTGAACCGGTTTTTGCGCAGACTCGACCGTGCGGCTGGCGATTTATCGCCTGATGGCGTTTCGGGGCCACAATACTGCAGTGCACCATTCGCCCCTCCCGGGCGATCAGCCGGTGCAGTGCAGGAGTATTCATGGCGCGCAAGCTCTCCACGCTGTTTTTTTCCATGGCGCAGCGCATGGCGCGCGACCAGCAACGGGTGCTGCGTCGCGCCACCAAGACGGCCGTTGCAGCCTCAGGCCGAACGCTGGCGCGCACGGTCAAGAACACCACCGACCCGCTGATTCGCAAGGCATTCACGACCGGCACGGGCTTGGCGAAGCCATCCGCCCCCCGCACGGGTCGACGTGTCGCGCCAGAGGCGCCGATTCCGGGCGCAGGTTCCTGGCTGGCACACATCCACAAGGGGTCGACAGCAATCGGCCAGTGGCACGGCCGGCTGGCATACCACCTGTACATCCCGTCATCTGCCCCGACCAAGGGGCCCCACGGCATGCCGTTGGTGGTGATGCTGCATGGCTGCCAGCAGACGGCCGCTGACTTTGCTCGCGGTACCCGGATGAACCGCCTGGCGGACAAGGAAGGCTTTGTGATCGCGTGGCCGCAACAATCCGCCAATGCACAAAGCCAGCGTTGCTGGCGCTGGTTCCGGCCACAACACGGTCATGGCGGCAGCGAAGCCGATGCCATCGCGTCGCTGGCCAGCGCACTGGTTGCCAAGCTCCGGCTGGACGCCGACCGTGTCTACATCGCGGGCTTATCGGCCGGGGCGGGCATGGCGGCGCTGGCGGCCTTGCGCCACCCGGACGTATTTGCCGCCGTGGGCCTGCATTCTGGCGCAGTGATGGGCGATGCCTACGACGCGGCCGCCGGCATGGCGGCGATGCGACGGGGCAGTCGGCGCGATGTCCTTGACCAGGCCCGTAGCCTGCTGGGGAACCGGGTGCCCTTTACAGGCATGCCGGCGATCATCGTGCATGGCGGGCGCGATCACGTGGTGGACGTTCGCAATGCCCGGCAGCTGGTCGAGCAGTTTCGGGATCTGAATGGCATCGACGCCACGCAGCCCCCAGCGGTGTCGGCATTGGCGGCAGGCACCGATCGGGCGTGGCTGCGCGAAGACTTGCGCGCTGGACGTCGCACCATGGTGCGCCTGGCCTACGTGCCAAGCCTTGGCCACGCCTGGAGCGGCGGTGACCCGGCAGTGCGTTTTCATGATGCCGCAGGGCCGAATGCCGGGTTATTGTTCTGGCGGTTCTTCGAAGCCAACACGCGCGCCGCCGTTGATCCGGAATTGGTGTGACCGGCATGCCCATATGGGCTGCGGACTTGGAGCGAATGAGCGAAAATAGTGACATTTGCATCCCGGCTTTGCCGGGCAGCTCGGTTTTCGATAAGCCGGTTCTCGGCAAGTACTCGACATGGCGCTCCCCTTTTTGACACGGCAAACTTTCTTGGCACCGCATACCGGACGGATCACGCCGTGACCGATTCCGATCAGTTGCGGCTGGAAGCGCTGGAAGACGAGAACCGTCGCCTGCGCGCCGCATTGGCTTTGCAGACCAGCCACCTGGCCGAAGACGCGCAGTTTCTGCTGACGTCTCACGAAGACGCACTTCGCAGTGTGTCCTGGCCGCATGGCGACGAAAATGCGCCCGATCATGCCAGCGCAACGGCCAGCTACGACAAGGTTTTGCGCGACCGCAACCGGGCGCGTCTTGGCAACGAAGTGCTGACCCGCAGCGACGAGTGGTTGCGGCTGGCCCAGGAAGCGGTCGGCATTGGCGGGTTTTCGCTGGACCTGGGCAGCAATGTGCTGACCGTGTCGCACAAGTTCTGCGAAATCTTCGGTTTGCCGCAACGCGAACACTGGACGCCCGAGGACATCGAGCGCATGTCCACCGGCGACCCGACACGGCGGCCGTCCACCGTGTACGAACGCGGCGACGGCACCATGGCGCTGGACAACGAATACCCGATTCTGCGCGCCGACGACATGCAGCAACGCTGGATCAGCCGACGCGCGCGTTACGTCTATGACGACGACGGCCAGCGCGTGGGTTTGCTCGGTACGGTGCAGGACGTGACCGACCGCAAGCGGGCCGAGTTGCGGCAGGAAGCCGTGCTGCGTCTGGGTGATGAATTGCGTCAGTCCGACAGCGCGGCGGTCGTGCATCGCCTGGGGACGGAAGTGCTCGGTCGCACGCTGGAACTTATCCGTGCGGCCTACGGCGCCGTTGACGAGCACGGCGGGGTCATCCGCATTCTGTCCGTCTGGACGCGCGGCGATCAGGCCCCCGACATTCCACAGGTACTCCCGCTGAACGAGGACTTCCAGCCCTTGCTCGCGCCCTTGCAGGCCGGCGCCATCGTCACCTTGCACGATGTCCGCACCGATCCGCGGACCAAACAATACGCCGACCAGTGGGCCAGCTACCACATCCGCTCGGCGCTGCTGGTGCCGGTGATGGAACGCGGCAGCCTGAGCGCCGTGGTGTTGCTGCACAGTGGTTATCTGCGTCAGTGGACCAGCAGCGACCTGGCGTTCGCGCGTCATGCGGTCGACCGGGTGCAGGCTGCGCTCAAGCGCCTGACGGCCGAGGCCACGCTGCGCGAAACCGAGTTGCGCCTGCGTCTGAGCCTGGATGCCGCAGCCATCGGGGTATGGGACTACCGACCGCAGGACGGTCGCGTCTTGTGGGACAAGCAGCTGAAGGAAATCGCCAGCCTGCCGGACATCATGCATGCCGAGACGCTGCCGGCACTGCTGGATGCCTTCCACGAGTCGTATCGCGACACCTTGCGCGACAGCTTTGCGGCTGCGGTGCTGGGCGACGGCGGTGGACGCGTCAGCATCGAAGGGCGGCTGCAAGGCTGCCCGGCAGACGCCCGCTGGGTGCAACTGACCGGTGGCCGCCTGTTCAACGAGGATGGTTCGGTACGCCTGATCGGGGTGGTGCGTGACATCACCGCCGACGTGCGTGCAGCCGAATTGTTGCGGGAAAAAGCCGACGAGGCGCTGTCGCAGCGCAAGATCCTGGTCGACATCCTGCAATGCACGCCCGACCTGATCGCGGCGATCGGCCCCGACTACCGCTTCCTGACTTTCAATCCGGCATATCGGATCGAATTCGAACGTTATGTGGGCCTGCCACCGCGCATTGGCGCAACGGTGCACGAGTTTGTGCAACGGCTGACAATCGCGGATGCCTCCACCGAGATCGAGCGCTGGACCCGGGCCTTGGCGGGTGAAGCCATCACCAGCACCCATGCCCTGATCGAGCCGGACGGCACCAAACGCAGCTTCGAACAGCGCTTTACTCCCTTGTTCGATGCGCAGGGCGAGCGGCAAGGGGCCGTGCAGTGGTCGCGTGACGTGACCGAGCGTACTCAGACCGCCCAGCGCCTGATCGAGGCCGAGGCCGCCTTGCGCCAGTCGCAGAAGATGGAGGCCATCGGCCTGCTGACCAGCGGCATTGCGCATGACTTCAACAACTTGCTGCACGGCATGGTCACCGCCTTGTCGATCATCAAACGGCAATTGGCCAAGCAGGGTGGCGGCACGCTGGAACGTTATGCGGACATGGCGACATCCGCGGCGCATCGCGCAGCGGCGCTCACGCATCGGCTGTTGGCTTTCTCGCGCCAACAACCGCTGGACCCGAAACCGGTCGACACCAACCAGCTGGTGTCGTCGATGGAAGACCTGTTCCTGCGCACGTCCGATTCCGGCATCAAGCTGGCCGTGACCCTTGCCCCGGACCTGTGGCTGACCCGCTGCGACGCCAATCAGCTGGAAAACGCCTTGCTCAACCTTGTGGTCAATGCCCGCGACGCCATGCCGAACGGTGGCTTGCTGCGCATCTGCACCGCCAATGCCAGCATCGGCGTAGGCGAAAGCGGTTTGCACCGGGAACTGGAACCGGGCGACTACGTACGCCTGACGGTGGCAGACGAGGGCGTCGGCATGACGCCCGATGTCTTGGCGCACGCCTTCGACCCCTTCTTCACCACCAAGCCGCGCGGTCAGGGCACGGGGCTTGGATTGTCGATGATCTACGGCTTCGTGAAGCAGTCCGGCGGCCATGTGCAGGTCGACACCGCGCTGGGCAAGGGCACGGTGTTCGACGTGTACCTGCCGCGCTACGCGGGTCAAGCCGCGCTTGCGCAGGACGACGCGCCGCAGGCGCCGACCGGCGCGAGCGGCAACGGCTACGTGGTGCAAGTGGTCGAAGATGACGACGTGATCCGCACACTGACGGTCGAGGCCTTGCAATCGGCCGGCTACCAGGTCTTGCAGGCGGCCGACGGGATTGCCGGCCTGGCCTCGCTGCAGGGCGCCCCGCGGCTGGATGCGCTCGTCACCGACGTGGGCCTGCCCGGCTTGAACGGCCGCCAACTGGCCGACGCCGCGCGCCTTGGCCAGCCCGGCCTGCCGGTACTGTTCATGACGGGCTACGCCGAAAGCGCGGTCATCACCAGTGAAACACTGGCCCCGACCATGGAAATGATCATCAAGCCTTTTGCGATGGAATTGCTGCTTGAGCGGGTGGGCGTATTGATTGCCCAGGGTGCCCAGCGCGTCGAAGGCGCTGCGCAGGCAGGCTGAGCCGCGCGGCCGCCTACCATTTCAAGCGCGATTTCAAGCATGAATTTCCAGCGCAGAGCGCGTCACCCCGGAGGAATGCATGAGTGTTGAGCACGCAGGGATCGTCAAGGTCGCCATCGTCACGGCAGGCGGCAGCGGCATGGGCGCCGCCGCAGCACGTCGCTTGGCGGCAGACGGCTTCAAGGTGGGGATTCTTTCCTCGTCGGGCAAAGGCGAGACCTTGGCCGAAGAACTGGGCGGCATCGGCGTCACCGGTACCAACCAATCCAACGACGACCTGCAGCGTCTGGTCGACCAGGTGATGTCCGCCTGGGGCCGCATCGACGTGCTGGTCAACAGCGCCGGACACGGCCCGCGCGCGCCGATCCTGGAGCTGACGGACGAGGACTGGCACAAGGGCATGGACGTCTATTTCATGAACGTCGTCCGGCCGACGCGCCTGGTGACGCCGATCATGCAGAAGCAGGGCGGCGGCACCATCATCAACATCTCGACCTTCGCGGCGTTCGAGCCCGATCCTGTATTCCCGACCTCGGGGGTGTTCCGGGCAGGGCTGGCATCGTTCACCAAGCTGTTCGCGGACAAGTACGCGGCGGAAAACGTACGCATGAACAATGTGCTGCCGGGCTTCATCGACAGCCTGCCCGAGAAGCCGCAGTTCCGTGAACGCATCCCGATGGGGCGCTACGGCAAGGCCGAGGAAGTCGCGGCGACCATTGCTTTCCTGGCTTCGCCGGGTGCGGGCTATATCACCGGGCAGAACATCCGCATCGACGGCGGGATCACGCGCTCGGTGTGATGGCCGCAAGAAAGGTCAGGCCGGGTAGCTTGGGGCTGGAAATGCTCGCGCCCATCCACCGCCATCGGCAGCTTCGGTTAACGCTGCCTGCTGCCAACTGATGACGTGCCGTCCAGCATCAGCCGGCCTTTCTGCCAGACAGTGCTGCGCGGGTCAGCCTGTTTTGGGGCGGATACCATCCCCGCCCGGGTCTCGACTGCTTGGGATGCAGGGACGATCACGCGGCCGCTGTCGACGCTTACCTCCACCGCGCCTTCCTGCACCGACACCTGCGCACCATCGACCTCGTTGCGAATGGTGAACACGGCGCCCATGTTGCGCACCTGGGTTCGCCGTGCCTGCACCACGAATGGCCGCCAGCCATCCGCCACGCGGAAGGCAGCTTCACCCTCGAGCAGGGTGAATCGGTGACTGAAGAGCCGGCTGTCGATATCCAGCTGCGTGTCTTCATTCAGCAAAATCACGCTGCCATCGGACAAGGTGACGCTGGTCTGTTCGCCGGGCGCCGTCACCACGCTGCGCGTCTGCCAGGCAGGATCGACCATGCCAAGCGCGAGCGCTGCTAGCGACACCAGTGCAATCGCACCGGCTTTCAGACGCCCGCGATGGTTCATGCGGCTTAAAACGCTTCCAGCACGACTTGTTCGTGGTTCACGGCGGCCGGGGCGGCGAAGTAGCTGCCGACCAGTTGACGCCATTGCGTGTAGTTCTCGGATTCGCGGAAGTCGACCATGTGGTTTTCCACGGTTTCCCAGCCCACCACCAGGGTGTAGGACAGGGGCGATTCGATCGACTTCAGCAGCTTCATGCTCAGGCAACCCTTCGAGCTTTTGAACAGAGGTGCTGCCTTGGCCACGCAAGCTTCGAAGTCTGCCTCGGAACCGGCCTTGATCGTGAGGTGGGCGTATTCGTAAATCATGGTGTCTATTCCTGTGGGAAGTCGGGCGTCAGCAGCAGGCGCCGTCGGGGGTGTCTACGATACCGCAGCAGACCCGGTGCTAAGCTCGTCCCATCCTTGTTTTTCATCGGGCAGGTATGTCTATGCACTCCCATCCCGGCGCCACAGGCACGATCGATCGACAGAACGATTCCACGACTGCTGATCCCGGCGCGGCCTCCGCGCCCGACCATCACGCAGACCCGTTTGCCGAACAGACTCCATCTGCCGCATCACCGCTGATCGCCCTCGATCGCCTGCGTGACTTGCTGGCCGGGTCGCGCAACTGCTTCGTGCTGACCGGGGCCGGGTGCAGCACTGCGTCCGGCATCCCCGACTACCGGGATCTGGACGGCGCCTGGAAGCGGCCGCCGCCCATGCAATACCGCATGTTCATGGACCAGCCGCTGTCGCGGGCCCGTTATTGGGCGCGCAGCATGATTGGCTGGCGCCGCTTCGGGTCGGCCAAGCCCAATGCCGCGCATGAAGCGCTGGCGCGCTTCGAGGCGGGCGGCGGCATGTCTTTGCTGCTGACGCAGAATGTTGACGGTCTGCACGAGCAAGCCGGCAATCGCGAGGTCGTAGACTTGCATGGACGCCTGGACCGGGTTCGCTGCATGCAGTGCGAAGCACGCAGTCCTCGGGCGGTGTTTCAGCAGCGGCTGGAAAGCGCCAACCCTGACTGGGTGACGCTGGACGCTGCGGTGGCGCCGGATGGCGATGCCGACCTGGGTGACTTCGATTTTGCGCAGTTCGTGGTGCCGCCCTGTGCGGTATGTGGCGGCATTTTGAAGCCGGACGTGGTGTTCTTCGGCGAAAACGTGCCGCGCGATCGTGTCGAGCACGCCATGCAGCGCCTGGCAGGTTCCGACCTGATGCTGGTGGTGGGGTCGTCCTTGATGGTGTATTCGGGCTATCGCTTTGCCACCGCGGCGGCGGCAAGCGGTATCCCGATCGTGTCGATCAACATCGGGGTCACGCGTGCCGACCCCTTGCTGGCCTTCAAGGTCGAGGCGCCGTGCGGCGAGGCCTTGTCCATGCTCTGGCCGGGGTAATACGGCTCGGAAACCTGCTGCGTCTTACAATGTGCGCCCGACTTTGCGGATGAACCATGCCAACGCCTGAATCGCAACACGCTGACTCCTCGCTGTTTGCCGGCTCCTTGTTCGGCGATCCGCTGTTCGATCCCGATCATCCGCTGGTCGATCCGACAGGAGATCCGCTGGTGGATCCCGTGGTGAGTTCGGCGGTGACAACAACTGCCGCGCAGGCACTCGCAACAACTTCCGCGCCGGCACTCGCATTGGCGGCACCGGTCGCCGAGCTTCATGCTGACGATCTGCGCCACATGCGCCACGCCATGACGCTTGCCCGGCAGGCCTGGGATGCCGGTGAAGTGCCGGTGGGCGCACTGGTAGTCGGCGCCGACGGCACCGTGATGGGGGAGGGCGCCAACGCGCCCATCGGCGGATCCGACCCCACGGCCCATGCTGAAATCATCGCCTTGCGTGCTGCGTGCAGCAAAGCCGCCAACTACCGCCTGCCCGGCGCCACGCTTTACGTGACACTCGAACCCTGCGCGATGTGCATGGGCGCCATGTTGCACGCGCGTCTGGCCCGTGTCGTCTATGGCGCGCCTGATCCCAAAACGGGCGCGTGCGGCGGGGTCATCGACCTGCCGGCTGTAGGTGCCTTGAACCACCAGACCACCGTCGTCGGCGGGGCGCTGGCGGATGAATGCGGCGAAATGCTGCGTGCCTTCTTTCGCGAGCGACGACTGCGCAGCCGCGAGGCACGCGTGCCGGGCTTGTAAGCTCGGGTCATAATAGCGGTCGTCCTTTACTGCGCTGCCGCGCTCCGCGACCCCTCCATGGCCAAAAAGAAAGCTTCGTCCGCCGTCAGTTCCACGCCTGCCGCCGCACACGATCACTCCCATCACGATCACGTCCATGGGCAGGAGTGCGGTTGCGAGACGCACGGCGAATTCGAGCTTGCGCACGACGCAGCCTTCGACGCTTCGTACACGCCGATTCCGCGCAAGAAGCTGGGCATCTACCTGGTATCGCCCTCGGGGGCCGTTGACCCCGACGCCATCGCCCGGGCACGCGTCGTCTTGCCCGAACACGGCTTCAAGGTGTCCGTGGACCGCGCGGCACTGTCGCGCAGCCAGCGCTTTGCCGGCACCGACGCGCAGCGCCTGGCGGGCCTGCACCGGTCTGCCATGCAAAAACACGAGATCGTGATGGCGACCCGTGGCGGCTACGGCATGACGCGCCTGCTGCCCCAGATCGACTGGAAACTGTTGGCCGATAGCGGCAAGAAATTCGTGGGTTACAGCGACTTCACGGCGCTGCAGCTTGGCCTGCTGGCCCAGACCGGTGCGGTCAGCTACGCCGGCCCGTGCGCCGCCGGCGACTTCGGCGGCAAGAAGGTCGACGACCTGACTGCTGACATCTTTGCGGAAGTCATGCACGGCGAACTGGAAATCCTCAGCTTCGATGCACCGGATGCCGACCCGGTAGACTGCCGCGGCATTCTGTGGGGCGGCAACCTGGCGATGGTCACATCACTGCTTGGCACGCCCTACATGCCCAAGATCAAGGGCGGCATCCTGTTCCTGGAAGACGTCAACGAGCATCCGTACCGCGTCGAACGCATGTTGGCCCAGCTGCTGCAATCGGGCCTTCTGGCCAAGCAGAAGGCCATCGTGCTCGGCAATTTCACCGAATACCGCCTGAGCCCGGCCGACGCCGGCTACGACATGAAAGAGACCATCGCCTGGCTGCGCCGCGAAAGCGGGCTGCCGGTAATCACCGGTCTGCCTTTCGGGCACACCCCTTTCAAGGTCACGCTGCCGGTGGGCGCCAAGATCGGGCTGGCCACCGAAGACGGCGTCGCCCATCTGGTGATCGACGAACACACGCACTGAGCACTGGCTGGCTGCGCGTGACGCGACCGTCTTGGGCGCGCGTTGCGCGCAGCGACTTTGCGGTGCAGCTATGCCCCCTGATACAATCCCAGGTTGCTTTCAGACTTTCTAAGTTGCCATCGCTGTGATCTCAACCGCAAACCTCACCATTCAGTTCGGCCCCAAGCCCTTG
>Ga0265798_10012223_pt1 | contig 10376 bp, 11 predicted proteins | sample P3T30metagenome_FD_192430 | JGI IMG/M metagenome (GOLD analysis project Ga0265798, IMG submission 192430) | Plant litter microbial communities from East Loma Ridge, Irvine, California - P3 T30 | ecosystem: Environmental > Terrestrial > Plant litter > Unclassified | place: USA: California...
AGGGGGAAAAGGGAGGGGGAGAGGGAGAATCAGAGGAGGGTCGGGCAGAGTAGTGAGGAGCGGAGGGGGATGGAGCGGCGGCGGCAGCTGCGTGAGGATCGGCGGCGGCAGGAAGGTCAGGGTGGGAGCGGTGCGGATGGTGGGTTTTTGAGGAGTATTCTGAGGAGGACGCAGAGGGATGCTGCTGCTGCCCCTGCTGCTGCCGCTACTCTGCACCAGGCGCCTGCGCCGAGAAATCGGGTGACGTTGTCTTTGGGTGGGGAGGGGGGGGGGCCGGTCGTGATGCAGGGGAGGGTTAGTCCGAGGACGAGTCCTACTATGAGATCCGGTCTCAGGACGAGTCCTACTTCCAGGTCGGCTTCCAGGACGAGTCCCACCAATAGATCAGACCCGAGGACGAGTCCCACTACCAGGTCGGCTCCGAGGACTAGTCCTACTAGCAGACCGAGTCAGAGATTCCCGACTGGTGTGCCTCCCAGGAAGCCAGTTCCGACGAGAGCTATGCAGAGCAGTGGAAACGGGCTTGCGAACCAGGGTGCTGGGATCATTCTAACGAGGCGCGAAAGGATTCTGTCGACGAGGAGCGACGAAGGCAGCGTTTCGACGAGGACGAGGTCGAATGTGAGGCAGAGGACGATGTCTGATGGAGATCACAGCCGGGGGCATCCGTACGATTATCCGAGCTTGTGGTGGAACGGGATCTGAGTGTGTGTTTGTCGGGAATACTTTTCGGTATGGCGTGTCTTGTTCGCCCATTGGGTTTTGCTCGTTGTTGCGTTGGTTTCGTGTGTATCTTGAAGACTTCGGAGTCAATGCTGTATTTTCTTCCAATGCAATTGGTTTCTCACTGCTCTCGGGAACAGTAGGCGCTTTTGAGAATGGTGACTATAATTCTTTTCTTTTTCAACATTAGCTGCTCGATTTTATAAGAGCTTGGGTTGATCGAGCCATCTCACCGCCGCCAACGGGCATTAGACTAATTTAGACCGCAGTGGCACCTCTCATGTCCAGGAAGTGTCTTTCCGTTCCCTCTTTTGCCGGGTCCATAGCGATTCTCGGCAACACGACGAGACGCTTTCCTGGAGGCTTTCCCGGCAAGACTCAAAGAGTCCTCTCAATGGCAGAACATCGACTTTTCCAGAAGAAGATTGCCGGTATCACCACGTGAGCATGCATGCCACCAGCGAGAGTGCCGATTCGCGCAAGGGCTTGCTCACTGGCATTAGTGCAAACACCAAGATCGAAAGACGGAATGATAGCAAACCACCAAAACATCGACACGGCCAAGTTTGGAGTCTCGGCCCACAGTCGGCTGTGAGATCGTCAAGTGCGTCCTTTGATGCAAGACCAACACACTTGGTGGCCGTCACAATTCGGTGTTGCAATCAGTCACAAGAACAGTTTCTCCACGACAGTCTTTTTGGACGCATTTCGTATTACAAGGTCCAGAAAGAGTAGGAAGTCGACCAAGCGACGACAAGCGAATTGTTGGTCTGCTGTCGCTTCGGCCTTCAGCTACCTATCCAGAGTCCAGAGAAAGCAGGGACATTCTAGTCAACTGTCTCTTAGCGAAATCGTCCATTCGAAGGAATGTTGTACAAGGATAATTGTTCCTGAGCTCGACGAGATTGGATCGCACTAAGCGTAGGATTATATTGCCCGATACCTATTCTTCAGGCTTTTGAATCCTGCAGTCTGAATTTCGTGTTGTTTCAATCTGTTAGCATTGTTGTTGGTGGCTTGAGCGAAGGAAGACGTGGTCGTTTTAGGCGCGTCCAAATTTAGACTGTAGGCTTCAAAAGTGGGTCTTTCTGCAGCTCTACCGACCTTGCAACTCCTGCGCCTCGTCTTGACTCTCGTATAGTGTCCACCTAAACTCATACCACCACCAAAATGTAGGTGTTGGTAGGGCTGTGCTTTCCAACACCTACGACAGGGAATGCTTCGAGCGGTGTTGCTACTGTGGCCGTTGCACGACTGCGGCTGAAGACAAGGTAGGAGATGGACCGGAACATTGGCCATGCTCATCATCTTGGAGACGAACCAAAGGCTTAGCGATGTTGTCGAAGATGGTATAAAGACATTCGAGTTGTCCACTCTGGAGTAGCTTGCCCTCATCATCAACATCAACAGCAAAAGCAAAAGCATCGGAAGCATCAACAACAACCGGAACAATTCCATCTACCCACAACATCTTCGATCGACCATCCATCGACACTCAACCCCAACACACCAACCTCGTCAATCTTCCCCAAAACAGCCAAAATGGTCTCCTTCAACACCATCCTCGCCTCAGCCGCCGCCCTCTCCAGCACCCTCCCCCTAGTCCTGGGAGCCGCCACGCTCCCCCGCCCCCAAGACAGCGACTCCGCCATCTCCCGCCGCCAAGCCAGCTGGGACGAATACCACCAGCTCAACGAGCTCTTCGCCGAGCAAGGCCTCTGCCGCTACTACCTCGATCCGACGTCGCGCGACGGCCTCTGGCCCTGCCGCCAGTACTGCGGCGCAGACGCCACCTCGCTGACCTGCAACGGCAACGCCAACGCCGCCACGGACCCGTCGACGGTCTCCAAGAACCCCGACGGCGAGCGCTGGACCCCCGGCGAGTGCTGGTGCTCGAACCCGGCGCTGGAGAAGATCGTCGAGTTCACCGCCGAGGGCCTGTCGGAGCTTCCGGGCATCACCTGCGCCGTCTGGCTGCAGGCCGCCAAAGAGGCCGTGAAGCTGGGTTCTTACGCCATTCCCGGTGTTGGACCCGCGGCCACGGCGGCCAAGTACATTATCAAGAGCGTCAAGCTCGCTGATCTGATCGGCGGCAAGGACGGCTGGAACAACTTCATCGAGGAGACTTGCGGCATTGAAGAGTGGGATTTCAACTTGATGAGCGCTGCTTTCGACATCTTCCAGCAGGCTCCTGACGACGCTGCCGCAAGCAAGTAAGCCTTTCTTTGGGGGGAGTTTGGGTGAAATTTGCAGAGTGCGAAGTTGAGCGAACGCGGTTGATCGGAGAACTTGCAAGGGGTTTTGGAGCTGGAGCTTATTTGTTCGATTGGGGCACGAGACTATCTATAGATTTTGCTTAACAATGGTCAGGTGCAATAGAGTCATTTTTACCTTGTTCAATTCGAAGCTTGGCTTGTTTCCGGCATCTGCAACAAAATCTCAAAATGTCCGTGTTCTTTTCGACCCCTTTCAAAATCTGCTTAAGAAAAGCTGACGTTGGCTTCAAGACTCGATTCGAGCTCTCGAGCATTCAACGAACAATTCGCGATTCAGGCCACAAGTCGACACCTTTGTCAAGTTGTTGTCTCAGGATCTTCAGCCTCGAGACATCGGTCCGACTTCAACCGCTTTTTGAAGACTAAGAGAGAGAGAGAAATATCTCGTGGAAAATGTATCATCCGTGTACCCCAACCCTAACCCTATGACGGACGAGCAAAAGACGCACTACTGGATATTATCAGAAGAATCCATTCGAGATTCCGGAAGTATTGAGTCTCGCCTATGAATTGTTCGACTATCGACTTACTCGTCCTGCTGGTCAAAACATCCAGAATGCCATTACTCAACGAAAACCAACGGATAGTCCGTCAACACCTATCGGCGGCCTTCCACGGACGACAGCAGAGGAGACGAGTTACGGACAAGAGACGTTAATGATCTCAATTACCAAAAATATTATTCGAATGTGCGCGTACGCTACCAAAAAATACCAGCACGAAGGCCAATGCTATGCTAGTATCAAGAGATAAAGAAAACATACAATCCGTCAAGACGGGAGCCAGCACTTAGTAAACCGACTGGCCCCTCACGCCACCAGCCTCAGCCTCATACCCCGTCCCACTCACGTCATGAATCCCATGCTGCGCACTCGGCGGCGGCAGATTATCAATCCTCTGCTCGCCCTCCATACCCGCCGCGTCGGCCTTGCGAATATTCCGCGCGCCAGGCGCCAAGTGCAGGGCATCCGCAGTGACGAGGTCTTCGCCCTGGGGAGGGACCCACTTTGTGCTCTGGCGGGGCGGGACGTGCATGATGTACATGGTGTCGATTTCCTCGAGGGAGCGGCCGCGGGTTTCGCAGAGGAAGAAGTAGACGACGACGGCGCCGAGGAAGTTGCAGGCCGCGAAGACGTAGCCGTAGCGGTAGTCGATGGCGCCGGTGATGAAGGGGGTGAAGAAGGAGATGAGGAAGTTCCAGATCCAGTTCGAGGCCGTCTGTGATTGTATTAGTAAATATTGTTGTCAAGTATGGGCATGAAGGGTGCACCTACAGCTAGACCCATTGCTTGGGCACGGTAGCGAGTTGGGTAGAGTTCTCCGACAATCGCCCAGACGATAGGGGCCCAGGTCATCGCGTAGCCGGCAATGAAAAGACAGGCGAAGGCGATCATGGCAGAGCCAGCTTCGGGGGTGTTCTGGGGTGTTTGCTGATCCAGAGCAAAGTGTCCAACGCTGGCGAAGACCATGAAACAGCAAAACATCCACAGGCCACCGGTAATCAAGGCGCGTCTCCTGCCGAACTTCTCGACAACATACGTTCCCGGTATCGTCATGGCAAAGTTGATGCCGCCGAGAATCATCGAAGTCTGGAAAGAGTCGTCCAGACCGGTTGCTGTGAAGATGGTTGTGCCGTAGTAGAAGAAGAAGTTGGCGCCGGTCAATTGCTGCAGCGCTTGCATGCTGATACCGAGCAGAGTGCGGTACATCATGCGTGGACCGGTGAAGACTTCGTACCAAGGGTGCTTTCCGCCACCAGCATTCTCGGCATCGAGCTTGGCCTTGATCTCGCGGATCTCGCGGTCAACTTCCCAGTGGTTCTCAGGGACGCCGTAGGACTTTGCGATGGTGGTTCGCGCGCTCTCGATCTTTCCCTTGCGGTACTCCCAACGGGGCGATTCGCGGAGGAACATGATGCCGATCGCCATGATGACTGACCAGATGAAGCCGACGCCCATGGGGATTCTCCAGGAAGATGGGTTCATTTGAGATTTGGTGCCGTAGTTGATGCAGTAGGCGATGAAGATGCCGAGAGTGATGAATAGTTGGTAGCACGAGACCATGCTACCACGAATTTGACGGGGTGCGGTCTCGGATTGGTACATGGGAGTGAGAACGGAAAGTGCGCCAACTCCCAGACCTGCGACCCAGCGGCCGAGTGCCACTTGATACCAAGTTGTCAGGGTAGTCATCTGGATAACAACACCAACACAGAAGATGATGTTCCAGAAGACAATGGCAAGTTTCCTGCCGAACGCGTCTGCGATCGGTGCACCAACGATGGCGCCAATGAGGGTACCGATGGACAGCAGGCCAACGATTGTACCAGAGCGAACCTTTGAGAATGCAGGAGCGCCTGTATCGGGATCCGTTGTGTCTCCGAATCTCTTGAGAAAGTCGTCCATCTCGAGGAAGCCTGAAATCTGACCGGTGTCGTAACCGAAGATGAGACCACCGAGAGACACGATCATGATCATGGCAAAGATGCGAGGAGTGAAGAGCTTGACCGGCGAGCTGGTGTCGACATTGGCCTTCTCCAGCTCTGCCGAGGCAGGAGATTGTGTTCCAGTAGGCATGTCGCCATTCTGAGGAGCGGGAGGCTCATTGCGCCTCAGTTGGGATAAGATTCCCATGTTGCAATGCTGGAGGGTAGAATGTGAGGAGAACGAGGTGTTGCTAGGTGTTGCAAGAGGGTCGGAGCATCACAAACGACTTCCATCGGGGAGTGGAGGCATTATAAGAACGCGGGCAATGTGGTGGACCCAGATATTCCCCATGGCCCATGGTCGCTGCCCACAATTCCACCCCCATCAAAATCACCCACCGTCATCCCGCACGCCGCCCTCGCTGTTGCGACGCTGCCCACGAGGGCTCGTCCGGGGATGCCGCGATTGAGGTTACTTTTCGGAGCGCGTGGTCTGGTTGATGGAGCCATGACCGCATTTTGCAAAAAGAAGTTCGGACGGCGAGGAAGTGTAGAGGCGCGGATTGGCCGGAGCCGGTCTTAGACAGATCCACCAGGCCGAGTCAAGCGAGAAGCGAAAAGCTTGGGCGGCGACTTGACGCGTCGAAGCTTCGACCGTTCTCTTGGACGCTCGTCTTAGTCTTGGTCATCATCAAGAGATGTGCATAATCAAAGGCCGGCAGGTGGAGCGTCCGCGGCCGCGTATCGGTTTTGGGTGATGGGCAGAGATTGGCACGATTGCAAGCCTCCCCGGCAGGATGAAGAAACATCAGCCACATCAGCCATCTGCCGAAGATCGCGTGCCGAGGAGAGACGATATCATGAGGACGGAGTAATAGGACGTCATCGGGGGCCGTATCGCTCGATCCATGCTACAGTAGAGTTTTGAAATAGGGCTGACAAAAACGTCTCATATCCGGCTATCCACTTTGCCACGCTATCCGGCCAAAAGTAGTCGGTTTGAAGAAAACGACTGGTGCTTTGCTGTTCTGCCATGCCTGTCATTCCGGCGCAAGATCACGCAAGTGAAAGGCATTTACCGCGGAGCCAACCTTGTCGGGCTGACAGGCGAAAACGGCAATGCACAATGTGAAAGACGGTAGTCTGCCATGTTCTCACATCAGAGATCCGGAACTTCACGGTTGCTGGAAAGTCCACGTGAGGATATTGATCAAGGGAAGAAACTTCCGGAATCCGCAATATCCATGGCTGTGGGCCACGGATCTGATACCACGTGCAATCATCTCCTGCATATGCCTTCATCATATTATGGATGCCGATCAACCTTCAGAAGACGCAACGTCGAGGTTCGCGCGCGCATGAATCTGAGCCAGAAAACCTGAGCCATCCTGTACTTGCCCCCATCCTTGTCGCTATCTCGACTGACCGGTGAACACAACACACCCACAATACGAAGTAAAGCTTACCCTAAGGACCCCAATAGACACCTCAACGGACTCCCTACCATCACGATATTTGTCGTCGTCGTCCCCGCGCTCTCCCCACAAGACGCTATCCACGACATCTCCAACATCCACGGTGCCAACTCGGCGAATGCGTTGGCATGTGCGATGTCTTCTGTGTGGAGGACTGCGGAGTCCCCATGGCAGTGATGCACAGAGCCCTGAAGGTAGGCGGACGCTTCGGATGGACTCTGTGTCGGACCGATTTGTAAGCGCTTTTCTTCCAACTGACCTAAGAGGAACATTTTGTTTAAAGATGTTTCCTATCCCGTACGAGCCTTGATGTCACGGAAATTTACTTGCCATCTCTTGTCGACAATGGTCATTTGCCGTAACGTTCGACGACGACGTTTCTCCTTTGTGCCATTGCAGTCAAGTGGGATAGCCATTTCAACCTCGCTGTTGATGATGATGCTCACCTAGTCTTTCGTGCCAGACGTTACTATGATGGCTGAAGCGAATCTCTGCGACGACATCGCATAGCACATGCCCGCGACCACGCCTCGCATCCGGAATATCTGCGGGTTGATGAGTACTGTCGGGGTCGACTCATCATGACCCAACATCGGGCCGCCTGACGAGAACCTTCCCACCAATCTCATCTGATGATATATCAACCAAGCTCTGGAACACTGCAATCCGTCTTCCGCCGCACTTGACCCCGGGCAATTCTGTCTTTGACCATTCTGAAGGAGACCGCGGTAAGAACGGGCTCCTGCGAGGATACTATTCATGTCTGGGGTCACTGAATGCTGGTCAACACCAACCTACTATTACCTGTCCAGCCTATCCAGTCACGAGTTGAATCCGAACTGCGTATCCAATCTCGACGAGATGTGAGTCTGCCGCTCCAAAGCAGCCCATTAGACGCGTGGATTCGACGATTTCTATAGTATTCAACATGGTCCGTCGACCGTCAAATTTGGCCATCCAGCCAATCCCTACAGCTGATGATCGCGAGCCAGCACATGGATAGCAACACGATAAGGTAGGCGGCGATCGAACCCAGCCTGATCCTTGGGAACCCACGTGGCTGTCGTTGATTTCTTGACGAGATTGCAGGCAGCCATTAGCGCCGGGTGAACCGCTACCAACGAGAGTCTTGGGAGTCATCATTCAGGCTCACACCACTTCCGAGCTCCCCGCGCGTTTTATCTGTGTAGGACAGAACTGTAGACAGCCATTAGCGCCATGTAATTGCTGCCAACGAGAGCCTTGGAAGTCGTCCAGGCTCACACAACTCCCGAACTCTCCGCGCCTTTTATCAACGTAGGACAAACCTGCAGCCATCCGTTAGTGTCGTTGAATGGCTACCAATGAGAACCTCGTCCATGATAAGTCCAAGGCAGTGGTTGTTGGATGCTTCCGGTCAGCGTCAACAGGCTCTCCCCAGGAAGCGAGATCCGTGGATGGCTAGTTTGTAATATGAACACTCGAAGCTATATAAAAAGCTGACCTAGCCACGAGCTCTGTAAGCATGATTACAGATAGTACAAGAGATTCGCGCTCGCTGATACAAAACCCTGTAAGCAAACCACTGCTCTTCCCGTAAAGCAGTGTTCTCCTTGCGGACGCCTTGTATTCTTTTTACAATTTTTCCCCAGAACGTGGTACGCCGAGCTTCCCTCCATGGTCATCTCCTCTCTCCCCTCGGTCAGAGACCAATTCCTGCAGGTATATGTCGACGCCTGAGCTGCGGAGATGTCCCAGCGCGACTCTTTCCACTCCGATTCCACCTCATCCCCACCTCCAAGAGCGTCCCACCCATCCATCCTGACAGAAGCTCCCCCCACACTCACTTCTTCGCACCCCCAGCCCCCGTAAGCCTCAGCACAAAGTTGACGACAATCGCCAACAACAGCGCAACGGCCAGCACGGTGGGCCCAAAGCGATCGTCGAAGCCGCCCTGCCCTCGCATGCGGATGCTCTTGGCGCGCCAGTGGAAAGTGACGAGAGCGTAGACCATGGCGGCCAGGGCGACGAGCGTGAAGAGGCCGGCGCTGATCTGGCCGACGCGGTCGCCGAAGTTGAGCAGGCCGACGGCCAGGCCGCCGAGGATGACGGTGAAGTTGAGCCAGGAGAGGAAGGTGCGCTCGTTGGCGAAGAAGACTTTGGGCTCGACGCGGGTGGGGAGGGCGATGCGTTTGCCTGGGGAGGTTCGGATGGGGTTAGTGGGTGTTGGAGGAGGGTATTATTGGGTGAGGAATGTATTGTATATGGTACGTACCGGGAGCGGTTTGGAGTAGTGGTTGGCTCGACATGGTTGGTGTCTGATGTGTTTGTTGTGGTTTGTTTTGGCGAGGCTTTCAATGGGCGTTCGGCGGCTTCGAATTCGTTCAATGGGCAGATGTGTGTGGTCTTGCAGATTCTTGCAGATTTGAGGTATTGCAATTCTTCAGACAGGCAGGGAAGAAATGTGGTAGTAGTGTACTGCAGACGAGATACAGTAGCTCGACCTTCAACAAGCCCCACCGACCTGCTTCATTGCCTCTGTTCGAGAGCACGTTGTGCCAATTATGTCCGCCGATTGGTCACTCAGCGACGCATACCCGTTCGGACCGAACCGTAGTCCTTTCTTTAATGTTTAGAGGCGCTTTGGCTCGAGCTTTCTACAACGGCTTGACAACCCAAGGACTCTTGACGCCGTCTTACATACGCTTCTATGTCATTACGTAAATGCCAACAATTCCGTCAAAGCCCAGCTTCCGCGACCTCAGTCTTGACCAGGAGAATACCCTTGCTTGGCATGCCATACTTGTCAAACAGCCTCACGAAACGATACCCAAGCCTTGTCCTGTCCAGCCTGACACATGCCCATGCGGTCATGACATCAGGACCAATCGAGCTGTCTTTCATGACCACGAACGATATGAATGTCAACTCTGGAACGACGCCCTCAAGGTTGAGAAACTCCACCACTTCGCCCCCGAAGTCCGGACTTGAACCCTTGCTTTTGGCTGTCTGACCTGCATGGACAGGTGATTTGGCACTTTCGTCGCCAGCGGTCATAGCAGCCAGCGCATCCGGCTCCGTGTGAAGTCTTACTTTTACAGAAGAAACGAACTCGTTCGAATCGTCCCCAGCATCCAAAAGCGGTATGTTCTGGGCTGCTAGCACCGTCACAGCGACTCTTTCCAGCGTCTTGCTCGGAATCGAATGCTCAACAGCCTCTTCCGGACGACCAGTGCTTCGATACCCTGGCGGCTTCAAGATATACCCATCTGACCCCGCGAACATCGCTTCGTTGAGAATCATACCCACATCCCAGGACTGCCAATTCAGCGCGACGACTTGCATTCCCGCTCGCCAGAAAGTGACGGGGTCGAAGTTGGACGAGTCCACTCGCATGCCGTGTGGGTAGATGCGCATGAGGAACTCGCGATTGTGCGCGAACAACGCCTTTGGCATCCGCTTCTGCAGGGCCATCGCGACCTTTTCCGAAAGCGAGAA
>Ga0265798_10012225_pt1 | contig 10376 bp, 13 predicted proteins | sample P3T30metagenome_FD_192430 | JGI IMG/M metagenome (GOLD analysis project Ga0265798, IMG submission 192430) | Plant litter microbial communities from East Loma Ridge, Irvine, California - P3 T30 | ecosystem: Environmental > Terrestrial > Plant litter > Unclassified | place: USA: California...
GAATTGTTATTCCGGCACTAACTTTGGGTTGGAGCCACGGACCAGCGCTGGGTGGGAATTCTCGCTGCGTCCGGGTTTGGAAAGGGTCGTGCCGGGTGGCGCGGCCTTTTTTTTTGCCCATAGGTGACTGACTGGCTTTAAATGTGCGCTAGGGCACATTGGGGGCAGGTTTTTCAACCAGCTCCTGTCAAGCCCAGTTAGAATTTAGGTTGGGTTGCCCCTGATTCTGCCCCTGTTTTTGCCAAATCCCTTAGGCAGCCTGTCCAGGTAGCCGGCGGGCAGTCTTGCGGTGCGAGTCGAGCAGCTCCTGCTCGTCGATACCTAGGTACACATTAAACTGCGCTTCGGTCTGGTGGCCGGTGGCCAGCATCACCAACGATTTGGGTACGCCCTGGTAAACTTTCAGGGTGGCGTAGGTTTTGCGGCCCACGTGCATGCCGAGCTTGAGGCGCGTGATACGGGCCAGCGCGGCCACGTGGGGCAGGTACAGCCAGGGGTCGCGCACGAAAGGCATACAGGTGTCGAGGCCCAGCGGCCGGTATTTTTCCAGCAGGGCCACGGGCCGGAACACATCGTCGTCGAGGTAGGGGATGAGGCCGACGATGGTGGTTTTGTTAAGATTTTTCTTTATCAGCTCTTGCGTGGCGAATACGTGCTGCCAGCCCAGCTCCTGGGCATCGCCATGCCGAAGACTGGTGTAGGCGCAGAGCAGGAAGGTGTCGCGCGTCCACTCGCAGCGCTGGGCGTGGTCGGCCGGGGTCATGGCATTGCGGCCGCCGCTGCCGGCGGGGCGGGGTGGGGGCTCGGGAAAGGCCGTGGCCAGGTAGGCCTGCACGGCGGGCGCGGTGAAGTCGATGGCAGCTATGCCCAGTAGCTCGTCCTGCGTGAGCGCATCCTTGCCCACGTAGCTCTGGGCCAGCTTGAGAGTCTTGCGGAAGTGGGGCGGCACGGGAAAGTACAGGCTTTCGGCCCAGAACAGAAACGAGCGCAGGCGCTTGATGTAGGTATTAAACGTGCGCGGGCTGCGACCCGCTACGCCCAGCATGTAGTTGCGCAGCCCGTCGTAGAAGGTCTTGTTTAAGCCCTCGAAGCTAAGCGGCTGCCCCCGATGGGTGGCAAAGTCGGCCAACTCCTTGCGCACGGCCCGGTGCGTCCAGATTGTATCGGCGCTGAGCTTACGGCCGGTGCGCACCGATACTTTTTGTTCCTCCTCCTTTATCCAGTCGTCAAAATAGTCGAGCAGCGTGCGCACGGGGCCGGCCAGTACCGGCAGCAGCGCCCGGCCGGTGCGCTCGGCCACCAGGGCCGAGCGGTGCTGGTCGATGCCGGCGCGCAGCTGCTCTTTGGGCAGGGGCTGGCCCTGGGCGGCGCGGTAGGTGGCCTGCGCGGCGGCCACGTAGTCGTCGAGCACCTGGTTGATGTCCTCGGCGTAGGAGTCGGGCTTGTCTTTGACGCGCTCGCGCTTGGCATCCCAGTGCTTGGGCAGGCACTTCTGGCCTGAGCCGAACTTGGTGCGCTGCCCGTCCCAGCAGCAGGTGACCTGAATCTGGGCCTGGCCGCTTTTGGTGAGCTGGTCGAGGCGCAGTTGGCAGGTTACTTCCATAGAAGAGCAGAGCTAAATCTATAGGCGAAACTACTTATCATTTCCACTCATCTTCACCTTGCGAAAGGTCAAGGATACCCTTCTCGCACGGGAAATGCGCACATCATCAATAATATCGCTCTTTACAGGCTTAATGCCATGCTGCCACTTATAGCGGGCCTCATCACACAGAGAGATTACGCTTCTACCCGCTAATGGCACATCAATCTGTGTTCCATCACTTGGACGAATGAGATTCATGACACAGCTAGAACCTAAGCTGATAGAAACGATTGAATCTTCAAAGCATGGTGTACAGTCTATATGAGGTGCTATCCCTTGGCCGGGTAAGTACTCATTAACAATTACTTGGTCCGCAATAGTGGGCATTAATCGGCACTTATATAACTCTTCAGAGAAATATTCAGCCCAGCGTGGTAATGGCCCTAAATACATGGAATAATCGATGTTGCGACTACGGTAGTCGTAACGATACCCATAATGCTGCACACGTCGTTTTAAGTCTCCTATCCAAGGAGACGTATCAATAAGATGCAACAACCTGTTTTCTTCTTTTTCTGAGATGAAATCGGAAATATAACGAGCCCCAATAGGTAGAACAGAAGAGAAACGCTCATTTGATTCAATAGCTCTAAGTGTGCTATTGCTCAAATTGCTATTGATAAGAGAGAAGTTCATAATATATTCTTTCTGGAACTGACTTATCGAATGGTTTATTTCGATACTCAATTGTTATTACATCATTATAAACAACTTTTAAGTCTGGAAGTTGCGATTTCCAATCTTTATACTTTTTATTTTTTGATTCTGTATTCGGATTCTGAAAAATAACATGTATGGGAGATTGGGGGCAATTAGCATGTAATTGACTTATGAAAGCCGCCAAATCTGTAATATTCAAAGAGGAGCTAGCGAATAAATATGACGCATTAATAATAATTGGGCTTCCATTTTTCACTAACTTATCTGTGAGTAAGGCTAGTGCTGCGGAAAAGTTCAATAAAAAATCAAATTCACAGTTGCCAAATAAGGTGACGCCCTTGTCAGAAAACTCATTTGCCTTTTCGAGCATTGCTGGAGCTATATCAACTCCTACATAGTTCATAGGAATTAGTTTACCATAGCGATGAAGAAAAAGGTCTGCGATTGCGAGCCCAGAAGTTAATGGTCCACATCCTAAATCAAGAAATATTAACTTCTGTTCGTTGTGAAGTAATAAAGGGCTTATGCTGTCAAGATAAGCGGAGTATATATAGTAAGACGAAAAATAATGCTTTCTCAGATTGAAGTGGCAATAAATAAGAACTCTTTCAGCCGGTGATAATACTCCCTTTTCCGTATTGCAAGGCTGTCTAAAGTCAGCTGTGCCATATTCAATAATATGTTCACGGCAATAGTTTGCATCATATCCGAGTGGAGTGGATAAGCTTCCAAAAGTAGTTCGTTCATCTTCTCTTAGCGGGTCAGAAACTACTTCTTTATATAAATTATCGAATGTGTCACTTGGAATTAATGGAAAGGAGACCGCTTTGCTGGCATCAAATCCTGGTATTACTGAGGATATGCTGACGACCGGTTCATTATATTCTATTAATAAAGGCCATCGCTTTATATTTTTCTCATCTTTGAACAAAGACAAAAAATGAGATAATTCAGCAGTCCACTTATTTAAAAAAATCTCTCCTTTCTCCTTGAATAAATGCAGAATCCTGAGCACATACCCAGTGTAATCAGAAGAAGCGTCTCTTGGGTCGTACTGCGCATCGGATAAAAGCTGAACTACCTTAGGAAAGTTTTCTGAATATCCATTTCTACTAAATTCTGATTCTGTGTATATAACTGCTAGTGCGGCAAGTCTCTTTTGGAGTGAGTAGTCTTTAATATAAGCAGCTATAGCCTTTACGTTAGGATGAGACTCTCTCTCGTAGACCAAGGCAAATAAATTTAATAATGAACTTGCCCCAATAGATTCCTTTTCTTCTTCTAGAAATTCAAAGCCTGCCTTTGAATTATTGAAGGCTGCATATGTATTATCAAATAGCTGTAGTCCTTCTGACGTTGCGATGCTGGCATTAAGAATCGTTACGGTTATTTGCGAACCATTTGCAGCCACAAATGCATCCAAATCAGCTAACGAATTAGTAGCCGCAAGAATGTCAGTTAATTCGAGTAGAGTCATTTGGCAGGAATTCTAGATAGAGAATTTAGAAATAGTAAAGCGGCTTCCTGGTGCTCTTTCGGTAGTTCGTCTAGCATTTTTGCTACTGCTTCACGCGAAACGTTGGCGTTCATAGCAGCCAGTAAATTAACCACTGGATGGCTAAGAGGAACTGAACGAGGAAGTTTGTCTATATAGGCAGTCCATACAGACTGCGCTATATTAAGAATAGATACTCCCAGAACTATCAGTGACTTACTAGTGTATCCAATAGGGGCCGAGACGTTGAAAGAAGAGAAGTCTCGGTCAGTCTTCAAGTAGTCGAATGTGTCTGAGATATTACGATTGCCCTTGTAGGCATATTGAAACACGGACTCAATGACAAAGCGGTCCAAATAGCGTTCTATTTGGAATTTAATTCTGTTTACATCTTCAGCTATTGACTTAAAGAAGGAATCGTTGATTCTTAAGTTCTTATCATCACGTATCATGCTTTGATAACCATAATACAAACCTAGAATAGCAGCACTTATGGAAGCTTCTGATTCACTGATTCCTATTTCCTGAGCCAAGTATATCCTTGCTGCTTGTTTGTCTGTGTGTGTTCTATCTTTATTACTGAACTTACACAGCAGAACTAATAAAATTAAAGGTAAATTGTAATCTGCGCGTAAAGCCTTAGCTCGAAGATGTTGCAGAACAATTTTGTAATTAGTTTCACCTTCATTTATTAATGACACAAACAATGGTGTGAACTGATGTAATTCTGGGTATTGTGAGAGAATTCCAATAGCCCATTCATAATTGAACGTCTTATCAGAATATACATGGGCGATAACATCCTGAAAAAGTCGCTGACGCTCAGAAAGATTTTCAGCTCCGGTATTCTGCTCCACTGTCAGGCTGGCCCTAAATAAGTACAGGCTAGCCGGTTGTTGTGGAGACACTTCTCGGTTGATTAGCGAAAGAGCAGTCAAAAAAGACGAATTCCAGTCACTAATAGTACCAGTGTGGTTAGCTCTTAACAATGGAACGTTCTTCATGAACGCAAACATTCCAAGCACTTTATCAAACAAATTTGCTCGGCGTTCAAATTCAAATCCCGCAGTTGTAGGGGGTTCTGGTTGTGTAGGTGCTAAAGAAGGCTTAACTAAAAACTGTGATTTGGGTGAGACTAATTTGGTTGGAAAAAAGAAATCGTCGAATATCTCCCGAGTGGCAAAATACTTTTTTTGTGCGTCCTCGTTGGCAAACATTAGCTGCTGAATGCGCGAAATAGGAAGGGCACCTGCATACAGAAAGGATGAGCCAAGCGGATAGAGTTCCTGGCTTTCCTTTGGAGTTAGGCATACTTCAATGAGTACGTCACGGTCTTTAAAGGCACCAACTAGGCCAGGCGATAGGAGCAGATGGTTTGGAAACTGCGTTAATATGTCGGGGTAAGCTGCTCTATTTTCTTTGTAAATAGCATTTAGTTCCCAGTTAACAGGGTAAAAAAGGCCACCATTCAAATAGTTAGCTAAGTTCTCAATATTAAGTTGTAGATAGAGATATGAGTTACTGTCAGGTAGGAAGCGACCTTTAGGCTTCGCCTTTGACTGGATTCTACGACTATAAGATATTTCTACTTCCTTATCAGAGCTCGCTTTGCTTGTCCTGCGCGCAGTAGACTCTTTGCCCTCTGATGGCAAGGGGTCTAATTCGAAAGGGAGCTGAACAGCTGGATATTTTTCAGTAGTTACCATGAGAGTACATTAAAAAGGGGCATCTTCATCTAGCTTCGGCTGCTTTAAGATGGGAGCACTGGGTTGCGGCCATACGTCGCCAGCTTGGATGTGGCGGTAGGTGCTTTTATCAAAACTAGCAAGGCAGTCTGGAAGGTTACGCCCTTGGTACAGTAAGTACAACCGTTCAGTAGCACGTGTGCATCCAACGTAGTACAGACTAGGATAATGATAATGCTGAGTTTGAGCTTGTTCCATCGCTGGCATTATGACAACTGGGAATTCTTGCCCCTTTACAGATTTGTAGGTGGTGATAACAATGCTCTGCATGTCAGCAGCAACTTGTTGACGTTCATCCTCCTCCATGCCGTTATAGTAGAGCGAGCACTCGAACCCCCGCCTAGTAAGCTCGTCGTAGTATTCTTGAACTTCATCTCTATGGAACAAGACAATAGCAACATTAACGGCGCTGTTTTCCTCTAATAAATTGGCGAGTCGGGCGAATTTATTTACTACTTGGATAACACGCGGCAAGCGCTCTTGGCCACCCGCTCCCTTTGTAGTGTTAGCTATTATGAGACCGGATTGGGCGGCACCAACTTCAGGTACAAATTGCCGGGCAAAGGTGTATGTTTCAACGTAATTACGGTAGTTATACTGTAGCTCAGTAGGCTTAATGACTCTGCCTTGCTCGACTAGCGTTGCTTCTATCGTGGCTGCATCAGCTCCATCTGGGTAGATGCGCTGAGCAGTATCAGCTCCTACTAGGAAGCGATTGCCCGCAAACGGGAATGCTTCATACATATAGGCGGGTAAATCTTGTCCCTCATCAACTAATACCTCATCATAGCGAAAAGCAGTAGGAGTTATCAACTTCTTAATTTCTGCGCCAGTAGTGTAGTGAGAGAGCCATTTGCCTCTCGTTATATGTGCAAACCACTCATCTATTCCGTAGATGCTATATACCGTTCTGTAAGCCTTTTTGAGGCTGTAAACTAAAAGCTTATGCTTAGTAAGGAGAAGAATGTTCTTGCCCAATGCGGTGAGGCGGCGGGCTCGCATTACGGTGATAGTAGTCTTGCCAGAGCCAGGACGGCCAGTGATTACTTGGTCGCGGGGGCCGTCGTAGTTGATGGCGGCTAGCATCTCATTGCCCCCACGGGAGCGCTGAATTTGCGCTTCTGAAACAGTAGAAAATACGAATTGCATTTCAAAGGTGATTGGGTAAGATTGAATCATATAAAGGCCAGTGAAACAGTCGTTTCATTGGCCTTCGTAGTTAGAAGGGTAGTAGCTGACTTGCAGCATAGCCTGTTGCTGGTTAGCAACAGGTTTCGTCCTAGATAACAGGTAAGCAAGCAGGTAGCTTTGCTGAAAATAACAAAACGACCAGCACTGCAATGATTACCAGAACTAAGAAGTCAAACCGAGGCGTATTCTTACAGGCATATAGTACACAGCTCCATTTTTGTGGAGTGTGCATCTATCGGCGTGAGCAGGAGTACCCAACGAATAGCGTATGGGTATTAGGTCTGCTAGTGTATCGCTCAAAGTTTATAGGGTAGCTACTGAGCTAACTCTATGCGCTGTTTTACTTCACTGTAAAGAAGCGTAGTAATTATAATCTCACTATTGGCTAAGATTATATTGGTCTTGCCATCATGCACTTTTACTTGCTGAATTTCCTTGATATTGAGCAGTATAGGAGATGGGCTGTGAGTATCAATTTCGATGAAGCCTTTCATAGCTGTTGAGAAGTGTAGGTTAGTTAGGGCGGTTGTAACTGATGCGCAGCAGCGCCAGCGTCTAGAAGTCACTGGGAGCCTTACCAGTGGTGCTGCTGCTCATGGCTGTTGTCAGGCGAGCAAGCAGATTCTGGACATCTTCGTCAGCGTGGCGTTTGATGGCACTCCAAGCTAGTGGCGACATGTGCATGAAGCCACATTCCGGCGATTCATTCTCAAAGGCTCCGCCCGAGCCCACGCCATTCGGGATGAGGCCCATAGTCTGCGTGGCATTCGTTTCTTCGCGTAGATTGGTCAGTACATATTTGTAGCGCCCATCCTTGCAGTAGATGGTTAGGCTATGCGTTACAGCACCAACAACTTGTGATAACATGGTGCGTGCCTGCATCTCCCCCGTGATGGTTAGCTGGCTTTTATCAGTAGCCTCTTGCAGCTGCTTGGAAGAAGCCACGCGATAGGTAGCCGTGCTGGCTACCCAATTGGCCGCGCGGGTATAAAGCTGGTCTTGGGTGGCGCCGGGCACCTCAATGACCCCTGAGTAAGTAACCAAGTGTGAATCTGGGTCAACAGGGAGTTTGCTAACCGACTTTTTCTTTGCTTGCTTGCCAGAGGGGGCAGCCGCAGGGCTATCCTGCGCGGCAACGGTAGCTGGGAGTATTAGTAGGGCAAGCGCTAGTAATGTGTGCTTCATAGCAGATTAGTTGGGGTGGTTGTAGCTGGCCCGCAGCAGTGCCAGGGTCTCCTCTTTCGAGGTCAGCAGGGCATCCTTCATGGCGAGTTGGTCTCTAAGAAATTGAATTTCTCGCTTCGCAGCAGTTAGGTCATAGTCAGTAAGTTCCTTCGCGGCTGTTTGGTCTTTCAGGAGTTGATGAAGCAGTTTGAGCAACTCTTGGTATTGTTGCGGCTCCACTAATCTGGTAAGTTACTTTTTTTCAAGGCGTTGATAGTTTCGTCTTTGGCGGCAATCACAGTGTCCTTTAATTGGAGTTGCGCCTTCAAGTGCTCTACTTCTTTCTCGGCTAGGGCTAGCTTGGTCTTTATAGCTTCCACCTCGGCAGCTGCTGGCGTAGCATTATTTTCCTGGTAGGCTGGACCGTGGCTAGTTCCTACAACTGGACTGCGAAAAAATTTTTCTGCGTGAGCAGTAGTCTGATTGTTTTCATTGGCGGGTAGGATGAACGGCTCGCCGTTGCCGGTGACAAGCCATGTTATATTGACCTTCTCAAAAGAGTTGGATATTTTTTCAAGAACATCTGAACTAGGCTTCGAGTCCCGGTCGATGTAGTTGCGGAATGTAGTTTCGCTCACCCCAATGGTTCTGGCAAATGCCGGAGCCTTCATCTTAAGCGATTCAAGCAAGAAAATTAGTCGCTGATTTATAGTCGTTTCCGACATAAATTTTATGTTATAGAGTATTATGTACTCTATTAAGTAACTCTATTAGGAATAGTGCGTGTATGTTTGTGGCACGACACGACAACGCACATGCAATAAAGCAGGTGGCGGGCGAATCGTGTCAAGCCTGCCATGCATGCACCGCTAACGACCGAGCGCCAGAAGTATCACCACCTCTACTCGCTGGTATGTGAAGACCTGCCCACTAAGGCAGTGGATGCCCTCGTGCGCAAAGGCCACGAGGCCACCACCGAGGAGCTGCGGGCCGTGCGCCAAAGCCGCAAGCCGCACCTGGCTTGGCTTATCGACCTGATTCATATCGGGCTGCCCGACTACCAAATACCTGCCCAGCTGCTGCCGGTGGTGACCCCGGCCCAGGTCGTTGCGCCCCTGCTGGACTTATAAAAGCTATCCTTTCACTCTTCACATCTCACATCTGTGTACCTCAACACCGACCCCGCACCGACCCCGCGCAAGCCCTGCCTGCGCGACCTGTCCATCCTCACTGCCACGCTGCTGCCGCCTGCCCTGGTCATGCTGGTGCCCCTGCCCGAACTGGAGCGCCGCGCTCACGAAATCGACGCCACCCACCCGCACTACCGCGAAGAAACGCCCCTGGTCGTGGCCTGGGAGCGCCGCCGCCGCCAGCGCCTGAGCGGCCAGCTGCAACTGAGTGTCAACCAAGTAAAAGTTGCTTAATCCGATGGCCAAGCAACTGCGCTTTCCCCACGTGTTCCTGCGCGATGCCAGCACCGACAATCTGGTGCAGGTATCGACGCTAGAGCCCGGCGCGGCCCTCGTGCCCCGCGTCAAGCCCGAGCCCATTTTGGGCTATACCTATCAGGCCGGCCACCTCACGGTGTACGTGAGCGGCACCATGCCCCTGGCCATGCGCTCGGCCGCGCAGGAGGGCCACACCGACCAGGAAGCCTGGCTAGTGGACGAGCTGCCCCAGGGCATCCGCGAAATCGACCTCACCGACTGCCGCCGCGAATTCAGCCTCCTTAAAAAAGCCGCCTAGCCCGATGGATACGCTGCCCCTCGACCACAACCCGGTGCCCGGCACCGGCACCCGCAATAGCACGCTGCTGCTGGCCACGTGGCTGCGCAAAATGGGTTTTACGGTGGTCGAGCACGGCGGCCTGGTACCCACGGCGCTCACGGCCACCTGGGTTAGCCCCCGTAAGTACCGCTACGAGTGCAGCTACGTGTTCGCGCCCACCGGCGGCGTGCTGCGCCTGGTGCACAACGCCGGGCCGCACTCCTTCGACGTGCTCATTGAGGGGGCCACCGTGCACCGCCTGCGCGAAGCGCGTTTCCTGCTGCTGAGCTCCGTGCGCTACGCCTTCGACCGCAAAGCCGCGCTCGCGGCCGGCACCCTACGCCCCACCTACGCCCCGCACACCGACTAGCTATGACTGCTTCTGACCTGGCCACGGCCGGCTTTATCGACCAGTATATGCGCGCCATTCTCACGCGCCTCGACCAGCTCACGCCGGCCCCCAAGCCCGCCGAGGCCGAGGTGGTGCTCTACAGCATCCAGAAGCTGGCGGCCGTGCTCGACGTGCACCCCGAAACCGTGCGCCTGTGGCTCACCAAGGGCAAGCGGGGCCGCGATGGGCAGCTCATTAAGCTGCAAGCCTACAAGTTCACCAGCGAGCCGCGCATTCCGTGGCCGGCAGCGCTGGCCTACGAGCGGGGCGAGGCCTTTGACCTGGCCAGCCTGCCCGCGCCCGTGCTGCTGCCCCCGG
>Ga0265798_10012226_pt1 | contig 10376 bp, 10 predicted proteins | sample P3T30metagenome_FD_192430 | JGI IMG/M metagenome (GOLD analysis project Ga0265798, IMG submission 192430) | Plant litter microbial communities from East Loma Ridge, Irvine, California - P3 T30 | ecosystem: Environmental > Terrestrial > Plant litter > Unclassified | place: USA: California...
TCCCTCGGGCATAAGCCCCTACTAGAACAGGATTACTCATGTCCTTTGCTTCCCTCGGTCTCTCCGAGGCTCTAGTCCGCGCCATCGAGGCAGCGGGCTACACCCAGCCCACACCGGTGCAACAGCGGGCCATTCCCGCCGTGTTGCAAGGCCGCGACCTGATGGTTGCCGCTCAGACAGGTACAGGTAAGACCGGCGGTTTCGCCCTTCCGATTCTGGAACGGCTGTTCCCAGGTGGTCACCCGGACAAATCCCAACGTCACGGCCCGCGCCAACCGCGCGTGCTGGTCCTGACCCCGACGCGCGAGCTCGCCGCCCAGGTTCACGACAGCTTCAAGACCTACGCTCGCGACCTGAAATTCGTCAGCGCCTGCATCTTCGGCGGTGTTGGCATGAACCCGCAGGTTCAGGCCATGTCCCGCGGTGTCGACGTGCTGGTGGCCTGCCCCGGTCGTCTGCTCGACCTGTGTGGCCAGGGCAGTGTCGATCTGTCCCACGTTGAAATCCTCGTGCTCGACGAAGCCGACCGCATGCTCGACATGGGCTTCGTGCACGACGTCAAGAAAGTGCTCTCGCGCCTGCCGTCCAAGCGTCAGAACCTGCTGTTCTCGGCGACGTTCTCCAAGGACATCACCGACCTCGCCGGCAAGCTGCTGCACAACCCCGAGCGCATCGAAGTCACGCCGCCCAATACCACGGTCGAGCGCATCGAGCAGCGCGTCTATCGCCTGGCCTCGAGCCACAAGCGCTCGCTGCTGGCGCACCTGATCACTCAGGGCGCATGGGAGCAGGTGCTGGTGTTCACCCGTACCAAGCACGGCGCCAACCGCCTGGCCGAGCACCTGGAGAAGCATGGCCTGAGCGCCGTGGCCATCCACGGCAACAAGAGCCAGAACGCACGCACCAAGGCCCTGGCCGACTTCAAGGCCGGCGCCGTACGCATCATGGTTGCCACCGACATCGCTGCCCGTGGCCTGGACATCGACCAGTTGCCCCACGTGGTCAACTTCGAGCTGCCCAACGTCGACGAAGACTACGTGCACCGCATTGGCCGTACTGGCCGTGCCGGCCGCAGTGGCGAAGCGATCTCGCTGGTCGCGCCGGACGAAGAGAAGCTGCTCAAGAGCATCGAGCGCATGACCAAGCAGAAGATCCCGGACGGTGATCTGATGGGGTTCGATGCCAGCACCGTGGAAGCGGAAAAACCCGAGGTGCGTGAACGCCCTCAGGCCAACAATGCCCGCGGCGCTCGCGCGCCACGCGGCGACGGCAGCAGCAATGCCGGTGGTGGACGCAAGGACAAAGGGAAGGACAAAGGCAAGGAAAAGCCCGCCGGGGCGCGTTCTGAACGCCAACCCCGTGACCAGAAGCCACGCCAGCCCCAAGCTGCGCGCCCGGCCGTAGAATCGACTGCTTCCGCCAACCGTGCGCCGGACGAATTCCTCGATGACGAAGTGGACAACTTCGGCAACCGTGCGGATTACGTCAGCCCCTATCAGGGCAAGAACCAGGGCCGCGGTCGTCGTCCGGGCGCTTCGGCTCCGGCCGGTGCTGCCGCGCCTGCAGCCGCGCCTCGCCAGGGTCGTCCTGCCGGTCGCGCGCCGCGCAGCGGCGGTGCCGCGCGTCCGGCTGGCACCGGTGACAACGCTGGTGCCAAGCGTGGCCCGCGCAGCAACGGGGGTGGCGCGCGTGACGGCCAGCCCCGTCGCGAAAGCAATCCGCGCAACCGCCGCCCGGCGCGTGACGAGCAACCACGCCAGGAACCGGTGGTAGCTGACTCGCGCAACCCGAGCCAACCGGTGATCGTGCACAAGGAATCGAAGATCGATCGTTTCCCGACTGCCGAGCAGCTGGAGCAATTGCCAAGCCGGCCACGGGGTGAAAAGCCTGCGCTGCTGACGCGTAACCGCGAAGGCTGAGCATGAGGTAGGCAGGCTCGCCGCCCTGTGGGAGCGGGCCCTGCCCGCGAAGGTTTCAGCACGGCTCCCATGCCGGACACAAAAAAACGCCGCAACCCTCACAGGCTGCGGCGTTTTCTTGTGTCAGCGAATAACTTACTTCGCTTTCACGCCTTCAAACGTGAAGTACAGCTCGACGGTGTCCGACTGTGGACCCAGGTCCATCGACTTGGGCGCGAAGTCCTTGCGGTTGATCGACGTGGTGCCTTCGAAACCGGCACGGTAGCCGCCCCATGGATCCTTGCCTTCACCCAGGAAGGTGGCCTTGATCACGACTGGCTTGGTCACGCCGTGCAGGGTCAGGTCACCGGTCACGTCAGCAGTGGTCTTGCCATCGGCGCTTTTGCCGGTCGGCTTGACGCTGGTGGACTTGAAGGTAGCCTCGGGAAACGCGGCGACGTCCAGGAAGTCCTTGCTGCTGATGTGCTTGTCGCGTTCGGCGTGGTTGGTGAACACGCTGGCGGTCTTCAAGGTCACGTCGATCTTCGAGTCTTCAGGCTTGGCTGCATCGAAGCTGAACGAGCCATCGAAGTCCTTGAAGGTACCGGTGATGAAGCTGTAGCCCAGGTGGCTGATCTTGAAGTCGACGAAAGCGTGCTGGCCTTCCTTGTCGATCTTGTAGTCGGCGGCCATGGCCTGGCCTGCGGTGAACAAGGCAGAGCCAATGGCGAGTGCGGCAAGAGTCTTTTTCAGCATAGAAAGCATTCCTCTGGAAAATTGATAGGTACGGCGGTCAAGCTTTGCGACCCAGCATACGGATGAGGGTTGCATCACGATCGATGAAGTGGTGTTTCAATGCGGCCAGGCCATGCAATACGGCGAATATCACCAATACCCAGGCCAGGTAGAAATGCACGGTACCGGCGGTTTCCGCCTGATCGGGCAACCCACTGACCAATGCCGGAATCTCGAACAGTCCGAACACGGGAATCCCCACGCCGTCGGCCGTCGAGATCAGATAACCGGCGCTCATCACCAGGAACAGGTCCACATAGAGAAACAGGTGGCCCAGATGAGCCGCAGTGCGGGTGAGCTTGCCTTGATTGGGCGTAGCGGGCGGCGGCGGGCTGATGAAGCGCCAGACCACGCGCAGCAACATGAAGAAGAACAGTACCAGACCGATGCTCTTGTGCAGATCGGGGCCGGCCTTGCGCCATGGGTCGTAATAGCCCAGGCCAACCATCCACAGCCCCAGGGCGAAAAGCCCGAACACGGTCAGCGCGACGCCCCAGTGCAGAACGATGCTGACCCAGCCATAGCGAGAAGTGGAATTACGTAGCTGCATGTGCCTGGACCCTGTAAGAACTGCGCTCAAGATGACTGACTCACCTATCGAATTAAAGCGGAAAATCTCGCTTTGAAATATCGATAAAGTCGATTAAGTCAGTATTAAGCGCAGTGCTGTCGGTGACCAGGGTGCAGCAATAGCACGTTGAAGGCTCGCCGCCGCCCTGTGGGAAAGGCGACGGCGAGGGTGTGAAACCTACGGCTGTACCGCAGGCTTTTTCGCTTCTGCCTTGTTTTTCGGTTCGACCGGTTTCTTGGTTTCGACCGGTTTCTTGGCCACAGGCTTCTTCACCTCGGCTTTCTTCGTCTCCGGTTTCTTGGTGTCGACCTTTTTCACCGGTGCGGCCTTTTTCACAGGCTCGGCGTTGACCGGCGCTGGCGCGGGCACCACCACAGGTACCGGGGCGGGCGTTGGTGCTGGCGCAGGTATTGGTGCAGGCGCAGGCGCAGGTGCTGGCTCGACCGGCTTGGCCACCGGCGTCTCGCCCCCGCCAAACCATTTGGAGAAGAACCCAGGCTTGCTGTCCACGGCCTTCGCCGGCACGGCCACTGGCGGAACCACTTTGACCGGCTCGAAGGATTTACCCGCTGCCAGGTCCACAACCTGGCCAGCGGCGTGCTGGCCACTGCGCAGGGCACCTTCCAGCGTGCCTGGGTACAGCGAATCAGTGTGCTCACCGGCGAAAGCGATGCGCTGCTGCGGCTTTTCCCAGACCTTCCAGAACTTGCTGATCTGTCCCGGCCCGTAGGCCAGGTAAGCACCACCGTAGGAAGGATCGACACTGTAGCGACGGATTTCATAGCCGGTGAAGGCACCGCGTGCCTGAGGATAGAACGCGTGCAGGCGGATCAACACCTGGTCGACCATCTGCTTGTCGCCGAAGGCCTGCAGCAGGCGAGCGTTGTCACCGGACAGGTTGATCACCACGTTGGCGCCGCCTTTCAACGCTGGCTCGATCCACAACATGCCCAGACCGGTGTTGCTGTAGATCTCGCCGGACATGCGCGCCTTGCTGTCCCACACCGGCGTCTTGAACTTGAGCAGCAACTGGTCGCGCCAACCGTAGTTGGTGCCTTTGATCGCGGCCAATTGACGATTGTCCAGCGCCGGAGTGAAAGCGATCTTGCCCAGCGCACGCAAGGGGATGGCCAGCACCACGTAACTGGCCTGGTAACCCACCGCGCCGACCTTGACGGTCACGCCGTCCTTGTCCTGACTGATGGCCGAGACCGGCGAATCGGTCTTGATGGTCTTGATCTGTTTGACGAAGGCCTGAGCCAGCACGGGGCTGCCGCCAATCAAGCGTGAAGCGCGCAGATCGCGATCGTCGATGTCCTGGTAGACGCGGCTTTGCTGGGCGAAATACAGCAGCGACAGACGCGATGGTTCGTCATAGCGCGTACGAATTTTCTGATTGATAAGCTGCCGTGCCGTGGCGGGCAGTTGCAGGCGGTCCAGCCAGTTGGACACGTTGATCTGGTCCAGGGCGAACAAGGTGCTGGTCGCGCCGGGGTTTTCCGGGTCCTTGACCGAGCGCGCCAGGTCATCCAGGGTTTTCTCGTAGCGCTTGAGCGCCTCGGCAGTGGCCGGCTGCTTGGTGGCCAGGTCGGCGGCGGTGAAGTATTCGCCGTCGATCAGGTAGCCGGGGTTGCGGACGTATTCCGGCGCCGGCTGGGTGGCCAGCTTGAAGGTGTTCACATAGCCGTTGAGCACCGGCTGGATCTTGCTGCCGCCGATCCACTCGCTGGTGGCCAGGCCCGAGCGGCCGCCAAGGCTGGGGCGCGCCTCGAGCAAGGTCACCTGCCAGCCCTTGGCCTGCAGCTCGTAGGCGGCTGTGAGCCCCGCCAGACCGCCGCCGACGACGATCGCCGTCTGTGCCTTGTCATTGCCCAACGCCTGCGCGCTGAACAGCCCCACCACTATCAGCGCCCAAGCGCGCAACCAACCAGCAGACATGCAGAGAACTCCGGCAGAGCAAGCGATATGGCCGGATCATGCCCCGGCAATGGCAAAGTGCCGCGCAGCATACGCCAGCGCCATACTGCCCGCCAGCGCCGCCATCGAGCATGTTTGGGTTGTGAGCCGAGGCCTCATTGCATAGGCTTGCGCGACTGTTTGCCAAGCGTGTTGCCGCGGGAGAAAAAGATGGGACTCAACGATCAGTGGATGAAGCGCGACCTCGAGGTCTTGTGGCATCCCTGTACCCAGATGAAAGACCACGAGCGGCTGCCGCTGATCCCGATCAAGCGCGGTGAAGGCGTGTGGCTTGAAGACTTCGAGGGCAAACGTTACCTGGACGCCGTCAGCTCCTGGTGGGTCAATGTGTTCGGGCACGCCAACCCGCGCATCAATCAGCGCATCAAGGATCAGGTCGACCAGCTGGAACACGTGATCCTGGCCGGCTTCAGTCATCAGCCGGTGATCGAGCTGTCCGAGCGGCTGGTGAAGATGACGCCCGAGGGGCTGACCCGCTGCTTCTACGCCGACAACGGCTCATCGTGCATCGAAGTCGCGCTGAAGATGAGCTTTCATTACTGGGTCAACCGCGGCCAGCCGAACAAGCAGCGCTTCGTCACGCTGACCAACAGCTATCACGGCGAAACCATTGCGGCGATGTCGGTCGGTGACGTGCCGCTGTTCACCGAAACCTACAAGCCGCTGCTGCTCGACACGCTGAAAGTGCCGAGCCCGGACTGCTACCTGCGGCCCGAAGGGGTAAGTTGGGAGGCGCATTCGCGCACGCTGTTCCAGGCCATGGAACACACCCTGGCCGAGCACCATGAAAGTATTGCTGCGGTGATCATCGAACCGTTGATCCAGGGCGCTGGCGGCATGCGCATGTATCACCCGGTGTACCTCAAGCTGTTGCGCGAGGCATGCGACCGCTACGGCGTGCACCTGATCCACGACGAAATCGCGGTGGGCTTTGGCCGTACCGGAACGATGTTCGCCTGCGAACAGGCCGGCATCCGTCCGGATTTCCTGTGCCTGTCCAAGGCGCTGACCGGGGGCTACCTGCCGCTGGCCGCCTGTGTGACCACCGATGACGTCTACAGCGCTTTCTACGACGACTACCCGACCCTGCGTGCCTTCCTGCATTCGCACAGCTACACCGGCAATCCGCTGGCCTGTGCCGCGGCGCTGGCGACACTGGACATCTTCGAGCAGGACAACGTCATCGAGAACAACCGCGCCCTGGCCGAGCGCATGGCCAGCGCCACGGCGCACCTCGTCGATCATGCCCATGTGGCGGAGGTGCGCCAGACCGGCATGGTCCTGGCCATCGAAATGGTCCAGGACAAGGCCAGCAAAACCGCCTACCCCTGGCAGGAACGGCGCGGATTGAAAGTATTCAACCACGCACTCGAACGTGGCGCGTTGCTGCGGCCGCTGGGCAGTGTGGTGTATTTCCTGCCGCCCTATGTGATCACGCCCGAGCAGATCGACTTCCTGGCCGAGGTGGCCAGCGAGGGGATCGATATCGCCACGCGAAGCAGCGTGAGCGTGCAGGTCGCCGAAGATTTCCACCCCGGGTTTCGCGATCCGGGTTGAGTAGGACGTCGCCTGTACCAGCGCTTTCGCGGCCACTGGCCGCTCCTACAGGGGCACACCCTGCAACCGTAGGAGCGGCCAGTGGCCGCGAAAAGGCCCGAATAAACACCACAAAATCACCAGAGACACCCCCATGCGACTGTCCCGCTTTTTCATCGACGCCCCGCTCGCCCTGGGCGAACACGAACTTCCCGAAGCCCAGGCCCACTACATCGGCCGCGTGCTGCGCATGGCCGCCGGCGACAAGGTGCAGCTGTTCGACGGCAGCGGTCAGGAATACCTCGGCACCTTGCTGGAAGTGGGCAAGAAACGCGTCAGCGTCACCCTCGACGAACAGTTTGCCGGCCAGCCCGATTCGCCGCTGGCCATCCATCTGGGTCAGGGCCTGTCCCGTGGCGAACGGATGGACTGGGCGATCCAGAAAGCTACCGAACTGGGCGTGAGTGAAATCACCCCCCTGGTGAGCGAGCGCTGCGAGGTGCGCCTCAAGGACGAGCGCGCCGACAAGCGCATGGCCCACTGGCGCCAGGTGGCGGTCAGCGCGTGCGAGCAGTGCGGCCGTTCCAGCGTGCCGGTCATTCATGCGCCGCAGGCGCTGGCCGATTGGGTCGCCGCCAGCCACGCCGAACTCAAGTTGGTGCTGCATCCCGTTGCAGAGCCGCTGCTCAGCCATGCAAAACCTGCCAGCCTGGCGTTCCTGATCGGCCCTGAAGGCGGTTTGAGCGATGCCGAAGTGGAGCAGGCCAAGGCTGGCGGCTTTCACGCTGCCCGCCTCGGCCCGCGCGTATTGCGCACCGAAACCGCGCCGGTGGTTGCCCTGGCGGTGGCGCAGCAGCTATGGGGTGATTTCTAGGGTTCAGATGACGTAGAAAAAGATCGCGATGAAGTGCAGCACGCTGCCCGCGATCACGAACAGGTGCCAGATCCCGTGGGCATGGCGCAGGCGCTTGTCCAGTGCAAAGAAGATGATGCCCACGGTGTACAGCGCGCCGCCCGCGGCCAGCCAGGCGAATCCGGCGGGGCCCAGCAGGCGCAGCAACGGCTCGATCGCGACCAGCACGATCCAGCCCATTACCGCGTAGATCACGATGGACAGTACGCGGGCCTCGGAGCGTGGCTTGATCTCCTGCAACATGCCCAGCACCGCCAGCCCCCAGACCACACCGAACAGGCTCCAGCCCCAAGGCCCGCGCAGGGTGACCAGACAGAACGGCGTGTAGCTGCCGGCGATCAGCAGGTAGATCGACAGGTGATCCAGCTTCTGCATGAGCGCTTTGCCGCGCCCGCGCACGCTGTGGTAGATCGTGGAAACGCTGTAGAGCAGGATCAGCGTGCTGCCATAGATGCACACGCTGACGATCTTCCAGGGGTCACCTTGAAACGCTGCCACCAGCAGCAGCCAGACAGCACCGACCGCCGCCAGCACAGCCCCTGCCAGATGGGTCCAGGCGTTCATTCGTTCGCCGTGGTACATACACAACTCCTTACCCCTGTAGCAGCGGCGCAAGCCGCGTCAAACGCCGACGCGATCAGCCGTCCCACCGCGCTGCCCGCCGACGCGGCTCGCGCCGCTGCTACAGGGTCGCGGTGATGCCGGACGCGGTTGCCGAAACGGTAACCATCATTACCCGGACGCCGGACGCGGTTGCCGAAACGGCGATCGTCATTACCCGGACGCCGGACGCGGTTACCGAAACGGCGATCGTCATTACCCGGACGCCGGACGCGGTTACCGCAACGGCGATCGTCATTACTCGGACGCCGGACGCGGTTGCCGAAACGGCGATCGTCATTACCGGGATGCCGGACGCGGTTACCGCAACGACAGATTCCTTGTAGCAGCGGCGCGAGCCGCGTCGGCGGTGCGTGCGGTGAACCTGGCGCAACGCGGTGACGCCTGACGCGGCTTGCGCCGCTGCTACAGGGTCAGCGGACCACGATGCCTTGCTTGGCCATGAACGCCTTGGCTTCAGGCACGGTGTACTCGCCGAAGTGGAAGATACTGGCGGCGAGCACCGCGCTCGCGCCGCCCTGGATCACGCCATCGGCCAAGTGCTGCAGGTTGCCCACCCCGCCGGAGGCGATCACCGGAATGCCCAGTGCGTCGCTGATGGCGCGGGTCACGCCCAGGTCGAAGCCGTTCTTCATGCCGTCCTGATCCATGCTGGTCAGCAGGATTTCACCCGCGCCCAGGCCTTCCATCTTCTGCGCCCATTGCACGGCGTCCAGGCCGGTAGGCTTGCGACCACCGTGGGTGAAGATCTCCCAGCGCGGCTCTTCGCCCGGCCCCGAGACCTTCTTCGCATCGATGGCCACCACGATGCACTGCGAGCCGAAGCGCGAAGCCGCCTCGCCGACGAACTCCGGGTTGAACACCGCAGCCGTGTTGATCGAAACCTTGTCCGCACCGGCATTGAGCAGGTTGCGGATATCCGCCACCGTGCGTACGCCGCCGCCCACGGTCAGGGGGATGAACACCTGGCTGGCCATGCGCTCGACGGTGTGCAGCGTGGTGTCACGGCCGTCGACACTGGCGGTGATGTCGAGGAAGGTGATCTCGTCGGCGCCCTGCTCGTCGTAGCGCCGGGCGATCTCGACCGGGTCGCCGGCGTCGCGGATGTTCTCGAACTTGACGCCCTTGACCACTCGGCCGTTGTCCACGTCCAGGCAGGGGATGATGCGTTTGGCCAGGGCCATGGGGGTTCTCCGCTAAAGTTGGACCGAGGTGCAGGCGGACGCGGCTTGCGCCGCTGCTACAGGGAGCCGTGGCGCGGGCTGCGTCCGGCGTTACGCGCTGTAAGAATCGCAGAATGCCTGGGCCTCGGCGACGTCCAGGGTGCCTTCGTAGATGGCGCGGCCAGTGATGGCGCCGATGATGCCCGGCGCCTTGGCATCCAGCAGGGCACGAATGTCACCCAGGTTGTGGATACCGCCGGAGGCGATCACCGGGATCTTGGTCGCGGCCGCCAGAGCAGCGGTGAAGGGCACGTTGCAGCCCTGCATCATGCCGTCCTTGGCGATGTCGGTGTAGACGATCGCCGACACGCCATCGGCCTCGAACCGCTTGGCCAGGTCGATGACCTGCACCGTGCTCACTTCCGCCCAGCCGTCGGTGGCGACGAAGCCATCCTTGGCGTCCAGGCCGACGATGACCTTGCCGGGGAATGCACGGCAGGCCTCGGCGACGAACTCGGGCTGCTTGACCGCCTTGGTGCCGATGATCACGTAGCTCACGCCGGCCTTGACGTAGTGCTCGATGGTTTCCAGCGAGCGGATGCCGCCGCCGATCTGGATCGGCAGGTGCGGGTAGCGCTTGGCAATGGCAGTGACCACATCGCCGTTCACCGGCTGGCCTTCGAAAGCACCGTTGAGATCGACCAGGTGCAGGCGACGGCAGCCGCCCTCGACCCACTTGGCGGCCATGCTCACCGGATCGTCCGAAAACACCGTGGAATCTTCCATGCGGCCCTGGCGCAGGCGCACGCAGGCACCGTCTTTAAGATCGATAGCGGGGATAATCAGCATCTGCAAAAACCTTCGAAGTCGGTGAACGGCGATGCTCGGAAGTCAGTTCTTCT
>Ga0265798_10012228_pt1 | contig 10374 bp, 10 predicted proteins | sample P3T30metagenome_FD_192430 | JGI IMG/M metagenome (GOLD analysis project Ga0265798, IMG submission 192430) | Plant litter microbial communities from East Loma Ridge, Irvine, California - P3 T30 | ecosystem: Environmental > Terrestrial > Plant litter > Unclassified | place: USA: California...
AGACGGCGACGGCGGCGCGGACGTGTCCAAGGCGAAGAAGACGCTGTCTGACGCCGGCGTCAAGGGCAAGGTGCAGCTCGACATCCAGTACGCGCCCGACCACTACGGTTCGGCCTCGGACGACGAGTACGCGCTGCTCAAGCAGCAGCTCGAGGACTCCGGTCTGTTCACCGTCAACATCCAGTCGACGGTCTACACGACCTACGCCCAGGAGCGCACCAAGGACGCCTACCCCGTGTACCAGCTCGGCTGGTTCCCGGACTTCTCCGACGCCGACAACTACCTGTCGCCGTTCTTCACCAAGGAGAACTTCGTCCAGAACCACTACGACGACCCGGAGATCCAGGACCTCATCGCGAAGGAGCAGGCCGAGTCCGACCCGGACAAGCGTGCTGACCTGATCGAGCAGGCCCAGGAACGCGAGGCCACCCAGATCTCGACGCTGCCGCTGCTGCAGGGCAAGTCCGTCGCGGTCGCCGGCAAGGACGTCAAGGGCCTGACCCTCGACGCCTCGTTCAAGTTCCGGTACGCCACCCTGAGCAAGTAGCACCAAGCCCCACGTGCAGGCCGCGGGCGTTCCCACGAGGGACGCCCGCGTGCCTGTGCAACGGCGACGAAAGGCACACACCCCGTGACCCTCAGCACTCCCGAGGCGACGCAGGACGTGAACGGCACCGATCCCACCAAGCCACAGGCACAACGCAGTGCCAAGAACAGTGGCGGCGGACTCGGCCGGTACATCCTCGTCAGGTTCCTCCTCATCATCCCGACCGTCTTCATCCTGGTGACGCTCGTGTTCTTCCTGATGCGCGTCATCGGGAACCCGATCACCGCGTCGGTCGGCGGCCGGCTCACGCCGAGCCAGCTGCAGGAACGCCTGCACGCCGCCGGGTACGACCGACCGGTGCTCGTGCAGTACTTCGAGTACCTCGGCAACATCCTGCGCGGTGACTTCGGCACCTCGTCGACGGACAACCGTCCGATCACCGACATCATCGTCACGTACGGCGGCGCGACCGCGGAGCTCGTGTTCTACGCGCTCATCGTCGCGCTGGTGCTCGGCATCCCGCTCGGCATGCTCGCCGCGTACACCCGCGACAAGTGGCCGGACGTGCTGCTCCGTGCGCTGGCGATCCTGACCTACGCCACCCCGGTGTTCTTCGGCGGCCTGCTGCTCAAGCTCGTCTTCTCGGTGTGGCTCGACTGGTTGCCCCTGGGCGACCGCGCGTCGACCCGGGTGTCGCTCATCCTCGACGGCATCCCCGGCGCGAGCGGGATCTACATCGTCGACGCGCTCCGCACCGGCAACGCCGAGGTCATCGGTGACGTGCTCCAGCACGCCGTCCTGCCCGCGCTGACGCTCGGCCTGCTCACCGCCGGCATCTTCCTGCGCCTGGTGCGCGCGAACATGATCGGGTCGCTCGGCTCCGAGTACGTCGACGCCGCCCGGTCCCGCGGTGTGCGCGAGTCGCGCTTGGTGCGCACCCATGCGTTCCGTCCGGCGCTCGTGCCGATCATCACCGTGATGGGGCTGCAGATCGCGATGCTCCTGGGCGGCTCGGTGCTCACGGAGACGACCTTCGGGTGGCGCGGCCTGGGCTTCGAACTCAACCAGTACCTGTCGGCCCGTGACTTCGTCGCGGTGCAGGGCATCGTCGCGATGCTGGCGGTGATCGTCGCGGTGACCAACTTCATCGTCGACGTCGTCGCCGCCCTGATCGACCCGAGAGTGAGGTTCTGACGATGGCCGACACCACCCTCGTCGACCGCCACGAGCCGCTCTGGAAGCGGCTCCCGGTGGTGGTCCAGCTCCGCAAGAGCACCGGTTGGCAGCGCGCGATGCTCATCGTCGGCGTCGTCATCTGCGCCCTGTACCTGCTCGTCGCGGTGTTCGCCCCGCTCCTCGCCCCGTACGGCTTCGGCCAGCTGCAGGGCGCGGACGGCGAGAGCTTCCCCCGCACTGGCGAACCGAGCGCCGAGCACATCTGGGGCACCACGGTCGGCGGCTTCGACGTGTTCAGCCGCGTGCTCTACGGCGCCCGCACGGCCGTACTCGTCGTCATCGTCGCCGTGATCGTCTCGATCATCGTCGGCGTCCTGCTCGGCATGGTCTCCGGGTACCTGGGCGGCTGGCTCGACCGCGTCCTGGTGGTCGTGGCCGACGCCATCTACGCGTTCCCGTCGCTGCTGCTCGCGATCATCGTGTCCATCGTGATCTCCGGCGGCAACTCGAGCTACTCGGGCGGCATCATCGCCGCGGCGATCTCGATCACCGTCGTCTACGTGCCGCAGTACTTCCGCGTGGTCCGTGCCGAGGCCGTCCGGCTGAAGAACGACGCCTTCGTCGAGTCGGCGCGCGTGATGGGCACGAACCCGTGGCGCATCATGACGCGCCACGTCCTGCGGAACTCGACGCGTTCCCTGCCGCTCATCCTGACGCTCAACGCGAGCGACGCGATCCTGACCCTGGCCGGGCTCGGCTTCCTGGGGTTCGGCATCGGCCCGACGTCCGGCGCCGAGTGGGGCTACGACCTCAGCCGCGCGCTCTCCGACGTCGCGAGCGGCGTCTGGTGGACCGGGGTGTACCCGGGTGTCGCGATCGTGGTGCTCGTGCTCGGCGTGACCTTCATCGGCGAGAGCCTGAACGACATCTCCGACCCCCGCCTGCGTGCACGCCGACGGCTGAAGCAGCTGGTGTCGACGAGCGACGCGCGCGGCACCGAGGCAGCGCGCGACGCGCGCCACACCCCCGACGGCAAGGCATCGCCCGACGCCGACGCAGCGCCCGACACGCGGAACGACACGGAAGGGACGGGCGCATGACCCCGACCACCCGCCTGCAACCGGGCGACACCACCACCGAACCCGTCGTCGTCGTCGACGACCTGACGGTCACCTTCGCGACCGACGGCGGCGCCGTCGACGCGGTCAAGGGCGTCAGCCTCGACGTCCGCCCCGGCGAGGTCCTCGCCCTGGTCGGCGAGTCCGGCTCCGGCAAGTCCGTCACGGCCCGCAGCATGCTGCGGCTCATGCCGGAGACGGCGACACTCGGCGGCGCGGTGCTGCTCGACGGCACCGACGTCGTGTCGGTCGGCTCGCAGAAGCTCCGCGAGCTCCGTGGGACCGCCGGTGCGATGGTGTTCCAGGAGCCGTCGACCGCGCTCAACCCGGTCTTCACCGTCGGGTGGCAGATCGCCGAGGGGCTCCGTGCCCACGGCGGCGTGTCCAGGAAGGAAGCACGGGCGAAGGCCATCGACTACCTCGGCCGCGTCGGCATCCCGGACCCCGAGACCCGCGTCGACCACTACCCGCACCAGTTCTCCGGCGGGCAGAAGCAGCGCGTGGTGATCGCGAGCGCCCTGGCCCTGGAGCCGAGCGTCATCATCGCCGACGAGCCCACGACCGCGCTCGACGTCACGGTGCAGGCCGAGATCCTCGACCTGCTGCGCCGGTGCCGCGACGAGTTCGGCACGGCGATCGTCGTCATCACGCACAACATGGGCGTCGTCGCCGACCTGGCCGACCGCGTCGCCGTGATGTACCAGGGCGAGATCGTCGAGGAGGCGACGGCGACGGCGCTCTTCGCGACGCCGCAGGCCGACTACACCAAGCGGCTGCTCGCAGCGGTGCCGCGGCTCGAAGCGTCGACCGGGGTGGCCCGGCGTGCCGCGATCTCCGAGGACGTCACGCCCCTGGTCGAGGCGAAGGGGCTCGAGATCGAGTACCCCGGCCGGCTCGGCTCGCCGGCGTTCAAGGCCGTCAAGGGCGTCGACCTGGCGATCCGTCCTGGTGAGGTCCTCGGCCTGGTGGGGGAGTCCGGCTCGGGCAAGACCACCATCGGCCGCGCCATGGCCGGTCTGACGAAGGTCACGGGCGGCTCGCTCACGGTCCTCGGCGCGGAGATGCTCGGGTACCGCGAACGCGACTTCAAGCACCTGCGCAAGGACATCGGGTTCGTGTTCCAGGACCCGGCGACCTCGTTCAACCCGCTGCTGACGATCGCCGAGTGCGTCGCCGAGCCGCTGGTCGTGCACAAGGAGGTCTCGAGCCCCCGCGCCGCGCGCAAGCGGGTCGACGAGCTGCTCGAGGCCGTCCAGCTGCCGGCAGCGTACGGCGACCGCTACCCGCACGAGCTCTCCGGTGGGCAGCGCCAGCGCGCGTCGCTCGCCCGGTCGCTGGCGCTCCGGCCGAAGCTGCTCATCGCCGACGAGCCGACGAGCGCGCTCGACGTCTCGGTGCAGGCTCGGGTGCTCGAGCTCTTCCTCGAACTGCAGCAGGACCTCGGCTTCGCGTCGCTGTTCATCAGCCACGACCTCGCGGTCGTGGGCGCGCTGTCCGACCGGATCGCCGTGCTCTACCGCGGCGACCTGGTCGAGACGGGCACGACGGCCGAGGTCCTCGGCGCCCCGCAGCACCCGTACACGCAGCGACTCCTCGCGTCGCTGCCGGTGCCCGACCCAGCGGAGCAGGCGGAGCGACGGCGTACGCTGGAGCGACTGGAGAACGTCGGGTCCTGACCCGACGTGACCCACCCCGGAGGCCCGGCCGACGTCGTCGACGCACGCCGCGCCTCCAGGGTGGTCACCTCCACTGCTGTACGCACGACGGGCCTGCCAGGGCGGCCCGTCGCGAACCGTCGCCAGGGGGCGGCGTGGAAGGGGACCCATGATCGCGGTCAACGGACCGGCGGTCGTCGCGGACGACGTGTCGATCGAGTACCGGGGCGGACGCGGGGGCGAGTCCATCCGGGCCGTCGACGGCGTGAGCCTGTCGGTGCGGCAGGGGGAGATCCTCGCCCTGCTCGGCGAGTCGGGGTCGGGCAAGTCGACCTTCGCCGCCGCCATCGCCGGTCAGCTCGGATCCCACGGCGAGGGCGAGGGTGCGCTGCGCCGACACATCGTCGGCGGCGAGCTGACCGTGCTCGGGCAGAAGACCCGGGGCCTGCGTCCCTCGTCGCGCAAGCTCGAACGGCTGAGCGGCCGGATCGGCTACCTGCCGCAGGACGGCGCAGACCGGCTCAGCCCGGACCTCACCGTCGGCGAGGCCGTCGCCGAACCGATCTACGCACGCGACCGCCGGTTCGACCGGCGTGAAGCAGGGCTCATCGTGGCTCGGCTGCTCGACGCCGTGCACCTGCCGCTCGGGACGATGCGCCTGAACACGTGGGAGCTCTCGAGCGGTCAGCGCCAGCGGGTGGCGCTGGCGAAGGCGCTCGTGCTCGAACCCCAGCTGCTGGTCGCCGACTAGCCCGCGCGCGGCGTCGACGTCCTGGTGCGGCAGTCGGTGCTCGAGGCCCTGGCGACCTTGCAGCGCGGACGACAGTTCTCCGCCGTCGTCGTGTCGAGCGACCTGCGCGAGGCCCGTGCGCTGGCCGACCGCGTCGCCGTGATGGCCGATGCCCGGCTCGTCGGGCTCGGCACCTTCGACGAGGTCCTCGACAACCCCGTCGACCCCTACGTGAAGACCCTCGCGTCGACCGCGGCGCGTGGTGTGAAGCGCCGTCCGGCGCCGACGACGGCCCGCCGCTCGTCCGCGCCGCGCCGTCCGCTCGCCGCCGGCACCGGCCCGCGCACCTACCGTCAGGAGAACGCATGAGCACCCCGACCCAGGGCCCGCGCGGCCACCGTGCCGTCGTCCCCACCTCGGGTGCGCCGCTGCCGGTCGAGGCCCCGCAGGCCGGTCCCGTCGCCGTGCTGCCCGAGCCGACCGACCTGCACGTGGACGCCGTCACCGCGGCCGGTGGGACCGTCGCGCCGCTCGACGCCGACACCCGCGGGATCGTCTGGCTCGACCCCCACGACCCGTCCGGCCTGGCCGACGCCCTGTCGTCCGTGCCCGGCGTCGGTTGGGTCCAGCTGCCGTTCGCCGGCGTCGACGCCTTCGCGCACCTGATCCAGGAGCACGGCGACCGCGTGCTGTTCACCTCGGCGAAGGGCGCCTACGCGGAGCCCGTCGCCGAGCACGCACTGGCACTGACCCTCGGCACGCTGCGGGTCCTGCAGCAGCGTGCCCGTGCGTCGTCGTGGGCGACCGAGCCCGAGGGCGTCTCGCTGTACGGGCGGAACGTCGTCGTCATCGGTGCCGGCGGGATCGCGCTCGAGTACCTCCGGCTGCTCGCGCCGTTCGACGTCGAGGCCACCGTGGTGCGTCGCTCGCCCGACCCCGTCCCGGGAGCCGCTCGGACCGTCACCACCGACGAACTCGACCAGGTCCTGCCCGACGCCGACGTCGTGATGATCGCGGCGGCGATGACCTCGGGCACCGCGAAGCTCTTCGGCGAGCGGCAGTTCCGGCTCATGAAGCCGTCCGCTCGGCTCGTGAACATCGCGCGCGGCGGACTCGTCGACACCGATGCCCTGGTCGCCGCGTTGCGTGCCGGGGAGATCGCTGCGGCGGGACTCGACGTCACCGACCCGGAGCCGCTGCCCGACGGCCACCCGCTCTGGTCCGAGCCCGGCGCGGTCATCACCCCGCACCAGGCCGACACCCCGGAGATGGTCGCGCCCCTGCTCGCCGAGCGCGTCCGGCTCAACACCACCGCCTTCCTCGGGGGTGCCGGCGAGGGCTTCGTCGGCGTCGTCGACCCGGTCGCCGGGTACTGACTCCGGGCGCCCACCGCGCGGCGCGCCCGGGCGGCGTGTCCGATGCGGTGGCGGGCCTCAGGGTCCTGCTATGCTGTTACCCGTTGTTCGCACGTCATTCGCCAGCGGACAGTGATCCTCGATAGCTCAATTGGCAGAGCAGCCGGCTGTTAACCGGCAGGTTGTTGGTTCGAGTCCAACTCGGGGAGCGACAGGTCCTCACCCCTCGGGGTGAGGACCTTTTGTGTTCCCGACGGTCCGAATGCCCTCGTCGGGCCCAGCGGGGCGCGCTGCTAGCCTGGGCGGGCGCACCCAGAACCACGGAAGGCCACTGTTCGATGTCGTTGACCCACGAGTCCGCCACCGGACGTGTGACCGGTGACCGGTCCACGGGTCTGCTGGACCGGGCCAACCGCGTGCTCTCCTCACGCACCGCGTTCGTGGTCGTGCTCGTGGCGTTCCTGCTCGTCGGCTTCCTGTTCGCCGTCACGATCCACGTCCCTGCTTCGGCGGCCCCGGACGAGCGTCGGCACATCGGCAACATCATGCTCTACGCGGCTCGCCCGTGGAACGCCGGCCCGTTCCTGCAGGACGTCGACGCGTCGAAACTGTGGCTCGGCGAGGTCACGCGCTTCCCGGCGTACCTCTACTACTACCTGATGTCGTTCCCGGCGAAGGGGACGCAGGCGCTCGGGCTCCACCTGGAACAGACCGTGATGGTGCTGCGGAGCATCGACGTCCTGGCTGCCGGGGCCGGTCTGTACGCCCTCCGTGCGATGTTCCGGAACGCCGGGGTCCCGACGGCGATCGGCCTGCTCGCCACCGTGGTGACCGCTTCCACCGGCCGCTACGCCTGGCAGGCCGCCACCATCAGTTACGACGCGCCGTCGATGGCCGCCTTCTTCCTCTTCGCCGCCGTCGCGGTCAAGGTCGCCCGTGGCGGTGGACTGCGAACGCTCGCGTGGCTGGTCGTCACCGCGATGCTGGCGCTCATGTTCAAGTACTCCCAGGCGCCGCTCGTGCTGGCCGGAGCCTTCTTCGCCGTGCTGTTCCGGTACCGCGTCGACGGTTTCTCGTGGCTCCGGCACCCCGTGCGTCGAGCCGTCTCGGGCTTCCGCGAACGGCCGTGGCGGTCCGTCGTCCTGGTGGTGATCGGCGGCGCGTTGCTCGCCCTGGTGCTCGAGCGCTTCGGTGTGAACCTGCTCGTCTACCGGGCACTCAACCCCGACTGCGCCGAGATCCACAGCCGCGACGCGTGCATGAACTTCGGCATCTTCCGTCGGAACTACAACGCGGTCCGGACCCACGACCTCGAGGTCGCCGCCGGCACGCTCGAACCGTTCCGGCCGGTCTCCTTCCTCTGGATGTGGATCACCACCTACTTCCGGTCGCTCTTCTTCTTCTGGGGTCCGTCGCTGCCCTGGCGCCCGAACACCGCCGTCGTGCTGTTCGGCGCCGTCGCCAGCGTCGGTGCCGTGGCGATCGCGGTGACCCAGATGCGCCGGGTGCTCCGGAACGCGGCCATGTGGTGGCTGGCAGCCGTCCCCGTCGCCTACACGGTGGCGGTGCTGTGCTTCAACGCCGCGACCGCGGTGAACCTCCGGCAGGACTTCGCGTTCTCGGGCCGCTACCTGTTGCCGGTGCTGCCGATGATCGCGGCCGTGGTGCTGCTCGGTCTCGCCTCGTGGATCCGACGGCTGCACGGACGCGCGGCCACCGTGGCGTGGGTCGTCGTGATCGTGGTGGGTGTCGTGCTCTTCGTCTTCTACAACCCGATCAGCGCCTTCTTCCCGTACGCCAACTCGGCGGCCTGGTACTCGAGCTGGGCCCGCGACGTCCTGCCCCAGTGGCTCACGGGGGTGCGCTCGTGAACCGCGCCGCACGGTTCCGCGGCGTCGTCGTGGCTGCCCTGACCATCCTGTTCTTCGTCGTCATCGGCGTCGCGGCCTTCGCGCGAACCGGGGGGACCAGCGCCGGGGAACGCCAGATCGGTTCGTGCACGGTCCGCACGGCGCCCGAGCCGGGTGCCGTGACGACCTGCCCGGAACAGGACCTCGCCGGTGTGCGCTTCGCCACCGTCGACCTGCGTCTGGCCGACCTGCACGGCGCGGACCTGCGCGGTTCGGACCTGCGTGACAGCGTGCTCTACGGCGCCGACCTGCAGGGGGCGAACCTGCGCGGAGCGGACCTGCGTGGTGTCGACCTGTACAGCGCGGACCTGCGGGGGGCGGACCTGCGTGACGCCGACCTGGGCAGCGCGGACCTGACGGTCGCCGACATCAGCGGGGCGCAGATCGACGGCATCGACCTGAGCAAGGCGAAGCTGGCCGGTCTGACCGTCAAGGGGACGCCACTGGAACTCGCCGACCGGACGCTGCAGAGCCCCGACGGCAAGCCGGTGACCGTGCCCATCCGGCTCGACCTGCCGCGCGGGGTGTCGTCGACGAGCTGCGTCCGACAGGACGTGCAGGCTCCGGTCGGCACCACCCAGGTGCGCTGCCGGATGAGCACCGATGCCGACCGCGGTGGTCGGCTCGACCAGCGCGCGACGATCACGGTCACCGGCCCGACACCCTGACCGACGTCGCTCGTGCGGCTGGTACCCGGCGGATGCTGTTAGCGTTCACAGGTGCACCGTTCTCGTTCCCCTCGATCCGCCCTGCTGGGCGTCGTCGTGGCGGTGACGGCGGTGCTCACCGGCTGCAGCAGCGTCGGTCCGGACACCGATGCGTCCGAGGACCCGACGAGCTCGGACACCGGGCTGGGTTCAGGCGCGTCACCGGTCGTCTTCGCGTTCGTCTGCGGCGGGGACGGCGCTGACCGCGCGAGCTACACGACCTACGCAGCGGTGTGGGAAGCCGCGCGTGCCGACTGCTCGGCGAAGCGGCTGACCGGCTCGGTGCCGTCGAGCCAGCAGCAGTCCGCGGTGACGGCGGCGCGCGGTGACGCGACCCTGGTCGAGCTCGCGAGCGCCTGCGCGGTGCGCGACTCGGCGCCGTGGACGTCGGCGGTCGCCGACGAGCGCGGTGCCCACGTGGCCGAGGGGCTCCTGCGGTACTGCCCGGGGCACCCGGAGACCGACCGCCTGCGGGACGCGCTGGCGGCGTACCGGGGCTGACCCGGGCCTCCAGACCGACCGCCTGACCCACGACCGACCGACGGCCGCGGGACGGGCGTCAGCCCTCGGGGTGGTCGCGACCGGGCAGCCAGGACTGGCCGGGGCCGCCCCAGCTGCTCTTGCGGATCGCCTTGGCGACCTGCTTGCCGTAGGGGTGCACGAGACGGTCGGCGTAGAGCCAGCCGTCCAGGTGGTCGTACTCGTGCTGGAAGATGCGGGCCAGCCAGCCGTGCGCCTCGACCTCGAACGGGGTGCCGTGCTCGTCGGAGGCGCGCAGCAGGGCGCCCTCGGAGCGGCGGAGCGGGAAGCGCTCGCCCGGGATCGACAGGCAGCCCTCGGACTCCTCGTCCTCGTCGAGCTCCTCGACGGACTCGGGGACCGGGGGCGTGGTCCACAGGACGGGGTTCACGGCGGCGCCCCGGTGCAGCACGTCGTCGTCGTCGGTGTAGGAGTACACGAACAGGCGCTTGCCGACGCCCACCTGCGGTCCGGCCAGGCCGACGCCCGGTGCCAGGTCCATGGTCTCGAGCATGTCGGCGACGAGGGAACGGAGGTCGTCATCGAACGCGGTGACCTCGGCTGCACGCTCGTGCAGGACGGGTTCGCCGGTGATGCGGATCGGGAGAACGGCCATTCACCCAGGTTATCCGGCGGGGGACGGTAGCCTCGACGCGT
>Ga0265798_10012230_pt1 | contig 10373 bp, 9 predicted proteins | sample P3T30metagenome_FD_192430 | JGI IMG/M metagenome (GOLD analysis project Ga0265798, IMG submission 192430) | Plant litter microbial communities from East Loma Ridge, Irvine, California - P3 T30 | ecosystem: Environmental > Terrestrial > Plant litter > Unclassified | place: USA: California...
CAATCACTCTTCGCCGGCGTCGTCGCTGTATCCACCACAAGGCCAATGTGAGTAGAATGAAGATTGCGAATGTGATTCCAATGGCGAGTCCGACGGTTACTGTGAGTGACAATCTGCGGTTTGTGGATTGGGTTGCGATCCATTCTGTGAAGGCGGATGGTGGTGAAAGGGGTGGTGTCGGAGAAGAACGGGCGAATGTGGATGTTGTTGTTGACGAGGTGAGTGTTGATGTAGTGAATGTTGACGGTGGCATCGCTTGAGTCGTGGAGGGTAGTGTCGTACAGGTCGTCGACGGTGCCAACGCTCGAGTTGCAGTTGGTAGCATGGCACAAGTTGTCGACAGTGCCATTATGCGAGCTCGACTTCTCTCGCAAGGACGAAACACAACCTTACATCCACGCGCCGCGTGTTTCTCACAATCAACTCGTCGCATGAGCTCGATCTTCCTCTAAATTCACACACGTCCTCGCGCCCATCTCACAGCTTAATACCACCCACCCACCAGCCCACCGCATCACACGACTCCCCCAAAATAACATCCTAAATTACCGCATCTAGGCTAATATGTCCGTGCGTTGGCCCAAGTCTTTAGCCAAATGTTGGTATTTAGGTAGGTCACTGCACCCCGCGTTTTTGCAATCAGCCGAGAAGTCTCGCTACCAAAATTTGTGAAGTGCCTGGACTTTTTCTATTGGCCTATCAACTATCAAAGTTGAAGTAGAATGATTGTGTGATGAGGGTCGCAGATGTCTTTTGATGTGCTAGTGGTTTGACCCATGTGAGCTCTTGGTGCGGGTGTATAGCGACTTTGGACATATATGTTTATGTTGACGCATAAGTGCCTCTCAGATATAGGTGCCTTTGACATCACAGGCGATCCAAAAGTCTAGCCAAAAATTGAGTGCCCCGTTGATAGAGATGGTCTGGTTCTTACTTGGCTAGACATGGTGTCCGAGCTGGATCGGTGATTCATGTTAGCCGGATCCTAGACGTATCTGAGTCCATGCAGTGATCAGCATTGAGCAAAAGCAGGACGATTGATGTCAGAGTCCAGGCTTCTTGAAGTAAAGACGGAGTGATAACATATGCATACGATGATGACCTAATAGGCCAGGGCTTAAATCGTGGTTGCGACTTGTGATGCACACAATCTGACATCTGGCAGAGGGGTTGCGAGGGAACTCTGTCTCTCTTCTCATATGCTTGTCGCTGACCATAGTGATATAGTATCGACGATTGTTTGCAAAGAAGCATGGTGTTTAGACACACTCTTCAACCTTTTGTCAGTCTCTGACTCCAGTCACATTTACAACGAACTTGGAATCATCGAGCCATTCATCATGTAAATTGATCTAGTGCTGGGCTGTTTTGACCACTGCCCTTACTCAGCTCGTCTGGAACCCCTCTCCAACTCGGTCTCTTGGGTCTTTGCACCAGCTCAATCGAAGTTGAACGCATTCGCATACGCCTTCTTCTCCTTCTCCTTCCGCGCTGCAACCCTCTTCTTCGTTGCCTCCAACTCCTTCACAATAGCCGCATCGCCCGGCGCATACTTGATAGCCTCATTCAGATCCCTCAGCGCGTCCTCATCGCCCCTCTTCCCAATCTTTGCCTGTGCCCTCCTGAAGTACGCCTTCGCCTTATCCTTATCAGTGATACCCTCCACGTCCAGTGCGCGACTCGCACTCTCCAGCGCCTCAGGGTATTGTTCCAGCTTGTTTTGCAGTAGCGCGCAATTCGAGTACACGATAACTTTGAGAGCGCTGAGCTTGGGAAAGAAGTCGGCGGGGTCGGTGTCGAGAGGCGCAGGGTATTCGAGCAGGTAGCGCAAGGCTTTCTGATACTTGGAAATGCCGAGCTTGAGGTTCTGGGCTTTGAAGGCGGCGTTGCCCATGTCTTTGAGGGCGGTAGCGATTTCGAGGATTTGTGTGCCTTGCCAGTCGTCGTCGGCGGACTTTTGGTCTTCGGGGTAGTCTTCGTAGGGGTCGCCGGTTGCGTCGGCGATCTTTTCGGTCGCCTTATCATAGTCGTCGCCGGTGAGCTCGCCGCAGTCTGACCTGAAGTTAGTTGGCGCCCATGTAGAGGTGCTAGAAAAGTGGCATACCAAGAATAGTCACGTCTTGCCATGGCTTGTCGCCGCTCTGACACTTGAGGTTCTCGATATGGCGCACGATGCTCCTGCCGTTGATGACTTGGCCGAACACGACGTGCTTCTTGTCCAGGTGAGGAGTGGGAACAGTCGTGACGAAGAACTGCGAGCCGTTGGTCCCAGGGCCAGCGTTCGCCATGCTCAGCAGAAACGGCTTCCCATGGAGCTCTTCGAAGTTCTCGTCTTCGAATTTCTCGCCGTAGATGCTCTCACCGCCGGTGCCGTTGCCTTGTGTGAAGTCACTGTGATCGCAATCAGCTTTGCGCCGTTTATGTCCTCTCGGCCGCTGTTTCTCACCCTCCCTGTATCATGAAGCCCTTGATCACGCGGTGAAAGCCTGAGCCCTTGTAGTGTAGTGGCTTGCCGGCCTTGCCGATGCCCTTCTCGCCAGTACACAGTGCGCGGAAGTTCTCGGCGGTCTTGGGGACGATGTCGTTGTACTGCGTGAAAGTTAGAGTCGAGATCTGGCGCGCGATGCCGGTTGTGGACGTACGAGCTCGAATGCTACACGGCCAGCTTCCACGTTGTCGATGGCAATGTCGAAGAAGCAGCGGATGCGCTCTGGTGCTTGTTAGTAAATATAAATCCGCGATATCTCTCGAGGTACAAAGGTGCTCGTATCGTATCATTGGAGTCATCAGCTTTCGCATTCAGTGTATCCGGGGGGTTGATACAATGCATACGAGCACCTTCTCAAGTCGAGTCTCGAGAATTGGTAGAAGCTTACTTGTGTTTGCCATGATTGCTTAATTGAGGCTTGATCGGAGAGATCTCGGTTGGTAAGATCCTCAATCTATGCACGAGAATAGTTGAGAGAATCGTGGAAGGAACTCAAGTTGTGTTGTGGGGTGAGGCTGAAGTAAAAGCTCCAGAACTTTCTATGAAGCTTGAGCTCTTTCCGCGCCAAGACGACCCTGCAGAAGAGATAGTCGGTCAGCGACCCGCACAAGCGTTTGACAGCCGCTTTCTCTCACTTTAATATTGACGGTCAGTCCGAGTTTGCAAGCTGCTGCCAAAGGAGCTTGAGATGCGACAGTAAACAGTGATGGTGAGGGGCAACGCGGGGCAACTTCCCGGTGAGAACGCGTCTCCTCCGAGGACTTCTCGTGTCCGCAACAATTACCAGAGATGGACGAGATGAGATGCACTGTGTACAAATTGATAATTTGAAGTTTGCTAGTAATGCCTCGTGTATTCTTCGCTAATCCTGAAGCCAGTGTGCTTTCCTTTCAATACTACTACTAATCTACCTTCTCTTCGACATGGAAAATGGCAGCGCAGTACTCACCATATCGTTTTGGTCGTAATGGTATATGAAGCCACCCTGCAACACGCGTCGTAGAGCGTTCAGCCTCTGCAGCTTCCACCACTTGTCGATCCTGACCTCCAGATTCTTGTTGATCCTGACCTTCATTCTGCCACCTCCGTACGCCCTTCCAGTTTCTTGATCGAGTGCTGTCGAGTAGGCTGGCCCACGAGTAGGCTTCTCAACCGAGTTACGAATATCTGCAAACGATGAGTGCAGTGTCTTTCGGTCTTTCTTCGATATGCGACGCGTCGAGACATTTGCAAGCTCCTCGAGGGTATGCAGCAGTTGATCCTGCCTGCGGTAGACCTGATAGCGCTTAACCATCCTGTCTCCGTCCTTGACTGTTTCTGGATCTTCTGGATCGTCAGCCTCCGAGATATCTTCATCGTCTTCCTGCTCAGTGTACGACTTCTCGTAGAGGAGGGCGATGTTCTCGCCAGCAGCGATCTGAACACCTGCGTCTGCGCTCTCCAGCTGTTCGACGAAAGCCTCGATGGCGGTCTCGGTCTCTTCTTCAAGATCCTCAATCTCCGTTGCAAGCAGGCCCCACTGCTCAAGTGCCGCAATGACGACGTTGCCTTCATCTTGTGCCTCCACTGATGCGCCGTCCGACTCGATGATCTCGAGGAACAGTGTCATGATGTCTAGGGTCTCATCGTCGCCTGCACCACCAAAGAAGGCAGCAATGCCCAGGGTGTATATTGCGTTCACTTTGATCTCGGTCGACTCGGAGGACTGTATCGATCGCTTGAGCTGGTCGGCGACATCGTCGTATATCGAATCAGAGTCGAGTGTGACGACAGTGACAGCCAGAGCTACGGTGTGTTAGTTGATTTCCCAGCAACATATATGCTTGTTCATACCTTTCAGCGCTGCGACAGCCTCACGCTCTGTAGTCTCCTGTCTGATACTCCTAATCATGGACGGCACCAACTCGCTCAGATGGCTCTCTATCTGGTCTCGAGCATAGCGCGCCATGAGAATGTGAGCATATGCATTCAGGCTCTCGGCGCGGCCCTCAGTGCTGCTGCGCTTGAGGTTGCTGATCTGCTCCACGCGCGTGTTGAGCTCAGCCTGCCACGCCGCCTCCGAGACTTCCGCGTCATCGCCATTCAGGATCTCGTCAATAGAGTTTGTGCTCCACGCAGTCCCGTCGCTGAGGTAGTCCTCATCCTCGTCTGAGATCTGGTGGTTGCGCGTGCGACTGGCGGCCCTAGACTGCGCTGGCGATGCGACTGCTGAGCCTGTTTTCGAGGTGGCGCCTGAAGTGACACGGGAGCGCGCCTTACGCGACACCGTCTTGTGGCTCTCGAGCGCCTGCCTTCGAAGGTCGCGCATCTTTCTGTTGGTGGAAAGGCTTGACGAGTAGTCGCGCTAATTTGTGGTTTATTCCAGGAGCCCTTTGTAAGGCTGAACGTGCAGTAGTTGGTTGTTCTCCGAAAATGCGGGGAACAAAGTGAGAATTCGATTATTGCCACGGTAAAGAGTCTGTAAACTCGGTCGTTGAAATGTATATGTGAGGTTTGAAAGACATGAGTCAGAGCCGTGGGCGAGGATTTCAAAGCACAAGGAATAATAGGCCACAAGTTTGTGGGAGGTGAAGGGAGGGAACTATGGTTGCGCTGGCAGGAGGACGAAAGGGCAGTGTGCGCTAATACGTCATAGCCAGCAATCTACTTGACACTTCGTCGCAGCGCATGTGATCCATAGCCTTGCGCTCACAATTTGTCAGTCTTTGGATGCGTATAGAAATGACAATCTACTATATTGTAGATAGATTAGTCTATACACAAACAAACAAAATGTAGGTTCTCACCCCGATCCTTCCCTCTTTACCATTCTTCGTTTTCTCGTCACACCGTCGGACTCAGTCCTTCCATCCTGACATTCACCACCCAAATATATAACTGGCCAACTAACACCCTCTCATATGCACGCCACAGCCACACACAGCCTCGCCTACATTAATGTCATCAGTGTTCGCATATGTGAGCGCATTCTCCATGAACATCAGGCCGTCGCAAGGATGACGCCCGACACACCAACTCGGACCCCGACAGGCCTAAGAAGCCGCAATGCTGCAAGCTACGAGCCGCATCGTCGGGTCGACTTCTCGCGTCCGTGTGACCTTGTGTTTGTCTTAGCCCAGATCAGTGAAGATGGACACTGCGATGGGAAACTGTGCCTCTTCCATTAGGCAACTCCCCAATCGAGATCTCAGGCGGACCGTCGCTGTGCCCTTCGCTTACAACTGCTCGGATATTGAATAGTCGTGACGTGCTGACGCTGATAGGACGCGATTAGTGTCACCTAGTTTCCAAGGTGACTGCAGCATGTGGTGGTGAATTTGATGCCTTGAGGCTCAACGATGCACCTTCGGAGCTGTAATTTAAGGAAAAAGTCGTGGATCGACGAGTATACATCGTAGAAGCGCGTAAGGGCCGCTGCGTTATGTAGAGTATGACTTCATCTAATGTGCTCAACTAGGTTCAACACTGCTTGTACTTCTCCTATCAATACTCAGAGTTCAAAGTCAAATTCAAGATTCCAATTCCACAAGTATCAAGAGAAACTTAACAAGCGTACAGACACCATGCCAGAATTCGAACTACGTCTTCAGTTCTCTTACAATGATGTCCACTAATAACTAGTGGTCTTCCAATAACCCAGTGTTGCTCAGAAGTCGGCATCCAAAGACGACTAGATACCTCTTCTCCAAACCCTCTCATGGCGCTGACTCTTCCCCTTCCGGCATAAAATCAACAGGCGTCTGAAATCTGAATTCGCATTTCATTGCAGGCCAAATAAACCTAGCCGATCCCCACCCCGGTTCAATTTTCTTCCTAGCCTTGTTATCCGCCTCGTTCACTCTCCCCGTCCCGTTAAACCCCGTCACGTCCTCGAACGTGCATTTTCCAATCTTAAACTTCGTAGCATCCTCATCGGCTAGCGCAATGGACACGTCTTCAGAGCCTTTCTCCCGCTTGAAAATAAATTCGCCGAGCGCGAACTCCCCAGTACGAGAGCTCACCGTATCATCGTGAAAAAGCCCGTTCGTCTCCACGGGATTGTCGTTGGCGGGGTCGTTGAGATATGTAAGGCCCTTCCAATTCTCGGCGTCAAGATTCTCGGGCGTGATCCACGCGTGGGACTTGCGGTCGGTGGTGTCCAGGCCTCCCCCAGGTCCAACGTTGCTGGATCTGTCCCACAGATCGACGATCCAGAATTGGAGGTGGCAGAGCCGCACTGTTGACAGGTCGGTTTGGTTGAATGCTGGAGACTGGTTTCGGAACATTTCGAGTAGTTCGGGTGGCACTCTTCCGGCATTGATGTCGTCTTCGGTGTAGGTTGGCATGACTGAATGTGTCGCGATTTAGGATTGAGAGTGCAAAATATGTGCGGTACGATTGTAGGGTTTTGGTTGGTAATGAATGATGTCTGCCACTGCGACTGCGAAATGTGATCATTTGATAGTGGTTCGTACGCAGAACGCCAACCTTTTATGTCCAGAACACCTACGTGTTTGCCTGAGTTACTGTATCTTCAGCTGCCACATGAAGTCAAGTTGTTCAGCTCGCCCATGCTAGTGCAGCCTTGCGGCGGGCTGAACGACTAACGTAGTGGCCTGGAACTTCGAGACGGAGTCTAGCCCTCGACGAGCAGGAGCTCAACGAATGCCATCGCGACTTCCAGCTGTTAACGCTAGATATGCCACATGATGAGGAGTACAACGGTGCTGGACTTGTGGAAGCCTCGTTCGAAAGAAGTGCGCCAGGCGCGCTGTTGGTGGAGTGGGCCTAAAGGAACGTAAGCTAGTAAAGGGCCGGGACGAATAGCCTCGCCGAAAGCATAGCATCGGCCGTGATCGAAAGAAGACCGCACTTTGCTTAGGACGGCTCAGCAGAGAACCAAGCAACCCTGACATTCATCAACGGAGTAATGTTCGATCTGTCTTCATACCTGTGAGGCTCAGCTTCTACAGCACGCATTCGTATATGTCTACGAATCCATACAAGACGCAACAACGATACAAGACGAAAGATCTTAATGAGTGACAAAGAAGATGAAGACGAAGGATTACAAGTCTACAACATGTAATAACCGTTTCGCTCTTTCAGCGCGCCGATTCCGACTCCCGTGCTATGCTATCTACTCTATGCCAAGAACTAATGACGGAATTGAACGACTCTAGAAATGAATGTGAAATATTCAGTGCCGAAGAAAAAAAAAGCAAGAAAGAAGGGACCGGGCGCAGGCAAGCGAAACGAGACGTTACACGGGATGGGCGTAACCAGGCGTAAACCGCTTCTACACAATCCATGCATCGTCACCCTGCTGACCGGCCGCTGACATGTCCTGAGCATGCGTCCGCGGCAAGCGACCGCTCTCATCGGGCAGCAAATTGACAAAGTCTCCGAGCGCGAAGTCAGAAACAGCAAGCCCGGTCGAATAGTGCATGCCCAGGCTATCAAGGACAATCGAGTCAGGCGCGAGTGCTGAATTATCGTCGTGATGTTGAATCCGATGTCGAGGTTCTGATGCCACACTCCTACTCTCACCCCGTGCAGTCCCGCCTGCTCGCCCACCCCGTCTTGCCACTTTCCTAACGCGTCCTCTTGAATCAGTCCGCGCCTCTCCCCTAACGCACCCGCATCAGCCCAGTCCTCCTCTTCCTCGCTCCTCCAGGCCATACTCACTGACTCTGGAATGGTCCTTCTGGCCAGCCAAGGGGAAAGGCTGAGCGCTCTCCTGGCCGCCGTTTCGGGATGTCGATGTGGTGGAAGTTTCTCAGGTGCTCAACAAGATGGTCGCGGCGGGTGAAGCCCTTGTCAGCGACGCGATTGCAACGGGGGACATTGCACGGATATTCCGGGGTTCCCATGCCGTGGACGGTGGACTGGTGCCGTTGGAGGTCGGCTAGGCGAGTGAAGTTTGCGGAAGAGGTGCAGGCTGGAATGTCGCATGTCCATGTTCTGGTAGTGGGTGTTAGCAAAGTGAGTAGTTAGAAGGTGAATTCGACAATTTGGCGGGAGGCGTGGATGTCCAAGATGCATTGGGAATGAGGCATTCATACTTGGTGCGGCTAGTGCTCCTGCGGATTGTTAGTATCCAAGCTCACCCGTGATTACCATGTCTTGACTCACCTCGTGGGGTCTTGAGACCCGCCTGGCACCACGAGGTTATCGTCCTGCCATTGGTCTGCAAACGCAACTCCACTGCTTGTTTGCGGATACACAGAAGATACCACAGGATGGCCGTAATAGTCCACGATTTGGTACGGCTGTGGTGGATATTGCTGATACTGCGAGTAGTATTGGTTCACTTGGTCCTGGGTGTATTGTGGTATTGCTGTTTGGTATGAAGCTGCGGCATTGGTATAGTTTCCCTGGCCAGAAGGCGAGGAGTACTAAAGCCAGAGTTAGTGATCTACAGTAGTAGGCTTCCTGTTTCGCTGGTCCACTTACGTTGTAACTAGACATAACGGGCGAAACGGGTTCCTCTTTTAGGCGTAAAAGTTTCTTATGGCGGGTAGTGCCTGAGCCAGAGAGCGGGCGATATGCAGACACCAGAGGCGGAACGATGCGAAACTTATTGTCGTGCTGGATAGTTTTCCTGGCGATGGCCACCGAATTTTGAACGTTTTTGAAGTCTTGCAAAGGGCTGAAAGGGTCACTGTTAGTTGCATTAATCTTGTGAACCAAGGTGAGGCTGTTGTATGTCCTCTCAAGTGGACGCCTCATGGTTCACTCGTCACTGCCACCCCAAGTCTTAAACACAGCATGTACGACCTACACATAACTCGGTGAAGCATATGCTTCACTACGCCCGGATGAGCCAAAGACATCGTGAATTGCTAGCATAATGTTTGGCGACGGGCGGGATCGCGCTCAGATGCAGGCTTCGCAAAGTCAGGTCGATGCTGGTTTCGATCGAAGGATTGGAGGTGTGATATCTGAATGACCGTGCCACGGTCGAGAAAGAGGCTAGAAGAGAAGAGCTGAACGATCGAGGCACGAGGCTATGTTGTTTATCCAAGACGCTGGTACCCCACACGTTGAATGGTATAGGGCTGACGCCTGGCGTCTGGGCAAACGTGGAATTCAAGGGCCGAATGGCATGGTCATGGAGTTCCGCTCAAATTGGACCAGGTATGACAATAAGGCTGGGGGATGACCATTAAGACCAATTCGGGAAGGATCTGTGGCTTGATGTTGATAGATCTGTCGTTACAGGGACGTGCCCATGCTCCTACTGTGCTATGCAATGCACATTTAGACTCGTCATATGCACGCTAGGATATGTATGTACCTGTTTCGTTCTGGGCGTTCCTACAAGGCAGAAAGGTCGTCAGCCTGGTCGATAAGGAACACTTCTTGGTCGTTAGAATGTACTATCGTCCTACCACCGGATGACGGGGTTTCGATGAAGTGTCGGGGACAATGGGTACTGTACATCGATAACGACCTGGAAAGTCGCCACTACGTCACACAGGAGAGATTCTGCGCCATGGCTTCCGCACAGCCAGTAACAGCTTTGGTAATCATGAGCGAATTTGCCAGAGACATGAGAGCAACCGAAAGTTGCGCAGCGCTGCACAGCACGCCTAAAGTTGCAAGTAGGCCTTAACGAGCTGCGCATGGCGCAACACAGGACGGCAGTCGCTTCTGCTCGCCTCGCCGAAAGTTGGTTATTGTCATCAAACGCCTGCCTGTATGCGTACGCTGTAACTACCAGAGCCTGCCAGTTGTCAGCTTATGCAAGAACGATCACAATAGAAGCGACATTAATGCACCCAGCTTTTGATTGAGTCTGTAACCGCTCAAAACCGGGTTATACCCGACCAAGCTACTGTCGGGCGTAAGTGAAGCTTGACGTTGCGGAAGAGAATGTCGCTAAGCAAACGAATGGGAAAAG
>Ga0265798_10012231_pt1 | contig 10373 bp, 15 predicted proteins | sample P3T30metagenome_FD_192430 | JGI IMG/M metagenome (GOLD analysis project Ga0265798, IMG submission 192430) | Plant litter microbial communities from East Loma Ridge, Irvine, California - P3 T30 | ecosystem: Environmental > Terrestrial > Plant litter > Unclassified | place: USA: California...
CTAACAAGCGTCGGCATTTCAAACTCCGCAAATCGGCCATGGATGATGTGATCGATACAAATCTTCTTTCTAGAACAACCTCACCTTCAGGTCTATCAAAAGAAGACATTCACTTTGTGCTCCTTTGAATTCGTCCATCCCAGTAAAGTCGCCTACCATGACGTTTACAACCCCACCAAACAGATTATCCCCACACATCGCAAAGGGGTCTCCCATGATCCTAGACGGCGCACTAGCAACCTATCTCGAGACCCTAGGAGCAGACATAAGCGGCGCACTATGGTCCGCCTCTATCCTCCTGGACCAGCCATCCTTGATCAAACAAACACATCTCGACTACTACCGCGCAGGCGCAAATGTCGCAATCACTGCATCGTATCAAGCGTCCATCCCTGGACTGGTCAAGCACCTGCAACTGAGTGAAAAAGACGCCAAAGACGTGGTCAAGAAGAGCGTGGAACTCGCCCAAGAGGCTCGAGACGAATACATCACCGAAGCGACCACAGATGTCGGAAACCAGCTATTCATTGCAGGAAGCGTAGGGCCCTATGGCGCTTTTCTCGCAGACGGCTCGGAATACCGAGGTGACTACTCCATCCCGAGAGAAGAAATGAAAGATTTCCACCGCGGACGCATCCAAGCTCTCGTAGAAGCTGGCGTCGATATTCTAGCCTGCGAGACAATACCATCCAAAACCGAAACTGAAGCCCTCATTGACCTTTTAACCACCGAGTTTGCTTCTACGGAAGCCTGGTTTGGGTTCACGCTCCGAGACAGCGAGCACATCAGTGACGGGACGTCTCTGTTGGAGATCGCGGCGTTGTTCGACAATGTGCTGCAAGTTATTGCCCTGGGGTTCAACTGTGTGCCAGACGATCTTTCGGTGGCTGCACTCAAGACATTGAAACCTCTGGTGAAGCGGGGGACATTGGTTGTATATCCTAATTCTGGTGAGCAGTGGAATGCACAGGCGAGGGAATGGGAGGGAAAGAGGACGGAGGGATCGAGTTTGGCTGAGAAGACGAGAGAGTGGAGGGAGGCTGGTGCGGGGCTGATTGGAGGGTGCTGTCGGACGACGCCAGAGGATATTGGGGTCATGAAGAAAGCTTTGAACTAGGAGGGCTGATGCATATAGAGGGTTTGGTGTGGTTTTGGTTGGAGAAAAGTGTCTTGTTTGGACAGCGAAGTAAGCATTCGTGTGTAGCGGGATGTTTACACTAAATACAACTACGTTGGTTTTTACTTCTATACACACCTCCTGGGCGATGCATTGACCTGGTCAGCCGCTTAGCGTGTATTGGAAAGCTTAATCCGCGACAGAATCATGGTCGAAGAGTGTCATGCAATGCGCAGTACGCCTGCTTGCTTTATGGCGCCTTCTCCTGGTAGTTGATCAAAACCTGAACCAGGTGTGCCACAATCATGCTGGGTCTAGCGCTCGCGGCATGTTGTGCTATTTGCCCTCAGATCTAAGCGCTCTTGGGTCACCGATCTTTCGTCGGCTGAGTACCTTCTCATGTGCATGCATCTGTCAATACCTTCATCCGTCGACAACCATATCCTCGGCACCTGGTGCCTCTTGGATTCGCTTTTGTAGCTCCTCTAGTATCGATTTGGCTCGGTCCAATACATCCTCAGCGCCAACCTGTCCTGAGCTCGCTCTCGCGTTCAATACACCAACATCAAACTCGCCATAGCCTCCATTTTTGACGTCCTTGCTAGGATCCACGACTTCTTCCTCGTCCTTGCCCTTCTGGCTTTGACCCACGACAGTGAACTTTGGATGGCTCTTGGGTATGACCTTGTATCTCTCGAGGGCGTTGATTTGCTTGACTAGCTCGTTCCGTATCAATTCGCAAGACATTCCACAGAATATGGCGTTCAGACGAAAGGCTTCCTTGCGCGCCTCGAGGGTGCCGGGGGTGCATTGCATGGCATCGTTCTGGAAGGGAATGGGATCGTTTGTGAGTTGGGACAGTGCGGTAGCAAAGTATTTTAGCAGTTTGGGGATTTGGTGGTTGATCTCGTTGAGCGTGTCAATGTGCTCGGCGGCGACTTCGCGGTACGTCTTTGGCTCATCGGACTTCTTCTCTGGAGCGGCGGCGCCTCCAGGTTGTTGGTGCTCGACTTGGTTTGCGTTGGTGGACATGGTGGGGTGTTTGGAGGCCGTGAGCAACAAATGGAACTGGAAGCCGAATTAATGGCAAACAAGCATGAGGGTGCTCTACAAGATGCTGCGACAAGAGCGCAACTATCAAGAAAGCAACGCGCTCAAGCCTCGACTTCTGCTCTTGGGACGATCAAGTAAGGGCTGGGGAAGCTTGAGCTCCGCACGAAGGCGCACCGCCACATCTTGGCGGGCCGCGCGATTGAGACCTCACCTCCGACCTCCACTCCGCAACACGGCAAGCCTCGCCGACCTCGTGTATTACTCCGGACGCGACCTACCCATTCATACCTATTAATCACGTGTAGCAACCCCGTAATTACCCCCCGCGACCAAGACGCGACCGCCCAAGCACGAGTTCGACCCTTTCATGGGTATTGCGACCTGCCGGTACACACTCTAGAGGTGGAGAGACAACTCCGCGCCAGCATAACGTAGAAGAGAAGGAACATCCATAGCCATGTCAGGGCCCCCTCAAGGGCCCGGGCCTGTAAGGGCCATGAGCGTAGGAAATGGACCGCCCAGTGCTGGTTTACCACCTCACAACGCGATGCCTCCGCAAGGCGGTCCACCACCCCCGGGTTCTTCAGGGCCGCAATCGCAGCAGAACCTGAATCAAATAGTAGGTAAACATCTCATAACTCTTTCCTTCTCCTGTTCTTACTTTGGCTGCACCGGCGCATGCGCGAACTTGCGCCTGGCCAATTGCGCATTGTCTCAGCAAATTGTATTTGTCGTTTAGGTGACCAACTATCGTGTCCTGATGCGCCCGATTGTTTATGCCCACGAACACCAGATATCATTATGCCGTTGTCATGTGGCCTTCACTCTCTCGTTGCCTGGCTAGAGGGATGAAGCGCCCAGGGTTCCTTCACGTCGGGTCGCAGTCACCTTGATAATTTGTCACAATCCTGGGCTCAACTTGCCCATGTATAGCTGAAACGTCGCACTCAATGTTGAAGCGTTCTACGGCGATTGCCTCCAACTTTGCGCGCTCTTCACTATACATGGTTGGCCGCGGCGCATCCGGACAGCTGGACATGAATCGTGTTACCAACCAGTTCTTGCTAACGGGTCCGCAGGTACTTGAATATCTCTCCAAGAAAGGCTATGTTCGCACCGAGGCGATGCTGCGCAAGGAGTCCGAGCCACAAACCAACGGCCAACCTCTGACAGCGCAGAGTACTGAGGCAGGCGGCGCAAAATACACAAAAGCATTCGAACTCTTGCGCAAATATACCGAGGACAATTTGGACTTGTACAGACCGGAGTTACGCAAGTTGCTATGGCCTGTCTTTGTCTATTCGTTCTTGGACTTGGTTCGTGACTTCTACACAAAGGATGCGGAGACCTTCTTTGCGGCGTATCAAGGCTTGTTCGAGCGCGACCACGATGAGGACGTCAAGACACTTCGTCAAGTGCGTTTACAAGCTCATTTGCAAGAGAGTCGCATAGCGAAGCTGTATCTTGACAACAAATACCGCATAACGCTGACGACGATGCCTTTTTTCAACCTCATTCAATTTCTTGAATCCAAGCATTTTGATGGCGGCTCAACTATCATTGACGTCATTCGGGAGCATTTGAACATCGTCACAGTTGACCGGACTGCGACTGCGGAGAAGAGTATTGCCGCCATTCTTGCCAGCGGACATGGCGAAGATGAGCTTCCGGCAGAAGACGAAGGCATCCCAGGACACGCTCCCGGCCACCCACTCACCACACGCCACGATCCCGACGCAGAGGCTGCGCGAATCAGGCTGCAGTTGGGCGCATACCCGCAAGAGCAAGAGCTACAAGACGACGTCCGAGCCGCTCTCCAGGACGAGGACGCAAGGTCCGCGCCAAGACCAGGTCAGCTGAGCTTGGTGGAGGAGTTTGAGCAGCGCATCAAGCGCGAGCCAACAGAAGACGGACCGTCGCGTGAATTCGTTCCCCTACCACCTTCCCTTGCCCGCGACGTCTCCATGGAAGTTCAAAAGATCATCGAACACCGGGACCGCTACAAGATGGAAGGCAGAACTGGTGGTGTCGGTCCCGCGGTCAGCGTTACCATGTATACCTTTCACAACACGTACGACAGGTAAGAGCTCGCTTTGTGTTACTTCAACGCGCATGGCTAATATTGTGGTAGCATCAACTGTATAGACTTCTCAGGTGACAATCAACTCGTGGCCGCTGGCATGAACGAGTCTTACATTCGCGTTTGGTCTATGGACGGTAGTCCTCTCACTTCCCCTAACGACAATGCCAACACCCAGCCGTCATCTTCTCGGCGCTTGGTCGGTCATTCGGGCCCTGTAACTGCAGTTGCGTTTTCGCCGTCCACGGCGAATCCGGATCCCAACGGTCCTCCGACAAACTCGGAATGTCTGTTGTCATGCTCGGAGGACAAGACCGTCCGGTTATGGTCACTGGATACGTATACTTGTCTTGTCGCCTATCGTGGCCACGACAACCCGGTATGGGACGTCCAGTGGGGACCCTACGGACACTACTTCCTTACTGGCTCAAACGATCGCACTGCGCGTCTTTGGTCGACCGATCACATTGAGCCTCTGCGCATATACGTTGGTCATGACAATGATGTAGATTGTGTCGCCTTCCACCCAAACAACCTGTACATCTTTACGGGCTCTTGCGACCGTACAGTACGCATGTGGCATATTGCTGGCGGCAACTGTCTGCGCCTTTTCACCGGCCACACTGGTAATGTCACAGCTATATCCTGTTCTCCTGACGGCAAGACACTTGCATCCGCCGACGATGCGGGCAACATCATACTATGGACACTTGACACTGGCAGGAGGAAGAAGCGCATGCGTGGACACGGCAAGGGCGGTATCTGGTCGCTTTCGTGGAGCGTCGAGTCGAGCGTCCTGGTCTCTGCTGGGGCGGACAAGACAGTACGCGTCTGGGATGTGCTGCAGGAGCCTAGCGAGAAAGCTGCTGACGGTATGGCTGCGAAGGCGGACGGTGCCATGACCACCAAAGGGGCAAGCGGAACAACAGTGACGGGTAAGAAAGCAAGCAAGGAGACAGGCGTCTCGGCAGACCAAATCAGTGTGTTCCCAACCAAGGAAAGCCCAGTATACAAAGTGCAGTTCACCCGAATGAACTTGGTACTTGCTGGCGGTGCATATCTCCCAACTCGGCCATAGATGGCAGCATAGCGCTGGGTGTTTGGAGTTTTCCGTTGTACACTGGTATGAGGGCGTTCAAATGTAAAAGTGTAATGAGCTATAGTATACCCACACGAATGCACAATCTCATCATTACTGCTGTAAACGACCGGTGTAGTGCGGTTCCATTCACGGGTTGCATTCGTCATGGTCATGCATCAGATCGAAACAAGCGGTTGCACACTAAAGAGTGCGTGCAATTGATCGGGAAAACAGTCCACAAGGGAAGTCTCGGGTTTGGTCTTGGAAAGGCGTAGCTACTGCATGCCTGCCTGCCTGCTTTATCATTGCGTAAGTACACGAAATCTTGCCCCGGAGTCGGGATGAAGGAGCACTCACGTGCAGCAGTGCGATTTCCCAACCTTGATGCCGCGACTACACTATGTGCCTCCCATATCCTGTATGTGACGTAGTTCAAGTCTCATAATTTCTGTGCGCCAGCCCCGCAGTGTCCCTGTTGGCCATAGGCTCTTGCGGTGTGCGGTGTTTGTTGCGATACGGGAGCGCACCTTCCCTAACACCAGCCTTCATCTTGCATTGGTCACCCACATCTTGGCGTCCTGTCTCTCGATAAAGTCCTCCTGTCTGTGTTTATAGTCCTCTTCTCCTCTCACCAACTTCCTACACTCGTTTACCACACTCCATCCGCCCCAGCATCGGCCTAGATTCTTTGGTCTTGACATCTCTGCCATCAAATACACTCTTTAATCGTCTCACCTACTACCACCAGCACTTTCAACTCGTCACTAGCCATGAAGTTGTCTCAGCTTACCGCCCTCTTTGGAGGTACTGCTCTTGCAGTCCAGCCTCTGACAGGTCTTCGTAAGTCAACCCTTTGTCAGAGTTCCTCTTCGACTCCGCTACCTTAACGTTCCTTCCAACTCTCTGAGCTCTCCCGCCATTGATCTAGCATCTCTGACACGTCAACAGGAGTTCCTCGAGCCTATACCGACACCACCTCCATGGTTGTTATGGTCACGTCCACGCACCTGGTCTCCGAGATCTGCACGGATATCGCAAGCTGTCCTCCTTATACTACCGAAGCTCAGACATCCGTTGTCTACGTCACTGCTACGACTACTATATGCTTACTTTCCTCAATGCCCCCCGGATACCCAGCACCGCCTCCTCCCCCGTCGGTTGCTAGCTCGGTCTATTCCACTGACTCGGCGGTCGTCTCTGTCAGCGTCATCACAGGCTCTTCCATAACTCCTGGTAGTTCCGAGTACCCCAGTGGCGGCATCCCGCCCCATACGAGCGTTCTGACAACCTTTGTCCCCTCTTCGGGCGCATACGACACCCAGTCTATCACAATCCCGAATTTTCCGAGCCCTTCTGGTCCAATGGCTACCTCAACTTCAAGTGTCCCTGCCTCCAACGAATACGGTGCCTCTTCATCAAGCGCAGGCCCTGTTGTTCTGACATCTTCAAGCACCGCATCAGCTCCGGCCGTCATCACCATGACTTCTGGTGTCACGCCAACAGGCTCAAGTAGTGTCATCATTATCCCTTCAGACACCACCGCTACTGATGCAACCGGCACCTCTTTCCTAGTCTCGTCAGCCATACCGAGCTCTGTTGGTTCTTCTAGTGGGTATGTCGTCCCTCCTGTGAGCTCGGTGGCCCCATCATATACAAGCTCGGCCTCATCCCCACTGGCTAGTTCAGCGGCTCTTTCCAACTCTTACACTGGGTCTGTTCCATCTGAGAGCACGAATACACTATCTCTCAGCCAAACAGACTCTGTACCTACGACCCAAGTGACCCCTTCGGTCGGCCCTAGCTCTGGTAGCTCTTCGAGCCAGTATGGTACCTCTCCAGATAGCTCGGCGGTGCCTTCGCATACCCACTCAGATTCAATCCATTCTGATAGCTCGGCTACTTCTCCAAGTACGACACCAGGATATGTAGCACCTAGCTCGGCCATGCCATCGAGTAGCATCGCGCAATCTATGTCTACACCTCTTACACTGTCTTCTCCTGGAGTCAGCTCTGCTGGTCCATCATCAAGTGGCTACACGAATTCTGCCGGTGGTTCAGCTGCGTCTTCGAGCTTCAATACAAACACCATGCCAACTTCTTTCACAAGCTCGTCGACAGCAGGACCATTCTCAAGCGGATACACTGCATCTTCTGACCTCCCAGCTACCACATCGAGTCCAATTGGGTCTTCCTCAAGCGGATACACTATACCATCGGGTAGCTTGGCTGCACCATCAAGCACTCGCACTGAGGCTGTTTCTGTACCTTCGGCGTCGTTGTCCATGTCTGCTGGTCTTTCTTCAAGTGAATATTCTTCCACCCCCGGTAGCTCAGGTATTTCAACCAGCTCCAATACGGAGGCAGTGTCTACTGCTCTGTCTTCGGCAACTGCTTCTACTGGGCCTTCATTGAGCGGATCCGCTTCACAGCCTAGTGGTTCGATCACTCCCAGCAACACCCTCACAGACACTGTAACCACTTTGTTGTCGTCAACAGGTTCTTCTATTGGATCTTCATCCAACAGTGACTCGGCCACTATCAGCAGCACAGAAATAGACACTGTACCCACTTCCTTGTCTTCAGTAGGTCCTTCCACCGGGACTTCATCCAGCGGTGGTATAGTCACTCGCAGTAGCACCAAAACAGACACTGTGCCGACTTCCCTGTCTTCAGCAAGCATTTCTGTTGGGCCATCATCCGGCATTGGTTCAGCCATTATCAGCAGTACTCAAACTGACACTGTATCCACCTCGCTGTCCTCGGCAAACGGTTCTGGCGGGCCTTCATCCAGCGTATACACTGTCCCCTTTGGCAGCTCGGTCGCACCATCAAGCACCTACTCAGGTGGTGTACCACAAGCTTCCAACGCAACCAGCTCCCAGGGTACAACGTCCAACACACGCCCAGTTGTAACGTCTGCGACATCAGGCTACCCCAGCCCTTCGCGCCCAGCAGCTTCCAACATTACCGTCTCAGAGAGCACCATGAAGATCACCAGCTATCAGACGCAGACTTTCACGTCTTATGTCACTGCGCCGCCTGTCACTGGCGGGCCTAACAACACGATTAGCACTGAGACTGAGGGTATATCCGCAAGCGTCCCATCGATTGTTTCTGCGGTTCCTTCTGGGTCTGGGTAAGTCTTCAACTATTACTTAACATCCCAGTACACACTCACTAACTCATGCTGTAGTCCAGTATACCCATCTACTACTGCCAACGATTCGATCGTGAGCCCCTCGCCCAGCTACGTCGAGGTCCCTGTCAACACTGGACATGTCATCGGTGCCGGAAAGAGCTCTCTGGCAGCAATCGTTGTCGCCCTCGCTTTCGCCCACTTCGCATAACTCAACGGTCGATTTTCCTTGCCCAGTCTCGCATCTGCCCTGACGAAGACACTGCTGCTGCAGTGGGTCAGCTTGATGAGACATTCTTGCCTTGCCTATCGCGCCTAGCATTGAGCATCTCGGGTCTGTACACATACTTAGACAATGGTTTTAGTGCAATGGGTGGTTGCATGATCTTTCTATGGAGCGTCCTCTAGCTGGGCAGGTTTTCATCACATGTACTACCAGTTAACACGGCCGATATCAGACTAGCATGTAATATACAGCACCCTTTACTATGGCCGTCAATGATTTATTGGTTGCATCGTGATATCTTCTTGTGGTCTACTTATGTAGAAGCTATATCAGACTTTCAGTGTCATCTCATGAGCAGGATGAGCCTTGTTGTCACCGCACACCAACATCTTTGAGGATAGCGTTCAAGCTCACATCATCACCACTGGATAGGACATTTTTCCAGACTTCCTCGGCGACACGCTCGGGCTCTGGAAGGATGGTGAAATGCGGACTTTGTTCGGCCTTGAGCCACTTGAAGTCATCTATCTGGTTCCACTGGTTCTCCGACTGCGCCATGTCCGGCGTCATCTAGGTAGGATTAGTAAATTGGTTCGAGTCCAATGTCAACATGTCCAAATCCAGACAACTTACATATATCGCCGGTAAAGGCGCAAAGCTTAGTCCATCACAGTCTTCGAAGATGGGACGACTTGCACTGTGTAAATACACATGCACATTCTTACTAGCATGCATACGGAACTGTCGGCACGCCGTTACTATCACACTGTCGGAGACGTCTGTTATGTGTATTGCGCCTGCGACCTGGCCGCATATTATGAGCGAGTGCGATATATCTCTCAGATATAGGGCGGCAAACGGCGTGGTGCCATTTTGCGTGCAAGGCGAGAGATTGACGACGCAGTGTGTGAGGTGAGATAGCGTGGGTGAGCTCGTTGTGCGTGCGTCGGGTGGGAGGATGATGCGCGCGGAGGATTTATGGGAGAGTGCTGATGATGTTTCTGGTTCTACTGGAGGTACAGTAGCAGCAGTAGCGGCTGTGGCAACTGTCGTTGTACTTTGGTTGTGGGTAGTAGCAGTAGGGTATTGTTGTTGTTCTGCTGCTGTTACCGGTACCACTGTAGTATCCTTTTTCCGATTCTTGAAGCTGAATTTCTTGGGCGGCGAAAAGGTATTGCGTATGTTTTGGAGTTTTTCAGATAGCGATTTGATCGACTGTTTTCTTTTGTTAGCCCATGGTCTCCTTTCTCTCTCTCTCTTGCCTTTCTTCGTCTCCGTCTCATTGCTCCCTTGTCGGTTTCATGGATTCATACATACCTCGCTATACGTCCGCTGGTCATATGCAGGCAGGTAGCTCGATGCGTCTTTTACATTGTGTGACAGGCGGTCTATGCCCGCTAGACACGCGTCGATTGCTTCGGTGCGGGTGGCGCTTGCAGGCGGAGTCGAGGGGAGAGACGAGATTTGCGTGCTGAGGGCTGTAGGGAGGTCAAGTTAGTTGTGTTTGTTTGCCGAATGGGTCGAGGAGAGTTGAGGAGCGTAGGGTAGGGCAGGGGATCGTGAAGCGGGGATCTGGATTGGAAAGGGCAACGGACCCGCGACATCTTGATGGAATTGGCGGTAAAAGTCTTCTTTTAAATTCGTAGTGGTCATTTTCTTGGTGGAGGAGGATCACGTTGG
>Ga0265798_10012234_pt1 | contig 10371 bp, 9 predicted proteins | sample P3T30metagenome_FD_192430 | JGI IMG/M metagenome (GOLD analysis project Ga0265798, IMG submission 192430) | Plant litter microbial communities from East Loma Ridge, Irvine, California - P3 T30 | ecosystem: Environmental > Terrestrial > Plant litter > Unclassified | place: USA: California...
TAACAAAGCGCCGTTGTGGTGAAAATCATCGAACCAAAAATCGGAAATAGGAGCCTGCGGCGATGATGCCTTTAACGCCGGGTGGTTTGACAGGATACCCGCCGCCGTATAAAAGCCGGGATAAGAAATACCCCACTGGCCTACGCGGCCATTGTTAAAGGCGGCATTCTTCACCAGCCAGTCAATGGTATCGTACGTGTCCGAACCCTCGTCTACGTCTTTCTTAGTTTTCTTGTTATCTATCACCGGAGTCATGTTGGTCCAGGTACCCTCACTTTTCCAGCGGCCGCGTACGTCCTGGTAAACTACGATGTAGCCCGCTTTCATCATTTCTTCAGAAGGACCTAATTTAGCCGGAAACTTATCAGCCCCGTAAGGTGCCACGCTGTAGCAGGTGCGCTGCATGATGACAGGGTACTTTTTTTTGGCCGAAGCATCTTTAGGCGTATAGATGGAGGTGAACAACTTAATGCCATCGCGCATGGTAATGTATACGTCTTTTTTGGTATAGTGCGCTGCGGCGTAAGAGCTCTCTTGAGCGCTGGCGGCTGTACAAGCGGCCGTAAAAATGAGCAGGAAAGTAAGTAATCTTTTCATCAGGTGCAGTTAATGTATTGAGTTGCCTAATTTAATAAGTTATGCGGAATAATGGCATTTATAGTTAACGCTGATGCAATTAGTCTGAATGAACACCCAGTATAATTTTGCGTTAGGGACAGGCGCGGATACCGGCCACGTGGCTAAGGCCTGTGCAGTATGAGCAGATGGCCCGGCCCGGAGGGAAACGCCCTTAAGAAGTCCGTTAATTTTAAGTCTTGAGTCCGTAAGTCAACTACTGCCGCAAAGTTCATCTTATCGGCCGTCATGTACTGTCCTTGTATACTAAATTATGCTTAATCTTTACTAAATTATTACCCGTTTTATAGCAGGTAATATTACCTTTGGGCACTAACAAATACTTTCCTGTTATGCAATATGATGTTATCGTTATAGGTTCGGGTCCGGGTGGCTATGTGGCTGCCATACGTTGTGCCCAACTGGGTTTAAAAACTGCGTGTATTGAAAAATACAGCACCTTTGGCGGCACCTGCTTAAACGTAGGCTGTATACCGTCAAAAGCCCTGCTCGATTCGAGCGAGCACTACCACAATGCAGCGCACACCTTTAAAACGCACGGCATTAACCTCGATAACCTCTCGGTTGATTTTAACCAGATGGTAACCCGCAAAAATGAAGTGGTTGCTCAAACCACCGGCGGTATCACCTTCCTGTTCAAAAAGAACAAAATTACCTCTTACCAGGGTATGGGTTCTTTTAAAGATAAAAACACCATTGTTATTACTAAAGAAGACGGCAGCCAGGAAACTATCACCGGCAAAAATGTAATTATTGCCACCGGTTCAAAACCATCGAGCCTGCCGTTTTTACCTGTTGATAAAAAACGCATCATTACTTCAACTGAGGCTTTAAACCTGCCCGAAGTACCTAAACACCTGATATTGATTGGTGGTGGTGTTATTGGCTTGGAGTTGGGTTCGGTGTATGCACGCTTAGGGGCCAAGGTATCGGTGATCGAATACATGGATGCCATTATTCCTACCATGGATAAGCAACTGGGTAAGGAACTGCAAAAAAGCCTTACTAAAATAGGTATGGAGTTTTACCTGGGCCATAAAGTAACCGGTGCCAGCGTTGCCGGCGAAGAAGTGACCGTGACTTTTGATACCCCTAAGGGCGAACAAAAAGAACTGAAAGGCGATTACTGCCTGGTAGCTGTAGGCCGTGTATCTTATACCGACAAATTAGGTTTAGAAAACATTGGCATTACGGTAGAAGAACGCGGTAAGAAAATTACAGTAGACGAGCATCTGGAAACCAGCGTTAAAGGTATCTACGCCATTGGCGATGTGATCCGCGGTGCTATGCTGGCCCACAAAGCCGAAGACGAGGGTACTTTTGTAGCCGAAATTATTGCCGGACAAAAACCGCACATCAACTACAACCTCATTCCTGGTGTGGTTTACACCTGGCCAGAAGTGGCCAGCGTTGGCCAAACCGAAGAACAGTTGAAAGAAAAAGGCGTTAAATACAAATCGGGCTCATTCCCGTTCAAAGCCAGCGGCCGTGCACGTGCCAGCATGGATATTGACGGCTTTGTGAAAGTACTGGCCGATGCCACCACCGACGAGATACTGGGTATGCACATGATTGGTCCGCGTGCGGCCGATATGATTGCCGAAGGTGTGGTAGCCATGGAGTTCCGTGCCAGTGCTGAGGATGTTACCCGTATGAGTCACGCTCACCCTACGTACACCGAAGCGATTCGTGAAGCTTGTTTAGCGGCTACGGAGAATAGAGCGATACATATTTAGAGTTAATAACTTAGAATATTGATAGGTGCAGGGTCTAATGATCTTGCACCTTTTTTTTGAATGATGGTGAGGATCCTGGTCGAGTAGTTAGTGCGTTTTTGAAGTTAGCTTTGTGCTGATGAACAACCTTCGTCTCCTCTTGTCCGGAGAGGCCAGTTCTTTTGTCATAGCCACAAAAGAACCAAAAAGGCCTATCCAGCGCAATCCCTGCCTTTGCCCGCAAGGCCCACTCCCGGCCGGGTGCGCTGGCGGGCCCTACTCTTTTTTGAACAGATGCGTTGCTGTGCAACTCTACTGTATCTATATTATATGTCATTGCGAGCGATAGCGTGGCAATCGCACGCGTTTAAATAAGCATGAGTGCAGTTGCCGCGTCGCTATCGCTTCGCGAAGTTACGTTGTAGGTCAGGTAGTTAGCTAAAAGCCATTTAGTCCCCTCCCCTTTGGGGAGGGTTAGGGAGGGGTTGTCACCCTCCCAGCTTCGGGCGAAAGCGGGCAGCACATGGTGGCTTGTGGGCAAAGACAGGGGCCTTTTAGATTTGCATGTAGCGCAAGGCAGTGCAGACGAAGCCAATGGAGCAAATCTAAACAGCCCGTGGTGCTGCCCGGCTTTGTAGGGTAAAGGCCTTGTGCGGCGAAGAAGCATAGGGAGGTGACTTGATTATTCACAGTTGTTTATTTCCATTGGTGTTCATGAGGTCGCTCACGCTTAGTTTTTGGTTCTTTTTATCAAGAAAAAGAACCAAAGCCTCTGCGGCCAAGAGCAGACGAAGGAGATTTAAGAGCACACACGAAGTTTAAAACGCAAAAACCACCTCCTTCATCTCCACTATAAATCCCTACCTTTGCCGCATACCTGTTTAAAACATGTTTGCTGATAAGCTGAGTAACCATACGTCTGCCAGATACATCCTGTATTTTTTATTGGGGTGGACGGTGCTTAACGCTTTGCAGGCGACTACCCTCGGATTGCATTCTGATGAAGCTTACTACTGGGTATATTCCCGTTTTTTAGACTGGGGCTATTACGATCACCCGCCTATGGTGGCGCTCTTCATTCGCCTGGGCGACAGCCTGCTGCCTACCGAATTAGGTTTACGCATGCTTACCGTGATCACCAGCAGTATTTCGGTATATGTGATGTGGTTAATAGCCCGCCGCTACCAGGCCGATGTGCGGTGGTTCATGGTCATTATGGCCAGCATATTTGCTTTCCATATCTATGGCTTTAATACCACGCCCGATGCGCCGCTACTGTTTTTCACCATATTGTTTTACTACCTGTACTTAAAGTATACCCGCAGAGATAGCCTGCGCACCGCCTTGTTGCTAAGCCTGGTGGTTGCCTGTTTGTTGTACAGCAAGTACCACGCGGTATTATTGATCGTGTTTACGGTAGTATCCAACCTGCAGTTGCTCAGGCGGCGCTCGTTTTACATCATCCCGGTGCTGGCTGCAGTTCTTTATTTGCCCCATATTTTATGGCAGGTGCATCATGGTTACCCTTCGGTGGCTTACCATCTTTTCGAGCGTTCTTCCGAAACTTACGATTTTGCACATACTTACCTTTTTTTCCCGGGGCAGTTGTTAATGGCTGGTCCGCTGGTAGGTTGGTTTCTGTTTTATTTTGCATCAGGCGTCAGGGTAAAAAAAGACGCTTTTATACGGGCGCTAATTTATAACGGTGTTGGCATGTTCGTATTCTTCTTGCTTAATACGTTTAAAGGAAACGTGCAACCCCACTGGACCCTGATTGGCTTTGTACCACTAACCCTGCTGGTTTTAATTAGGATGCGGCAAAGCAGTCAGCCACCCAAATGGGTATATAAACTGGCCATATTAAATGCCGGACTTATTATTGCTTTCCGGCTGGCATTAATTGCGGGTATACCGGCAGTTACCGGCTTAAAGGCCCTCGAAGGTTATTATAAAAACGATATTTGGGCCAGGCAGATACAGCAACATGTGGGCAATGCTTATGTAATAATGCCGGTAGGTTTTCAGCCCACATCAAAATATAACTACTATACCCATACTTTAAAAGGCTTTGCTTATGATGAGGCACAATACCGCCGCACGCAATATGATATTTGGCCTATTGAAGACAGCATGCAGCACAAGCGGGTGTATTATACATCGCCATATATAGCCAAAATTGCCACCGACAGTATTGAAACCATTACCGGTAAATGGTACGGTGTATGGGTGAATGATGTGCGAACGTATCAAAAAGTGGAACTGGTAGCTGCTAATTACAAGATGAAAGCCAAGCCCGGTCAGCAGGTCACTTTTAATCTGCAGGTGTTAAACCCTTACAATAAAGCCATCAGCTTTTACAGTAACGACGCTAAAAGACCTGTGGTGCTCCGGGCCTGTTTTCTCCAGGGCGAAGAACTCCAGTTTATGCAGAAGGCCCCGGCAGATTTTAACCAACTGCTCATCAAGCCGCATCAAAAAATACCTTATACCTTCACCTTTAAAGCCCCGCTCGAAAAAGGCAATTACGACTTAATTTTCTCTATCCGTACAGCACCTTTTATGGGTGGAAGAAACAGCAGGATCGTTAACTTTACCGTTCAATAATTATTGCATGATCAAAAACTTCTACTTCCTGACTTTTTGCTTATTTCTTACCCTGGCGGCCCGGGCCCAGCAAAGTGTTGACGTTAATTTTAACGGCTTCAGCTTTTTAGATAACCGCGAATACAAAGCCTTTACCGAGCGTTCGCGCACTTACTCAGGCACCCGTTTGGCCTTAGATTTTGGCTTAAACCTCGATAGCCTGAACCACTTTGTGGTTGGCGTAAACGGCATACACGAGTGGGGTGCCAGGCCCTACTTTTTACGGGTAGACCCGGTGGCCTATTATAAATTTGAAAGCAGCAAATGGCTGTTCAATGCCGGTATGTTTCCGCGTGCCGGGCTGCTGACCGATTATCCCCGCGCTATCTTGAACGATACGCTGATGTATTACCGCCCCAATGTAGAGGGCTTGCTTACCCGCTATCAGGGTGCACATGGGCAGGTGACTATATGGTTAGACTGGGTGAGCCGCCAAACCAATACAGACCGCGAGCAGTTCTTGTTCGGCTCGTCGGGTAAATACAAACCCAACGAGTTTGGCCCGTTATATGGAAAATACTATTTTATGTTGCTGCACGATGCAGGCCCGGCGGTATCTATTCCCGGCGATCATATTCGTGATAACGGTGCAGCACAGGTGAAACTGGGCTACGATTTCGGCAAACGCACCACATTTGATTCGCTATCGGTTGAAGCCGGGGGAATGTTATCTTTAGAACGCACGCGTACGAACGACGGCGGCGGCTTTAAAAAGCCGCTTGGTGTAGTAGCCAGCATATACGGCAGCAAAGGCCGCTTTGCCGTTTATGATGAATTTTATAAAGGCGAAGGCCACCGCGTTACCTACGGCGATTCATTTTACGAAAAGAAAACCTATAACCGTATAGATATTATATACACCCCTTTCCTGTTCAAGCATATTAAGGGACAGTTCATCTTCAGCTTCCACCAATCGCCGGGGCAATGGAACGATAACCAGCAGGCTTTTAGGGTGGTGTATGATTTAGGACGCAAAAAGTTGTTTAAATTTAAAGACGATAATTAAACCAAACCATATGGCAGATCAAACACTTTGCGCCCACCTGAGCGCCGTTACCGAAGTTAACATTGGCAATGAATACGTTTGCGAAGAATGCGTAAAAAGTAACAGTACCTGGGTACATCTGCGCACCTGCCAAACCTGCGGTGTTACCCTATGCTGTGATGCATCTCCTCATAAACATATGACCAAACACTACCACCGCAGCCAGCACCCTGTGATAGCCTCAGCCGAACCCGGTGAACGCTGGTTATGGTGCTATCCGGATGAAGAGTTTGTGGAGTACTAGTGGATCTACATCATTAAGAATGTCATTGCGAGGAGCGATAGCGACGTGGCAACCGCAAGGATGCTAAGCTGAATGCGTACGGTTGCCGCGCTACGCTCGCAATGACATTGTTTTCATTTTACGGTACTTTTAATATTGCGCCAATCTACACTGCTAATTGAATTTACACTTTCAATACAGTTCAATAATAATTGCATAGCATGCCTATGATAACCGAGCATCATAAACAGGAAAGGCGCAAAATGCGCCTTTCCTGTTTATGTATATGATGGAGTTAATTCGCTTAAAAACGGTGAATATCGCCGCTGCCTGCTTTTGAAGTTGATACTTGCTTTGCAGCACCGGTATAACGGATGTCGCCCGAGCCCGATACCGAAGCATCTACTCTTTGGCTGGCGTTTACCGAGGCGTCGCCCGATCCTACTACCCTTACAGTAGTGTTGGTAGTTATCAAATCCTTACCTGAGAAATCGCCCGAACCGGATACTTTAACCGACGAAGTTTCGGCACGGCCGGTCAAGGTTACATCGCCCGAACCTACTACACTGCTTTCTAAAGTTTTAACCTCTACCTTACCGGTAATATCGCCCGAACCGCTTAACCTAACGGCCAGGCTTTGGGTACGAAATCCTTCTTTGAAAAATACATCGCCCGAACCTGTCAGGCTTATGGTGTTTAAATCTTTAGCCACTATGCGTACAACACGTTTACTATCATTGCCGCCCCAACTCCAGCTAAAACCGCTGGTACTTTTGGTATAAATTTTTAAAGCTCCGCCTTTAACTTCGGTTATTATTTTGTCGATATCCTCATCATCGGCCTCCACGGTGACCGATTCGGTATTGCCCTGGGTAATGTAAACATCAAAAGAACCGGCTATATTAACCGAGTTGAAACCCGACAAATGACGGTTTTGCTTATCTGAATGATATACCTTAGCCACCGGGGCGGGCTTTGCATATGTTTGAGTTGCACCTGCTATAAGTGCCGCAGCCAATAAAACTTTAGTGAACGATTTCATGGTTATTCGTATTTGTATAACCATAAGACGCGGGTTGTTTACAATAGGTTACGCTATTTCAAATATTTATTATGGCCTTTTTAGTTATGGCAGATAAGCATTAAGCTTATTCTCTTATCCACAATATGATGCCATACTTTTTATCCTTTATTTCGGTGGCAGACAGAATATCAAACTCGTAGGTGGTATTGTCTGTTTTCACTTTTAACAGTGAACCTTTAATGTTGTGTTTTCCCCGGTAAACAATATCGCCACCCGGCGTAATATCGGCGGTGCCATCGGGCTTTAAAACTAAAAACCAAACACTTGCATAATGAGGCGTAGTGTCTGGAGGTAGGTTTTTTTGTATAAATACCTTTTCCTCATTGACCTCTATTTTGTCCTTTTTGCAGGCACTCAGAAATACAGATACGGCAAGCAATAACGTTAGTGTCAAGCTTTTCATAGGTCGAATTAGTTAATACGTCGCTTTTTAATCTGTACGTAATTATTTTACAGGCTGCTACATTCAACTGCAATTTTATTCTGACCTGAAACAAGAAAAGCCATTGCATCCGCAGACACAATGGCTTTAATAATTTATTAAATAACTGCTTACTTAATCAGCTTGTAATAAGCATCGTTCCAGGCAATTTCTTTTTGAAACTCGCGCAGTTTAGTTTCTTTGCCAATCAACAGGTATTCTATACCCGCCATTTCGGCAAAGGCGTGCATGTGCTCATCGGTTAAGTTTTGGCTGTAGCCGGTATGGTGTGCGCCACCGGCTTGAATCCATGCTGCGGCACCGGTTTTCATATCAGGATATGGTTTCCATAAAACGCGGGCTACCGGCAGGTTAGGCAGGTCATGCTCCGGTTCAACGGCTTCCACTTCGTTCACAATCATGCGGAAACGGTTACCCATGTCTACAATAGAAGCGTTAAGCGCTTGTCCGCCTGCTACGTTAAATACCAAACGCACCGGATCGGCCTTGCCGCCAATGCCCAATGGATGAACTTCTACCTTTGGTTTACCGGTAGCAATGGCAGGATCTACCTCCAGCATGTGCGAACCTAAAACCATAGAGTTAGCTCCGTCAAAGTGGTAAGTATAATCTTCCATAAAGGCGTTACCACCCGGCAAGCCTGCACCCATTACTTTCATGGCGCGTACCAAGGCAGCAGTTTTCCAATCGCCTTCACCGGCAAAGCCATAACCTTCGGCCATTAAGCGCTGTGCGCCTATACCCGGAAGTTGCACCATGCCGTGCAGGTCTTCGAACGTATCGCTAAAGCCTTTGAAGTTGCCTTGCTTAAGGAAAGCACGCAAACCCACCTCAATTTTAGCGGCTTCGATTAACGACTGATGCTGTGCACCGCCCTTTTGCAAAGCAGCAGCCACATCATATAAATCGTGGTACTCGGCTATTTGCTGATCAATTAACGAGTAGTCGAGGGCATTAATAACGCTTACCAGATCGCCAATACCATAAGTATTTACCGAGAAACCAAACTGTAATTCGGCTTCTACCTTATCACCTTCGGTTACGGCTACGTAACGCATGTTGTCGCCAAAGCGGGCAAACTTGGCACCTTGCCAGTCGTGCCAGCCGGCAGCGGCACGAGCCCAAACGGCTATTTGTGCGGCTACTTCTTCTTCCTGCCAGTGACCAACCACTACCTTACGGCGCAGGCGCATACGGCTCATGATGAAACCAAACTCGCGGTCGCCGTGGGCGCTTTGGTTCAGGTTCATAAAGTCCATATCAATACTGCTCCAGGGTATCTGGCTATTATATTGCGTATGCAGGTGTAAAATAGGTTTCTTCAAAATGCTTAACCCGCGTATCCACATTTTTGCGGGCGAGAAGGTATGCATCCAGGTAATTAAACCAATACAGTTGGTGGCGTTATTGGCCTGCTGTATTAAGCTGGATATTTCATCCGAAGATTTAACGGTGGGTTTGAAAACCACTGTAACCGGAATACTTGCCGTATTATTTAAGCCAGTGGCTATAGCTTGCGAGTGCTCGGCCACTTGTTTAAGCGTTTCTTCGCCATATAAATCCTGGCTACCGGTTACAAACCAAACTTCGAGGTCTTTTAAGTTTATCATGATATCAATGAGTGAATTATTGATTGAGTGAATGAGTGAATATATAATGAGTGGGTAAGTGAGGGACTGAATGAGTGATTTTTTGTATTCTATCATTCAAACTTCACTCATTAGCTCATTAGCTTAGCTTTGTCCATAATATGAATCGGGCCCGTGCTTGCGTTCGTAGTGTTTATTAATGAGGGCTTGTTTTAGTCGGGGGGCTTGCGGATTAATTTGCTCGGTGAGCAAGGCCATTTTGGCTATAGCTTCTAATACGGCACTATTGTGTACTGCTTTAGCGGCACTTTTGCCCCATGTAAAGGGGGCATGGTTGCCTACCAGCACCATTTCCACTTCTTTATAATCCAGCCTTTTTTCGCGGAACACATCCATGATCTGGAAACCCGTTTGGTATTCATAATCGCCTTGAATGTATTCATCTATCATGGGTGGCGCGCATGGGATATTGGCCGTGGTGTAATCGGCATGGGTAGTGCCAAAAATTGGAATATCGCGCTGCGATTGTGCCCAGGCGGTTCCATAAGTAGAATGCGTATGGCATACACCGCCTACCGTTTTGCCCCAGTGTTTGTAAAGTACCGCATGGGTTTTCGTATCTGACGATGGCCTTAACGTACCCTGCACGCTGTTACCGTCAAAATCAACGATCACCATTTTTTCTGGCGATAGCTCTTCGTAAGCTACGCCACTGGGCTTAATAGCAAATACACCCAGGTCATGATCGGCCGCGCTCACGTTGCCAAAGGTGAATATCACCAGCCCCAGTTTGGGCAGCTCCATGTTGGCTTCGTAAGCGGCTTGTTGTATGTGTTGGTACATTGTTGATATCGGATTTCGGATGTTCGATTTCGGAATTTATTTCCATTATGTCATTGCGAGCGTTAGCGTGGCAATCGCACGCGTTTTACTTTGCATGCGTGCGGTTGCCACGTCGCTATCGCTCCTCGCAATGACATACTTTGTTATTTAT
>Ga0265798_10012235_pt1 | contig 10371 bp, 7 predicted proteins | sample P3T30metagenome_FD_192430 | JGI IMG/M metagenome (GOLD analysis project Ga0265798, IMG submission 192430) | Plant litter microbial communities from East Loma Ridge, Irvine, California - P3 T30 | ecosystem: Environmental > Terrestrial > Plant litter > Unclassified | place: USA: California...
CAGAGAAGCCCGAATACAAAGCTATCTTTCTTAGCCTGACCTACCTACACAACAAGACCTGCAACATATACACCTACTTAATTAGCGCGATACTAGTATAGCCTGTTGCATATATCTACATGCAGATGCTTGCTAAGCCCTAGTACTACAACGTTCTGCCAGCAGACTCTATTATATTTACTATCTTCTTCCTTTCTTGTAAGTTCTGTCTGCTCTCTAGCGCTATCTACTATCTAATGCAACCTTACTTGCATAAGGTGGAGTAGTTGTAGCATGTAATAGACTTGACTAGCATTGCCGTTGTTATCGCTAGCACGTTTATTGCGGCAATCTACTACTTCTTTATCTATTAGCTAGCCTTTCAAATCCTACACTAGGTCCTTGTAAGTTAAGTTAAGAGAACGCTTCTGCAATATGCTGATATTTTCTCTAGACTATTGTCTTAGGCTCAGCCTGCGTTACTCTAATCTTAATACTAAAGTTTAGAATACTGCGCTGGCGCACTCTAAGAGTAGTCGCCTTCTTCCTCTTTAGTCTCTTAGCCTTTGTTCCTTTGCTGCATAGAGTTAGCTTATATAGGTCTAGGTACATATTTAATTACATAAGTATAAAGTAGTACCTAATTAAGCTTTCCTTGTATGCAGCTAGCACTCTAATCTTCGTAGTAAGTAGAATCTTTCGCACTTGTGTGGCAATGAACACGTGAACTGACCAATGAGTGCAGACCCGGCCTCCCGAACGGTTTGCTCCTGGCAAGTTCGACTTGTTTGGCAGCTCACATCAGATCTTCCACCTCCTCATCTTGGCCGCGATGTGGGTCAACTGTCTAGCTCTAACACAAAGTTTCAAGTCGGTTCATACGTTCGATCTATGCTACCGCTAGGCTACTCTCGTAGTGCGAAGACACATGACAACAAGACTTGCTGGCTTTGCACATTGCGGAAGGACGGGGCTTAGGGAGCTAATGGTGGCTGTACTCGTTGAGAAAGCTGGGTATGCAGTCCTTAGCTTACTCAGTCTCGTTAACCTGATATGTAACTTTCGCGCTTCTATAGAACATTCCGCGAATGCTGACGCCATGTTCAGGTGTGCTAAATTCTGCCAATGCATCGAGATTCGGCGATCTTGTAACGATTGAGCAAGAGCACCACATTGCTGCTAACGCAGTATGCAAATAAGAAACATAACATTTTGCTAGTATTTCGACGAACTACTGACAAGGTAGCGGCACCGCCTTTACACAGTCGCGGGAACAAGACGAAATGCAACAACAAATGGTGTCGAACGAGGATGTCACCTGAACCATCATCGTAGTCGTTGTCCATGTACCTACACTTCGTCCACTACCCGATTGCGATTTCAAAGCCACTGCTGCGATCGATGCAAGCCTCTGGCAATAGACCAACTCCGATTCGTTCGTAGGTCGGAGGTACTGTGTTCGGCGCGGCTTCAACTGTCAGGAGCACATGGTGCTCCTTCACGTTCTGATCCTTCTCTTGGGACGAGCAGATGATGACTGCCTTCACTTGCCCTTCTGCACGTGCTGTATCGTCATCGTAGTAGAGGCCCTGCTCGCCGTGTAGTCGCGAGGTAACTGCGAAGCTGAAAGCTCTTGCAGTGATTGCGTCGCCTTCTACGAGGCTGTCCACAGGACGTTGAGGAAGGGTCTTGCGTTGATCTTGCGTCATCCGCCTTTTCAACGCCGAGGGCAGGATGACCTCTACGGTGTTCCAATCTACCTTCCCCCCTGGTGGGCTGAGAAAGTCGATACCACCGAGGACAGCCATCCATGACCACGTTGGGGCCAGCTTGATGGCAAAATTTCCTTGCGGTACTCTTTGCATCGGCACGCCATCTTGCGGACGCCGCCACAGCAAGCAGCGTCCCCAGAAAGTCCCGAATAACCCAAAGAGACTATCAGTCTTGAATGCGATTGCCAGACGGGCCATGAGACCTTCAATGGCGACTGATCGATCTGGTGGACGCGAGAGTTCGAGCAAGGTATAGTCCTTGAAGAGTGAAGTCCAAAGACGAATCTGTTTACCACGAGTGCCATCTTGTTCAATGACTTTGCTGGGGAAGCGCGCATCTCCGAGCAAGGAGATTCCGTCACTACTCGATGTTAGCAGGCCATCGCGGTCAAGGCGTAAATGAGGCTTACTGCTTGAGCTTTCGTAGTGTCTCACATCGCACACTATCTCCGCATTCCCAGTACATCTGGTTGGCTGTAAAAAATATCGTCCGGCGAGCCAGTGCGTGCTCTTGCAGCACCCATCCGCGTCGATGCAAAGGGCTTTCAATCACGTCTCGTGTGAAATCGTTGGTGATAGCCGAGACGAAGACGCTGCCGACCTTCACAGCATCCAGGTGGGAACTGCGGCCTAGAAAGCCTTCGGTCGCCCCGCTGGCGCTTGACGCCGCGATCACACAGTACGCGTTGCTGTATATGGTCCGCATGTCGTCGGCTTGTTCATCGAAATCGCCATCGTCATCCTCACATTTTTGATTGATGCAGAGGGAGTCGATCCAAAGGTAGTCGCAGCCAAGCGCTTTGGTAACGGCTATGGCGTCAGTGAAGCTTTTTGGTAGCTCCTTGAGAGGGATGCGGATTTTGCGCGTTTCAACATTCTTCGCAGTGGTTACTGCAAACCCCTCTCGGCCCCACTTGTGCGAGAAAGCAAGGTATCGAATCTGATTCTGCCCGCCATGAAGCTCTGTAGATTCCACCAGTTTGCGTCTCTTGACATCGATCAACCTCTTTGGCAGTCGGGGCTTCTGGTCGGCCAGCTCACATGATTTTGTATGAGAGCTATCGCATTGGTCCAGCCATGCCCTTGGCAGCTTCCAAAACGAGGTTCCCGACTTTGGGTCGCATGGGGGCGTGAAGAGTTGACGCGCACCTAAAGATATCTTGGTATAATCCAGGGAACTATCTGAATAGGAGTCAGCTGTGTATCTACAAACTTCCTGTAACTGACCGTATGTGGCGCAGCACACTCTGAGGAGCTTCAACGTCTTCGTCGCCCCACGAAACACTAAGTGATCGTTGTCTCTAGTTAGTGTGAAACTTTCTAGTTCCTGCAACTCCGTTTCAGCGATGACCCGGTATACTAGAAAACAGAGTGGACAATCTTCATAGCTCTCTTGGAGGCGAGACGTCTCGAAGGTCAGTTCCGAAGCCATCATGTCAACTTTCGCGCAGTATTCGCAGAGCTTCTCTTCGTCAACATCCTCAATAGGATATTTGTCAAGCATGCTCTGCGCAAATTGATGGTCATCTGGGTACTGCCACGTCTCGATCATGCCATCTGTGTAGTCCCGGTCCTGAGACAGTCTTGTGGAATGACCCACTCGCTTCGGGTTTGGGAGGAGGCGAGCAGTAGAAGGAGATAGAAACTGGGGGGTATTGCTGGGACCTTTGTAAATGACGCTTGGATCAAGCCTGTTGGAAGTCTGAGCGTTTGAGGGAAATCCTTCGCTAATGTAGGGTGGGGGTGGAAAGTTCTCAATACCGTCGAACAGATACACCGGGTCTTCAGATGCCGTCTCCAAGATTGAAGCCAGAACCGTCTTCATGTCTTTCGCGTTGGTCCTCTTCCCAGGCTCGTAGACGTCAGAGTCACGCGGGAGCTCTATCTGGAGTAGACGCTCCTTTACGAGGATAATTAGATCCCCGATCGCACTATGCTTTCGCCCTGCATCGTGCTCGAGGATATGATTCATCCAGCGGGTCACCCCATCGGTCACTACGTAGCTGGAGCCTTCAATCTTCTCCCAGTAGGGCGTGAGGCCAGGGCGCCTCTCAATTTTCTGGAAAGTGTCTACGGCGTCGTAACCGTAGAGCAGGCAGACAACTGTTTCAAAGATGACGCAGCCCATGGACCAGATGTCGAATAGACGCGAGATCTTGCCATGGGCCTGCCGGAAAATGTCTTCAGACAAGTCTGGTGGTTCGTAGAAGATGGTCCTGAAATCCTCTTTCTCTTTTGACTTCCTGAACTCGGTCTTCTCATCGTGCTGCTGAGCTCTTCCAAGATCCGCCAGCTTCAATATGCCGAACCAACTTGTTCCCTTCTTCCCATTGAAGCGAAGAATATTCTCTGGTTTGATGTCTCCATGCCTCCAATTCTTATGATCGACGGATTTCCTGCGACCTAGGGCCTTGGGATCAGGTTCAGATTCAGGTTCAGATTCAGGTTCGTTGATGACCGGGTTCTTGGTCGGCGTACTAGGATCAGAGGGCACCGAGGAAGGCACGTTCTGCGATTGCTGATCACTTTTCGGGGGAGGGAGATTCAACAGCGGTACTGCAGCGCCTGCGATAGAAGCCGCAGTGGGCATGTCGGGCGAGGTTCCGATCGGTTTGTGCGGAGAGGACTGAGAAGATGTGGGAGATTCGGTGTGCATGCACTCGACTGCATCAGCGAGTCCTAGAAGCTGCTTGAGCACCTCCCTAAGGCGTTTGCGGCTTGTTTGAAGATCATGGTCCAGTAACGGCCCCTTGCATTCTTCTAAGAAACTTTGGAGGTTACCCCCGTCAGCCCATTCGAGAACGATGTGGTAAGTATCGTTCCCCTTACTTGCGGCCTCCTGATGATATGCTCCAATACCCTGCACAAGGTGCTCACTTCTGCCGTTGAGTTCCTTGTGAGCTTTGGCCTCGCGATCCCACTCCAGTTTGACATCGTAGTTCTCCAACTTTGACATTGGCTTCAACGTCTTGTGGGCCACCAGAACGAACTCCCCTACGGTTTTCGACAGGATCGTCTGCTTCGTAGCAAGCATGTACACACATTTGACGTCGCTGAAGTAGCCTGCGCCACATGCCTTCAGCTCACTCGTAGCCTTGAATGGCAAAAGTCGTTTCGAGTCAAACTCGTAGCGGAAGATCTTGTGATCAAGCTTTGGGATGAGGAACTGCCAACGTTGCTCTTGAAATCTCTTCAGTGAGACTGGGTCCCAGAGTAGTCGGTGTGGGAAGTAATGCGCGCAATTTTCCTCTGTGCACAGGCTAGAGCTACACATGCTCAGGGTGTCTGAGTTCAAATCTGTATCTGTGAATGCTCTCAGCTTGAACTGCTGTATTGCAGTTTTGCGTGCCTGAGGCTGATCAAATACCAATTGCAAGGTTGCAAATGTCTTTGGCGCGACATTACAAATGTAATTCACAAGATCGACATGTTTTTCGCCATCGTTGAGCGCTGCCCTGATGGCATCAGTTCGAAGAAGACCATGAAGCGCCTTGTCCGGTACGTAGTGACCCTCCGGCTGCAATCCAATTGGATTTTCTTTCAGTCGATTGTGGATCTCACTACGGAGATACTGCGATCCAACATCCTCTGTTAGGGTCCGCAACTCAGATTCCTGGTATATTTTCTCGGTTTGTTCCCTGAATGTTGCCGGCAACCTCATCGGAGAGCTTACAATCTGACCTTTATCGAAGTCCAAACGCTCAATCGGGGTGTCGCCAGCCTGAGATAGATTCGTAACATGCGACGGCCCAGAAGACTTCTCTGGTTCGTCAGTATGAGTTTGTGTGAACGACAATTGGCTCTGAACCTGCTGGAGGCGGAATGTTGGTTCTTCAGGCTGCTGTACGGCTGGAGTCAGTCTTGGCTCCTGTGGCTCTCCACTTGATAACGCCACTGGTCTAAGCTCGTCGACGGTATAGAGATACTTCCAAGAGAATGGCCATACGAATGTGAGAGGTCGATCAGAATGTTCTGAAGCAGCTATCGGTGCTGAGTCCGGTGGTTGCGGAGTGGGCCTGAGCTCGTCCACAGTATAGATATATCTCATGGAGAATGGCCATTGGAAATGAGGAGCCATGGTTGTTTCCCTGGACGCTGTGCGACTGCTGATGATTAAAAACACTTGGATGATATGGGGTTATATCGCTTTCGGTGTTTTTTCGACGGGCTTCTTCTGACCGGCAGACTTGGTCAACTGGAGGAGCTATGTCTCGGGGTGCGGGGTGCGTGAATTACGGATCTATCCAGCTCAGCTTTGCGCCTCCATGCACCTCACTGCATCAGTAAGCGAAACGCTCACAGCTGAGCCAATTATTCAGACAACGCATCCTCCACATAAATGGTTTGCATGAATCCATGCATGCAGTGCGCGAATATATTGATGACAGTTCCGATCCACCGATGACTGCCTATTAGAGTGGCAGGTATCTCACAGGCTGTCCGCCAACATCCCCATCATCACCTCCACACGCCTGTTTTTTCACACGTCTCCCTCGTTCGATTCAGATTAAGTCAACGATCCCGAGATGGTCTTACAGTCTACTCTCACTTTTGTTTCTGGGAAGATTATCCTGGGGCTTAAGTTGGGCGGGATTATAGTCTCGACAATAGTGGAGTTTTCTCCTTCTTTGCGATATAGGAAAAGCACCGAACCGATCCCACGATGTATATCTGGAGCCATGGGCTTCGTGATTGCCGTTCTCGGCTTCGTAAACTACTTCAAGAACCCCTATACCATGCGAACCTTTGACGATCGCTGTATGACCGCCGATGCAGACATCGTTGGCGATGGCGTTCGAGCAGCAACCTGGACGCAATTTGTTATTCTGGGGCTCATTGCCATTTTTGGATTGTTGGGCCCAGCTCACACTGCCATACAAGAAGTCGGAGCAGGACTTCTTGTAACCCACATTGCGCTCGCAATAGCTCTCTTGATACCCGCCTACGCTCATCAACTCTCTCCTGTCGATTCAATCCTCGGCATGATGATTCTCGACGCGCAAAACAGCGCTCTTTCCATCCAATTGGTCACTAAACAAACGCTCGCCTCAAGATGGCAAACATATACCGTGATAGTGGGACAAGCAGCCGGTTTGGCCGCAATTGGGATGCTTATCGACAATTTCACGAAAAATGGCCTAGCGACCGACGAGTGCAGCTGCGTGTCGGCCTTTTGGTGGGGCTGGATAAGCAATTGCGACGAGGGGCATCGCGACGACCACCAGGCTATCTGGACGTACTATGCGCTTAGAGTTGTCACCGTCATACACAGCTGTACGATCGCAAGCTTGAAGGCTTTCCCATTCGACAACGCGAAACGACAGGAAGAGATATACCCATGTGCGAAGTGCGAAACATGCACCAAGGATGATAGCAGAGATTGTTGCAAATGTGTGGTTTGCGACAAATGCAATGGTTGCCGGAACTGCAATGCAAAACGGTGCGCTACTTGTGGTACGAACGACTGCACGTCTTGCAAGAATTGGCGACTGCACAGTCGTTGTAAGGACTGTCCCGGTATTACAGAGTTTCGAGAGGGCTTCGGCTGGTACCGAGGGTTAAAATATTCCCAGATAGCTGCCACCACAAGCTTCTCGTACATCGAGGCCGGCTTGTATTCGCTGTTTTCATTATCTGCCGCGGAAGGCTTGATGTCGGCATATGACATCCATCCAAGTTCATTCTTGAAGGCGGTTGGTCAGATGACCAACATCGTGATTGCTGTCGCCACTGCGATACGGGCTCTTTGGGTTTTCGGGTCGCTCTTCTGGAAATTCGACGTAACAGATACTGGGACTAAAAGAGAGAGACGAGATGTGGGGAACAGTCAAAAGAAGGACGTGTAATAATCTCAGCGGGCGTTGCTTTCTAAAAGTGGATGTGAGCACGCAGAAACAAAGGTGAAGAGAGGGTGCTGTTGATAGGTCTAAATAGTTCGGCGCACCGCCGATCCGGGGCAAAAAGAAGATTTTTCTAAAAACATACAGCAGTGGGGATTCCCTAGTGGTCACCCACCTAGGTACTAATCCACCGGTACAATGCTTGTATATGGCTGAGCGGACGGGAAGCCTAATTCTCATTGTCCTATGGTCGTATGTGGAAGATTTGGTGACAAAATTGACTATATTCTGACCGCGTCGGTCGGGAAGAGAACAGCCAGACTAGCCCCACCGCCAAGACTTGTGCATCCTTTAGCATACTAGCAACACCAGCTCAAGTCTTCAATACAGATACTGATCCAACATATTGTCTGATGGCTCGCTGTATCTCTACGGGAGAGCGACGTAGAGGGAAAGCAAGGAGACGATTGGATATCGAAGCGTCTTAATTGACCGAATAATGGAGAAGGCAAACAGTCTTCTCGGTGTCTTCGCAGTGTCTATTGATGAGTCAACACGTAGATTTCTGGTCTCCTTTGGCGAAAGTTTTGCCTTCCGCCCGGGGATGTCTAGAGTGGCAGTGGCGTTCGTTGGGTACCAGACCGTGTGCGACATTGCTGCTTTGAGTCTTCTCACTATCATGTTGTACAGTTGTCAATTAAGACATGCTAGTGAGGCCCCGGTAATACAAGTTTGAATGTCGTCGTTTAAGCTGTGACTACGTATAGTCGTATACATGGGTGATTTGAAAGCCAACTTGCGAGCGTGGCTGAGGCCAAGAGTCTGGAGTACTTTCACTCTTTTGCGGTGGGCGCACTTGCTTCCACGCTAGTGTAAGCTTTTCTTTCGTACAGACATTGACACTCTTACTCTCATATTCCACTCCGACAACTCTTGTTCTTTACGCCTACACCAACCTAGCTCTTGCAGTCGCAACAACCGCAATACCAATGATGTCGGGCAACTGTAAGGCGATATCGACCACCCTTCATTTGTGGACTCTCGATCCTGTCATCCGCGAGCTTCAGTCATGTCCAGCTGCTCGTGCAGCAGAGTTCGCGGATCTCATAATCCCTGGCCGCATCAGTCTCCTCAGTGTTGAGAATGGCAACGCTGTCCAGAGTTCTGCTACTGTTTATGGTGCCTCCAAAGTCACTGACATTTCGGAATTGACACTGTACGAAACAGGCACTGGTTGGCCACACCCGCGCTCACTGAGAAAGATCTTGGAGAAGCATCAGTCCTGGGTTGACGAAGCGCAATTATATCCGCCTAGACCCGCCCCTCTTTCTCTCCGTTTCATAGAAGGTGACGCAACTCGGCAGAGTATAGCTCGAACGCTTGTGCATTACCTGGACGATCAGCACTATGCCGCATACGCAACGACGCTCACCTTCCGATCGCCTGTAATAGACCGTTGTCTGAGGTGTTTCCTGGGCGACAACGAGGCTTTGATTACGCTCACCCGGTCATCCATCGACACCACTTCGATCATGTCCTGTGGTGCTCTTCTTCCCTTGGAGGCGTCAGCCCTGATGAGCACCAGTACCATACATGTCATTACCGGTGTGCGCGTGTACATCGTGTATCCGCCTACGCCACATAATCTGAGGACGCTGAACAAGTATCTCAAAGATCTTGCCGGAGATGTCGCGCCAAACTACATAAAAGTATGCCAGGAATTGGAAAACGGAATTACCTTCGTTCAGCGAGTCGGCCAGGCCGTGACTATACCACCATGTTGTCCAACGGTGGTGTTCGCAACCAAGACCAGCGCTGCCGTTATCGTCCGTTCTCGGTGCGTGGAGGACTTGCCATTGCGACTGGAGCATCTTGCTATCCTGATGGCTCAGATCGTATCCATACAGCTCATATGTCGGCAAACACCAGGGGAATCGTTGGAATACCACATCACACAGCTGTACAAGGACATGACGACCGTTCTTAGAGCGCTGGAGCCGAGTGCTGCCAACCGGGCGTTGCTCTTAGCCTTGGGCGCTGTGTGGGAAAGGGAATACTCTCGTTTCCGTGGTCTCGTAGAATTACATGTCGAAAAGGCGCTGAGAGAGCATATTCGCCGGAATATCCCAAGAGTTTGGAGCCTAGCTGTTCAGAACCAAGGCCTCAGGCATTGCCCTGTCTGCAATGTGAGCATTGGAGGTCATGGTGTGGTATTCCTTACCCATTTCCAAATAGAGCACTGGGAAGCGGGCGGATCCACTCACCCAGACAAGGACGAATTGATGTCTATGGCAGATGAGGGCCACCACAGCTCACTGGAGATGGCAACATGTAGACGACGGCGACCACGCTGGCTCTCGTCTGACCGCCGGATGAGATGAGCCAATCTCCATCCTCCAGTTCCGACGTCAATAAAGTATATAGTCCCAATGGACTTGTTTTATCGGCCGAGAGCACGATGCCGCTGTGTGGGGACATGAACTGGATCGCGGCCCAGGTCGCTCCGGACACATCGGAGGCAGCGATGCGGATAGCTGCATGGAGAGCGTCAATAAAGTTGCGCAAAATTGCTCGTCCGTCGGGGCGATCTAATAACATGTGACTACACGATGTTTGACGAAGTCGAGTGCCTGAGATGAAATGCTGGTGTGAAGGCGGATCGGAACCTTGGAAGCGGAAGACTTACGTATTAGCCCGGACTTGGTTAGCGCTGGCGAATGACGTATACAAGCACCCTGGAACCACTGAAGTTGTCTGCTACCTGAATTGACCGCCTTCCC
>Ga0265798_10012236_pt1 | contig 10370 bp, 11 predicted proteins | sample P3T30metagenome_FD_192430 | JGI IMG/M metagenome (GOLD analysis project Ga0265798, IMG submission 192430) | Plant litter microbial communities from East Loma Ridge, Irvine, California - P3 T30 | ecosystem: Environmental > Terrestrial > Plant litter > Unclassified | place: USA: California...
TTGAACCAAAAGCCATTTCGCGTGACCAGTGAGACCGAGGGTGCCAATGGATGCGATCAAGAGTAGGATGGAGCTTATGAAGAGTATGCGATGAGATAGGCTGGAACAAGGCATCTTGGTGTTGGCGCTGTGAATGTCGAAGGAGGCAGAAATGGGCGTTCGCGATGAAGAAAAGAAAGCGAAGTCCAAGTATGAGAGGATTCCACAGTCTCGAAGAAATTAAGCCCCTAGAATTACTTCGTATTGAATGCTAGCATCACCGACTACCCACAGTCTCAAAGACCTGCGTTCGGCCAGACCTCGGTAGAGACGTATGTCCGTGGCTGTACCCTATCATACTGTGAGATATACGTCGATGGGAACCATTGCAGGAAATGAAGGACTACAGCCCCCTATCGTGTAGCGCATGTACGAAAAGAACCACAGCAACTTGACAGAATTTGATTCATGTCAGCTGTATGCGCAGCATCTACATTTGTTGGTGTTGATGTGGTGAGCAGGCTGGCCTATGGAGCGGCTAAATTGCCGGATCATGTCAGCACCGCTTTGATTTGCGGGGACCAGATCGAGGCCTACATAAGCGCAGCAGCACTGCCACTTCAGGGCGCTGACTCGGGGTCAGTAGGGCCAGTTTTAGTGGCACTGCGCAGATGCTGCCTTGCTGACTGTCGAACATAGACTCAAAGTAAGGGTTGCATGCTTCGTGTGATCGGTGGGTGCGCTGTCATTCATCGCCATGGGGCAACTTCGTCTCGAGGCATTGGCTGAACGTCTTACCCCCATGGTTTGGGTTGACAGCTAGCAGCGGTACGTCAGCCGACCAGACGATGCATTACTGCCAAGGCAGTTGCATACAATACTACACCGCTGCCCCCTTGGCCACTTTTGTGGCCTATTCTGCGCTTCTCCCTGCTTTCCATCTTCATCGACGGCCCTCTACTTCGTGGACCAAGACGCCACCCAATTCGGCGGTGCCATGCTGCCCATCAAGTTCGCCTCCATTTATGGTGTGTCCGTATTTTGTCGCCGTGTGCGTATACGCTTGCGCATCAGGATATCCGTTCCTGGTCATCTCCGGCGTGCCATACGGATTGATAGAATCACCGTCGCTCGATGGGACAGAAGTACCAGCGGAGTGGCGCTTGGAGCGCTTGAGGATGTATAAGATGGCGACACCGGCGAATGCGATGACCGCAAGCCCCCCGACGACGCTTCCAGCGATCACGGATGTGTTGTTTAAACGACTGCTACCGCCAGCGGGTTGATCCTGCTCGCCGGCCGGGCTAGACGTTGGGGACGGGGTAGGTGCCGAGATGGACGGGTTGCTATTCGATGCAGGTATACTGGAGGCTGCCTGTTGGGACGCGACTGACGTTGAGTCCACTACAACACATTAGTAATAAGTCAAATATAGCATTTGCGCAATGTCACGTACCATTGGCCGGAAGCGCTTGGTAGAGTGTCGTCGACATCAACGGATGGCTGCCTGTCCAATCGCAGTAAATACGCGTGTACGCGTCGGAAGCGCCAAAGGTGGTGAACATAATGTCCGAGTAGCAAAGCCCATAGTCTCCGTCGCTGTTCAGCTGGTTAACATGGCGGAGTCTACGCGCAATACATACAGCTCAACTTACCAGGTACTAGTTACACCTCCAGACCCGTACACCGTTGTATGTGAGCAGCTTGTCCATGCCTCACAACCTGTCTTCGGTAAAGGAGAAGTCGTGGTAATTCCATCAACTTCGAAAGCGGATGACGCTTTGCACGATTGATACAGGCTGCCTGTTGTAAAGAGGTAGCCGTCGGATTGAGGGAAAGTCTTGATCGACCCTATTTCCAGGTCAGATAAGCGCATCTCGAGATCGAGCATGCATGCCAGTGCACTTACAGACTGGCTTATTATCTTGCGTGCCGATGAGCTCGTATCCCATAACCACGATGCCATTTGCAGGACCTTGCCTTGGGAGCATTGCAGGAGCTGTTGGTGCAGGCATTGGGGCATGTATCAGTGCCGCAGCAGCGACATTGATAGATACCATTCGCAAGAGGAAAGAAAACATGGCGATATATGGAGAGGGTCGTATGGCACAGAGCACCCAGGACATGCACTGCTCACGTCGGTGGAAGAAGAGCGACAGAGACGCTCTCAAGGTCCGCGACCTCGTCGCAAAGTGGGTTTTGTCTTTTGGACCCCAACCATCGTGTCATTTCAAGTACGCCCGACTATCACGACATCCTGGTCGTGTTCGACGGCTGTGAGTGGGTGCACGAGGCGCAGAAACACGATTGAGGTTTAGGGGATATGCGGGGCGTAGCCTTTGAGCACGGGCAGCGTTGGGCCGGGGGTTTGAGAGGCGGATAAAGTGCGACTTAGTCCAGTCGTGGCATGGTTGGCGCCCGCCAAGCAGGCGTTCAGTCGTGGCTGGGCTGGGAGCCTCCTAAACCTGGATCCTGCATGCAGCGATCTGGAATTCGTTGCGATAGAGATCTCAATGCGCGGTCAAAACTCGCCGGTCGGTATAGGGCTGCAGGGCAGTCGTCCCTCTGTGAAATTGCGCAGCGATGCCTTGCGACACTTGGACATTTCAATGTCGAGCTGATGCAGGTACAGCCCGTGTCCCTGAGCTCATCCCTTCGGCCCCCGAATCGCTGCGGATACTGGAATATCCTTCAGTTTGCTGGCTACGCGCCAGCCGAGGCATACACTGTAAGAAGCTTTCGATAACATATGAAACCTTACTCGCACGCTCCTCCACATTTTATCGAGTTGGTAGTGCACCTGCCTGTAACGCAGCGGTGCGTCCGTATGTAGGAGGGATACTCAGTCAGAATACGTTCGCTAGCACTCGTCTTGTTAGCGCATGAACATGAGATACAGAGAACGCCTTTGGGTGCATCCTCAGGAGTTTGGGCAGATAGGAATGCTTCTTCGTATGTATGTATTGCATAGCCAAGACGCCAGGTCCAATATAATACTGGCGCGCAAGGTGGGTTCTCAAAAGCAAAACCAGGTGCCAATTCTCTTGCTCCTTCCTTTCCATCCCTTATCAACCGGCTCCATATCTTCTTTGGTATAGACATCGGTCTCAAGATCCATTTCGCTCGCTTTCCTAAACTTGGTCTTCTTCAGAAGTTTCCAGCCGACAATCATCAATAGGAAGATAGGTAGCTCCAGGTAGAAGCTAACGAAATCCACGGCGGCAAACTTAGGGCTGAATGACGACCATCCCTGAACTAGCACAATAAAGATGTTTAGGAAAACGCAGATGTAAGGGCCCCAAGGGTACATCCAGTTTCGGAAGGGTAGCAGGTGTTCCTTTCCTTGGGCTTTGAGACCTGCGCGGAAACGCAGCGAAGAGATGCCGATGCATATCCAACTCAGTTGGTTCGAAACACCTACGATGTTCTGCAGCCATGTCCATAGCTGGCCCGATCCGACGAAAGAAAGGGAGAAAAGTATAATGGATATCAAGCTCGTCGTCAAAACGGCGATCCACGGAACTTGGTATCGCGTCAGCTTTGTGAAGACCTTAGGCGCATGTCCATTCGCTCCGAGTGTGTAGAGCAGGCGGGAGCCGGCGTAGAGGGCGTGGTTGCCTGCAGATATGACACTGGTGAGGACTACTGCGTTGACGAATGATCCAGCCGCTTTAGATCCGGCCATTTGGAATGCGATGGTGAACGGCGATGTGCGCGATGACTTCGTCGAGAGACCGGGATAATCGTACGGTATGTTGAATCCAATCATGATAGCCGTAAGGATGTAAAAGAGCAAGATGCGCCAAAAGACGTTCTTCACGACCTTTGGAAGCACGCGAGCTGGATCGCGCGTCTCTCCGGCCGTGATTGCGATAGACTCAGTTCCACCGTAGGCGAACGATGCAGTCACGAAAACGGATGCGAAGCCTCCAATACCACCCACGAATGGCGCATCTCCAGCAGTCCAGAACTTGCCTCCAATATATCCATGGTCGGTGTTGGCACCAGCATTGACTGCGATGCTCAGGATAACGAAGATGACGATGGTCACCACCTTTAGAAGACTAAGCCAATACTCCAGCTCGCCGTAAGCCTTGACGTTGATGATATTCGCCAACACGATAAGCACCCATACGGCTATGCCAACAGCATACCATGGAACACTATCGCTCCAGTATTGGATCAACAGCTGCAAAGCGACCAGATCTGCCGCCGTACTGACAGCATCGTTGAACCAGTAGTTCCAAGTCAGCGCAAAGCCAAACGCATCGTCCACGTAGCGACCGGCGAATGTGCAGAAGGAGCCGGCGACAGGGACAAAGGCAGCCATTTCGCCAAGAGATAGCATGGTGCAGAAGACGATGAAGCCGACGATCGAGTAGCAGATGAGTAGCGAAGCTGGTCCGCCAGTTGCAAGAGCTTTACCAGTTCCGAGAAAGAGTCCAGTACCGATCGTGCCTCCGATGGCTATCATCTGTACCTGCCGGGCACTGAGGGAGCGTCGAAGGCGATCTTCGTTGACGAGATGAGATGGCATCCGGTCCAGGGATTCGGGCGATGCCGCCGCGACATCATGAGGATCTTTCTCGGGGTCGGTGGTCGTCATAGTTGGAGCGAGGTCTACCGCGGTAATGCGATGCGATGTAAGAGCTGAATCTCAGAGCTGGCGCATGGAAGCTTTTCATGGCGAAGCTTACTTCTCGACTGAGCACGAGCACGTTACCCATAATTCGCAGGCGAGTCAGCGATCATTACAATTCTGGCGCATTTCGCACAACTTGCCACGGAGCACGTCATTTTGCTCGTAGCGGATTGGTGGTGCGGGGGAAACCAGAGGGTCGGAAACATTTTCACTCTAAGTTTGCATCGCACTATACCACATACAGTTAGCGGTATATCCCTCTTGGATGGCTATTACTAAGGATGCCTAGGGCGCGAGGAAGCTTGTTCAAGAGCAACCTTGGACATTCGTCCGCTAACAAAAATGGTCAGGGCATCTCATTCTTCATATCCTACTTGCCAGATCTCGAGTGCGACGACTTTGTCTTCGAAAACCGTCGAACTTGCATTAATCTCTACACGTCGCAGCGCATCGGTGAAAGCAAGACTTAGAGCTCCGGCGTTGATCCTCACTCCCTTGTTCTTCTAGGGCCATCTTGATCAAACTCCTTTGATGATATCCGCAGCCTTCTCCGCAACAGCATACATCGTTGCCTGCAAGTGCGCCGCTGGTATCAACGGAAGAATACTCGCGTCCACCACCCTCAATCCTTCTACACCATAGACTCTCAACTGCGGATCCACACATCCACCCAACTCTTCTGGCATCAGCGCACATGCGCCGCTCGAATGCGCATACGTCGGATCTAAAGCAGCAGCCTTGATGCTCGCGTCAAAGATCTCGTCGTCGGTCTGATATTGTGCGCCCGGCACGGTTTCGACAGGCGCATAGCGCTGCAGCAGGGGTGCGGTGGTCCAATGCTTTCTGTTCCAGCGCACGAGCTCGCCAAGTACTAATTTATCGACTGGGTTCTGGAATGCGTTCCGGACAACGATCGGATTTGCAGATGGGTGCGTGGTGTTAAGGGTCAGCATACCGCGCGAGAGAGGTTTCTGCACTGCGGTAGTTGCCCGACCCCAGGGTTGGATCGGGTATTCACCTGTAGCCGCATCGTCGGAAAGGTAATGCTCGATGAGAATCTTGCGCTGTGCCATGAATCCCTTCAGCAAGGTATCGATCTTCGAATAGCGTTGTGGTAGGTAGGTGGTGGCATCTTGCTCAGAGATGAGGGCGGTTATGTCGGCGTACTTGTCCGAGAAATCCTTGAATGCGAGAAAGAGTGCGGCATTGCCGCGTCCAAAGGTCCATGGACCCGTACGGTTAGCTTCGTACAACTCGGCAGCTGTGGCGTTGAAGACTGGATCAGGTATTGTGACAAGCATGTCGGGATTGGGAATGGACTGGTTCGAGAGGTTGAAGCGCATGTACAAGGCTTGATGATCCTGGAAGTTCGAGCCAACAGCCGGAAGGTCTTTCTTCACAGCAATCCCAGCAGCAGACAGTTCATCCTTTGGACCGATGCCTGACAGCATGAGCAGATGCGGTGTAAACACGCCTCCGGCTGCAAGTATGACTTCTTTCTTCGCAAAGACAGATGCCTTCAAGGATTCGGCGTTCGATGTATACTTGACGCCGCTTGCTACGAGCGTAGTGCTGTTTTTGAACAAGATCTCATCGACGTGGGTATTGGTCATAAGATGCAAGTTGCTTCTTGTTTGAACTGGATCGTAGTAGGCTCTGCGAGCATGGCTCCGCTGCTTGGTGGAATTGTCAATGGAATTCGGCGTCCAGAACGTTCCGATGGGTCTAGTGAGACCTTCGGGTGAGTGAGGGATGTCGGTTCTGGATACGAACGATCCCATGATGTCGACGTAGTCTTCGTATTGGTAGTTGGGTATGGATACTTTGACTGGACCGTCACCGTATCTATTCGTGGTTAGTTACCGTACAGTTGAAATCGACATGAGCACGTACGCGTTGGCATCGAAGGTCATGTTGAAGTGCTGGCGGACTGCCTCCGAAGGGCCATCAAAATGAGTAGACTTTTTGAAGTACTTCGCGAGACCGTCATAGCCCCATCCCGGATTTCCTAGCTGCTCCCATGCATCGTAGTCTGCATCGGAACCTCTATCCCACTGCATCCCGTTGACTACTGAGCCACCGCCAACAACATTGCCTACATGCACCATCCAAGTCTTGTTCTTCATGAAAGGTTCTGGAGCAGAAGTGATGGGATAATAGTTCTCGGCGTTGATGTTGGCAAAGTAAGGCACGCTTGTCGTAGGTCTGTTATCGATGGCGCCATTCTCAATGACCAGAACAGAGACTTGATGCTGTCAGTGATGTAGACCATACTGCTGAGAGGCGTTGTGCTTACCATCTGCATCTTCAGTCAAGCGATTGGCGACTACTAATCCGCTGAGTCCTCCACCCACCACAATATAATCGTAGGTAGTTGACACTGGGGACGTCTGTCGAATGCTCACTGCCGCTGCTGCGGGTGTAGAAAGGGAGCCGATGAGCCCAACAAGGAACGTGTACCTGACTGACAACATTCTCGTGGGTTTCGTGATCTACGCTGTCATGGTGAGAAGATAGTGTCTCGTTCACGGCATTAAGAGACCAGAACCTTTTGCTCGGCACGTCCTTAGGTACCTGTGCCACAGCTGTACATTTACCCATGTCAAAGGTTAGAGCTCTCAATACCCCCGACCCGAGTCCACACGGGGAAGGTGGGATGCTGCAAGTGGGTCATCCCATACAAAAGGTCCTGTAACTTCAAACGAGTCGATGCGTTATTCATTTCGGTTTTATCCTCGATTCGACGGAGTGGTGTTGATCGCGCATCCTTCCGATGCGCGTTCGCGGTGAGCCCCTCTCTGGCGCTTGCCCCGGTGTTGAGCCAATTACGAATGGGCTTTGAGTGGGGCGCCAAGCAGCGGCAGCAGCTTCCGTCGCGTTGCCGAAAACCGATCTTTCGGCAGGTAGTCATTCCTGCCTCAACGTGCGACATCCCAAAGGCTGGCAGAGTATCGTGTCATTGATATCATTCTATTTACCTACGAGCGATCTATCGTTTACTCCGAGATCTCACATTCATTCGCGTTCCAACACGAAAACCCATGTCTTCTTGCTGTTCCCAAATCCCATACGTTCATACGCCGTCTCCAGCTCTCCTACTCCGCCTCCTCCTGCTCCTGCAAGTCCTGTACCCTCCTGTCGGCCTCAGCATCCGCTCCCTTCTTGCTCACAATAGCCTGCGCAATCCACGTGCTGACAAGCACCACCGCGCAGACCAAAGTGGGAATCAACATCCTCCTGCTCGCCTGCGCTTCACTGCAAATCTGTTGACTGTGATCATCATACCCACTAGAAAGCATCTCGAATATACTGCAAGCAGCGAGTTCGCGCGTGCAGTCGAAATACGGGTTGTAGTATGAGTATGCAGCGCTGGGTACGCATGCCTCGCGTTCCAGACGTTTCTTGGTCTCGAAGGTGATGATTGTGGAGGTGAGTGACATGGCGAATGCGGCGAGACCGAAGAAGATCGAGCAGGCTAGTACCCATGGGAAGCGTGAGCCAGCGGTCTTGGGGTTCTGGAGCAGTTGTCAGCAGGGCCTCTAGAGGTTGGAGGTAGTTAGGCATACCTTCTCCTTCATCATCATGAACGCCACCGTCAGCCATCCCACGACTCCGGCAACCAACCCAACACAACCGCTCACCAAGATCCAGATGTCGTTGCTCGTCACATATTGCATGTAGACTTTGTTGAAGTCTCTGTTTCCGGCGTCATACTCCTCCCAGTACGCCCTGCGTGCGGGTGAGCCGACGGGTCCGTAATACGTGTAGCTGCCTTCTGGATAGCTGGCGTCCATCGACTCGCTGTAGTGTGTGACGAGGGCGACCGTTGCAATCGAGAGAGCGACCAGGGTTGTCGATGCCAGGAGGGATGTGGCTTGCAAGGCCTTGGACAGGATCGACGAGCTCATGGCTGTATCGTATACAGTAGCGTTGAGATGGAGATGTGATAGATAACTTGGAAAGGGTAGAGGTCGGAGTGGAAGGATGATTGCGATATGAAGCGCAAGGCTTGCAGCCCACGACTACTATATACAACCACGATAAAGCCGGGCGGGGTAGCTTTCACCGCGTTACTCCACCTGTACGCCGGAACGGGACCCGAGTAAGACATGCTTGATCGCACGACTGCGCCTCCGTCAGGCATCCCACGTCCGACTTCTACGACCTCAACCCCACCGCCAAGCCTGTGCAGCGCATGCGATGAAGGAAGAATGCGCAGACATCATTCGCGCGGATACACTTGGTGCTGCAGTGTATTGGAGTGGAGTCTAGGCAGATCCTGACGTCGTCATAGCGACTACGCCGGGCACAAGTTGCGACGTTGCATCTTTGCCAATGGTGCCTGGACCCGAGTTCGCTACCAACGCCACGAACGGTTACTTCGACAACGAAAGATTGATTTGTTCTTTTCCTTGCTCTTGTACTCGGCTCTACAGTCGCTTTTACTTCGTACAGTCTATGTGTCGGATTGGAGAATTCTGCCTTGGGGTTGACCTTACAACAATGTGCATTGCAACGAACACGGTCCAATTTGTTGATCAACATTGGACCTCTTATTGATTAGCTTTGCATTCCTTTCCTATCATCCCTTCCATACTTCATCCATCTCAGTATTCATCATCATACCTCTGCTCGTCCCTCCCCTCATCATACGCATTCTCCATATTATCACCAAACTGCTCCACACCCTCCGTCATATTATCCCACCTGTTCTCGATATCCTGCGGTATATCTTCCACAGCCTGAACCTTCTCGCCCGTCCACTCCGCTGCGTTTTCGGGGAAGTCTTCCACGTCCTGGACGCCGTTATCCCATTTCTGCTCGACATCGTCGCCAAAGTTCTCGGCGCGTCCGACTTGCTCGCCGGTCCAGCCCGCTGCGTTCTCGGGGAAGTTGCTGACGTCGTTTCCGAATTCGTCGACGCCGTTGGATACGTTGGCTTTGGCGCTGTCCCAGCCGTCTTCTGCGATGGGGTGTTAGCGATGATGTAGGTAAGCTGGGTGAGTGGAGGGATACGTACCGATCTTGTCACTCTCGTGCATCAGCAGTGCGCCGCCTGCAACACCTGCGACACCGGCTGCGGCGTACTTCCAGCCATTACCGCCGCTCTTCTCTTCTTGCTGCTGACCACTGCGAGTCGGGTCGTATGCGCTCTGTTGGTATGCGCCCTGATTGCTGTACCCATCCTGGCCGTAACCATATCCACCTTGTGGTGGTGGAGCGCCGTAGTTGCCCTGTTGTTGCGCGTAGCCGGGTCCGGGGTACTGGAAAGTTCGCTCGCCGTTCTGCTGGTTCACAAAGACCCAACGGTTCTCGCGTTGATCCCACTCAGCATACCATGGTGATGAGACTGGTGGTGGTTGCTGAGAGTGCTGTGGGGGAGGGTACTGTGAGTAACCCTGTTGCTGTTGTTGAGGTGGGTATTGGCCATAGCCTGACTGCTGCTGTTGCTGTTGCTGTTGATCTTGCTTGCCAGAGCTGGTGAAGTCGGAGATCAATTCGCTGAGGAAACCCATGATGAGTATGCTGTGGCTGTTGGGTAGAGTGAGAAGTTAGTGGAAGTTGTATGAGGACTGTCAATGTGGATGGAGGTGGGGTGAGGTATTTATTCAATGATCTACTTATGCCCCTCTTACGCATCAATCGGTCCACTACATCTGCAGCTAGATCTGTTCGAGATGGCCCACGATGCGTAACAAATGCGAACGGCCGGACCTTTGAAACGTGGCGCAATCTCGGTGAGGCGGTG
>Ga0265798_10012239_pt1 | contig 10368 bp, 14 predicted proteins | sample P3T30metagenome_FD_192430 | JGI IMG/M metagenome (GOLD analysis project Ga0265798, IMG submission 192430) | Plant litter microbial communities from East Loma Ridge, Irvine, California - P3 T30 | ecosystem: Environmental > Terrestrial > Plant litter > Unclassified | place: USA: California...
GACCGGCGAGCGATCCGAGATCGGGCTGATCGGCAAGGCTGCCGGTGATCCGGCCCCAGCGGCTCCAGAACGACTGATACGGCAGCGCTGCCCAGGCTGTGACGCCGTCACCCAGCTTGAACTTGCCGGTGTCGGTCTCTGCCGCGAGCTCACGCTCGAGCAGTACCGGATTGCCTGAAGTCCAGTCTGCCGCCTTGTGGCCGCCAATCTGAAAGCGGATCGAGATGGTCATGCGAGAGGCACCTGACCGTCGTAGACACCGCTCACGTTGTCTGGGATCGGATCAGCCGTGGTAAGAGGAGGCGATACGCCGGATTGCAAATATGACGCCGGATCGAAGTCGAAAATCTCCGGCGAATGTTCCTCTAGCTGCAGCGCGACCGAGAAATCCTGGTTGAGCCCCCAGCTCGCGACCTGGAAGGCATAGTTCGACAGGCCGTAGCGCGTCGTGCCGATCTGGACGGTGTCGAGGGTCGAGATCGCGATGCCCATGATGTTCATGGGCCAGGTCACCCGCCTCTCGGCTTGCGCCTTGCGCAGATACACCTCGAGAACGCGCTGGCCGCGGTAGATCGATGTGATGTGCGGCAGATCGTAGCTCTGCTGCCTGACGTCGTCGGCGTAGAGCGAACGCGTCGGGACGTCGGCGGGTTGATACAGATTGGGCTCGATATATGTCCCGGTGACCTCATTCGCCATCTGGTCGCCGGCGATGAGCGCCGGCACCGTGATCGGACCCGCAAGATCCTCCTCCTTCAGCTGGGCCGACGGCGGGACATAATAGCCCGGGCGGAGCAGCATCTTGCTGCCGCTGTAGGTGAACGAACCGGCGCAGCAGGTGACGAAGGTGTCCCGGACCTCGCTGGGCGCGGCGCCGGTCTGAAGATAGCAATCGAACTCGTAGCGCGCTTCTTGGCCGACCGGGGTCGCTACCATTTCGTCGGCGACCGAGGCCTGAGCTGACACCCAGTCCCAATCGATCTCGTCATCATACGCCCCGAACCCGCCAACTTCACGCGCTAGAGCCAGCCAATCGTAGAAGACGAGGACGGCGTTGCGCGTATAGCCCCTCACGCCGGTGCGCGGGTCGAGGATGTCGTCCTTCCCTTCGACCTCGGCTGTGATGTTCGGCATCCCCGCTTGGACGACGTCGTCGACCATCTTGAACTTGGCGTAGATCAGCGCCGTGCCGCGGCCGCGGTGGTTCGCCGACCATTTCCCCTGCGTCTCGGCGACGAAGGTCGGATGCGCCGCCTGATCATCCGTTCCGCGCGCGAACCAAAGCCACGCATTATTCGCATATTTGCCGCTGGTGACCTTCCCGCTGCCATCGACAGTCACGAGCTCGTCGCCTAGCCACCACCGGGTCACGCCCTTGCAGCGGTGGCCAGCGACCGCGATCACGAAATAGCGGTAATCCTTGCCGATCGGATGGAAGAAGATCAGCAGGCCGCCCACGCGCCGCTTGCCGTAGATGATGAAGCTGTTCGACACGGCTTGGCGGAACACGCTGGGCGTCGCGCCCGACGTCGACGGCTTGCCCGCGAGTAGCGACAGGCCCGCGGTGACGCCGGCGGCGATTGCCGTGGACACGAGCGTCGTCGTGATAGCCGCGGCCGTGGCGGTGCTCAGGCCGGACGTGACGAGGAACGCGGAGATCTGTGGCGCGAAATACGCGACCGCGACGGCCACCGCGATGATCGCGATCGCCTTGACGACTTTGCCGATTGCTTCCTCCTGCCAAAAAATGGATGCCTCGGCGCGACAGCAGAGGGGACCGGGATGTTCGGATTATTGGCGCTGGCGCTGATCGGAGCGCAGGCGGAGCCATATGAGGGCGAGTTGAAGGAGCATCTGCGGTTGCCGGTGAAGGCCTCGATGCCGAGCGGCAAACGGTCCTACGACCTCGAGATCTGCGTTGCCGACGTGCTCACCGTGCTCGGCACGCCGACCGCGTTGCGTAGTGGCCCGGATGATGTTGTGATCGCCGCGTCCTTCCCGACGAGCAACGCCTACATCGCGTCAGCGACGATCGTCCGCGTCGGAACTGGGTCGCGGATTGACCTTCGCGTGCGCGGGAAAGGCTGGGACGACCGGTTGCGCGCCAGAATGGAGGCCTGCCTGTAGCTGAGGCGGGATTCGCCATGCGGCATCGACGTCTCGCATCGAAACGAACCGACCGCCGAAGAACTCCGCCTTGTCGCCGCGGCATATCCCGATCGCCCACCCTCGGCGAACGATGTCGCCGCGCATCGCCTGCCGATACGGGATGGGCGCGCCGTGAACCGCGCTGATCACCCCCGACATGTCGCGGACGCCGAGCCGGCGCATCATCGTTGCCCAATCGCGCGGCCGCCGCGGCGAGGGTCCGACGACGTCACATATGTCGAGGCCGGTTTCCGCCAGGACATGTGTGCGCCAACGATCGCCGCAATGCGTCGCCCACGCCGGGTCGGTCACAGCACCGCCGACTGGCTGGCCTTCGCCCACAAGATGGGGACCTCGACCATCCGGCTGACATATTGGAAGGCGAGATCGCCCTGATACCGCCGCTGCTGCCACCAATCGGTGAAGCGGCGGATCGCAGGTCGCCGCTGATCCCGCATGCGGCTCTCGCCGCCGGCGCTGACGGTTATGGTCTCGCCGGCGTCCACGACCTCGTAGGTGTCGAGGCGCCCCTTCCAGATGTTCTTGAAGCCGATGACCTCGCGATAGGACGGATCGAGCGCGCCGACGAACAATTCGTAGAGGCAGCCGCGGGTCGCCTGGTCTGCAATATCGTCTCGGAACTCAGAGGGGATTTGGTAGAGAGTGGCGCGCACGCCGGTCGCCGAGCCGTCGGTGCCTTCGCCAATTGTATCGATCTGGCCGAGGCCCCCGATCGCCGACCACGTCTCGCCGCCGTATGTGATCGTTGCATTGCCGGTCACGGCGAAGACGGGATCCGGCAGGTCGATATGCACGCCGAGGAACGGTCGGAGCTCGGGCTTCTCGATCTCGCCCCTTAGTCCGGGGTCTAGGTCGCGCAGGCCGCTCATATGAGCTTCTCCGTAAAATCGAGAACATAGTCGGTCAGGCCGCGGACCTCAGTCTCGTTCTGGCCGGCGTCGTCGCTGACAAGCTCGAACCGACCTGTGACGGGCCAATTGAGGATCATGCCAGCCGGCGTTGCCGCTGAGAGCGGCGGATTGAACCCGACGAGCGCTGCGCCTGTCGCGTCCGCGAAGATTGTTCCGGCGCCGTTGATCGCACCACCCGCGTCGATCGTCGCCGCAGCAGAAACTAGGTGCGGTCGACCGTCACCGCCGACATAGTCACCAATGCTGAACGCCACGCCGTGCGGCGCGAACCCGTCGACAATGAATGCCGTAGCTCCATTGGCTGCGGCGCGGACGGTCAGCGCGGCCCGACGGCTCTGCGGCTGGAGGGGTCGAGGACGTCTAAAATCATGGAAGACGGCGACATTCAGTCCGCCCTTGAGGTCCGCGATCAAGCTGTCGAGCCGGGGGCCGTAACCGCTCTGCTCACCTTGACGAGGCGCTCCGTCATAGCCTCCGCGGAACGTCAGCCGGGCAATCCAGCGCGGCGCGGAGAGGCCGTACTTCTTCGTCGTGCGCGTGATCGGGCTCTCCTGCCCACCGGTATGCGCCTGCAGATAGAAGGCGACCTTCCAGGGTATGAGGTCAGATGGCCATGAGATATCAACCACGACGACGCTGTGCCTCCATCACGCCTTGAATGGCAGCCGATCGGGCGGCCTCGGCGAATCGCGCCGCCTCTGTCTTCGTCGCCAGGTCGACCGCTCCCGTGAACGGCATGGTCATCGAAACCATGACGGCACCGTTGCCGCCCCCATTGTCGTTCCCAGGCCGGCGGATGTCGACGATCTCGCCCTTCGTTGCGCGGAACTGGACGAGGTTCTGATCGATGCCGGACATTCCGCCCACCTTGAACGAACCGCCCGTCTTGAAGCCGGGCAGGTTCGAGATGTCGCCATCACCGCCGAAGGGGCTTGCATAGGACGGGGTGCTGCCCTTCCCGAAGACGCTGCCGAGCACCTTGCTGATCACGCCGCCGATGCCGCCACCCCCACTCTCGGAACCACCGCCGATGTTCGAGAACAGCTTCGACACGAGGTCGGCAAGCGAGTTGATCGCCTGCTCCATTCCCTTGGCGATCTTGTCCTTCCACCAATTCTTCATGTAGTCGCCGATGTTGCCATCCAGCGCCGCGCGTAGACCGCCTTGGATCGTCGCTCGAAAGTTGCCTTGGACGCGCGCCTTGTCCTGCTCAGTCCATTCCGTCGCGGCCTGCGTAGCCGCTGCGCCGGCCTCGACACCCTGATCCTGAAGCTCGCGCGTCCGCTTGCGCACGTCGATGACACGCTGAAGCTGACGTATCTGCTCCTCGGTATTGCCCCGCTCCTGCGCCAAGCGGACGGCACGATCCTGTGCGTCGTCGTCGAACCATTCCTTGCGCACATGCGCACGTGCCGCGTCGACCTTGGCCTGATCGGCCTCAGCCAACCGCGTGGCCTCGGCGAGGTTCTTCGTCTGCTCATAGTAGGTGGCAATGCGGCGCTTCAGTTCGGCCTGCCGTTCGAGGCTTTGCTCAAGTGCCTGGTCGCGCGTCAGACGCGCCACCTCGATCCCGGTCGCCGCTTGCTCATTGGCGATTTCCTTTGCCGCCGCTACCGCTCGCGCCGACTGGATCGTCGCCATGTCACGCGACGCCGCGACCCGCGCCTTGTCGAGCGATAGGCCGGTGCGCTGATAGGCCTCGACCTGTTTCGACAGGGCGAGCTGGTCCTGAATGCGCTGCTCGGCCTCTTTGTCGCCTCGGGTCCGCGCCGCTTCCAGCTCGGCCTGCGTCTCCAACTGCTCGCGGTTCTCGCCATCGTACTTGGTGTCGCGACCCTTGCGGGTGCCCCCCGAGCGGTCCTTCTTGGGTGGCGTGAAATCGACCGCCTTCGTGCCGCCGGTCGCAGCCGGGGCGGAAACCGGCTTGGGTGCAGGAGGCGCCCCGGCGGTAGCGTCAGCCTTGGCCCCACCGAAGCCGAGCCGCTCCTTCAGCGCGGCATATTTGTCGCCGATCCACTTGGCGGTGTTGCCGATCCACGTCGCGAGCGCGCCGAACTTGTCGACGAGCCACCCCTTCACGCCCTCGTAGACGCCCTTCGCCGAAGCGACCACGTTGGGGAAGGCGCTCGCCACCCAGTTGATCGCGCCGGCAAGCACGTCCGTGAACCCAGCCGCGATCGACGAAAAGCCATCGAGCAGGAACGCCTTGGCGGCCTGATAGACCGCGTTGAGCGGGACCGTCAGTCCCGGCAGCAGCATGGTGACGATGTCGATGATCGTCTGGATCGCGGCATCGACGGCGTCCTGCGCACCTTGCCACGCACCAGCGAAGTCGCCGGTCAGGAGCGCGTTGACCGCCGTCACCACGTCGCTGATCACCGACACGACACCCGAGATCGCTCGAATGGCGAGCTGGAGCGCCTGGACGATCGCGATGCCGAACATCTCCACCATCGCGCCGACAAAGGTGCCGGCGACATCGAGCACGCCCTTGATCAGGCTGATCAGCGCACCGAAGCCTGCGCCAATCGGGCCGCCGGCCAGCTGCGACACGACACCGCTCAGCTGCGCAAACAGTGCAGTGAGCGGCGGGCCGAGCGTCGTCGTCGCGATCTGCCACACCTGCTGAAGCGCCGGGATGATCGTGTCCTTGAACAGCAGGACTGCCGTTACCGCCCAGCCGATCGGATTGCTCAGCCCGACAAACGAGCGCGCGAGGATGCCGATGCCCTCACGGATGCCGGCGCGCGCGACGAGCTGGATCAGCGCGGCACCGAGAGTGCCGATCGGTTCGATGATCGCGCTTACCGCCCAGCCGAGCGCACCAAAGCCGCGCGCCATTTTCGCAAAAACGAACGAGGCGATGGCGCCAAAAGCGACGGCGAGCGGCCCAAGGGCGGCGACTAGCGCACTGATAACCACCCCGACCTTCAGCACCGCGGGGCTGGCGTGCGACAGCGATTCGAGGAAGCCGGCGAAGCTGTTTTTCACGCTGGTGATCATGGCGGTGAGCCCCGCTTGACCGATCGCGATCTTGAGGCTCTCGAAGGCGTTTGCGACCCGCACGGTGGCCGCGGCCTCGCCCTCGAGACGCTTGCCGATCTTGCCGCCGACATCGCCCTCGGCGATCTCGTCCTGAAGATCGGCGATGCCCTGCCGGCCCTTCTCCATCAGGCCGATCGCGGTGCGCGCCGCGTCCGACCCGAAGATCGTCTTGAGCGCGTCGGTCTTCGATTTGTCGGAGAGCCCGCCCAGCGCCTTGCGCAGGATCTCGGCCTGTTCGGCGAGCGGTTTCATCCGGCCGGTCTTCATGTCGAAGAACTCTATGCCGAGCTTCTTCATCGCGAACTCGGCCTCCTTCGAGACCGGGACGAGCGACTGGATGTAGGTTTTGAACGAGGTGCCGGCGTCGGACCCGCTGGAAAATTGCGTACTGGTCGCCGCGATTGCAGTGGCGAAGTCGCGGAAGTTGATCCCGGCCGACGCCGCAACACCGCCACCCTGTGCAACCGCCTGCTGAAAGTCGATGAACCCGAACTTCGATGCGTCAAGCGAACCGACGACATCGTTGACGACGGTCGGCAGGCCCGCCGCGGTGACCTTGAACTGCCCCATGACGTCGGTGACCAGCGCAACCGCGTCCGGCACAGGCGCGGCGCCGGCTGCGGCGAGATCCAGCGACGACTTCAGCGCACCGCCGAGTATGTCGGCGGTCGACACACCGGCGAGGCCGAGCGCCTCGATGCCGTCGGCGGCTTCGGTCGCGCCCTTGCCGACCCTCGGACCGAGATCGCGCGCCTGGTCGGAAAGCTCTTGCAGCTCCTTGCCCGCGACGCCCTTCAGCGACGCCTCGACTCGCTTCATGGACGCCTCAAACCCGCTGGCGGTGCGGTTCGAGGCAACCGCCAGCGCGCCGACAGGCACGGTAAGGCCAGCGCTGAGACCCGCGCCGATGTTGCGGGCCTTGCGGGAGAAGTCGTCGAGGGTGCCCCCCAGCTGCTCGAACACGCCGCGCAGCCCGACGAGATCGCCACGGGCACGATTGACCGCGGGCGTCCAATCGCTGGCGTCGAGCACCAGCACACCCCGGAGGGCGCCGATCACCGCGTCACTCATCAGGGGGCTCCTTGGGCTCAGGGGCTGCGACAGCCGACCACATGCGGGCCATCCTCAGCATTTGGTCAGGGGACATCGCCCGACGCTTCGGCTCGCGCTTCTTGCGGCCGGCGATGTCCTTCAGCGGTGGCATCTTCTTCACGCGCCCAAGAGCGGCGATGGTCCAGGCAAGCCATGCCCGGTCCTGATGCGCCGCTTCAGCCGCGGCGCGTTTACCCTCGACGAGGATCGTCATCAGGCGGGGGGTCGAGCGGAAGAAGGATTCGTACGATCCGAGATCCAACTCGACCCAGATCGTCAGGGCCTTTTGCCAGTTCCACGGCTCCTCGCCCGCGGCGCCTTTCCCTCCGCACTCGCGCCGTCGGCGGAGGCTTCGGGGAATGCCGCCTGGAACGCTTTGCCGATGATCTGCGCCGCGGCGGTCGCGCCCATGTCGTGGATGAGCCGACCGGCCTCCAGATCGCTCATCGCGCCATGATGCGCGGCGAGGCCGATCCGGAAGACGGCCCGGATCATGCCGGGGCTGCTGAGCTTCTCGCCGATCTCCGCGACGCCGACCTCCAGCTCCTCCTCGATCGTGCAGAGCGCGTTGAAGTCGTAGACCAGCGTCCAGTTGTTGCCGGCCGCCTGGAAGGCGACATCGCCCTTGATCGCGGTTGCCATGATCAGGCGCCCTGCGCCGCGGCAGCAGCGCGGACGATCGAGCCGCTGACCCGGCCGGTGACCTGACAGGTCAGGCGGTCGTTCAGCGGGGCGGTTGGCTGGTAGCCGCGGATCAGCAGGTCGAATGTCCACGTCGCGTTGTTCGGCCAAGTAAAGCGGAAGCCGCGCGGCTTTCGCGTTGCCTTGGCGGCGAGCAGCAGCTCTTCGGTCGCACCACCCGGCACGTAGTTGATGTTGAACGAACACTCGCCGGGATCGGTGAGGCCGCCGATGAACTCCTTGACACCATCGGGCGACTGGAAATGCGTCACCTCGATCTCGTCATCCATCTGCTCGGGCGGCGTGATTTCGAACGGTTCGCCGATCGCGACATAGGTCGAGCCGGCGGGCGTCGACTTCATCTCGATCTTGATGCCGAGACCGGTCATCGCCTGACTGGTTCCTGCCATGGGTCGTCTCCTTGGTTAAGCGGCGTGATGCCAGATGCGGATGTCGAGCGACGTCCGGTGAACGATGTTGTCCGCCGCGTCGGCGTCCTGATCGTCGCGCTCCGCTTCCACGAAGCAGGCGTCGAACACAGGACGTCCGAGGGCCTGGACGGCAATTTCGATTGCGCGGGCGATGCGCTTGGCTTCGCCGTAGGTTCGGCCGAGGCAGTCCGCCTGCACGCGGTAGGGCGTGAGGCCGTCTCGGCCGACGAAAGTGTAGAACGGCACCTTGCTGACGAGTTGAAGCCGGACGGCTCCAAGCTGCTCGACGCGCAGGCCCCAATCGACGCGATCGTCGACGACGTCGCGAACGACGCTCGCGTCGAGCAGCGCGGCGCGCAGCGCTTCCTCCATGTCAGTCCTTCGTGTTGCGGCGGAGCATCTCGCCAGCACCCTTGCGGAGCCGCGCGATGACCTCGCCAAGTCGACCGTCCCATGCAGGGCGCAGGAACGGGTGACCCTGTTCGTGGACGGTGCCGAACTCCTCGGTGATCGCCTGCACCAGCGCGCCAGGACCGACGTAGATCTCCACGGTGCCGGGTTCCGGCTTCGACAACATCGACTGTCGTGGGCTGAGCTTGTCGCCCACGCCAATTGAGTTGCGCAGCCGGCCGGTGCGCGAGCGGACCAGCCCGCGGGCGGTGTCGGCTACCGGCTCCAGCGCATCGACGCCGAGGTCGCGCAGCTGGCCCGCGTCGGCCATCAAGCCGAGCTTCTTCAGGTTGCGGTCCGTTTCGTCGAAGCCCTCGACCCGAAAACCCGTCTTCATCAGCGCAGCGCCTTGGCGGTGATCTCGATACCGACGCCCCGGCCGATCGCTTCCTTCATGCCGACGACCTGATAGGTGACGCCTTCGCACAGGAGACGATCGTCACCGCCGATCGTCGTCGTCAGCTTGTCCCAGCGCATCAGGAACCGCGACGTCACCGACTCGCCCTGCGCCGCGGCCGCCACGCGCTCCCCGTCGCTGATGTCGGTCTTCTTCGCCCAGCGGCGCGCGATCTCCTCAGGATCGCCGATGATTTTCGACAGGCCGTCGTCCTCCACCTTGCCGCGCAGGATCGCGACGCGGCGATCGAGCGATCCAGTGTCGATGCCGGGCATCAGCCGTACACTCGGAAGGGCTGGAGCAGCATGGACGAGGCCACCGGCATCTTGATCTCGCCGACGGTGCCGACCGCGACGTTGCCGCGATTGCGGTACAGGTCGTCAATCATCATCAGCAGCGCCACGCGGATCGGCGCCGGCACCTCCTCGTAGCCCGCACGGTAGCGGATGCGGACAGACCGGCTGGCGCCGCGGTAGGCGCGGGTGCCCGGCCACGACTTGCCCCAGGCGGTGCCGACTTCGCCGTCGCGCAGCTCATAGATCGCCGGATCGAGATCCCGCCACGTGCCCGTCACATCCTCGTACCTGATGCTGACCAAGTCGATCAGCGGCGGGTACGGAAGGCGGATCGGATCGTAGACGAAGCCGTCGAGCCCGGCTTCTAGCGTCTGTGCGCCGATCGCGCGGCCGAGCCATCCGTCCGGGCCGTCGATATGCCCGGTGGCCGCCGCGATGAAGATCTCGATCAGCGAGTCGTCGTCGTCCGCATCCACCTTCAGGTGCTGCTTGACCTCTTCGAGCAGAAGCACCGGTTTAGCCGGCTCAACGACGAGGACGCGTCGCATCAACCGTCTGCCTTCTGCTTGGCCGGCTTTGCCTTCTCGCTGGCCGCTTCGACGGCGTAGCCCCTGCGGGTGAGGGACTTCGCATTGGCGTTGCTGGTCTCGAACAGCTCGCCGCGGCGGACGGAGCCGTAGTCGCCCGACAGCGTGCGGGTTGCTCGAAGTTTGATCATTGTGTGTCCCTCAGGAGGAACCGCCCGGCCAGATTAGGCCGGGCGGTCTCGATCAGCCGCCCTGCGCGGGGGCTGCGGCGGGGGTGAACGGCCCGGTGACGAACGCCTCCGGCCGCTTGACGGCGAGCGCCAGGCGCTCCTCGCAGCGGATGGTCACCATGTTCTTTTCGAAGTCGTC
>Ga0265798_10012240_pt1 | contig 10368 bp, 9 predicted proteins | sample P3T30metagenome_FD_192430 | JGI IMG/M metagenome (GOLD analysis project Ga0265798, IMG submission 192430) | Plant litter microbial communities from East Loma Ridge, Irvine, California - P3 T30 | ecosystem: Environmental > Terrestrial > Plant litter > Unclassified | place: USA: California...
ACACAACCACCCTTTCTTTTCTTTTTCGATGATGTAAAATTTTCGGATGTAAATCATTTAAACCACCGAGAGCGCAAAACCGTGTGGATATTTTCCGTTGCCTTCCTTCTGAGATCCTCATACCCAACCTGCTTCTGCTACATACTTCACGAAGCCAAAGCTGACGCGACGCATGCGCCACAGGTACAACAACCCCAGTCGCGGCAAGAAGGCAGTCCACAAGATCTTGCCGGTCGTCAACAACCGCCGCCGAACTTTCCTCAGCCGGGTCAATTCCCACCTGGCGGATACCCTCCGTTCGGTGGCCCTGGGGGCCCTGGTGCATATGGAAACAGATTCGGTCCTCCAGGTGGTTTCCCTGGTGGTCCTGGTGGCCCAGGTCCTTTCCCTGGAGGTCCACCAGGCGCGTTTGGCATGCCGCCGCCTCCATTCGGAGCGCCTCCTGGCTGGTTCCCTCCTGGTCACGGCTTCCAGCAGCCACCTGGTCCCTTCTCGCCTAACATGCCCATTGGCCCTCCCGGCTTGAACCAGAACCAACCTCCACAAGGCCCACGGGGTCCTCAGGGTCCCCAAGCAGGCAAGGATGAGAAGCCGGGTCAGGTCCAGCAACCGAAGGTAGCAGAGGCAGACGGTGCATCATCCAAGCCACAACCTAAGAACGGCGCGAAGTCATCACCGGCTGCAGCAGGCAAGCAGGCTCCCCCGCCACCAGTCGACTCGAAGCCAGATGTATCGGCTGCGTTGGCACCACCCCACCCCCAGAACGGCCAACCACCCGCGAAGGGTGCGCCTAGCGGACCTAAGGGTGGTCGAATCATCCCTGCTGTACCGATTCCAAGCCCGAGGGCGACGAAGGCGGCGCCTCAAGCACAACAAGGTGCCGGCCCCTCTGCCGCTCCTGCGCAAATGCCCACCGCTGCCCAGCAACAAAACGCTACTCAATTAGCAACCGCTGCTGTCGCTGAGGCCATGGCCAAGCTCAACCTCCAGAACAAGGGTCAGGCACCAGGTCAACCGCAGGGTCAACCGCCTGTCTCAGATCCGATGAACAACTTGGCTCAGCAGGTGCAGGGCATGCGCGAACAGCAAAGCCGCCAGCACCAGCCTCGTCAACGAGGAACAGGAGAATTCCGTGGTCGGGGTGGAAGAGGAGGACGAGGTGGTGCTCACCCTCAACACCCCAAGATGGAAGTGCCCACAACCGACTTTGACTTTGAGTCGTCCAACGCGAAGTTCAATAAGCAGGACTTGGTCAAGGAAGCTATCGCATCTGGGTCCCCGATGGGCGATGCTCCGGCAGTCCCTGCTGGCGAGGCTTCCACAGAGAAGGAAGAGGTCGTCATCCCTGGCGGATCCATGTACGACAAGAGTTCCTTCTTCGACAACATCTCGAGCGAGCTGAAGGACAGAGAAGAGGCTGCCACCCGTGGTCAAGAGTTCAGGAGCCAGGAGCGCCAGAAAAACATGGAGACCTTTGGCCAGGGCAGCGTTGACGGCTACCGGGGTGGTCGAGGACGTGGCCGTGGACGCGGACGCGGTCGGGGCTTTGGCTACCGCGGCCGTGGCGCACCCAGAGGTCGCGGCGGCGCTGAGTTTGGTGCCCAGCCTGCCGCTTAGTGGGCGGGAGGACCTGCCAATCCAAACTCATACCTCAGCCTCGGAGGCGTCGCGCTTTATTAGCATTTCCTTTTCGTCCATCTATGCACCCTTGTGCATAGCTTCCAGCACGGCGAGCGTCTTTTGCGTCTTTTCATCCACCCAAAGCCCCATGGGCACGACTCTATTGCGTTTTTCTGGGGCGGCATCTTGTCTGATTTGCTCCGCCTTGTATTTGTAGATCTCCATCGTGGCGATGTGAAGCGGGGGTCAAAAGCTGGGAATACTTAGGGGTGTGGGATACAGGACAGGGCTTGAAGGCATACGTGCTATGACATGCAATGAAGATCATGAAGACTCACATCTGGTGTTTCGGTGTTTGTGCTATGACGTTGAAGGTTTACCCTGCTCTCCTGACCTGGTCTAGTGTGAAAGGTATTACAATCGCTCAACATGTATGTCTCATTACTAATCTACTATACAAAACAGTTCTGACACCCACCGGTATTCGCCCCGCTCATAACATCGCTAAATGAATATATACCGTGAATAACAACTAATCCCTACCGCTCCTCAATCACACAAGACCTATCCCCTGCTAATCCCATACGCGCACGATGTTCAGATATCCGCCTGTACACAGTCCTCACTGCTCAGCGCCTATCCAAGCCTCTTAATAGCCTTCCCCTCCGCCTTATTGCTCTTACCCCAGGCCTTCATCCTTGCCGCCTTGTCCACCTTGTCCTGCGCCTTCTTATCCTTGTCCCTTTTCTTATCGTCATCCTTCTTCTTCTTGTCATCTTGCTTGTTTTTTTCTTTAGCCAAGGTGATGCAGCGTCGGCATACATTGTTACCTTGCCTGTTTACTTCAGGGGGGTTGCGACAAGGGCCCGCTGTTGCTGCGGCTGCACAGGGTTCGTGACTGTGCTTTGTCTTCATGTAGGGCCTGTGCAGGGGCCCGCAGAACTTGCAGAGGGGACAGATTTCTAGGACCATTTGGCACATGGTTGGGGTTGGGGTGGGGGGTTAGTTGTGGTCGTGGTGGGGGCTTGGTTGTGGTTATGGGGGGTTTCAGTCCTGCTGAAGTCTGGTGTGAGGTATTGGAAATGCCTGAGGGTGTGTTTGACTTGTAAGTGGTAAATACAGTATAGAAGTGTCTACTAAAGGCTCTTGTGATGTAGTGTTTATGCAGACAAACTCTGGGGACAAGTATAGGGACAAGTATAGCAGATATATATACACATGAGGACTTCTTGACTGTTCTTCACTTGTGAGCTGATTCGAGTCTACAGTTGTAACAAGAACGCGAATAAGAAAGATAACAGCGTATTAACAGATGATGGTGTGATTCTATACTCACTGTAATGCTCTCGTGGCAAGAAGGGTGAGAGCGGCAGGAGCTTGTTTAGCATTGTAATCTAGGCTACTAAAAACACCAAATATGCATAGCAGAATGATGAATGTAGTGTACATAAATCTGTGCACACTGTTAAGTTGATTAAGAGTTCAAGTATTTGCTAGCGTTATGGGAGATGCAGTGCTGTTGGAATTACCTACACCTACCGTGGCCTAGATCTCTTAATGGAAGTTCACTGTATACCAATCGAGCTTAGCAGTTGCATCGAATATGCGCGAGGTAGGCTTTTGGCACAATGTATACTACACTTCCTCTTGACACCTCAAGTACCACGCAACGTCATTGCAATCCGATCATCACGAGATCAGCGAGAATACAAGGATACTTGCCCTTGACTCGCGTGTGCTTTGTTTCTTGAAGGGTATTCCCAGGGTCCTCTGTCATCCCGTGTTTCTATGGAGATCCACAGTTGACTATCTGCCCAGCCACTCACGGCTCGCGTAACTCAAATAGAAGGGAAATGCTCTGGTGTTGGCTGCTAATAACGTATGAGTTCTGCTCAGAGTACCGTAGACCCACAGTAAGATTGTAAACCAGGGTCCAGCCATTCCGTCGAGTGTGAGTGGCGCCTTCCGCTTACATCACTAGCCTACTTGAGTAGCACTTTGAGTAACTGCCTTCGTAGAGCTTCCGACATACCATCTTCGCAACCTCCGCAAAGACTCTGTCGTCAGTCACCGCCGTTGGTATCTCAGGGAAGCGATATCTTGCAGCACGTCCGCGCCATGGACACTGAAATGACATCCCCAGCTCCTGCAGCCAACTTCGACACCACCCTCCTCGATCACTTCATCGTAAAGCCTCGATGCGCTGACAACTACACTTACGCGACATCAATCCACATCAAGTCCAAAGCCCAAGCCACAGCCTTTGCGCGCACAAGCTACACGCAGCCTCCCGATCGCACTCTCGTCCTCTGGATCAACAGCAGCGTCAGCGGTGACCTGCGCAACGAACCCTGCGCTGTCGCAATCGGCTACAACTCACCTAAAACTTCTGCCTGGACCGCCCAAGTCACCATCGCACACTACACCAACGCAAACGAAGCCATCCTACTATCCATCGGTGAAGCCCTCCGCGTCGCCGCATCTCCTACGATAACCGAGCACATCGACCGAGTGCTCGTCTTCTCAGATGTGCAACGTATCCTGAAGAGTATGAGGATGGGCCATCCGTTCGGGTTGGTGAGGGATAGATGGCTTGTAGACGATATACCCCATCTTACCAAACAACTAGCCGAGAAGAGCGTGGAAGTGGAATTTCACTGGTTCCCTCCGTTTCCTAGGATAGAACCTCACCAACGCGTGCGCGGCGCTTCGCAGCGGTTCAAGAAGCTCGCTTTAGCTGAATATCCTGCGGAGTTACTGGATTGGAGCGTTAGCTTTCCGCCCGTGAGACTAGAAGGGGCACTCGTCACGGGAGGTGCGGGAGAAGATTTCGTGGGTGGCTGGCTGTCTGCTGCATTCAAGGATGTGAAGGTACTGCCGCGAAGAGAGCTGAGTCGTGACCTGAGGGTTCAGGCCAGGCAGGCTATTAACCAGAGGAGAAAGGAGAGGAAGGAGAAGGCGAGGGCGACGAGGATAAAAGATAAGACAGAGAGGGAGATTAGGAAGATCGAGAAGGAGATGAGGAAGTTGGCGCGTAAGAACGGAATGGAAGTAGAGGAGCAGGAAGTGTTGGGTTCGGCGTGTGACATTGAGATGAAAGTGGAGGAGCAGGAAGTTATGGACTTGGCATATGACAGTGAGATGAAGGTTGAGGAGCAGAAGATGCTTGATTTGGCGTATGGAAGTGAGATGAAAGCGGAGGAGCGGGAAGTGCTGGGCTTGGCAGATGAGAGCGTGGCGACTACATACGAGCATGTGGACAACTTTGAGGAGCAGGAGAGGCAATGTATGCTCGTGGAGGGGTTTGAGAATATGGATTTGGTTTGATGGTACAGTGGTTTGAGGAGCTGCTTTCTCCATGTATGCAGTCAATTCAGCTTAGCTATCAAGTTCATGCCAATCTTCCATCGCTTCCGTAGAGCAGTTCCTCTGCTAGCATCGATAGTGCTTTGACAGCATTCCAAGCTTTCTTCACATCTTTCATCTCCGTGACCGTGTGCCAACGACGCCTCTCCCTGGCCGCTCACCAGATGGGTCGATCGAAATACTGAAGGTCAACCGTTTCTGCCGGAACAGCTACAACGTAGTCTTCGCCATTTGTACTCCGAGTCCAGCCACATCTATAGAAGTACCGTGGCCACATATGCCCATTTTCATCGCGTGTAGGCCTCTTGACGCCTACCATATAGTCCGGTGACAGGAGTAAGGTGTTGATCTTGGACTTATGCTTGGCGAAGTAACGAAAGACCTCTGTGGCAAATTTTTGCATCATTGCCTGCGATGTGTACACATACTCCTCTGGAAGTCCGATACGTTCCGAAAAGTTTGGGTTCGGCACTGTTTCGCAATTGATGAGAGGGGTTGTCGAGATTCGCAATGTCCTGAGACTCCGATGTTTCGCGATACATTCCTTTGTTTTACGTTAGCAGTAATCTCTCCTCATGAGGCGCTTGCATACCAAGGATTCGGAGAATGAAGAAACTTCATCAAAATCAGGATCTGCTTCATCTTGCGCAGGTAGTTTGAACTTGGCGGCTAGAAACCGGACAGAACCCAGGCTAATAGGAGGGAGATTGATCGCTAGATCTTCTAGATTTGGCACCTGGTTAAGTATTTTACCAAGTTCAGAGCTGGAGTAGTATGGTGGTGGTCCTGATTGGGATGAAGCTACCAAAGCAAGATGCCGCAACGAATTTTGATGTCGAGCTAGACAGGATACGCTGATCGCACAACCTGATCCCACGTCCAACCAGAGCTTTTGTAACGCAGAAGCGGATTTCACCACTGCTTCAATTGCTTGTGTATCCATGGGAGCTGGTTTGTGATACACTGCTAGCTCCAATGTGCTCAAGACTGCGGCTTGTGGGACCGCGGCAACTAGAGCCGTAAGAAACGTCCCGATATTTGTGCACTGGCTGATAGATAGTACATGAAGACGAGAGAAGTCGATATAAGCAAAGATAGATGCGGGGTATGTTCTGAGGTTCAACCCTTTCAGTTGAAGCTTGATCAGCTCCGGAGTCTTGAAAGTTTCTCCATTTGTGTACGGCCCTCCGAACGCGTCGTGCTTACTCAAGGGGTCATGGAGAAGAGGCATGATACCAGATTCGCATGCGAAACACAGTGAACTCAGTCTCGGTGTATTTTTGAGAAGAAAGGCGCTGTGCTCGTACCGGTTCTCGTCGCTTTCGAGCAGAGTTATCCGCAGCTTTTGAATATTGCGCAGCGTGGGTGTGACCCAGGATCCATGTGTCGCAAGGTTTGTGCCAATAGATAAGCTCCCGGTGGAGAGAATGGTCCGAAGATAAAGTGTTTGAAGTGTTTGCTGGGATTGTAGGATGCTCAGTAGCGTAGGCAAGTTGGCGCTCATGTTGAACTTGATACCGACAAGACAATTTCTTGTGAGCGCACCAAGAATGAGTTTGAAGGCGACCCCAAATTCGGAACCTGGTTCGAGCTCCACGCCGCCCCTCACGTCGGTTTGAATCGAGATATAGCGCACGTGGGCTAGCACTCTGTTATCTGGACTCAGTAAACAAGCCAACTCTCCTGGTAAGTTCGCGGCGGATCTCAGAAGAAGAGTTTTCCAGAGCATGGGCCTAGACGCACAAAATTAGTATATCTCTTACATACATTATCGAACAGTCGGAACTTACCCCATTATGTCTCTCCATTCGCGGCTAACAAGGCAAACCGTCCTTTTGTAACGGGTTTGACGGATGTAGGCGAAGATGGCGGCCTTCATCTCAGTCGGGAGGTCGGAAAATGTGGCTGAGACGCCAGGGCCAGCCATCACGGGCGAACGGAGGCGCTAGGCGCGACGATTTGTTCGGAGTGTGGGTTACTTAGAAGGGTGTGGGAGGAGACCTTAGATTGCTTGCTCTTTCCAGTCGAGTGGGTCGCGTATATGGGCGCTAGTCCCGATTAGGCTGCGCAATGCAGTCTAGAGGTCTCCAGGAAAGAGAATCGCTTCTATATGCCATGTATCACGTTCCAGCATACATTGTGTCATAATCTAATAAATTTATCGCACTCAAGACAATGTAGTCTTCTAATGGAGCTGTTGCATCTACATCTGTGTATTACTTCGAACTTCATTATGTACTATTCATGCATCTCTCTGCTTTCTTCCCATTTTACCGCGACCACAACGTGCTCTCTGCCATTCCATAAGTGGAAGGAGCTTGGGGACGAAACCACCGTTACTGAATATCTCTCCCCCAATGCACACAATCAAGGTTTCCTCGCGAAAAGACCCCTCAGGCTCGAGCGCGAAAGACAGAGAAGCTTGGGGACGAGATTCACGACATTATTGTATGCGACATGGAATGGCTCGTAGTCAGCGTGGATGTTTATCGGGGTTTGGTTCTTGGGTGAATTCCCCGGCTACTCATGAGTGACGACTAGTCCGCCCAGCCGACGATGTTGGAGGAGGGGATGGGAGACACGACTTTCGCTTTGTACTGGCCTTTGTAGTTACTTGAAGGAGCGTTGCCGCTGCAGCCACGATGAATCGTTCGTTCGTCTGATCCTCTCCATCCAGTTCTTTCGACCTAACTCGTTGATCAAGAGGAGGAATGAATAGATTGCGTCTCTGACTCAGACTACGGTCTAGTCCCCCGGGCGGGTCATTAAGATGTTACTTTGGTATACGGTATTTTTGCGATAGCTTTAATGTTGTTCGCTGGAGTGCTGCTGGTCTGGTGCATCACCGCAGTACCGTGGTCGTCGGTGGGGCTGATGATTCAGATCAAGAGGAGGCTGTCCAAAGATCGAGAGACTACACAGAGATTCTTGGAGATGCGATAATTCACTCTTTCGTAGACTATCTCCTCGCGTAAGAGTCATATGAAATGCGGGAGGTGTGGTTGGCTCGTCTTCTCTGGGTCGCCTCTGGGACATCGCAGATGTGCAGAACGACATCTAGAGGAGATTAGAGAGACTTAAGATAAGATTGAGAAGATCAAGGGCGACCGAGCTTGAGACCTTGCTCGATGGCGAGGTATTTTCGTCCAGCTGCCAGGCCGATGTCTGGAGGGGGGTAGAGCGTTGCCGTTGTGGCCAAGCTCACGGTCGTCCTCAGAACTGTGGCAGGAGGCTTTGGCACCGGCGATTCTCCTTCACGAGGTCCCCGTTGGGTACAGCCGGCGAACGATGGGGATACGCCCCACTAGGGGTAGAGGGCACTTGAGACGGATGAATATCAAATACGAAGGAAGGCGCTGTGTGGCAGTTCCCAGACAAAGTAATGGGTAGAGAAGCTTGGTAGAAGGGGGAAAGTGGGTAGGAGTGGGAAAGTGGTTTGCTGTTACCTTTAGGTGTTGTTCGATACATCAGCCCGCCACGGCAAGCGCCGACCTCGCCCCTTCGCTCAACAAGATATCCACCCACGCCTTCTCCACTTCTCAACGTTGGTCTCTACCGACTCAACGTCAGCCTCGTATCTGCGCTACCTCGGGTCCATCGAACTGCTCGGTAGAGACGACACAGCCTTATCGCATGGGCAGTCTGCGGGTCGCTTCGCCGACGAGCTTGGCCATAGAGCGTGCCTTCCACTCAGACTGCGGTCTGGTTCTGGGTCGGACTGGTCATTTATCGCAAGGGCGATACGTACGCTGACAACGTGTCGCGTGCTAACACCATGATTGTGTTTCGATCGCTTCCCAGTCTCAATTCCGTTCCACGGTACTGCAACAACCAACGCGCGACGAACCATTCACGTTCCCTGCAATCCATACATTTCTGACGAGATTGATCGGTATTTCCAAATGATAACCGTCATGCGAGCAAGTAAGTTTGGGCTTTGGCTTCAGCTGATTTGCAGAAATCTCAACCAGAAACCCCGTCCATCCGTTGCTTACGCTAGTATTTATATGCTGATTTGGAAATATTATAAGACGACTCACTTTCAACAGTACAAGTCTAAACAGTTCACTCCGAATCTTCTCCAAACATTTCCACCAGCTTTCCATTCGAAAATGAAGTGGTCTGTTATTCCATTCCTCCTGGCTTTCTTGGCCACCTACATTCATGCCGCGCCAGTCGGCACCGAAGCGGCTGCTCCCAAGCCAGTAGCCGAGCGCTATTTCGAGGACCAATGCAGCGGTACGTACTCCTCCCTTCATCATACTATCATAGATCCGCGCAAACGCTGACTTGGGCTTCACAGATTTCCAGCGCGCAACTATTCAAACGGCACAAGGCCAGTGCGTGAAACTAGCATTGCACGCTGCCAAAGCCGCATATGAAGACTCCAGGTTCCCGGCCTACTTCCACTCGGATTCGTCAGACATCAGGGTGAAGGTTGCTTCCCGTTTCCACGCAATAGCAAAGGAATGCGCCAAGCCACGCCTGCCTTACCACTGTTTTGACCGTTACAACCAGTGTGGAACCGAGAACGTGGCATTCTACACAAGGCAGGGCGGCTATGTGACGATCTGCCCGATCTTCTATGGCATACCGCTAGTGAACAGGGCAGGCATAAACGGGGACCAGGGCACCGTACTTCTACACGAGTTAACGCACAGTCCAGAGGTTTATGGGCCTCCCACGCAAGATTTGGCTTATGGCTTCCATAACACGACGGAGCGAGTAAAGACAACCGAGGCGGCGCTGAGGAATGCAGATTCTTTCGTGGTGTTCGCACAGGGTAAGCTCATATGTCCACACCGTATAGACTATGCTGACTATGCGAATAGACGCTTATTATAACTCCTACTCACCAGGAGGGCAAGTAATGGACTGTTTCCCTGATCCACATCTTTGCCGCATCATTCCTCTCGAAAAAGGAGAAGCATCGTCAACACAAGAGCTTGACGTTCAGCTCACTGTTGTGGGTAACTCCGCCGTCAAGGTCGTAGTGACGAACAACGGCGATATGGCTTTGAACCTTCTCAGGACAGCCACTCTCTTCGATGAGAAGCTACCCGTCGAGCGCATCTCGATGTTCGCTAGCAACAGTTGTAAGTTCTACTCAGACCTACCAAATCCAACGCGACTGAAGACAAACTATTACTGACCTACATCTAGCTATCAAGGTTCCTTTCGAAGGCATCAGCGGGGTTCACCTTGATACCGACAACCTATCCACAGACGACTTCCTTGTTCTTGGAGCTGGAGAAAAGAAAGAGTTGACGATTGAAGCTGCCTCTCTACACGATCTCAGCAACGGCGGAAGCTTTGATGTGTTCGCGAACGGCATGCTGCAATACGCCAACACCAACTCGACCGAGCTTGTTGGCCATCTCC